>PVMK01155587.1_pt1 | contig 20677 bp, 23 predicted proteins | sample 1853481 | NCBI WGS metagenome assembly PVMK01 (sample SAMN08533507, study PRJNA380276) | Marine sediment metagenome, whole genome shotgun sequencing project.
TAGTTCTTCCTGACAATCAAGGAGCTGTCTATGAAACGGGCTTCCATACTTATATCAATAATCCTTATTTCGTTTTTTATGAATGCCTGCAGTCAGGGGGCGGATGTTTTATCAACGCCCCCTGACTTAATAGAAATCACAACAGAAGAAGTGCCAATTTCAACTAAAACTGACACTCTGACTGAGAACAATCTAATTGAATGGATCCAAATTGAGCTGATAACAACTTCCGATTGGGCAGATCTTTTTATCCTGAATCCAGATCAGATCCTGTCCTATAAGATAGTCTCCACCACCGGAGGACCGACTTTCTCGTATGGAGGTTCGGATAAATTGACTCTGGAGCAACCTATTGCTGCGGCGAAATCTGGAGCCAGTGTCGGTATCACAGTTAACTTTGAACTCACAGCAGAAATCTTAGCAGTTGATTTTCGATCCCTGCGGGGAAATCTTAACGAAAATCAGATTCGGATATTTGCGTTGTATGGATCTGAAATTGAGCTGCTCATGGAAATTAATCACGATCATATTAATGACGTTAACGGCTTGTTGGATTTTTTTTTTTTTTTTTTTGAACCAGAACCGGTTCAGGTCACAGGAACTTCCAGTATTGACCTGGTCTATTTTAATGGAACCATCCTGACTATGGAGGATGGTGATATTGCCACTGCGATTGCTATCAAGGACGAGTTTATACACGCGGTTGGCAGTGATGAAGTAATTCTTGAGCTGGTGGATACAGAAACAATTACAATTGATTTGGAAGGCAGGACCTTGATGCCAGGATTTGTGGATACACACAGTCATATTTTTAATAACCCCTGGCGGGATAACCTGGAGGAAGGTCAAGATTTCCTGCTTTCAAGCGGGGTAACCAGTACGGCTGAACTTTTTGTTGAGGAATCCCTTATCCAGGATTTGCAGTTATTGGACCAGCAGGGTAAATTGCGCGTGAGGGTCAGTTTATATCCTGTTCATGTTGACAACTGCGGTGACATTCGAGGAGACTGGTATTCTGAAAAATATCCGGTTTCTCGTGAATCAGGTGCGATGATGCAGATTCCTGGTGTGAAAATGTTTAACGATGGTGGATCCTGTAATAAAGCTGCGGTCAGTTATGCCCGTTCTGATATGCCGGGGTTCTTTGGTGATCTATATTTCCAGGTAGACGAGTTGGCCGGGATGATCGTTGATGCTCAAAATTTAGGTTACCAAGTTGCTATCCATGGTCTTGGAGATCGGGCGATTGAGGTTAACCTGGATGCAATAGAAATTGCATTGGACGGAGGATCAAACATATACCGGCACCGGATTGAGCATAACAGCCTTATTCGAGAAGATCTGATTCCCCGCTACAGTGAAGTAAATCCTGTAGCAACCCTTTTTGCCGCCTTCCCCACTTGTAGATCTCTTGAGCCCGAGTCTCCTGACATTGTTATTTCCCCGGAAGGGACAGAAAATTGGTCCAGGCCCTGGCGTTCGTTAATCGATAACAACCCGGAGGTCCATTTTGCCTGGCATTCAGATAATCCTTATACTGGAGACCCGGTTCCCTTAACCCAACTACAGGCATTTGTAACACGGATCCAGGTGAAGGAAGACGGCACTGTATGTGAACCGCCAGATTGGGCTGCAGATGATCTTCTTTCGGTAGAAGAAGCGCTGAGGATCATGACTATTGAAGGAGCCTATGCCCTGCTGCGGGAGCACGAAACTGGATCATTAACAACAGGAAAACTTGCAGACCTGATTATCCTCTCAGATAACCCGTTGGAAGTGGATCCCAGGACCATTTCAGACCTACAAGTTTTAATGACTATGGTTGGTGGAGAGGTTGAGTACTGCAGTCCAGGGGCAGGGGAATTGTGTCCAGATCTTTCTGCTTCCCAACCCAAGGCTGATTTAATCTATCATAACGGGGTAATTCTAACCATGGAAGATGGAGTTGTCGCCTCAGCTATTGCGGTTAAGGATGAGATTATTTTAGCCGTCGGTAATGAGATTGATGTACTCACTTTTGCTGATTCGGAAACTAGGTTAATCGACCTTAATGGGCATACGCTTATGCCTGGGTTTGTGGATCCCCACAGTCATGTGTTTAATAACCCTTGGCGGGATGATCTAGAAGGAGGGCAGGAGCTACTGCTCTCTAATGGCATTACTACCACAGCTGAATTGTTTGTAGAAGAAGCATTGATCCTGGATATGAAAAACTTGGAACAACAAGGAAAATTACGCATGCGTGTGAGTCTCTATCCGGTTCATGTCGACAACTGTGGGGAGATCCGGGGAGACTGGTATTCTCAAAGTTTCCCGGTATCACGGGAGCCAGGAGCCATGCTTCAAATTCCAGGGATTAAGGTATTTAACGACGGTGGTACCTGCAATGCACCGGCTGTTAGTTTTTATTATGAAAGCGGAATTGGACAGGGAGATCTTTATTTTCAACCTGAGGAGTTATCTCAAATTCTTATAACTGCCCAGAACCTAGGATATCAAGTCGCTATCCATTCTTCTGGAGATCGCGCAGTAGAGTCAAGTATTCAGGCGATTACCTCCACTCTCGAAAACGGGAGCAATACTTTTCGCCACCGCATAGAACACAATGTTCTGGTGCGTGATGACCTGATTTCTTTATATACAGAAAATGATATCGTTGCCTTGTTATTTGGATTTTTCCCCACTTGCTGGTATACCAATGATTTTGATCAATCGTTGTATGCAACCCCTGATCAATTTAAATATTGGCGTTGGCGATGGCGGGACCTGATAGATGCCAATCCTGAAGCCCATTTTGCCTGGCATTCTGACTCACCCTATCTTGGAAACCCGGCTCCAATGGAGCATCTCTTCAGTTATGTGACACGGAGCCAGGTTCTTGATGACGGTACAATCTGTGAACCGCCGGATTGGGTCATTGACGACCTGCTGACCGCGGAAGAAGCCTTACCGATGATGACCATTCAAGGGGCCTATGCGATTCTTCGAGACGAAGAACTGGGTAGCCTCAAAGTAGGTAAACTTGCTGACCTGATTATTCTCTCTGAGAATCCTCTCGAGGTCGATCCCTATGATATCCTCAATATCCGTGTGCTGATGACTATGATCGGGGGAGAGCTGGAGTTTTGTTTGCCAAGCAGTGAGGACCTATGTCCCTGAGATCTCCGGTCTAATGAGCGGATTGACGAAACACGCACCTAAAGGAAACTATCGGTGGACACATTACATCTAGAAGATATAGATCTGAATTATGAGATTCGTGGTGTTGGAGAACCCTTGTTGTTGATCCATGGACTGGGTTCAAGCACCCGGGATTGGGAGCTTCAGGTGCCTGCTTTTGCCAGCCATTTCCAGGTCATTACTCTGGATCTGCGTGGTCATGGGAAATCTGAAAAACCATCTGGTCCATACAGCCTGGCTATGTTTGCAGAAGACACTGCCCGGCTGATCAAAGAACTGGGAGCTGAACCGGCTCATATCCTGGGTATATCGCTGGGAGGTATGGTTGCCTTTCAGCTGGCGATTGATTACCCGGATTTGGTCCGGAGTCTAATTATTGTAAACAGCACTCCAGAGATGGTGCCCAGGACATTAAAGGAAAAAACCGCCATCTGGCAGCGTTTAATGATTGTGCAGCTGATGGGAATGAGAAAAATGGGGCAGGTATTGGGGGACCGATTTTTACCCCGTCCAGACCAGGCGGAATTGAGAGAAATCTTCATCAAGCGTTGGGCTGAAAACGATAAATCTGCCTACCTGGAAGCCATGAAAGCAGTTATCGGTTGGAGTATCATAGAAAAATTAGGAGAAATCAGCTGCCCCACCCTGGTAATTGGCTCTGACGGGGATTATTTCCCAACCTCGGATAAGGAAACCTACACAAGGATGATCCCCGGAGCAGAGTTGATCATTGTCAAGGATTCTTTGCATGCCCTGCCGGCGGAAAAACCCAGAGAGTTTAACCAGATGGTGATCGATTTTTTACCTGGACTGTGACCGGGAATATTTAGGACACCACAAGCACTTATTAATGAAAACGCAGGACCTGAAGATAACATTGATAATTATTCAAAGAAAAGGATCTGACCAATGAAAAAATCTCTCGGAGCGAATACCTTGATTTTCCCTACCCCGGTCTGGTGCGTGGGAAGTTATGATAAAGACGGAAAACCCAACGTGATGACCATAGCCTGGGGAGGGATCTGCTGTTCCAGGCCTCCCTGTCTAACGATATCACTCAGAAAAGCCACCTATACCTATGGAAACATTATGGAACGAGGTGCTTATACAGTGAGTGTTCCCTCAATTGAATTTGCCGACGAGGCGGACTATTTCGGAATTGTTTCCGGTCGCAGTCAGGATAAGTTTCAGAGGAGTGGATTAACTCCCGTGAGGTCTGATCTGGTTGATGCCCCCTATGTAGAGGAATTTCCTATGATCCTGGAATGTAAACTCCTGCATCATTTTGAAATTGGATTACACACCCAATTTATTGGGGAGATCATGGACGTTAAAGTAGACCGGGATTTACTGCTTGATGATGGAAACCCCGACATTTTAAAAGTCTCTCCATTAGTATATGCAACCAAAGCCCAAGCATATCATCAGGTTGGGGATCTGGTTGGCAAAGCATTTCAGATCGGCAAGAGATTTTCGTGAAAGCAGAATACCGGGACACCCTTATCATCGATGGGGAACAAGTTCAGGGCGATCAAAAAACAGTCAGGTTGCCGTTTACTCATCTAAGCGCAAGGGCAATCATTATCCGCCGCCAGGACGGGGATATATTGGGTGCACTTCATCGGCCAGGCGGAAAGTATGCTTTGCCAGGAGGTGCAATCGATGATGGTGAAAGCGCAGAATCCGCCCTGTTGAGAGAACTGAAAGAAGAAGGCATCAATTTGATCGGCAGTGATGATGACTGGCCGGAACGGCTGGCGGTTGATTATTTCAGTGGATATAACGAACTGTGCCTTTGGTATCTTTTTCTGGTAGATGGTGTTGAACTTAGTAAGGATGAAGAGTTGCTGGATGTCAAGTGGATCCCGCAGGAAGAGGATCCCTGGTATCCAGATAACAAGGAGAAATTTTTGCTGGCTTTGAGCCGATATCTCCTCGGGCATATCAACAAAAACCCAGCTTAAGAATCTTGATAAAAGGAGCCGAAAATGAACTCCCCGAAAGTTCTGGTTGTCACAGACAGTGCAGCGTCGCTGCCTGAATCACTCCGGCAGGAATTGGATATCCATGTCATTCCCCTCTGGCTGATCTGGGATAATGAGAGTTTCCGGGATGGAGTTGATATTGATCCACGCAGTTTTTATCAACGTTTAAAAGGATCTGACACTCTGCCTTCCTCAACGCAGCCCTCCGTAGAGGAATTTAAGGAATTTTTACTCAAGCGCTCCCCAGACTATGCAGGTATTGTTTGTGTCCTGGCATCATCTCAAATCAGCGGCACAGTTGACAGTGCCCTGGCAGCCACGGATCAGCTGCCGGATATATCTGTTATAGTTGTCGATTCCCTTTTCTGTGCCATGGGCCAGGGATTAATAACCGCAGTTGCGGCCCGGGAGGCAGCAGCAGGTAAGTCACTGAACCAAGTAGCCCGGATCGCTGAAAAAACCAGGGATGAAATGAACCTGCTGTTTGTGGTAGACACATTGGAATTTCTGCATAAAGGCGGTCGAATAGGGGGAGCAAAACGCTTATTCGGGACAGCTTTGAACATCAAACCAATCCTTCATTTTAAAGAAGGATTGATCCAGCCCCTTTCGCAAACCAGGACAAAGAAAAAAGGAATTCAGGAACTGCTGAATATTGCTGAAGAACGGCTGGGCTCCCGGGCAATGGCTGAAGCAGCTGTCGTCCATGTGGACTGCCTGGATGAGGGCAAGGAGTTATTGGAGGTGGTACAGGAGCGGTTTAATCCTCCCGTTATACACATCTCTGATGTCAGCCCGGTGGTGGGAACTCACGTCGGTCCCGGCGCATTGGGCCTGGCGTTTTATCCCGTTCTCTAAGAATTCGGGCTGGAAGACCGGGTATTAAATGACTCCTGTCACTATTTTTATCAGGGCGTTCGGGTACCGGATAATCCAGGCATATTTTTGTTATAATCGGTGACAATTGGGAGAGGATATAAATTTGATCCACCGCTGCTCCTCTGCAGTAGTTAAGTTCCCAGGAAGTTTATATTTTGAAACTATCCATTCGCCCTTTCGCGAGGATGACCAAGAGGAAGTTATCAAGCTTTGGGAAAAAGTCTTTCCCAAAGCCCCGCCTCATAACAATCCTGCCAGAGATATCAAAACTAAAAGAGAGGTGCAGCCTGATATGTTCCTGGTCGCCATACATGATGACCAGTTGGTTGGTACTGCCATGGCTGGATTTGATGGCCATCGCGGCTGGGTGTATTACCTGGGCGTTGATCCCGATTACCAGCGGCGGGGTATAGGCACAGGGTTGATGAAGCGAGTAGAAGCGAAATTGGTTGGTCTTGGATGCCCAAAATTGAATCTGCAAATCCGGGCTGACAACGCGGAGGTGCAGAGCTTTTATGAAAGTCTGGGCTATGATCCTGAAGACCGCCTGAGCATGGGGAAGAAATTCTAACCAAAAAAGGAGTTTAAGATGCAAATTGTAACTGACAGTGGTACCGATCTGAATTTATCCAGGGAGGAAGCAGCCGAATATAATGTGCATGTCGTGCCTCTCACCGTTACCCTGGATGGCAAATCATACCGGGAAGGAATTGATATTAAACCGGGAGATTTTTATGACTTATTAGCAGCTTCAGATAATTTACCGATCACCTCCCAGCCATCTGCCGGTCAGTTTGCTGACCTCTACCGGCGCCTGGCTGCCGATGATCCTGACATTCTGTCCATTCATATGACCTCTGGTTTAAGCGGAACCTTTAATTCTGCCCTGGCTGGCGCAGATCTGGTGCCCGAAGCCAATGTCACTCATGTGGATACCAAGACCTTATCAGCAGCAGCAGGCTGGCAGGTTGAAGCAGCTGCCCGGACCAATAAAGCGGGCTGGGCCATGGATCGAATTATGGATTTGATTAAACGGATAGGCGATTCTTGCGAAAGTGTCTATACTCTGGATGAATTGAAATACTTGATCCACGGCGGCCGAATCAGCCATATGAAAGGAATAATTGCCTCCCTGATCAACATCAAACCGATGATCGGAGTTGAAAAGGTTAACGGGACATATTCGCAGCTTGGACAGGTCCGCACATTTAAGGGTGCGCTAAAAGGCCTTGTAAAACAGATCGAGAAGAAATTCCCTTTGGGAAGTAAAATTCATGTCCAGGTGCTGCATTCTTTCAACCCGGAAGGAGCTTCCTTTTTGAAGGAAGAAGTCGACAAGCTGTATGATTGCACCTGGATGCCGATTGGTCCTATGTCCCTTGTACTGGGAGCACACACCGGCCCGAGCATGGTAGGAGTTGGCTTTGGTGACCAGGCGATTTTTGACGAGATCCCGTAATTGATCTACCCTCTAATGATAAATATAAAACTGATCCATAGCCCCGGAATAGTCCGGGGCTTTTTATTTAATAAGGATGCGTGATCCCGAGTCTATTCGATTCACTAAATTACCTGGATTTTATGATCGTGATCTGAAATCTATAGGATCATGCATCCTTTAGATTGGACTGATTGACTTATACTATTTATATGTAACTGTATAATAAGGACTATCATCAATATTTCTATGTTCAAAGTCTTATTATAGCAATCCCCTTATTTTATGGTCTCTGAGATCAGATCCAAAACCATTCTCAATCATGTCAAACAGCCGGATCCCTGGTTTGGTTTAAAGTACAATATGAACCTTTATCGGGGCTGCCAGCACCAATGTATCTATTGTGATTCCCGCTCGGATTGTTACCGTGTGGGTGATTTTTCCAAGATTCAAGTTAAGATCAATGCTCTTGAGCTGCTGGAAGATACACTGCCCCGCAAGAGGATGATTGGTACGATCGGTTTTGGATCCATGAATGATCCCTACATGCCTGTCGAAAAACACTACCGTCTGACAGGCCAGGCCCTGGAAATTATCAACCGCTATCAATTCCCAGTCCATATTCTCACAAAATCCGATCTGGTATTAAGGGACCTGGAAACCCTCAAACAAATTTCCCTGATTTACGGGGCGGTTAGTTTTACGATCACAACAGCAGATGATAATTTAGCTGGTACACTGGAGCCGGGAGCTCCTTCACCTTCGGCAAGGTTTGAAGCTATGAGGAAGTTGGCGAAGGCTGGAATACTGACGGGTGTTACCATGATGCCTATCCTGCCTTTTATTGAGGACGATCCGGAGAATATCCGCCAGATCATCCGGCAGGCAGGTGACAGCGGAGCGAGTTATATCATTCCATCATTTGGGATGACTCTCCGTCCCGGTTCTAGAGATTTCTTTTATAATAAACTTGACATATCGTTCCCGGGAATTAAGGAAAGGTATATTCGTCATTTTGGCGAAGAATATCAATGCACAACACCGAACTGGCGTGATCTTAATGATCTCTTTCAGGAGAAAATCAAATCCCTGAACATTATGTCAAAAATACCAGCATTTACACCAATCAAAAGAACTGGGATAAATACTCAGATGGCGCTATTTTCAGAATAAATTCACTCCGGGCTAAATAACAGGAGGTAGATAGGAATATGAATCAATTAATGATCTTAGATCCGGGTCAAACTGTGCTGCTGGTGATTGATGTCCAGCGGGCATTATTCACCCGCCCAACGCCCGTTCATGAACCCTACAAATTAATCGAAAAAATCAACGCATTGGTGGCCCGGGCTCACTTATATGGTGTTCAGGTTATTTATACCCAGCATGTTAACCAATCCTTCTTGAAGAAAGGCAGCAGCGGATGGCAGTTTCACCCTAACCTTTCTCATATGGACTCCGATCTCACGATTCAGAAGACCCAGGGAAATGCGCTCACTGAAACAGCGCTGCAAAGCATATTGGAGGCCAGGAATATTAAAAATTTGATCATCACTGGACTGGTCACTCAGGGCTGTATCAGGGCAACCTCTTTAGGCGGGCTGGAAATGGATTACCGGGTAGTATTGGTGAAAGGCGGACACAGTAATTACAACAAGGACGCCCCCCAGGTAATCGAACAGCGCGAGAAAGAACTTGAAGAAGCCGGAGTGGTTGTGATATCCCCCGAAAGAATAGATTTCAGTTAGGGGCAGGAAAATCATATATGACCGATAGTTACTATAATCAACTGGCACCTTTTTATAAATATATTTACAGGGATTGGGAGAGCAGTGTTGGAAAACAGGCGGCAGTCCTGGATCAAGTATTCCAGGAATATTATGGCGATAAGGTGAGAAGGATACTTGATACAGCCTGCGGAATTGGAACTCAGGCAATTGGCCTGGCAGAGCTGGGGTATCAGATAACTGGTACAGATATTTCTTCCGAAGCTATCCAGATCGCAAAAAAAGAAGCAAAAATCAGAAAACTGGAGATCGATTTTATTGTTGCTGATATGAAACAATTGGAACAGATTTACCAGGATCCCTTTGATATTATCCTTGCCTGTGATAATGCCATTCCCCATTTATCGTCTAAAAAGGAAATCTTAAAAACATTTAAGGGTTTTTATAATGGGATTGTCCCGGGGGGGAGGCTGCCTCATTTCTGTACGAGATTACGGGACCATTGACCGGAACGGCCAGGATACTCGCCTTGTTCCCAGATTAACACATCAGATCGAGGCTGGCCGAATTATCCTTTTTGATCTATGGGAGTTTGATGGTGATATGTATCAAATAACCACCTATATTTTGGAAGAACTGCATGGAAAAGATCTGAAAACAACAGCAGTGCGCGGGGGAAAATATTATTGCATAGAAATTGATGAACTGGAGCACCTTTTCCTTCAAGCAGGATTTCAAAAGGTGATCACCATCAGGGATCGTTACTTTCAACCTCTGCTGCTGGCTCAAAAAAAAGCCTGACCTGACTCTGGCCAGAATTCTTTTTAACCCAAAAATATTTGTTTTTACCCTCAAAAAAGCAATTTGTAAGCCCTCAATTAGGGGTGGATAACTCCTGATAACAAACCTGTTAAGTTTAGCGTCGTATTACAGAATTATGATGATAAAAATTGATAAGGGAGTATGTGCTATTGATCTAACAGGCATTCATCCCCTCTATATTACATGAATAAATTGTTCTTGATACCTGATTTTGATAAACCAGAAGATCAGCGCCGCGCCAATATACTGGTGGTGACGCAGATTGCCTCTTACGCATTAATTATGTTGATCCTTGTTGTCTCCCTGATCATCAGCCCGGAGCATAATGAAGTTTTGCTGCAAGGAGCGGTAGGAGCGGCATTGATTTTAGTTTCCTTTTTCCTTCTAAAACTAGGAAAACTTGATGCATCTGCCTGGATAATTGTTATAGTTGGATGGCTAATAATGACACTTGATCTGGCCCTAATATCAGGTGTTCGCGGTGTGAATGTCCTTGGACAGGTTTTAATCGTAATGTTTGCCGGACTGGCTATTAATGGTAGAGCGGCCATTATTATTACCCTGTTCAGCGCAGGAGCAAATTTAGTTGTTCTTCAACTGGAAACCACAGGAATTTTGACACACCCTGCTCCCTTGGAAGCCAATTTTTCTCGGTATTTTATTCAAACTGTTTACTCCTTTCTTGCGGCAATATATATCTGGCGATCTGATGGGGTCATCAAGGATTCTTTTTTGAAAGCCCAAAGTACAGCTGATCGTTATCGGGCTTTATTCGAACGCACTAATGATGGGGTGATTATATTTGATCTCTCCTGGTGTGTATTATCAGCTAATGCTCAGGCTTCTGATCTATTGGATTATTCCCTGGAGGATATGAACGGAGTTGTATTTTCCACCTGGGATGCTTCTGATGACCCCGATGTTCTAAATCGTTATAAAGACCAAATCCTGGGCGAATCAGATATCCCCGTATTTGAACACAACCTGCGTAAAAAAGACGGATTAGAAATTCCAGTCGAAATGAGTTTGGCGTTGGTACCAGATGCGGATGGAGATCCCCATCATATCCAATGTGTTTTCCGCGACATCACCCAACGGAAAGAATATGAGCGGCAGCTGAAGCACATGGCTTTGCATGATCCCCTAACTAAGTTACCAAACCGTAAATATTTTGATGATCGTTACCAGCTCACTCGTTCTCAGCCCTTTGAGGAAGATAGTTTGGTCGCAGTCCTGTTTATCGATATTGACGATTTTAAATTGGTTAATGACGCTTACGGTCATGCTGTAGGAGATTTAGTGCTGGTGGAGTTGGGTGCCCGTTTACAGGCATCGGTCCGGGAAAGTGATACGGTTGCTCGGGTTGGGGGTGATGAATTTTTGATGATACTCGATAATGTTCATAACAAGGCTAATGTGAGCCTGGTTGCCCAAAAAGTGGTTGACTGTATATCACAACCTTATAAAATAGACGGGCATCAAATTCGGATTACGGTTAGCATAGGTATCAGTCTCACTGAAAAACAACATTTACTCGATGTGGATCTCATCAAATCATCTGACTTAGCCATGTACCAGGTCAAAGAGATGGGCAAGAATGATTTCCGCTTTATTGAACCGGTACTGGAAGCTTGATTTCAGATTCTGATTAATCTCCTGACATTCCATTTTTCATAACCCTGATCCCATTCTGAGTTTTAAATCCGGGTTTCTTCCGATTCTCGACTTGTTATAATGAGGACATATATCAACTCCAATTAAACCAACTTGCGCCTGAATAGCCAGGATACTGGCCTGGAGGGTTGTTTGAGTAAAGCGGTGATACTTCACTTGGATCGACTTGCCAAATCCTATGGGGATATCCTGGCAGTTAATGATCTAAGCCTTGAGATCCACCAGGGAGAAATCCTTGGATTATTAGGTCCAAATGGAGCAGGTAAAACTACCACTATTAACCTAATTTCGGGAATCATAAAACCAGATAGGGGTCAGGTATTCTTTGAGGGATCTCCTATCCAGGATTCCAAAACCAACTATCTTTCAAAGATAGGAATTTGTCCCCAGGAAAATGTTCATTGGAAAAAACTCACACCTGAAGAACAGCTGATATTCCTGGGCCAGATGTATGGCATGCCGCCGGCGCTAATTCGAGAGCGCTCTCAAATACTGATTGAGGCTTTAGATCTAACTGAAGTAGCCCGGCGGTTGACAGGCAAGTTATCAGGCGGAATGAAGCGGCGATTGAACATTGCCCTGGCCTTGATACATGATCCACAAATACTGATCCTGGACGAACCCGAGGCAGGATTAGATCCCCAGAGCAGGATCAACATCAGGGAATACATCAAATCGTTGGCAATCAATAAAACTGTCATCCTGACCACTCACAATATGGATGAAGCCCATAGAATGGCTGATCGGGTTGCTGTGATCGATCAGGGAAAGTTGTTAGTGATTGATACACCAGATGCCCTGGTGGGAAAAGTGGGAGAAGGTGATGTTCTTGAGATTGAAATCGCCGGCTTTGGGTCCGGCAAGGAAGACATTGTTCTGGATCTACCAGACCAAAGCCAAAAACTCCTTCTGGATGATATGCTGCAGATCCGGGGTCTGGATCTGGTTAATCATCTTCCGGGCATCCTATCAAGTCTGGAAAATTCAGGCATTCAAATCGGTGAGATCCGCCTCAGGAAAAACACCCTCGAAGATGTGTTTATTCAATTAACCGGGAGGAGGTTGCAGGAATGAAAGCCATTATAATCTCCCGGAAAAACATCAAAGAACAAGTACGGGATATCACTACACTGGGATTAAGCCTGGTAATAGGTCCGTTTTTTGTGCTTCTTTACTGGTTAATGATTCCCAGCGGGTCCACAACCTATGGGGTGATGATCCAGAACCTGGATCTCGGGCTCCAGGGTGACCGCGCAGTCAGTATGCTGGAAGATTTGACTTATCCCAGCGGAGACCCCCTGCTGGATATCTCCCGGATAGATTCTCGGGATCAAGCTGAAAATCTCTTGCAGGATCGCGATGCGGAAGTCTTCCTGATCATTCCCGAAGATTTTAGCGCTACCATAGCTTTGGTTTCCAGAGGAGAGCGGTCTGAACCGGCAGAAATAACCCTGGTGGGTGACCTGGCCAACCCTTATTACGCAGTTGGAGCGGTAATGGCGGGCAGCGTTATTGACGAGTTTGTCCAGCTTCAAACTGGAGAGCTTCGTTCCATTCAATATTCTGAAATTGCCCTGGGCGCCTCTGAGGGGAGATCGGAGTTCGATCTTTATATCCCTGGAATCTTGATCATATCTGTGGTCATGCTGGTATTTATTGTATCGATGACCATCACCTCCGAAGTGGAGGCTGGCACCTTGAAAAGGCTTCAGATGACAGGGATCAGCACACACCAACTGCTGATCGGTCTCAGTCTGCCAACAATTTTTTGGGGTATTCTGTCTTTGTTATTAACATTATTGGTGGCAATTGGACTGGGATTCGAAAGTCAAGGTTCAATATTGGCGGCTTTGTTAATTGGGGCATTTACATCGGTAGCTGTGGTTGGGATCGGATTGATCGTGGCTGCCTTTTCAACCTCTGTCAGTCAGGCTTTTATCATAGCCAATTTCCCGCTGATCTTCTTTATGTTCTTTTCTGGGGGGGTGTATCCCATCCCAAGAATTAATCTGTTCCAGATCGGAGGAATAAATGTCAGCATCTATGATATTCTTCCGCCAACTCACGCGGTTGTTGCTCTTAATAAGATCTTAACCCTGGGAGAGAGCTTATCAGGTATGGTTTATGAAATATCATCCCTGGTGATTTTATCCCTGGTATTCTATGGTGTCGGTATCTGGTTATTTAAGCGCAAACATATGCGCCGAGCAAGCTGATGGCATTTAACCAGTTTTTTTCAGGACTAATGTACAATAAATGCATCTTATTTGACTTGGAATAGAAATGACCAATCGCTACCACATAGATCCCAAAACATACTCTATCCAGCAATTGAAAACAGATTTACAGTCCAGGGAATTAATTCCCAGTCGGAAACCTCTCAAAGAAAGTATTCAGGATAAATTTGATGCGCTTGAAGCAACTGGTTTTAAGAACCTTGCGGATCTTATTGTTGCCCTAAAGAATACAAAGAAATTAGAGGTTCTGGCATCATCAACAGGGATAGAGATACAATACCTGACCCTATTAAGAAGAGAAGTGAATAGTTATCTTCCGAATCCTGTGCCCCTGGGCAAGTTTTCAGGGTTTGTCTTGGATGATTTAGCAAGTCTGGCTAAATTCGGTATAAGAAATACCCGGCACTTATTTGAACAAATTGAAAATAAGGGAGATCTACAAATTTTATCCAGGGATACTGGATTAGCCAAAGAAACCCTGTCTGAGTTGTTGGCTTTGTCAGATTTAGTGAGGGCTTATGGAGTTGGACCGGCATTTGCCAGGATCTTGTACGAGACGGGTATTCATTCTATTGCTGAGTTGAAACAATTCTCGCCTCAGCAGGTAGTTGATCTATATGAATCTCAAACACAGAAGAAGGCGGATTTTTCAGTGAGTGATATTCAGTTCAGCCTCGATATAATCAAGGCATTGGATCTTCCCTCAGAATAACTTCTTTCTTGGTACAGATTCCAAGGGTCCTTTTTGGAATTGCCAGGCTTATTATGTTATTCGCCTTACAGTTTACAATAAACGGTTTTTCGGAGGCAAGTATGGCTTTTGATGAAGGTCTGGCGCAGCGTGTAAGAGAGTTATTTACCAATCGCCTTGGATATGAAGAAAAGAAAATGTTCGGCGGGATTGGTTTTCTACTGCATGGAAATATGGCTTGTGGTGTGATAAGGGAAGATCTGATCGTGCGAGTTGGCGCTGATAATTATACCGACGCTCTTCTTAAACCTGATGTGGAGCTATTTGATATGACGGGCAAAGCAATGACCGGATGGGTTGTTGTCAAAGAACCCGGATATCGATCGGACAGCGATTTGAATGGTTGGGTAACACAGGGGGCAGAATATTCCCTGTCCCTGCCAGCGAAATAACCTAAACTGATGACAGACCACCGTTTGGTTTACGCGCAGCAAGCAGATCGTTATCAACAGCTGATCTCCAGGGAAGACTACCAGGGAAATTTATTGCCAGCCCTGGAGCAAATTCTCAGCCTGGATGGTCTGGATGTATTGGATCTCGGCGCAGGAACCGGGCGGTTAACCCAACTGCTGTCTCCTCTGGTCAATTCAGTCCATGCTTTTGATCTTTCACCCCACATGCTGGATGCAGCAGCAGAACATCTTCGATCCATGGGTTATCTAAATTGGTTGGCATCTGCGGCAGACCACCGCAGGATCCCACAGGTATCCAATTCTGCCGACTTGATCGTTTCTGGATGGAGTGTTTGTTATCTGGTAGTGTGGGCTGAGGAAAATTGGGAAACAAACCTCGATCTTGCACTGCAAGAAATGAGACGCCTGCTCCGGGAAGGGGGAACTATTATCATCATTGAAACATTGGGAACCGGCACAGATGAACCTGACGCTCCTGAGAAACTCAGGGATTATTTTAGTTATCTCGGGCGGGCGGGCTTCCAACGGTCCTGGATCCGAACCGATTATCAATTTCAGAGCCGGGATGAAGCACTCGATCTGGTCGAATTCTTTTTTGATCAGGAAATGCTGGAAAAACTTATTCCCGGAGAGCAACCAGTACTTCCAGAATGCACAGGCATCTGGCACCTGAATTCTGATCGGGGAAATCCCTTATGAATCGGCGCAGGTTGGCTCTGACAGAAGCCCTTCTGGTCACAATAATCTGGTCGTCAACATTTGTGATTGTGAAGATTGGCTTAGAAAGCCTGGGCCCCCTCACTATAGCCGGGTTGCGATACTTGATCGGATCCCTGGTATTGGCGCCATTTTTATTGTTTAGGAGATCTTCCAGAGCTCCTGTCTCAAAAGAACTGTGGCTGAAATTGATCCTGATTGGCATCAGCGCCTATACAATCGGAAATGGAGCTTTATTCTGGGGCTTGAAATTTATTCCAGCAACCACAGGATCATTTTTAATGAGCATGATTCCCCTGTTAGTTTTGTTTGGCGGGGCTATCCTGCTGAAAGAGATCCCAACCCGCTGGCAAATAATGGGCGTGATTCTATCCTTGTTTGGCAGTGGATTATTTTTCTCCTCCGGACTGATGCCGGGAGAACCTCAAGGGGTTGTTATATTGGCCATAGGATTGCTGGGGATCATGGCCTTTAGCTTGCTGGGCCGCGGAATAGCCCGGGATAAACAACTGGATACCCTGAGATTAACCACTCTGCCCCTGATAATTGGTGGAGGCGTGAGCCTGTTGTTGGCATTTGCTGTGGAAGGATTGCCCCTTATTACGTGGACGGGCTTCCTGATTGTGTCCTGGCTGGCAATCATCAATACGGCCGGGGGATACTTGCTGTACAATCATGCCCTCCAGGAATTAACCGCGCTGGAAATGAATATGGTCATGAACCTTTCCCCCATATTCACTGCTTTGCTAGGCTGGATACTTCTGGGAGAGACATTATCTCTCATACAAATTATTGGAATGTTGGTAGTGATTGGCGGTGTGATCCTGGTTCAGAGATCTGCCAAGCCCGAAACTGCTAAAATCTGAACAATGGATTGTTATTCTTGAATACCATTAAACTTGATACCAAAAGATTGGAATTAATCCCATTGTCCCAGAATCAACTGACCCTTTACCTGGCAGGAGATGAGATCCTCATCGGGGAGACTGGACAGATGTCAAGGGACATTCTGACTGATACCCTGCGAGGTGCAATAAAAATGAAATTGGAAATAATGGCCGGGATTGCTCAGCAGGATCAGCCATGGATTACTTATTGGCTGATGGTGCTCAAGGAAAATCAATCTAGAATCGGGTTGCTTGGTTATAAAGGAGTCCCGGATTATCGAGGTAAGGTTGAAATTGGCTACGGGATCGATCCCGCTTATCAAAACCAGGGATATACCACTGAAGCGGTCAACCGGTTAATTCAATGGGCTTTTAAAGATTCACGCTGCCAGCGGATCACCGCCCCGGGAACGAGGAAAGATAATCCCGCCTCGAACCGAATTTTGGAAAAAGTGGGCATGAAAATTTACCAGGAAACAACAGACGCATACAGCTGGGCGCTGGACCGCCCCGATTATTCCGAAAACCCATGAACTTGATTCCACTCTTGATTCTCATCCTGCTAATTATATTCATCTCAACTTTGCTGCGATCCGCATTTGGTTTCGGCAATGCTCTTATTGCCATGCCACTGCTGGTTCTGCTCCTGGATTTAAAAACAGCCACTCCTCTGGTGGCCTTGGTCGGGATTGTTACAGCGCTGGTGATGCTCTTGAGGGAGTGGCGCCAGCTGGAGATCAGAGAAGTGCTTTCCCTGTTGCTGGCATCTCTGGCAGGAATCCCGGTAGGATTGTATCTCCTGGTATCTCTGCCTGAAAACATAATTAAAGGAATTCTGGGCCTGGTTTTGATTTTATTTGGAGTTTTTAATCTCACAGGAATTACACTTCCCAAACGCAAAGGGAAGTGGCTGGCACTTCCCTTTGGATTCTTTTCAGGGATCCTGGGCGGAGCCTATAACGCCAACGGGCCGCCAATAGTGATCTATGGCTTGTTGAAGGGGTGGAATAAGGAAAAGTTCCGGGCAACTTTACAGGGATATTTTTTTGTGACTGGCCTGGTAGTAGCCGCCGGGCACGGTTTTTCAAATTTGTGGTCCCGGCAGGTGCTGATATATTTCCTGGCTTCACTTCCGGTTGTGATCCTGGGTGTGCTGGCAGGCGAAAGATTAGCGGACAGGTTCACCGAAGAGCAATTCAACCGGGCGCTGAACCTGATATTAATCACCCTGGGGCTAATGATGTTTTTCTGATCTGGTTTGATCAGGCAGGAATCTCGCCCCCTTCTCTCAGGTTCAGCAAGATTTTAGTGAAAAAGTCACCCATCCCAAATCCAAAGGTAAGAATAATGACGATAATGTGCCAGAATTGAATTGATCTCAATTCAAATATCAGACCGGCCAGGATCAGCCCCAGGAGGGTCATGGCGCTGGCCAGGCTGATCCCACATGAGTAAAGATCCTGCCTGATATTTGTTTTTGCTGGATTTATCCTTGGTGTTGTTCTCCATAGATTTTCCCGGTGTTCAACTTATTTTGGCTTATCGCAAATAAAGAACTAGTAAAAATAGCTGAGAAAGAGCATGCCATTGGATCCAGAAAGGGATTTCTTGAGTCCAATTATGATTAATCCAGGTCAGTGAATAATCGGTATAATCAAATTAATCAAGCTAAATCGTATAATAAGAGGCGGATTGATGACAGTTGAAATAAACCAGGCCCATCAAAAACCCGTAAATGGAGATGAGATCATAACCCGGATCGGAGCTACTCCAGTTACGATACGTGGATTCAGCTGGATTCCCCTGACTCAGCTATTTACCTGGATATTTTTCACGAGGAATGCGTCTAAAAGAAAACCCGACAGATCTTTTATCCACTGGTCGAGTGAAGGATTCCTGAAAATGGCGGTGATGCTGGGATCCGAATGGTGCCATAACCTGGCTCATTTAGTTGCTTCAAATCTGATTAATAAACCTATGGATCAGTTCAGGATCCAGTTTGGTATGCCCCGCTGTGTCTATCATGAGATCAATGACCTGGATGTAGCTCCCCGCCAGCACCTTATCCGTTCCCTGGGAGGACCGGTGATTAACTTGATCCTGCTTCCCATCACAGGATTTTTCCGGTTGATAAGCAAGCCAGATTCTATTGTCGGGGAAACAGCTAAAACAGCCTACCAGACCAATTTATTTCTTAGTCTGGTTTCCCTTTTGCCCATCCCGGGGATTGATGGGGGTCCGATCTTGAAATGGAGCCTGGTGGACCGGGGCTGCTCTGTCGAGGATGCAGATGAAGTAGTTCGAAAAGTGAATGGGCCCCTTGCGTTCCTATTGGGCTTATTCAGCAGTCGGGCATTTGCCAAAAAGAATCTTCTGGCAGGAGCATTAAGCGGAATGTTGGGCCTGATATCCTTGAGCATCTTCACAGGTTGGCTGAAAGAAGAAGATGTTCCTTTATAATACGTTTGCAAATTAATATCAGTTACCCATTAATTTATAGGAGGAATTTTGAAGCTTTCAATAATAACAGGGGCGTTGGTAGCCCTGCTGACAGGAATCGCCATTGCCTCACAGGCGACTTTAACCAGCCGGGTGGGAGCCTTGATTGGAGATTTCAAGACCGGGATCTTAACCAATACCATGGGGGGCATTGCTGCCGCATTCTTAATGCTGATCTGGTTGATCCGAGAAGGTCCCGAGACCTGGAAGGTTCCCTCAACTGCACTGGGTATCACCGCCATCTCGGGAATTCTGGGGATTTTGATTATTACCGGGATTTCCTTTTCGCTCCAGCGGGCCGGCGTTGCCGCCGGGTTGGCAAGTGTAATCCTGGGACAATTGGCACTCTCCACGGTTATTGATACCATTGGACTGGGGGGAGCTGAACCGATTCCCCTGACCACAGCCAGGATTCTGGGAATGGGACTTGCTGGAGTCGGTGTGTATTTATTATTGCCTAAAGCATAATCAGCACGATTTCAGGAGAATTGAATGTCTATTGAATATCGAGAACTAGGGAAAACCGGAATTAAAATATCCCCCATTGGTTTGGGTATGATGCAGTTTGCGGGAGGTAAGGGAGTATTTAAAGCGATGTTTCCGGCAATCTCTGAAGATGAAAGAAATATGATCATCCGGGCAGCTTTGGAGGGCGGGATCAACTGGTTTGATACCGCCGAACAGTACGGCGCAGGCCAGTCGGAAAAATATCTGGCAGCCTCCCTTCAGGCAGCGGGTGCCAAAGACCCTGATGTGATCATAGCCACCAAGTGGTCGCCGTTTTTCCGATTTGCCAGCAATATCACTAAAACTATCCAGACCCGGCTGAACAATTTAAGCCCTTATCAAATTGATCTGTACCAGATCCACAACCCCTGGTCCTTTTCGCCGCCCGAAAAGGAGATGGAGATGATGGCTGAGCTGGTGAATAAAGGGGTGATTCGCTCGGTCGGTGTAAGCAACTTTAATCCTGATCAGATGCGCAGGGCTTTTTCAACCCTGGAAGCCTATGCCATACCGCTGGCATCCAATCAGGTCCATTACAACCTGTTGAACAGGGAGATAGAAACTAACGGAATACTGGAAACAGCCAGGGAGTTGGGCCTGACTGTCATTGCCTGGTCTCCCCTGGCATCGGGATTGCTGACCGGGAAATTTCACAAGAATCCGGATATCCTGGCCCGGACCCCGGCAGTCCGTCGGAGAAGACTGGAAAACCAGCTGGCAGATAGTCAGCCTGTGATTGAAGTATTGGATGAACTGGCTGAAAAATACAATACAGAACCAGGACAGGTAGCATTAAACTGGGTGATTGGCAACCAGGGTGACCTGGTAGTGGCGATCCCTGGTGCCACCCGGGTTGGTCATGTCGAGGAAAGTGTCCGGGCCATGAATTTGCAGCTATCAACCGAAGACCTAGCCCGGCTGGATAAAATTTCCCAGGGTTTTAAAACCAAATAAGGGCCAG
>PVMK01123720.1_pt1 | contig 20676 bp, 18 predicted proteins | sample 1853481 | NCBI WGS metagenome assembly PVMK01 (sample SAMN08533507, study PRJNA380276) | Marine sediment metagenome, whole genome shotgun sequencing project.
TCTTTCGGCTGTGATATGACTTGGCTATGTAGGCCGTTACGACCGCGTAGTTGTCGGCCGGCTTCCCGTCCAAGGGTATCTCCAGCGGCCATTGACGGACAGCCCGTCGGCTCGCGACCGTTGGGAAGGCCGAACGGTAATAAGCCAACACTTCGGAGCTCATCTCTTTATAAGTCAGGTCGGGCAGCAGCTTACGCAAGAAGAGGTTGCCGACGCCAATCATGAGCCAGTTGAAGAAACTCATCCTCATCATGCGCATGGCATACTTCAGGCTGCCTGGTAGATCAGCGTAGGACATCGGGCGAACCATCGCCTCCATGAACGCGATAGCCCTGACGTTTTCGGCGTGATCGTGGGCCCACCGGAACCCGAGTCCCGATCCCCAGTCATGGACGAATAGCGTGAGGTTGGATCCAATACCCAGCGCTTCGATGAACGCAGAAAGGTACCGGTATTGGTCATCGTAGCGGTAGGGGATGTCGGGATGGTCCGACTTGCCCATACCAATGAGGTCCACCGCGATGCAGCGCGCTTGACCGCTGACGTAAGGGATGATGTTGCGCCACAGGTACGAAGACGCCGGATTACCGTGGATGAACAGGATCGGCTGGCCCTCACCGACGTCGATGTAGTGCATGTTGGAGCCAAGCACTTCAACATATTTAGAATTGAAAGGAAAGGCGGACGGCGTCGCCTGAGGCGAGGCAAAGGCTGTGCCATCGTCTAGGCGAGTCGTTCGGGTTTCTGTGCTGAACTTGGTTTCCATGGAGCTCTCCTTTGTTGGTCTGAGAACCTAATGTAACAATTGTTATATAATACATAACAATTGTTATAATGTCAACGAAACCTCTGCCTATTGACTGCTAAGTCGAGTGGGTCGCTCTCGCAATGCGCGCCCCAAGTCGGAAGTTTGCTCGATTTATCAAGCAATCGTGAAGTTCGCCTCAAAGATTTCAGCGACAGGTTGGGCATCCAATAATGGTAACATTAACTAGCTATGGGACATGCGCTCAGGAGCAGACCAATCTCTTGAAACACAAAGAGCCCTCTGAAACAGAGAGCTCTTCATATCCTAATAGCTTTTACTATAGGCAGGAGCGACGGGAATCGACCACTCACGCGTATAAGGTCAATTTTCTTTGTACCGAGTCATGTAAGCTCCAAGTTTGCGATTGACCCGACTGGCATACCGTACAGAGAAGGCAAGCTTCAATCATGAAATGAATCTATTTCCGATCTGCAAACAAAACACTTGAGATCCTAGCGCGTGTAGTTACTCATAAGCGAATAGTGATTCCGCACTTTGATCTCCGGAAAGAGTATTCGGACTCCTCGCTTAGGAGAAAGATATTATTGCTCGGCTAACATGACTAACACTCCAAGAATCGGGGGTTAAATAGACATAGCTGACAGTTCCAAGCACAGCTTCAGAGACGGTTAGACGTGGCTGGGGAAACGACCAACTAAAGCAAGATTTTCGGTAGTTCGGCGCAACTCTGTGTAGGATTGAGGACGTGCGCTTGTATTGGGCTGGTCCTATCCTTGACAAATGAGAACAAACTACATATAGTTGTATAGACAATTATACATTTAGATGAAATTTGGATAATATGATGCTTTCCAAAGCACCACCTCTCCCCAAATACTATCAACTGGCTCAAATCCTCAGCGACCAGATAGCCACTGGCGCCCTCAAACCCAACGATCAATTGCCCACAGAAGATGAACTCAGCCAGCGCTACAACCTGAGTCGTGGCACGGTTCGTGAAGCGGTTCGCCTTCTACAAAACGATGGTTTAGTCCGCCGCGAGAGGGGCCGGGGCACATTTGTCTCAGGCATTGCCCAGACGTCCACACTGTTTTCATTGATGCCTTTCAGTGAAGCGATGCGCCGCCAGAATCGTATCCCTACGACACGCGTCCTGAAAGCCACGACCCTCCCAGCTACAACGGAAGTGGCGGAACGACTGGCCATAAAGGTCGGCAAACCGGCCATACATATCGTTCGCTTGCGCCAGGCTGACAACGAGCCCGTTGTTTATGAAGAACGTTACCTCGCCCATTCCCTTTGTCCCCAGTTGATGGATGAGGATCTGGCTCAAAATTCGATCCACACGTTGATCGTCTTTAAGTATGGTGTGCCCCTGGTGCAGATGACCCATACGGTTGAGGCCGGATCCCTTACGGCCGAACAGGCAACGTGCCTGCAGGCGAATCCAGGCGACAATGCTTTTTACGTTGACCGGCTTACCTTTACGGAGGCAGATGGCAACAGATTTCCGGCCGTCTGGTTCCAAGGTATTTATCGCGAGAGCAACCTTGATCTCAAAGCAAGACTACAGAGATCACTGTGAATGGAAGTTGACCATGGAGCCGATCAAGGCATGGCAAACATTTGATAATAGCGGCCCGGATGGCTTGTCTCTAAATGCGATCAGAATGCCCCATCCGGCAGCAGGAGAGATTTTGGTGGCGGTTGAAGCCGCCGCACTGAACTTCTCCGATATGCTAATGATCAGCGGCGCGTATCAAGTTCAACCCCCGTTGCCATATACGCCAGGCCAGGAAGTGGCCGGCACTGTGATAGAGAGCGGCCCTGATGTCACGTTTCAGCCAGGAGATCGCGTCGCCGGCAAGCTCATCTGCGGCGGCTTTGCCGAGCAAGCCATAGTCAGGGAAGACATGGCCTTTGCCGTTCCCCAACAGATGAAAACGCGAGAGGCAGTTGCACTCCCCATCGTTTATACAACCGCCATGGTTGCCCTTACCGAGAGCACCCGTGTTAAGACAGGTGAAACAGTATTGATTCATGCCGCCGCCGGCGGCGTTGGACTGGCTGCCGTGCAGATCGCTAAGGCATTCGGTGCGACCGTCATTGGCACGGCAGGAGATGATAAGAAACTTGCCGTCGTAAAGGAATTTGGGGCGGACTTGGTACTTAATTATCGGGACGACGACTGGATTGGGGTCGTGCGCGCTTTCAACAACGGCCGTCGCGCCGATATCATCTTTGATCCTGTTGGCGGTGAAACAACCCTCAATAGCCTACGTTGCCTGGCCCGCGAAGGGCGCTTGCTCATCGTCGGCTTCGCCTCAGGGTCTGTTCCAAAGATTCCCGCACATTACCTGCTGCTCAAACGCGCCTCGGCCATTGGCGTTTACTGGAATCACGATTACGACGGCGAGATGCTCGAGCGGGTCACGAAACGCCTCCTGGTCCTATATGCCGGCGGCAAAATAAAACCATTGGTGCGCACCTACGAAGGTCTGGCTGCCCTTCCACAGGCTCTGGCCGATTTAAGCCAAAGGCGCTCCATTGGCAAACTTGTCCTGGCCATATAATTTACCAATCTCTATAAAGTTGAATTCCTGCAATTTCGTGGATAAACAATGACTGCTAATCAATCTTCAAAAAACGGATTATTGGACGGATTTCGGATATTAGATCTCTCTCGCGTCATGGCCGGTCCTTATTGCGCTTCCATGCTGGCCGATCTCGGTGCGGAAGTCATCAAGATAGAAATGCCTGGCAGCGGTGACACCGGCCGATTTTTCGGACCCTATCAGGATGGAGAGAGTACTTACTTCATCCTGCTCAACCGTGGCAAAAAAAGCGTGACAGTCAATATGAAATCACCGGAAGGCGTCGCGATAATCAAGCGACTCGTCGCAAACAGTGATGTGTTAATCGAAAACTTCCGCCCTGGGGTAATGACCCGCCTTGGTCTTGATTACGAGAGCGTTCGCGTTATCAACGACGATATCGTCTATGCCAGCATCAGCGGTTTTGGCCAGGACAGCCCGTTAGCCGAGCTACCAGCCCTGGACCTGGTTATCCAGGCCATGAGCGGATTGATGAGCATGACCGGGCAGAGAGATGGGCCGCCAACAGCCGTTGGCGAATCAGTCGCCGACGTTTGCGCCGGAATGTTCTGCGCCTGGGGCATTGTTACGGCGTTGCTGGCCCGCGAGCGCACGGGGCAAGGGCGGTACCTGGATGTCTCTATGCTGGACTCCGTCTTTTCGATGTTACTCACGCCCCTGAGTCGCGCCCTCTACAGCGATGAAACACCCACCCGGGTCGGCAATCGCCATCCGGAGACTTACCCGGTCGATTCCTTCCCTACCCAGACCGGCGACATAGTGCTCGTTGGTTTTTCTGACCGGGTATTTCGTAGATTGATGGATGTCATCGGCCGGTCCGAACTAGCAGACGATCCCCGCTTTGCCAGTAACGATGACCGTAATATCCATGAAGCTGAATTAAGGGCCATCATTGGCCAATGGACGTCACAGCAAACCGCCGATGAAGCCCTATCTCAATTGGCCGCAGACTCCATTCCTTGTTCACCGATTTGGACGCTAGACCAGTTACTCAACAGCGATCACGTACGCAGCAGGGAATTGATCACCACCGGTATGCACGCCAAGTTGGGTGAAGTGCCTCTAGTACCCCAGCCGGTTAGGTTCTCGGGCGTCCAGCGCGCCATTGGGCAAACGGTCCCCATGCTAGGCGAACATACGGAAGATGTATTACGGGAAAGATTGACCTTGAATGACGAGGACATCACCGCGTTACAAAATGACGGAGTGATCTGATAATTCAGAAACCGGTCTTTTTGCAATAATCCGACTCCTCGTAAGGGATGGACCTCTAACTGTAGGTTCTAAAGAGATTAAAAGGACACCCATGAGCTGGACGAGAAAATCGAATCGTGTTGTGCGTAGTCCAGTGGGCACCACGTTGACGGCAAGGCACTGGACAACGGAAGCGCCCTTACGCATGTTGATGAATAACCTCGACCCAGATGTCGCCGAACGCCCAGAGGAGTTAGTTGTTTATGGCGGTATCGGTCGAGCAGCGCGCAACTGGGAGTGTTACGACCAGATTGTTGCCTCGCTGACCGAGTTAAGAACGGACGAGACTCTCCTGGTGCAAAGCGGCAAGCCGGTCGGCGTCTTTAAGACGCACCGTGAGGCGCCGCGCGTCCTGATAGCCAACTCTAATCTGGTGCCAAACTGGTCCAATTGGGAACACTTTGGTGAATTGGATCGCGCCGGACTGATGATGTATGGTCAAATGACCGCCGGCTCCTGGATTTACATCGGCAGTCAGGGCATTGTCCAGGGAACGTTCGAGACCTTTTCCGAAATTGGCCGCCAGCACTTTGGCGGTGACCTTTCCGGCAAATGGGTACTATCTGCCGGATTGGGCGGCATGGGCGGCGCCCAACCACGGGCGGCTACCATGGCCGGGGCCAGCATCATTGTTGTCGAATGCCAGCCAGATAAGTTGGAATTTCGCAAGCGCACCGGTTATCTCGATATATCGGCCGATAGCCTGGACGAAGCGCTAGCTCTTCTCGACGGGGCCTATGGTGCGGCCGATCCCATTTCGGTTGGCTTGGTCGGCAATGCCGCCGAGATATTTTCTGAAGTGCTGGAACGCGGCATCGTGCCTGACATCATAACCGATCAGACTTCGGCCCACGATCCCATCAACGGTTATTTGCCACTAGGTTGGAGCGTGGAAAAGTGGGACGAGATGCGCCAATCACAGCCAGAGATCGTCGCCCACGCCGCCAAAGAGAGTATGGCCACTCAGGTAAAATCGATGCTCGAACTCAAGAATCGGGGCGCTATCCTGTTTGAATATGGCAACAACATCCGCCAGATGGCCTATGAGGCGGGCCTGGAGGAAGCATTCTCTTACCCCGGATTTGTGGAAGCCTATGTGCGGCCCTTATTTTGTCTCGGAAAAGGACCATTCCGTTGGGTGGCCCTTTCTGGCGACTCCGAAGATATTTACAAGAGTGATCAAAAGGTGTTGGAGTTGCTCCCCGACGATCCTCTCCTTCGCCGGTGGATTAATAAAGCACAAAAGCATATTAAGTTCCAAGGTTTGCCGGCGCGCATCTGTTGGATCGGTCTCGGCGATCGTGATCGCGTGGCCTTGGCCTTTAATGAGATGGTACGCAATGGGGAAATCAGCGCGCCTTTGGTGATTGGCCGTGACCACATGGACAGCGGATCCGTGGCCAGTCCGAACCGTGAAACGGAAGGCATGCAAGATGGCTCAGATGCCGTTTCTGACTGGCCCATCCTCAATGCGCTGCTTAACGTTGCTAACGGCGCTACCTGGGTCAGCTTTCATCACGGCGGTGGCATGGGAATGGGCTTCTCGCAACATTCCGGAATCGCCGTCGTCGCCGACGGCACGGCCGAAGCGGATGTGCGCCTGGCCCGGACCTTCTGGAACGATCCCGCCACCGGCGTGATGCGTCATGCCGATGCCGGCTACGATATCGCCATTAAGTGCGCCCGAGAACACAACTTGAATCTACCGATGCTGCATATTCCTGACTAGCTGACTGGCCGACCAACTTCAAAAAGGGAGACGATCAGTGGCCCGAGAGGTGCGATACCATACTCTTGACTTTGAATACCTTGACCGTCAAACGCAACTGGCACGCTCCAGGATGTACCTGGAGCAAATGCGCAAACGGCGAACGGTGAGCCATTTTTCTAGCGAGCCTGTTCCATTCGAGCAAGTCGAAAACGCCATCGCCGTCGCCGACTAGGGCCAAACTCAATGCACTGATCAACACAGCCAGCGGAGCGACTTGGGCCAGCTTTCATCACGGCGGCGGCGTAGGCATTGGCTATAGTCCGCATGCCGGGCAAGTCATTGTTGTCGATGGTACCCCCGAAGCTGCCAAAAGGTTGGAGCGTGTCCTAACCATTGATCCCGGCATGGGTGTCGCTCGCCACGTGGATGCCGGCTACATTATAGCCATTGAGGTGGCCAAAGAGCGAGGGGTCACGAGGAGAACTATTTAGCTTGGAATAGGATGATTCCTCTTAACCTTTAGTAGAAACAGGGGCAAAATGAAAACACTTGTAATCAATGGAAAAGAACTGAAAATCGACGACGTTGTCGCCGTCGCTAACGGCCGTGCCGTCACTCTCGACCCTGCAGCCGTCCCCGCCATCAAACGATCACGCGATGCAGTAGAACGCCTGATAACCGATGGGCAGATAGCCTACGGTGTGAGCACAGGCTTCGGCCGCTTCAAAGATCGCCTGATCGCTCCCGAACAGGTGCGCCAATTGCAGTTGAATCTTCTGCGCAGCCACTCGGTTGGCGTTGGTCCCATACTTGACGAACGAATTGTACGCGGCATGTTGCTGGTGCGTGCCAACACATTGGCCCTGGGACACTCTGGTGTCCGCCTGCGTATCATCCAACTGCTGCTCGATATGCTCAACCAGGGGGTTCATCCGCGGATCCCTGCTCAAGGCTCTCTGGGCGCCAGTGGAGATCTCGCTCCACTGGCGCATATGGCCCTGGTACTCATTGGCGAAGGGGAAGCGTACCACCGAGGCGTGTTACTAGACGGTCGTACCGCCTTGTCGCGTGCCGGACTATCACCTATTCAGTTGGAGGCCAAAGAGGGTGTGGCCATCATCAACGGTACCACCCTAATGGTCGGCATGGGTGCTCTACAGGTTCGCCGGGCGATCAACCTGGCGTTAACGGCCGATACTGCCGCTTGCCTTAGCCTGGAAGCGCTGAATGGCACTAGCCGCGCCTATGACGAACGCGTCCAACTCGTCAGGCCCCACCCTCGTCAAATCGACTGTGCCGCCTTCTTACGAAACCTCATACAAGACAGTCAATTCCTGCGAGATCATGACCCCAACAATGTGCAAGATCCATATACATTGCGCTGCGTTCCTCAGGTTCACGGCGCCGTGCGCGACGCCATCGCCTATGCTGAATGGGTAATTAATATCGAGCTAAACGCCGCCAATGACAACCCGCTCATATTCGTCGACGAAAAGAGCGGGCATATCGACGTCATTTCGGCCGGAAACTTCCACGGTGAGCCAATTGCCCTGGCCATGGATTACATGAAGCTGGCCGTCACCGATCTGGGTAATATGAGCGAAAGGCGAGTTTCTCGTCTCGTTGATGCCGACACCAACGGCGGCGTCCTGCCGATGTTTCTGACTGAGCAAGGTGGTCTCGAAAGCGGCCTGATGATGGTCCAGTACACGGCCGCCGCTCTCGCCTCCGAAAACAAGGTGCTTGCCCATCCGGCCAGCGCCGATACGGTACCAAGCAGCGCAAATATTGAAGATCATGTTAGCATGGGCGCCACGGCCGTACGCCACACTGAACAAGTGCTCGACCATGTTGAGACCATTGTCGCTATCGAACTCTTGGCAGCCGCCCAGGGAATTGACTTCCGCCGGCGTGAGAAAGGCGTAGATGTGCTGGGAGCGGGAACGGCCGTTGCCTACGACCTCATACGCCAGCATGTCCCCTTCCTAAGTCAAGACACGGTGCTCGCACTCCATATCGAGGCTGTAAGGAAACTGGTGAGCACGGGGGCAATTAAGAAGGCTGTGGAAGAAGCACTGGGATTGAACCAACCATATAAACAGCCGTAGATCTGCTAATCCAAAACGCCTTGCAGCTCGCCACTTGCGCAGACCCCAACGGCCCAAAACGGGGTGTTGACATGCATGATGTTGGCCTTATCGAGGATGGCGCCGTGGCCATGGATGGGAGATGATCGTTGCAGCGGGTGATGCGACCCATCTCTTATATGGCTACCAGTCCCGGCAAATTATCGGCGCCTTTGGCAAGGTTGTCTCACTTATTCTAAAGTTGGCTGGTGTGAGTAAAGAAATCGGACCTTTCTTGACCCGCCCAAATGCAGATCGGACTGCATTTAAACGGCCAAACCTTATAAGAAATTCCAGAGGTCAGTCGGCCAAGGTTATAGATAGAATTGTCCGAAAAACGGTTTCAATAATATAGTATTCGGACTGTCTTCCCTTGGCCAAGAATGACTCCAAAGATAATTGGAACCATCAAATCGGTCGCTCCCCGCGATCTGCGCTAATTTACAGATTATGGATTGATGTATCCAGCAAAATCGGAGATTACCAGGAGTATATAGACAAGCGACCTTGCAGCCAAAAAGCGCATTTTCGTATATTTATAGGCTTCCCCTATTAACTATATTGCTTCCCCAAAATGCAAAGAGCCCCTTGAATCAGAGAGCTCTTCATATCCTTATATCTTTTACTATAGGCGGGAGCGACGGGACTCGCTCACTCACGTGTATTAAATCCGTTGTCGTTTTCTTGCCTAAGTTTGTCGTCAAATCCCCCTTATCTAATCCGTGAACTCACCTCATATCATACTCCATTGGTAAGATGCCAATGAGCATAGATCTTCCATGATGTTGCCAATTGTGCACTCTTCTCCTGGATATCATATTGGGTGAGGATGTTGTGCTGTAAAGCCGATAATTGGAATGATCGGTCTAGATTAGAGAATTTGACAAACAGCTAACCTATGGATAGTATTTAATATATATTAATTATTAATATGCATTAATGATTATATCGATGAGATAATGAGTCAATGTCAACCAAGAGCACCTTTCTGATGGCAATGGAAGAGTGGGCGAATGTTTATTTTGGCCGATCGCTTTCTGAGTATTTTAATTTTCTGAAGAGCACCGGCATTTCGATGCAGCAAGCGTATGTTCTGACATTTTTACACTACAACGCCCCGAGCAAAATGTCTGAGATCTGCGAGCATATGATGGTCTCGGCGGCGGCGGCCAGCCAGATGGTGAACCGGCTTGAAAAACAGAATCTGGTGGCCAGGATCTCGGAGCCTGGAGACCGGCGGGTACGAAATGTGGTGCTCTCTGAGCAAGGGGAAGCGTTTGTCCGCCAGAGCATCGAAGCCCGGCGTAGTTGGGTTAAAGAGGCCACGGTGGAGCTTAGCGAGGAGCAGCTGGAGCAGATCTCATCTGCGCTAGGAGTTCTGAGTTCAGTTTATCGAGAGGTGTAGAGGTGGGTGAGTCGTTCAACTATTCCGGCAATGGCCCACAGACGGAAATTAGAATACACGCCTTCCTAGGGGATGGAGCGAATGGAAAGATATGATGTTGTTTCAGTTGGGGGTGGGATCGCCGGATCGATCGCCGCCCGGATGGCAGCGGAAGGCGGGTTGAAGAGCTTGTTGATCGAGCGAGCCAAGACGCCTCGTAACAAGCCCTGTTCAGGCATACAGTTCGGCTATTTTGAGAAACTGGTCGGCCGGCCGATCCCGGAGGACAAACTTTGCTCGAACGAGATTTACAATATGAATATCATCGCGCCGGATGGCAGGAGCTATCAGGGCAAGATGAAGGTCTTGAACTTCTGGAGGCACACGTTCGATCGCTGGTTAAACGACCTGGCTGTCGAAGCGGGCGCGACCTTTCAAGATAAGAGCCGGATGGTTGGATTTGAGCAAAGTGAAGGGGGGTACCTGCTTCACTTGCAGAGTGGGACGAAGCACCGGGAGGTGTTCACTCGCTATCTCGTGGCAGCGGATGGGATGTCCTCCAAGGTGCGGAAGAAACTGCGGCCGGACCATTTCTTGGGGAAGGCGCCCGGTGGGGCGATGAACTATTACTGCACAGGGGAAGGCGACCTGGACCCGCACGCGCTCTATATGGTCAATATCAAAGCGTATGCGCCCATCATGTTTGCCTGGATCTATAAGAAAGACGACTTGTGGGTGATCGGCACTGGCGCAGAGCATGATCTCAAAGATTATGCGGACCGTTTCTATGCCTATGTCTGCCGGAAGTACAATTTCAAGGGCGAGATTGTGCGCAAGGAAGGCTTTGCGTCTCCGCTGAAAAACGGCGTATTCCTGGGCGAAGACAATATTCTGCTGTGCGGGGATGCGGCCGGACTATTGGACGCCTATCGCGGCGTGGCAATGGATAACGCTGCCCTGAGCGCTCGCTTTGCCGTTCATGCCATATTGGAGGCTGAGAAGAAGGGCACGACCGCCATCTCGGGCTACGCGCGAAGAATGAGGCCCATGAAGCGGCAAATGGAAGAAAACGAGAAGAAGCGCCAGAAAAAATTCGCATCCGATGAAACGCTGGGGGCTAGTTTTGCGCCCAAGCAGGTGCTTATAGACGGGGTCAAGATGATGGCTGCGAACGCGGCAAACAAATTCTTGCCCCCTGAAAGAGTGATCACTTTTCCTTTCTGAGTTGCGAGGGCAAGTAAGAATAGATGGACGGGGAAAGGGCATTAGTTGATGCTCGAACCCGCCAGCAAAAAGGTAACAACAATGAGTATGAAAGTAGTCGTCTTTGGAGCCACCGGCAAGATAGGACGAGAGGTTGTAGAACATGCTTTGGCGCAAGGCCACGGTGTAACTGCGTTCGTGCGTGAGCAGTCCGCAAAGATGCTTGAGAATGAGACATCATCTGTTGAAGATCGCCCGCGTTTGGTGATCGGCGATGCCTTTGATTTCTCCGCGGTGAGACAGGCGGTTCGAGGGCAAGATGCGGTAATCTGCGCCCTTGGCTCGAATAGCTTGACGAAGACAACGATTCGCGGTGAAGGAACGGCCAACATCGTAAAGGCGATGGAAAAGGAGCATGTTGATCGGCTGCTTGTTGTCTCGGCTATGGGGACAGCGGAGAGTTGGTCGGCGCTTTCATTTGTCAACAAGCTCTTCTATGCCACGCTGCTCAGCAGCAGCCGGCGGGACCATGAAGCCCAGGAAGCGGTGGTGAAAAAGAGCAGCCTCAACTGGACGATTGTGCGGCCGAGTGGCCTGACAGATGGCGCACTGACGGGAAGCTACGACATCGGCGAAAACATTCAGGCCAAGAGCTCGCGGATTTCCAGCGCCGATGTCGCCCATGCCATCGTCAAAGAGCTAGACCAGGATGCTTTCATAGGCAAAGCCGTAACGATAACCAATTAGCAAGGAGCTCAACATGGATCCAAAAGCCAGTATTATCATGGGACTTGCTTTACTCTTTTACTCTATCGGGGTGTGGTCAGAACGCATACAAGGACGGCTCAAACCCTGGCATCTCGTCTTCTTTGTGCTGGGACTCATCTGTGATACCTGGGGAACAGGCTTGATGTTCGATTATGTGGGCGGGATGACCTTTGACATTCACGGCATTTCGGGGCTGATCGCGATTACTCTCATGCTCATCCATGCCATATGGGCGGCCGTGGTGCTGTACAAAAAGGATGAAAAAGCGATCATGAACTTTCATAAGTTCAGCGTCGCCGTGTGGCTTATCTGGCTCATCCCCTATTTCAGCCCGATGTTCTTCAATATGGCCGCCTGATGAATATGATCAGCGTCGTAATCATTGGCTTCATCCTGTTGGAAGCCACCAATGTCATGGCGCTCTATTTTTTCCCGGGATCGAAATTTGCCAACAGCGTTGGCGTCTTCAAGGCCTGGGAGAAATCGAAACAGGATCCCGAGATTCATGCCTTTGTCAAGTACATGGTCAATTGGGTTGCAGGGACGAAGCTCATCTTTTTGCTATTGTTGGTAGTCATCCTCTTCACGGCCGATGATCGAGGCCTGTTCTACACAGGCGTGGCGCTGGTCATCTCGATTTCTTCCTTCTTCTGGCGACTCTTCCCGTTAAATCGCAAAATGGATCGAGATGGCCAAATTGATCCGAAGAACTATTCGGCGATTCTAGGCTTGATGATCTCGGTGTTTGTGATGGTATTTCTGGCTGCTCTTCTCGTATCAGGGGGCGGATAAGTCGGGTTGGCTCGAGAAGACGTCGGATAGGCAGTGTCGCACCATTATTCATGAACGGGCAAGGGGATCCATTGCGGAGGTTTATTGGAAGCCTCTTCTGGCGGTCCTTTTTTTTCCTGGCCGATTCTGGTCGAATTCTCTAGAGGCAGGCTGACTGAGCGTTGCTTGATAGAAGTCCAAAAACGGTCAAGTAGTCATTATTCGGACTGTCATCACTTCACCGTGCTTGGCTTTAACAATAAACGGATTCATCAAATCGGGTCGCTCCCGCGATCTGAGCTGATATATAGATAATGGATTGATACATCAAGCCAATTCGACGATTATTCGGAGTTAGATATATGCGATCTCGCCGGCTTTAGGTGGCATTCCCTTCGTCTATAGGCTTCCCAAACCGAGAGGTATAACTACCCTCAATGCAAAGAGCCCTCTGAAACAGAGAGCTCTTCATGTCCTCATAAGTTTTACTATAGGCGGGAGCGACGGGGGTCGAATTCGCCTACTCCATCTAAACCATGTGGGGAGCCCCTGATTTTGGCCCATCGTATAATCCGGAAACACCTTCAGCGTTGAAGCGTTTAATCCAACACCGTACCGTTTGATCATCCTGGTGCACAATCTTGGCAATTTGTGGGGCTGTTATCTCTTGTTCAGCCGCTAACAAATCATTTGGGCTCTGGTGCCAACCCAAACATTCTTGGTCCGACGATACAGTTCGTCAAGTTGGGTTAATTCTTCTAAGCTTGGTGGTCGAACTTCAATGGGCCTCATGCCCACAGTTTATCAGTGATGGTATATCCATCAAATCATTTTTATTTGTACTTAGTTTGGCTACCGTCTATTTCATCGATAACGGCTGTTTTCTAATCAACCAACAAATCGAGCTGTTCATTGATATCTGCTCGAGAAGTGATCGTTGCTGTCTTGTAAATCTGCATGAACCGGACCAAATTCAACTGACCAACAGCCGCCGCCACAGCCACGTTAGCCGGCAGGAGCTTATGAAATCGCCCCATCTCCAGCCGGTCTGTCAGGGCAACAGCCGTTCGCCTGGCCGCAGCCTGTCCTACCTCCTCATCCCAAGCCGGCAATTGGTTCAGCGGCTGCCCCAGATGAAGGCAATATTCATTGACCGAATCAACTTGCAGCTTGTAACTTCGCAATACGGCCGTCAGCAGCTTCCCCCACACCGTTCCCCAAAAATGGAAAAGCCATTGGCCCTGATTTTGGGGCACAACAACGATTTGCGGCGGCTCAATGCCTACTAGGCGAGCAACTGTTTGAGTCACGATAAAGGGAATAACTGCATAAGTTTTACGATAATCCAGCACTTCATTCACATCGGCCTGCTGTACCGGCGCCAGACCAAAGCGATAATTGTCGCGCCAGATAACCTTCATTGGCCGTCCGCCGAACATCACGACACTGCCTTTATCGTAAACCCGCTCTGTTTGGGCAATGACCCGGCCGGTATAGGCATCCACGGCCGTTGCCGCCATCAGTGTTACACCAATATTGCTATAAATACCGTGCCGGTCAAACAACAGTTGCAGCTCTGTATCTGGCTTCCACTCTCCCAGACGGCCGGCTTTCAAATATCGGTGCATTGTCAATTCAGAAATTATCTGACGAACCTGCTCATCACTTATCTCGGCCGGGGCCAGACGCCGAACATCAGCCAGGCGAATAGTGCCAGTCGGGGCTTGCTTGATCAGGCTAAAGGTCTGTTGGATCAACACAGAAGGACGATATCCGTACACTCGTACATCTTCTAATGACGCATCCTGCTCTGTAGCCAGGAATTGCAGGGCCTCAAAACGAGCCTGCTCCCCGGGCGATTTCGGCAAACAAAGTACACGAGCCTGCTCGGAACGACGCTCGCCTCGCCCGGTTCGCTGCACAAAAGAGGCCGGATCTGGGGGCACGCCCAACAGAACCACATCATCAACGCTGCCAATATCAATTCCCAGTTCCAGGGTCGATGTAGTGACGCACACGGCCACTGATGCAGAGGCAAATCGTTCTTCCACATCCCGGCGCATGGCGCCGTCCAAATTACTATAATGGACAAAGATTTCGGCGTAATAAGGTAAATGCTGACGCAGATAAGCCGCCGTGCGCTCAACTTCCTCCCGAGAATTACAGAAGATTAATGACTTTAGGCGGGCGCGCTTGGCCAATGCAGTCACCAGTTCGATCATATCATAAAGCGGCTTTATTTCGGCAGCGACAGAACGGCCGCCAGGAACATCTACAACAATGCCATTTTGCAAGTATCTTTGGGCCACACCATCAGGATCAGTGATAGTAGCCGAAAGAGCGATTCGTTGAGCCGGATTGCAGTCCGGCCGGGCAAATTGAACAATACGGTCCAGGCGAGTCAGCAGACTACGCAATTGATCCCCTCGCGGCGTATTATCTAGCACATGAATCTCGTCAAGTACAATCGCCTGCAGATCGGCAAACAGGCGTGGGGCGCGGGTCAGCAGGGCGTCTGTTGATTCCGGTGTGGTCAACAGCACTGACGGCGCGTGCTGTGCGTCAACCGGTCCAGTGTCCCCGGTTTTCATTGACAATGAGATCCCGGCCGCCTCCAAGGGCAACTGCAAGCGTTCGTATAAATCGCGCACCAGCGCTCGCGTGGGACAAAGGTATAAGATTTGCAGACGAGATTGCCCTGATTTTTGAAGCTGTGGCCAGTGGCGCTCGAACAATGACCCTAACACAGCTTCGGTCTGCCCGAAGCTGTTGCCGCCATGACCACGACATCTTGTCCGGTCAAAATCGGAGGAATGGCCTGCTCTTGAATGGGCGTAAATCGGCCGAAACGGGCAAAAAACAACGGCCAGGTATGGGGTACTTGATTCTTAACAGCCGAGGATGTTGACATTACTTCTCAGTTACAAGAGTTACTAACGAACCTGGTCACGCAGTTCATCTAGCAGGGTGGCAACATCATAGCCGGGGTGGAGGAAGAGCAAATCATACATCTCGACAGCCAGGCGGACGATGCGGCGTATAGAGAGACGACCGTTACGCAGCCCCTGGGCCAGGTGTTCAGCTGCGCCCCGGCGGACCTGGCCCTGGCGCTCGCTTGGTTCGTAGCTATAGGCTTGACCGTGGTATTTTAGAATAGTCTGCAGGAATCGGCCGATTTCTTGTGGCGAAGCCTCTGGCTCAAGGTAAAAGATCTGTTCCTCCGCCAGCCATTCATCTAAGGGCATCCGGTTGTCACTGCGCGTTACCGTAAAAAGGAAGAATAGAGCCTGACCTTGCCCGTAGGCCAGGGGGTAATCCCGCCAACGATGCTGGGGAAAGGTTTTTTTGCGAATTTTCACCTGCCGCTCTCTCAAAGCTGCATAAATAACCGCCTGGAAAAAGAGGCTGGCCTTGGGTCGCTGGTATGGGCGTAAGAGCGCATAACTCTCCGCTTCATCTACCAGGACACATAAGCCACTGTAATTGCCAAGGCGGGCCAGGGTGCTGACGCCGGTAAACAAATAAGCGATCTGGCGGGCATTGTGTCCGATTCTGTAAATCGAAGGAAATTTGACACCCCGCGGCATTGCCTTGTTCATAAGGCGGACGCGGCGCCCGCCCATCAGCCAATTGATCCAGGCCTTACGCTGCCGGGAGGAAACAGTACTGGCAGTGGCCATCAAGCCGATAACCAATGGGTCTAATGCGGCCGTTGAAAGGGCTTCCATCCGGGGAACAATGTGGTCGAGATCGGCCGTTTTTTCCAGCAGCGGCGCCAGCCCGCGCTCATCTGTATCTGGATAACGCAAATAACGCATGGCCTCACGGTAAATGGCAAAAGAGCGATGCGGCGGCAATTCCAGTAAATCAAGGCTGACATTAGCCACCAGGAAATTGCGAGACAAAGCTTCCTGGGTTGTTAGCTCAACAATGTGGCTTTTACCATACCCATATTCGCCCACGACCGCCCGGACGGCGCCCCCATGCAAATGGGTATCACTTAAAGCTTGGACGACGCTGGTCCGTTCATCTTGCAAATCAACGGTTAGTTCGACAACATGCTGGGCCGGCGCAATGCCCGCTCGGAGCGATTCAATCAACTCCCGGGCTTCTAACTGTGTCTTGGGCATTAGCGCCGGCGCTTCATACGGAATGGTCAGAACCGGCGCCGGCTGCTTGAGCATCTGACCGGCTTGAACAAACTCATAATGCGGTATCCGAAAGCGGAGTCCATTTTCAAAGCGGACCAGGAGTTCGCTACCGTTGCGGTAAGTAGCCATTACTTGGCCTTCGCCAAATTGAGGATGTCGGACTGTTTCACCCAACATAGTTAATAGGGATGCGTCTCCCCACCGGCCAATTCATCAATCTGACCACGCAAGATAGCCTGGGCCTCCTTCTCGACAATGGTGTGCTCCTGGCTGTGATGTTGACGCGATAGCTCAACGACGAAGGATTTGACGAACAACCGCCGGTGACTGACATCCAGGAATACATCTCGGGCAACATTGGCCAGGATAACAGCATTGGCCCGTTGGACACTATGATCTAGGCTGGTATTAAAAGCCCTCTCATAAATTGGGATCAACTTCTCCCCAATTGCCAACATCAAATCATCTTCCTCGAGATCGAGATGCTCCAAGCTGATAAGCGGGCTAAAGTGATTGATCCGGCTGAAGCGACCGGGCGCCCGCACGCGCTGCTGCAGAGCCGGGTATCTGGGTACGATGTCATTGATAAACTGAGGCGGCACTGCATAGACAAACATGGCTCCGGGCAGATCTTCGCGGGTTCGATCAATGACCTCCCGCAATGTATCGGTGGCCAGCTTCTCCGCTCTACCGCCGACACTGGCCATCCGGTCCACCTCGTCAAACAACAATATTAAACCACTGTATGACAAAGCACGAATGACCTGACACAAAGAGCGCAGCATTCGGAAAGCATTAGGACGACTAATCTTGCCAGTGACGCCAACCTCACGCAGGATTTTGGTATCCGCCGGTGATGTGTTCTCGCCTAACAGCCAGCGGGAGAGGGAATCTAGCCGCTCTTCCTGCTGGCGGATAAGGCTGTCGAAGTAAGCCAAAACGGCCGTTTGATAAGGTGCGCTTTCCACCGGCGTCGCCTCAAGCGTGTCAACCACTCCTCGATAAAGCGGGTTGCTTAAGGTCTCAAGGTTCAGCGAATGGCCTAGGAAGCGCTCGAGCGTTCCCTGCAAAAAACGGAGCAGCCCAGACTCATCGCTCACCCCTTCATCCGTTTCATGCCAGATAATGTTTCTGGCCACCGCCTCGTATACTTTCTTCTGATCATTGTAAGGCGTTTCCACCGGGCTCAGATCAACTTTTGCCACGGCAAAATTGCGTTCCCAGGCCATATCGCGCAAGCAGAATAGAAAGTGTGACTTGCCACTTCCGTAATCGCCAACCACCATCTTGTATGCAGCACCGCCATCCTGCAAATAGGAAGATAGATAAAATTCATCAATCGCTGCTAAAAGGGACTTGTTGCCAACATTGAAATGCTGAATTCCCCGGGATGGTGGTGTGCCAAAACTACCCAGCACCTCAATAATATGGCGGGCAAGCGGGCGGGTGATGTTCATTTCAGGCAAATCTATTTACGTTGAGGCAACAATCGGCGGCTACAGATAATAGTTACTCGAAGATAATATCGCTGTAGTATTTCCCCTCAGTCGCCGTTTCGGGTAACCAAATGCTACGGCCGGCCTGTTCTGTTTGGCTTTTTGTGGCCACACCGAGGCGAAATCTACTTGTTGTCCCCTGTTCGCGGGCAAGAACCAGATCGCGGACGAATAGTGCGCGTCCGTAGTCCTTGAAAGTACGCCGAGAGGGAGCGTTCCAAAAACGATTGGTCTGCAAGTTCATAGTGAGCTGAGCATACACTTCTACGATGTTGATACGGCCGCTTGACCTGGTTCGTTTATCCTTGCAGTCCTGCCACGCTTTGCGCAAATCTTGATCAAACTGGGGGACATCAACAGCTCGATTCACAATCCGTTTTACCTGTTGATCATATGCTTTTAGGATCGCAGTCAGGGATAGGGGAATTGGCCGGGTGAGCGCATCCTTTCCATAGAACCACTTACCTTTTCGGGCGACGATATTGATCTCAAATGTAAAGAGTCCGACGGCAAGGACAGGCGGCCGGCCTTCAACGATATCGTCTCTGGCAACAAAAGCATCACGCAAATCTTTAGCAAAATCGTAGGCCAGGTTATCGAGAGCCTTTTGTGTTTCGGCGGCGAAAGCGGCTACAGCCGCGTCCAATGTTTCATTCTCCACCTCAACAGCGGCCGCCTGCAGCTTGACCAATACCTTTTGCATCGGCAGGGCATCGGCTTGTTCTTCGCTGGCCAGGCGAACGGCCGCCCTCAGGGCGCCGATACTTGCTCTCAATGCCTTGAATTGCGGATCGAGCTCCGCCTGTGCCAGATGCAGACCAGCCAAAAGTTCTTCCATCGACAATAACTCCTCACAAAATCGGATAACAACCGAGAGATTTTATTGAGGAAATCAGGATCTGGCAATATCTAGTTGATCGGCGTCCCGCATATGCGGGTTCAAGAAGCCAAGCGTGTATTGGTCAAGTCAAGCTCAGACATCACTAGATCCCCTCACGGCTTAATATCGCCACGAATGCAGCCGGCGGCAAGATAACGATGCCTCTGTATTCACCGATGTCGAGTAAGTGTTTGTCACCGCTGATGACGTATTGCGCTTTTCCCTTAACGGCACATTCGAGATACCGATTGTCGCTCTCATCGTCTTTGACGACACCCAGCACTTCTGTTGGTTCAACAATAATCGCTTCGTTTTCCAGCAACTTCAGAAAACGCTGGATTGCTGTTTCATCTTGCTTATGACGCTTGACGATCCTGGGATATCTAAGCACTCTTTCCATCTCGTCGAGTATTGCGCCAGATATCAGTACGTCGAATGCTCCCTGTTGCCAGGCCGAAATGATGCGTTTGGGATTACCTTGCGTGTTCACCATTGAGCTGACGTAAATGTTGGCATCCAGGACCACTTTCATCGCTGGCTAGCCCTTCTGCTGCTGCCGAACTGCCTGCTGCGCTTCCAGCACATCTTTCATCACTCTATCTGGATCGGATTCACCACTCGCCTCCTGAAACTGCTTTATCAGTTCAAAGAGCTCCTTTCGCTGACGTTTCCATGACTCATAGACCTCAATCGGCACGACGGCCGCGGCCGGCCGGCCATGACGACTGATGATGTAGGCATCGTTCTCATACTGAACGCTTTCTATAATCTCGCTAAGTTTTTCCCTGGCCTTCGTCACACCCAACACGGTTTCCATCGCTTCCATCACCTTTGCAAACTTCTGATAAGAGGTATCATTCTGTACATTCTGCACAATATTGGATATATTCTACGTCTTTTAATATTCGGTGTCAATGGGGTGTTCACCTGACACCTGACTGTACTTAGGTCGTGGGTGGCGAAATTGTAGTTGTCATTGAGGGAAATTTCATGGGCAACAATACTTGACCACTCTCCTTCAGATATCTTCGTTCTTGACCATAAGCATATTGCTGCCACTAGGTAAGCAAAGGGATAAGACTATGAGAAGTTAGCAAACCAACTTTCTGATTGCCACAAATGCATGCTGATAGCTATAGGCCGGAGACATTTTCCAAACTCCACGAAGTAGTCGCTCCCGCGATCAGAACTGATGGCGTGAGATATGCCCGGTGTTTCAGGCTAATTCAGTTACCTCTCAAGCGCGGAGAGCTTCTTGCATCAAATCCTATAGATGGCAACTTCACATTCTATGAGCTTTCATCATGTGTTCGGATAGCAGCCCCAAAATGAAAAGAGCCCTCTGAAACAGAGAGCTCCTCTTATCCTTATATCTTTTACTATAGGCGGGAGCGACGGGGGTCGCATTCGCCTATTCCACCTGTTAACCCTGGCCATAGGTAGGTCGCCTAAATAAATGGCTATATTCGAGGAACCATGAGTGCTGATTTGCATATGGAACTGTAATAAGGACCCAGGCACTAATCGGCATCTGACAGGGACGTCTTC
>PVMK01182611.1_pt1 | contig 20669 bp, 20 predicted proteins | sample 1853481 | NCBI WGS metagenome assembly PVMK01 (sample SAMN08533507, study PRJNA380276) | Marine sediment metagenome, whole genome shotgun sequencing project.
TACCCTGGAAAATGTTTTTAGCAGCATCAAAGGCCAGCCGTTTGGTATAAAGAATATTTTTACGGGTAAAGCGCAGGTCTTTTCGATAATGATAAACGTTGTATAGAAAGACCGGCAGCAGAATGATTTTCCAGTCCAGGGCTACTTTTTTATTTTCCAGAAGTATTTTTACGATTTGATCGGCCTGGCGAACTTCATGCTTCCATATGGCGCGAAAATTTTGCATGGCGTGAAACGTATAGAAAACATCAATTCTTGTCAAAGGAATTATTTGTCACGAAATCACGAAAGAACGAAAAATAAAAAATTAAATCTCGTGCTTTTAAATTTTCGTGTTTTTGTGGTTATGTTGTTATCTATATCTCCAAAAGGCATATCAATCAGTTTTGGGGCGAAAGTGTAGCTTGCTTTTAAAGTGATAGATGGTTATCATATTTTTTATTGACAATAATTTCGATATCTTAAGCCAACCGGACAAACGACGATGAAGCGTTACTCGTTTAAAGACAAACATGTCCTGGTAACCGGTGCCAGCGGAGGGTTGGGTTCTGCCCTGGTTAAATTCCTGGCTGATAAGGGTGCGCGGCTGGCGGTAACATCTCGATCTGAAAAGGCGCTAACCGAATTGATTTTAAAACTTCGGGAAACGAGAATGCGGTAGCTATTACCGCCGATCTGTCCAGGCCCGGGTGAAGCCGAAAAATTGGCGCGTGAAGCCGTTTCGGCATTCGGCCGTATCGATGTTCTGATCAACAACGCCGGCGTCGGGTACTTTGCCCTGATGGAAGAAGCTACCGAGGAAAACATGCGCCACCTGTTTGAGGTCAATACCTTTGCGCCAATGGCACTGATTAAAGCGCTTTTGCCGCAAATGAAAAAAAGAGGCAGCGGGCGCATCATCAATATCGTATCCTGCGCCGGGCGCGTGCCGATCCCTACCGTGGGCATTTATGGCGGCAGCAAATCGGCCCTTGCCGTGATGGCCAATACCATGCGCCTGGAGCTTGAACCCAGGGGAATTGATATTGTCAACATTTATCCGGGAACGGTGAACACAGCCTTTGAAGAGCATGCCTTTCGTGAAGAAGATCGCCCGGGACTCTGTCCAAAAGACATTTGCGGGGAGCCGCGTTTTACCATCGCCCAAAAAGTCCTTGAAGCCGCCGCTGGTCCGCAGGGCGAAGTCTGGCTCGAACGCGCCGGCAAATGGTTTGCAACAGCAGCGCTCATCTGGCCGCAACATGTGGATCGCAGGTTGGCCTTGCTGCGGGATAAGGTGATTCAAAAAAAATCGTTAAAAAAGAGACCCTGGCGTTTATTTCCAGGTGGAGTCGGCGATTGCCTGTAATCTGAAGTGCGTTATGTGCCCCTGGAGAGGAATCGCTAAAAAGGCTACCGATCACGGTATCATGACACCGGAAATATGGGAGGCGATCCGCCCTTATCTAGATCGGGTGCAATCGGTTGATTTTACCGGGGGCGGAGAACCCCTGCTTCAGCCCAAATTGGCGGAGTGGATTGCTGATGCCGCAAAGAGCGAATGCGAAACCGGCTTTCTATCCAACGGGCTGCTGCTTAAAGAAGAAAAGTTAAAAAAGATTCTGGATGCCGGCATCGATTGGATTTGTATCTCCATGGATGGGGCCACCGCGGAGATGTACAACAAAATCCGGGTCGGATCAAATTTTGATCGCGTGTGTGAAAATGTGGCCAATATTGCCAAGCTGCGGACCGGCAATGTGCCCAAAACCATGATCAATTTTGTTTTAATGGACATGAACTTTCACCAGATGGAAGAAATCGTGCGACTCGCTGCACATCTGGGGGTGGATCAATTAAATTTCAAGCAATGCGATGTCATTCGCGATAAAGAGGGCAAGGGTTTCGGACTTTTTGCTTCCGAGGAATCCAGGGAAATTCGCCGGCTGCAGAAATCGCTAGAAAAAGCCCGCCGCCTGGCCAAAAAATTAAATGTCGAGACCACGGCGTTTGCGTTTACGCCCCAGGAATTGGCCGTGTGCGAGCAGGATCCGCGGGATTCCCTATTTGTTCGATATGACGGCACTGTGGCGCCTTGCATTAACCTGGCGCTGGGGGGACCGACGACGTTTTTGGGGGAAGAGGTGACCATGCCCTCGGTTCATTACGGCCGGCTGCCGGGCGATGACCTGATGGACTTATGGAAAACTGAGATCTGTCAATTTTACCGTGAGAAATTCCAGGAAAGGGTTGAAAAATACGATAATACCATCGTCAATAATTTGCTTGGATCCGGAGGGTCAGGCCGAGAACGAACGCTGCTGGCTGCCCGGGAAGCCATGCCGGCGCCGCCCAGGGGATGTAATGTGTGTCACTATCTTTATGATATATGACACGCGTTACGAGTTACGGGTTGCGAGTTTAAAGATAATGTTGTTTTGACGAATAAGATGTAACCCGCAACCCGCAACCCGCAACGCGTAACTCCGCAACCCGAAACACGGAACCCGCAACACGATTTAGATGCCAGCTACACATCCGGGAGCGCGGACCATTAAAACCGGAACACAGGCAGAACGCAGGACCCGGTCGGCCACGCTGCCCATCACCCACCGGCTGACCCCCGAACGGCCATGGCTGGCAATGACAATGAGGTCCACCCCATTTTTTTCAGCCCAGTGTGCAAGGGTATCTGCCACCTTGCCCTCCAAAACTTCATAGCTGAGCACCGCACCTTCAAGGCGGGTGCTTCCCACCATTTTTTTCAAATAGGCATCGGCAGTTTGCTTGCGTTGTTCTTCCAGTTCGCGACGCTCCTTTTCGCTAAATCCGAAGTCACCTCTGGCCGGTACGCTGGCCGGCAATTGAACCGGGTTCACCACGCGGACAAACACCACGTCGGTAATTTTGCACCCGGTCGTAATCGCTTCCACATGCGGCATGACACATTCCGCCAGTTCCGAACCATCCAAAGGGACCATGATTTTTTTGTACATGTTAGTTTCCTCTTATTTAACTTTGTGATGATTTAAAAACCATGGGTTAGAAACCCTCGATGTCATATAGTGAATATAGAGATGAAGATAAATGTGTCAACCGCGAGGTTCAACGTTCAGAGGTTCAGAGGTTAGATAACAGCCTGCGACGAGCTCCCATCGGCAAGCTCAGGGCCTGAGTTTATCGAAGGCAGCCGAGTCGAAGACAGAAGTCATTTGCAAAGGTGTCAGGTTTCGGGTGTCAGATGGCAGGTATCAGATAACAGAGGTCAGAAGGCAGAAGTCAGGTGACAGATGAAAACCGGTGAGCACGGCAGCCCTCAACTCGACTGACTTCGACTTGAGCTACATTCGGCCTGAGCTCATGTCGAAAGCAGGCTGAAAGTAGTTCGTCGCAGGCTGTTTTCTGTCTTCTGTTATCTGTTTACTGACATCTGAACAGCTAGACCATGCCTTTGAACGCAAAAAAGGTGAGAGACAGTATTCCGGCTGTGACCAGGGCGATGGAGGTGTCCTGAAGCGGCCGGGGTACCCGGGCGATAAGAATGCGTTCGCGGACGCCGGTAAACAAAATGAGCGCTAAGGCAAATCCGACGGCATAACTGAAAGAGGCCACCAATGCCTGCATGAAGTTATACTCTTCATTGACAAGAATAAGACAGACGCCCATTACCGCACAGTTGGTTGTAATCAGAGGCAAAAAGATGCCGAGACCGGCATACAGGCCGGGGATGATCTTTTTAAGAAACATCTCGACAAATTGCACCAGGGAAGCAATTACCAGAATGAAGGCCACGGTGCGCAGATATTCAAGGCCCAGTTTCTGCAGAAAATAGGTGTTTGTGATCCAGGTGATGACACCGGCCATTACCAGAACAAAGATTACCGCCATTCCCATTCCGACGGCGGTTTCCATTTTTTTGGAGGTTCCTAAAAAGGGACAGTTGCCCAGGTACTGGGCCAGAAGGATATTGTTTATGAAAATGCTGCTGATCGCAAGGACAAAGAGATCACCCATTATAAACTCCTATTTTTTCCCCACAAGGTTCATCATGCACAGCATCAAACCCAGGGCGATAAATGCGCCGGGGGCTTCCACCATGAACGAAAAGGGCTGAAACCACGGCCCCATAATTTGAATGGGTTTTTCCCAAAATGTTAAAGTTCCTGTGCCCAGCAATTCACGGACCGCGGCTAATGCCATTAGCGAAAGGGTAAAACCGATTCCCATGCCCAGGCCGTCCAGCATAGATCGAAATATGCCGTTTTTGGAAGCAAATGCTTCGGCACGGCCTAAAATGACGCAGTTGACAACAATCAGCGGAATAAAAATGCCCAGCTTCTTGAACAGCGGATACGTATAGGCTTGCATGAGCAGTTCGGCAATCGTGACAAAGGTGGCAATAATAACAATGTAGGATGCAATTCGAACTTTCGACGGTATCACTTTTCGCAAAGATGCCACCAAAACATTGGAACATACGAGGACAAAGGTTGTTGCGACACCCATTCCAATGCCGTTTTCAACCGCTTTGGTTACTGCCAATACCGGACAAAGGCCTAGCACGAGGCGAAATGGCGGTACTTCATCCCAAAGTCCCTTAACAAAATCCTGAGTCAGCGTCTTTGCCATTAATTTTATCCTATTTTTTGAAGTCTTTTAATTTTTCTTCAATTTGAGGTTTCAGCTTCTGGTAAATGCGACCGGCCTCTGTTGCTGCCAAACTGACGGCTCGTGAGGTCAAGGTGGCACCGCTGATTGCATTGATGGTACCGCCATCCTGGGTTACTTTAAATGGTTCTTCCAGGGAAAGGTCTTTGAACTGGGCTGCAAAACTTGGATCTGTTTCAGCCTTTGCTCCCATTCCCGGCGTTTCAGCATGGGTGGTCACGGCGGCGCCTACGACTTTATCTTCCTTAATATCGATGCCGACCATCACCCCGACATCTCCTCCATATCCGCCTTTGCCAAACGTCTCTAAAGCAACAGCACGAGGCTCACCCTCAAAAACAGCCACAAAAAAGCGTCTTTTAATCTCGCCATCCATGATATCAAAACGATCCTTTATGGGATCATTAGAAGCTTCTTCGAAGATTTTCAAAAGGGCCGGACCTTTCACAAATTTAAGCACCTGGTCTGCTATTTTGTCTTTGGTTCTTACATGGATAGCTGCCAGGAGGCTGCCGGAAAACGTAGCCAGCATAGTAAGAACGACTACCATTTTTACAATTTCACGCATATTATCCAACCTTTCCGAGCGCTTCGGGTCTGATTTTGTCCAGAAGCGGGCTAATCAGGTTGATGACCAGTATGGCTAAAATGACCCCGTCAACCCAGACACCGATATTGCGGATCAGCACGGTCATGATTCCGCCGGCAGCACCGTAGATGAGCATGGGAACGAAATTGACAGGCGAAGATGAATCCTCGGTGGCCAGGAAAAAAGCGCCGATGAGGGTATAACCGGTTAACAGGTGAAAGACCGGAGGCGCAAATTGGGCTGGATCGACCAGGTTAAACACAAATGCGGCTAAATACACTCCGGCCAGAAACGTGAGCGATATTTCCCAGCGGATAAATCCCCGCAACATAAGGTAAATCCCGCCGATCAAAATCCCCAGGCCGAAGGTCGAGCCGATGCCGCCGAGCTGGCTGCCCATTAAAAGGTCGGTCAGGCTGAATGCATCAGCCGAGGCTGCACCAAAATACTTGGCGGCCGCCAACGGATAAATCGTGGCAAACTCGAGATCATAATTTAACAGAGCGGCGTCAAAATCGAACAGGTTTTCCCAGGACAGCATCATCATGGCAATGGCCAGGGCTACCGGGTGAAAGGCATTGTTGCCGATGCCGCCAAAAATTTGCTTGCCGATGACGATGACAATAAAGGTTCCGGTGATAACAGCCCACCAGGGCATGGTGGCCGGAACCAGCATGGCAAACAGCAATCCGAGCAAAGCGGCATTTCCGTCCCCGATGGTGATGGTTCTTTTGGCCACCAGGTTGAAGACCAGTTCCCAGACAATGGCTGTGGAAAGCGACAGGCAGACCACACTGAATGCCGGCATGCCGTATTGGTAAAAACCCATCAGAAGTGCCGGCAGGGCTGCCAGCATGGTGTGATAGCTGCGCTCCGTTACCCTGCGCCCGCTGTGATAGAAGGGCGCATGGGAAACAATCAGTTTTTTCTGCCCAAGGGGTGTTTGCTGCTCAAGCACATCGCTTTTCTCAAGCATCCGCTGCCTCCGGAGTTTTGGCGCGCTCCAACTCGTATTTTGCCAACTTGATATATTGGAAAATCGGTATCTTGGACACGCATACGTAGCTGCACAGGCCGCATTCAATACACGAGTACAAATCGTAACTGTCCGCGGCCTCCTCATATTGGTTTGCTTCCAGAAATCGCACCAGCATGTTCACCTGGATTTTTGCCGGGCAGATTCGCACGCATTCACCGCAATGAATGCAGGGATAATCCGAAATGTAGGCGGCTTTATCCCGATCCACCACGATAATGGAATCCGTATCCGGCTGAACCGGGTGTTCCAGTGCATAGACCGCTGATCCGGTCATGGGTCCACCGAAAATAATGCGGTCAAATTCGTTTACGGTTTCACCGAAGGCTTCAAGGATATCTCCGATGGGGGTGCCAATGCGGGTTTCAACGATTTTGCGGGTTCCGTCCTTTTTAATGAAAGTGAATATTTTAGATGTCGGGATTTGCCCGGACTCAAAGGCGCTGCCGATGGATATAACGGCTTCGGCAGTGAAAAAACACACGCCAAGATCTTCACAGGTTTTTCCGGCCGGCACCACCTGGCCCAGAACGTCTTTCATCACCATGTGGGGCAGTGCTGCGGGATAGATAGCCTTAACGCTTTTAACCCGGGCTCCGATGTGACCGTATCCCTGTATGGACTCACCGGCGGTGATCAGGATAATATCCTGCACATCGGTAACGTCTTTTAAAATTTGGATACCTTTTTTGAGGTCTTTCAAACGGGATTGAGCGATGTACTGGCTGGTTGCCACCATCGGATCCGGATCCAGGCCTCGGATGACAATGGTTTTAATGCGGCCGTTGGAATCCGCCAGCAGGCTCAAAGGCGCATTGCCCGGTGCGCCTGTCAGGTAGTTGGACACGAGTTCCAAAGTTGGACTTTGGATCTGCTGTCGGAAAGTGTCGTCGATAATTTCGTTGCCGTCAGGCGTGATGGTGATGGCAATGTAGCTTTTTCCGAAATCACCCGTGTATGGCGATAGCGAGGTTATCGTACCGCTAACCGGTGAAATTACATAATAATTTTGATCCGGATAAAGAGACAATTTCTGGCCGGTCTTTACCGGATCACCGACCCCCAATGCCGATGGTACGTTAAGGGCATCATTTTTTGGATGGAATAAGGTAATGCGTTCCGGGGTCGGAATCTTCTCTGTCTCCGGAAGGTGGACAGGAAGCATTTCATAATTAATCTGCGGAGTTGATAAACCCCAAAATGCTTTTTTGATCATGATTCAGCCTTTTCTTAATGCCAGATACAGCGCTCGATAGCGTCTGAATAACCTCTAAATTTGCAGCCTACATTGTATGACATAAAGTGCATTCTTTTTCTACAGGACCGGCTTCATAATCCTCGTGGCAACCCGCACACTGCTGATGAAAAGCATCCGCGCGTTTGGGCATTTCTTCATCCCCCTCGTCGGGATCATGACACTCCCCGCAGGCCTGCGGTTCGTCAGATTCACCATCCAGAAGTTCATGATGGCAGTCTTCGCAAGAAAGGCCGTAACCTTCCTCGGCAGTGTGTATTTTATGATTAAACAGCACGTTGCCTGCCGTAACAGTATACATCAAACGCAGCGGCTCTTGCGGTGCCTTTAACGGAAAGGCGGCGTAACTGATAACGCCGATGACCAACAAGCAGACGGCCACTCCATACGCCAGCATCAATTCTTTTTTTGAGAACATTTTATTTCCGTAGCTCTTTTGCGTTGCCTGTCAAATTCCTGCCTGAAAAAACCATGCACCGACTACCATAATGCGGTTCAGCTTTCAAGGTCTTTTTGGTAAAGTATGAGCAAAGTTAAGTATAAAACTTTTAAATACTTATAGGGGCTACCAGCGGTTGATAATATCGTGTCCCCTACGCCTGGCAACTTCATCCTGGAATTGATGAAAGCGATGCCCGACGACAATCATCACTTTGGACATGACTTTGTAGCCCAATTGAGCGTCATCTTCGAACAGTTGAAGGAGGCGGTCCTTCGGAATCCTGACAGTTTTGCAGCTTCGAGAAGCGCACCGGGCTGAAAGGTGATATTTATAAGGGGGCACCAGACTTGACCAGCCAAAAGGCATCCCTTCCGACAGGGTCGTAATGGTGTTTTCCGGCAGCGCCGGGCCTTCCGGCGCATCCCAGATCAGATTCACCTGGCCTGCGAACACGATCCAAAAATATTGAGGAGTTTCTCCGGCAGCAAAGAGCTCCTTCCCACGCTTAAATTCAGCGACTTCACAGCAGCCCTGTATTGCCGCCAATTGATCGTCATCCAGGTCGCTAAAAGCTTCGACATTTTCCAGAAAATCGAGACTGATCATGAAAGCCCCCCCCCTTGTAATTGAATATTTTTTATTGAATATTGAATATTTGTGGATGTCGCTTCGCTCCATCATTTTTATTATCGTTTTTTTATAATTGAAAGAATTCCTTAAATATTCAATATTCAATAGTCATTCGTCAATTACAACGATAATCAATATGCAATCGACAATAGTCAATCGGATAAGATATAATCTTTTTGAACTGCTCCACCTATGATATGTTCTTTAAATACCTGACGCATTTTATCGGGAGTCATTTTTTGATAAATGACCGGCTCACCGCCGCCAATTTCGACCGTAATATTGGGTTCATTTTTACAATGACCAATGCACCCTGAACTGGCGACTTCGATATCCGGCCGGTCCGAGCCGGAAATTTCCTGCACCAGCGCACTCATAACCTGACGGGCACCGGCGGCAATTCCACAGGTTGACATGTGTACGGTAATTTTTACCTTGGCCACCGGCGAAACGGTGGCGGCTTCCTGCAATTGATCAAAATGCCAGCTGGCAATTGCAGCCACATTGGTCATGAACATTAACCCCATGCGGGGATCTTTTTCGAAACATTCCAGAAGATGATCTTTATTGATATGCAGGATTTTGCAGCTTTTAGTGGCACTGTAAGCGGAAAGCGCATACTTGAACGGCGGAACAAAGCTTGACCACCCCAAAGATCTGGCAGCGGTTATCGAGAAGATGGTATTTTCTTCGGATGTGGGGCGCCCCGGCAAGTCAAATCTAAGGTCGACCTGTCCGTCGATGACCAGCCAGATCCGATCGGCATTTTCACCTTCGGCAAACAATCTGTCTCCATAAAGGTACTGCTTTTCCTGCCCTCCTTTATTGACAGCATTCAACTGGTCCTGATTGAGACCCTTGAAGATGTTAACCTTCTCTAAAAAATCCAGACCGCCCATGAGGTCCCCCCTCCGATTTTGGATTTTGGATTGCGGATTTCGGATTCTATAATCATAGCTCATGCGGCATTACAATCTGCAATCCGCAATCTGCAATCCGCAATTGATTTACGCTACTTCGCTTTCCGGGCCCGTATCTTTGGTTCCGGATGCGGCGCTTGCCGCCGCGTCTTTGTCATAACACGTCAGGCAGCAGGACAAGCAGCGGTTGCTTTCGCCCCTGGGCGGAATCCTCTGTAAGTACTTGATCTACCTCAATAAATGAACATATCCGTTCTTCAACAGGTAATTCCGGCATCGGCGCTCTGGCATTTTTGATGACCCCGTCCACCTGATCAAATATGGTTTCAGCGATTAAATCCTTGCCCAATTCTTTTGTCTGAGCGCTAACTTTTTGTCCCATGATATACTGATGAATCGAACGGGCAGCCCGGCGTCCGCCGCCGATGGCTTCCACCACTAAAGAAGGACCGGTGGCCGCATCGCCGGCCGCAAACAGGTACGGAATGTTGGATTGCAGTGTTTGCGGGTCTACGTCGATTGTATTCCAGCGTGTCGTGTTCAGCTCAGCCAGGCGTTTCCGGGAACGTTCGGTGAAGGAAACGTCAGGGGATTGACCGATGGCGGTAATGAGCATGTCGGTTTCAAGCAGGGTTTCGGAACCTTCGATGGGAACCGGCCGGCGTCTGCCGCTGGCGTCGGGCTCCCCGAGTTCCATTTTTAAATACTCCAGATGAGTGACATTGCCGTCTTCATCGCCTCTGACCTTTACCGGAGCCGCCAGAAATAAAAATTTAACGCCTTCGTGTTCGGCCGCATCGATTTCGACCGCATTAGCAGGCATTTCACCGCGGGTGCGGCGATAAACAATATACACCTTCTCAGCCCCCAGGCGAATGAGATTGCGGGTACAGTCTATGGCGGTATTTCCCCCTCCGATAATCGCCGCCGTGCGACCGATGGGAAGGGCTTCTTCGCCGGCCAGACGGGACAGGAAATCAATACCGGTGTAACAGCCTTTAAGATCTTCTCCCTCTACGCGCAGGCTGGCATCTTTCCAGGCCCCGATACCCATAAAGATGGCGTCGAATCCGGATGCAACCAATGAGCTCAAGTCAAAATCATGGCCGAATTTTACATTGGTATGATAATCGACCCCCAGATCCAGGATGCTCTGGATTTCCCAGTCCAGAACTGCTTTGGGAAGGCGATACTCAGGGATACCATAGCGCAACATACCCCCCAGTTTCGGCATGGCTTCAAAAATGTTGACCTGATGTCCCAGCCGCCTGAGGAAATAGGCGCAGGTTAATCCGGCCGGCCCGCCGCCGAGAACGGCGATACGCTTGCGCGTTTGCGGGGCTGTCGGTATCGGCAGCTGTTCTCCGGAATTCATCTCATAATCGGCAACAAAGCGTTTCAACTGATTGATGGATACCGGTTCATCCTCGATTCCGCGGCGGCAGTTCGTCTCACAGGGATGCGGGCATACCCGGCCGCAGGAAAGCAGGAATGGATTGCGCTCCCGGATGGTGTTGACAGCGCCTTCATAATCGCCCTTCGCGGATCTGAGCGATGTACTGGGGAATGTCGATTTCGGCCGGGCAGGTCTGACGACAGGGCGCCAGGCGATCGTCACTGCAATTGAAGTGCATCAGGCGTTCGGACATGGTTTTGACCTTCATGACATACTTGGGGCAAACCGTTTCACAGGCACCGCACCCGACACATTTTTCGGCTTCCACCACCGGATACCCTTGGGGCCCCATTTTTATTGCATCGAACTGACAGGCATCGACACAGTCGCCCAGCCCGATGCATCCGACCGCGCATACCCGCTGGCCCCCGGACAGGGCCGCCTGTGCTCTGCAGGTGTTGACGCCAAGGTACACAAATTTATCGGCAGCTCGCAGGCCGCCGCTGCAGGGGTTAAATGATTTAGGAGACTCGGCCAGGCCCACCTCGACGCCCATGACTTCGGCCGCTTTGGTAGCCGATTCCGGACCGCCGATGATGCACACACTGGGGCTCGGCTTTGCCGGCCACAACCGCTACGGCTGCGGCCGAACACCCGGCATAGCCGCATCCGCCGCAATTGGCTCCTGCAAAACAGCCCTCTACCTCAGCAATACGCGGATCCTCATATACATAAAAGATTCGGGATGCCGCCGTTAAAATCGCAGCACAGACAACTCCCAAACCGAACATGAAAATGACACCCTCGATCATAGTCTCTCCTTGCCAATCCGTTGGCTACATCAACGCATCACATCAAACAAGTCAGTTCCGGTAAAATCAAAAGCTTCACGCAGCCTGATTTACGATTCTGTTTTCACATCAAAAAGGGGATTAAATTATCATTTCATGACCATGATTTCAAGTCTTAAAATAAGGTTTCAGGTGTCGGGTGTCAGGTGTCGGAGGACAGAAGTCAGATGTCAGATGACAGAAGACAGATTGTAAAGCATGGAAAATGAAGCAAGGCGTCAGGCTTCAGGGACAGAAAACAGAAGACAGAAGTCAGAGGTCAGAAGACAGAGGACAGAAAACAGAGGTCAGACGACTGAGGACCGATGGTAAAAACTAGAAGATGAAGCACCCTACCTGACTTTGACTCGACTGAGCAGTTCAGCCCTGAGCTCACTGCCGAAGGGCTCGTGGCAAGCTGGCTACTGGTTTCCGGCAGCCACGGGAGGCTGCCTTACGGTTTGCAAGAGGTAATTTTCAATCTTTTATGTAGGGCCGGCCTCTGTGCCGGCCGGAAATGGCAGCCGCAGAGGGCTGCCCTCTACGGTTTTCTTCTGCAATCTGACCTCTGACCTCTGTCTTCTGACTTCTGTTCTCTGTCATCTGACCTCTGTTTTCTGTCATCTGACCTCTGATTCTTGATTGCATACACCGCAAATATTGCAGGTCTCAACGCGGCAAGCCGGGGAGGGCAGCGCTTTTAGCGCTCGCTGGAATTCTTGCTGTAAAAAGGATTTTTTGATTCCCTGATCAATAAAATCCCAGGGAAGCTGCTCATCGACGTCGCGATTCCTTAGTACATAAAAATCCGGGTTGACGGATGTGGCTTTAAGGGTTTGGGCCCAGTTGCCTTTATGGGTGTGAGCCAGCTGCAGGATATCGGCAACCCTGCGGTCCCCCCGGGAAAAAAGTGCCTGAATATAGGCCCAGCGCGGTATATCCGAATGAATGCGGATATTGGGGACCTTTTTCAATTCATTTTTGATTTTCTTTGATCTTTTTTTTCAACGACCCGACTTCATCCATCGCCACCCATTGAAACGGTGTAAATGGTTTGGGCACAAAACAGTTTAAGCTGATCGTAATTTCACCGATCCGTTTTTGGGACCGGCTGGATTTTAAAAAGCCATGCTTGATTTTTTTGCACAAACGGATGATCGCATCGACATCATCGATTGTTTCGGTGGGAAGCCCGATCATAAAATACAACTTTAAGTTGGGGATACCATTTGCAACCAGAGCATCGGCGGCAGCTAAAATCACTTCTTCGGTAATCCCTTTATTGATGACTTTGCGCATGCGCTCGGATCCGGCATCCGGGGCAATCGTTGCTGTTTTCACTTTGCTCTGCTTGAGGGCCGACAACAGTTCCGGTGATAAGCCATCCGCCCGCAGAGAACTAAAAGATATGCGGATGTCTTCATCGCGGTATTGATCACACAAATCAGCAATACCCGGGAGATCTGAAATGGCAGAGCCCACCAGGCCGATGCGGTCGGTTTGGGAGATCCCCTGGTTTATATTTTCGGCCAGTTTCGAAATCGGCCTGAAGCGCGGCGGTCGATAAATAAATCCGGCACTGCAGAAGCGGCAGCCGTGTGGACAGCCTCGGCCGACTTCAATCAGATAGGTCCGGTCAAAGGCGGTATCAGGGGTCAAGATGGCGCTGCAGACGGCAGTGTGGGTCAGATCTTTCAGGTAAGTCCGTTCGACGGTTGGGGGTACTTCTTCCTGCGGGCTAAAGGATGCTATGGTTCCATCACGCTGATAATCGACGCTGTAAAAGGCCGGCACATAAGCACCCGGAACGTTGCGGGCAATGGTCATCAGGGTTGCGCGTTTGTTGTTTGCGGGTTCAAAAACTTCTACAAAACGGGGCAGCATGGCTTCGGCTTCACCGATTAGGAAGCAATCAAAAAAAGCGGCAATCGGTTCCGGATTTATAAAACTGACGACCCCGCCGGCGAGCAGCAGGGGGTCCTGATCACTTCTCTGCTCGCTTCTTAAAGGCAGGCCGATTTTGTCAAGTATGGATAGGATATGGGGGTAATCATTTTCAAAAGAGAGAGAAAAGGCAATAATATCGACATCTGTCAGGCGTTTTCCGGACTCGAAGGTCCTGAGAGGTGTTTGTTTTTTGGGGGGAGGCTCCGGCAGAAATGCGCGCTCGCAGACGATATGGTCATAATTGTTCAGCAGGCGATAGACACTCTGGAAACCGAGATTGGACATGCCTAAATGATAGCGATTGGGATAGACCAGAGCGAAACGGATCCGGCCGCGCCAGGATTTTCGAATGGTTCCAATCTCGGTTTCATTCGCTTGCCCGGCTGATTTTCGAGTTTTCAAAATCATGGGACTGTCCGTCGTCCGTTGCGAATCGTTTGGATTTGAATGGGTGGTTTCAAAGCCGCGTTCTTTATTGTTTGATTACCTATGTGGAATTCGTTGATCATTCAAACATTAAAATGGGGCTTTCCGATCCATAGTCAATAGTCTACCCATTTATGGGTTAACTGCCATCGTTAAATTGGTTTTATTGGTCAAATTAGTTGAATAAGGTGATTAAGTTGATTCGTTGATTAACTGAACCAATCGAACTAATTGAACCAATTGAACTAATGAAACAGGCCGTAGGCCTCCAAAGCGAACCAATTGAACTAATCTAACCAATAGAACAAGTCGCTTTTCCCTGAACCCCGGGCTTTGACGGAAATGGCATTCGCCAACGGACAACGGACGACGGACAACCGACAATTAATCCGCCTTGCGCCTCAAGAAAGTCGGGACATCCAGCTCGCTGTCTTCTGCTGTTAATGCATGGTGTCCTCTATAAACAGCGCCACTGGACTCCCCCACGGCCTTTTGCTGACGAATAAAGGTCGGTTCCTCGTAATCAACGATTTCTCTTTCCAGATCAGCCGCTGTAACATCCCGAACTCTGCCTCTTAACGGCAGCTCGACCGCGTTGCCTGCTATTTCGATTTGCTGCTCTTCCGTACCGATGCCCGTTGCCAGAACGGTAACGCGCATCTCATCGCCGAGGCTGTCATCAATGGAGGTGCCCCAGAAGATGTCGGCATCATCGCCGACTTCACTGTGAATGCGCTCTGAAGCTTCGGCCACCTCTTCAAATTCCATATCACTGGTACTGGTTATGTTCATCAAGACACCCTTTGCACCGGCAATCGGTATGTCTTCCAGAAGCGGATGCGACATAGCCCGCTCGGCGGCTTCAACCGCCCGGTTTTCACCGGAAGCAATACCGATCCCCATAATGGCCATGCCCGCTTTGGACATGGTGGTCTTGACATCTGCAAAATCCAGGTTCACCAGCCCGGGCATCATGATCAGATCCGTGATGCCCTTGACGGAATGCAGCAGGATCTCATCCGCTCTCAAAAACATTTCCACCAGCTTCGCATTTTTGGATGCCAGGCCTCTCAGGCGGTCATTGGGAATGGTTATGGCCGTATCCGCCACCTTTTTCAAAATCTCGATGCCGTCGTCGGCCACTTTGGTTCTCTTTTTGCCTTCGAACGCAAACGGTTTGGTAACCACCGCAACCGTCAGGGCACCCATATCTTTGCAGATTTCTGCTATCACCGGTGCCGCGCCGGTTCCGGTGCCTCCGCCAAATCCGGCGGTGATAAATACCATGTGACTGTCGGCCAGCGCATTGCGCAGGGCTTCCTCACTTTCAAGGGCGGCATCGCGGCCGATTTGAGGGTTGGCCCCGGCGCCAAGGCCTTCGGTCAGTTTTTCGCCCATCTGAATCTTGATGGGAGCCCTTGAAATTTCAAGGGCCTGGCCGTCGGTATTGGCCGAAATGAATTTTACGCCCTTCAAATTGGATGCAATCATATTATTGATTGCGTTTCCGCCCGCACCGCCGACACCAATTACTTTAATTTTTGCTGATTTTTCCTGGTCCACATAGGTAAACATGTCAGCCTCCTACTCGTTTAAAGTTAGTTTACAGTTTCATCCGCAGACAGTTTTCAAAAAGCTTGAACTGGCTTTCTTAGCTGCTAATAAATTCGAAATTCGAATATCTAAACCCGAAACAAATTCGAATACCAAATAATCTAAATTCAAAAGTTTTGAACATTTGAATTTAGGATTTCGATATTGTTTCGGATTTCGGGTTTCGTGCTTCGGATTTTAATTTTGTTTAATTTCATCCTTAATTTTAGGCACTTTAGGCATTTTTAATTTTAGGCACTTCTTCTAAACTACATCATTAAACCAGCGCTTCATGCGCGTCATGACGCGGTTAAAAATATTTTTATCGCGAATTCTGAATTTGCGCGAATCTTGATTGCGCGCGCCGTACAGCACCAATCCCACCCCGGTGGCATACATGGGGTTGTTGACGACATCCACCAAACCCGTAATTGCCCGCGGCTTGCCGATGCGGCAGGGGAGATTGAAAATCGATTCGGCAATTTCATTGATGCCGTCCAAAAGCGCTGTGCCCCCGGTAATGACGATGCCGGATGGAATCATGTTTTCCATGCCGGCCCGGATAATTTCGCGGTGCACCAGCTGAAAAATTTCCTCCATGCGGGGCTCTAAAATTTCTCCCAGAATCTGACGTGAAAGCTTACGGGGTTCGCGTCCGCCCATGCCGGGCACTTCGATGGTTTCTTCCGGACTGATGTTGCTTGCCAGGCAGTTGCCGTATTTCTTTTTGATTTTTTCAGCTTCGGCGTGAGGGCGCCCGCAACCCGATCGCGATGTCATTGGTCAGATTGTTTCCACCCAGTGCCAGAATAAATGTGTGCTTGATGTTGTTGCCTGAGAAGATGGCCAGATCGGTGGTCCCACCGCCGAGGTCCAGCAGGGCAACACCCAGCTCTTTTTCCTCCTCTGTCAGCACGGCTTCGCCGGAAGCCAATGATTCCAGGACAATATCGCAAACATCCAAACCGGAGCGATTGGCGCATTTTACGATGTTGTGGGCCGATGCCACCGCTCCGGTGACAATATGAATTTTAGCCTCCAGACGTATGCCGGACATTCCCACAGGGTTCTGGATGCCGCGTTCATCATCGACCATATATTCCTGCGGCAGTACATGAATCACCTCACGGTCCATCGGGATGGCCACCGCCCGCGCGGCATCGATGACCCGGTCGATATCCTGCTCACTGACTTCGGAGCCCTTTACAGCAACGATCCCGCGGCTGTTGAATCCGGTGATGTGCCCGCCGGCAATCCCGGCATAGACCGCCGAGATCTCGCAGCCGGCCATCAACTCGGCTTCCTCCACCGCTTTTTTTATGGATTCGACGGTGGATTCAATGTTGACCACCACTCCTTTTCGCAGACCGATTGAGGGATTCGTGCCAATGCCGATGATGTTGGTCTGATCTCCGGATAATTCCCCGACGACTGAACATATTTTTGTTGTTCCGATATCTAGGCCGACAATAACCTCTCCCTGCATTTTATACCTCCTTGTGATCCCCCCCGTGGGGGATCTTACTTACGGGATTGACAACAATGCGATTTACATTGTTGAGATCAATGCGATTGAAATCCGGAAAACTTCGCTTTTGCCTGCCAGACGCTAGTATGTTTTTGAGCATGTTGAATTTAAGCGGGTAATTGTGATACCCCAGCACAATAGTTTTCATTTGTTTAAAGACCTCAAGGGTAATACCAATTTCCCGATCCACCCGAATTTGTTTGATATTCCGGTTGGACAGGATACTGTGGGGTTGTTTGCCCAGCATCAGGACCTGCATCACCGCTTCAAACGGTCTGTTGTTCGGGCGTTCCATTTGCGATGGGTTCCTGCCTTTCGCCGGGCGCCGCGAGGCCGTCACGACGGTTTTGGCATGCATACGGATATCGGTTAGCTCCAATCCGCTGACCAGCGGTAAATTGGCAGGATCCGTAGCGCTCCATTCTTTAAAGATCTGGCCTTTATCATTTATGAGGTATCTGCGACCCAGATCGATAATTGCCAGCGGGGAATGTTCCTGAACTCTGATAGAAAGCCCGGCAGGGATCTCACGCCGCACCTCGGCCTCTGCAATCCAGGGGTGCGCCAGCAAACGCTTTCTGACCATTGCCAGATTGACGGCCAGAACATTCATTCCTTTTTTCACCCGAGCCGCTTCGATGATCTGATTTCGGCTCAAGCGCTGCACGCCCTCTATTTTCAAGCTTTTTGCTTTGAAATAATCACACTGGGTGATGACATCGTGAACCAAAATGAACAAAAAGCTTGTGGCGATCAATCCGGCAACACCGGCAATGACATAAAAACCAACCGCCAGACGGTGCAAAAACGCAAACTGTGGTTTCTTTTTAGTGCCTTTGCGGTAGTTTTTACGCGTTTTTTCCCGTTTGAACACAAATCACCCCATTCATTTAAGATCGTTACACTTAAAGACCGTTTCCCCTCCGGGGAAACTTGAAGAGCGCTTCGCTTGAAGAGCACTTCGTTTTAGGCATGTTTTTGCCTCCAACCTAAAGTCCTGCGAAGCAGGGCGCTCCTCGAGGCCCAACGGGCCGCTCTTTCGATTATCTGTTGAGAAACATATCGCCCACTTTCCAAACATCTCCGGCGCCCAGCGTCAGCAGCACATCACCGGGCTGCAGGGTTTGTTTTAAATGGGAAAGGGCCGCTTTAAACCCATCAGTGTGTATAACCTCTTTATGGCCATGGGCTTTAATTTCCTCGCAGAGATTTTGCGAGGTCACGCCTTCTATTTTCTTTTCGCTGGCAGCATATATCGGCAGCACCACCAGAACATCCGATTGGTAAAACGCCCGGCTGAACTCATCAAACAGGGCCCGTGTTCGGCTGTAACGGTGGGGCTGAAATACGACCACCTTGCGTCGATTCGGCCAGTTTTCTTCAATCGTCTTCAGAGTGACCTTGATCTCAGTGGGATGATGCCCGTAGTCATCGATGACGGTGACCCCGTTGGACTCGCCTTTGATTTCCAAACGGCGTTGAACCCCTTCAACGGTTTCCAGCGCCCTTTTAATCTGATCAAAGGCAATGTTTAGCTCCACCCCCACAGCGATACTGGCCGTTGCATTATAGACATTATGAATTCCGGGCAGATTCAGGTCGATCATTCCCATTTTGCTGCCGCGATGGTAAATATTAAAGCGGCTCTTTTGCTGTCCGAATTCGACATCCCGGATCTGAAAATCGGCCTGGGAGCTCATTCCGTAAGTCGTATAGCGCTTTTTCATCCGGGGGAATCAGTTCCTGAATCGGTTCATTGTCCAGGCATAAAACCGCCAGACCGTAAAACGGGATGCGATCCAGAAAGCTTAAAAAAGCGGTTTTGATGGCATCCAGATCTGCATAGAAGTCCAGGTGTTCTTTGTCGATATTGGTCACCACGGCAATGGTGGGTGAAAATTTTAAAAAAGAACCGTCGCTTTCATCCGCCTCGGCGACGATAAAATCGCCTTCTCCGAGCACCGCATTGGAGCCGATGCTTTTTAGTTTTCCGCCGATTACCACCGTGGGATCCAGTCCGCCTTCGGCCAGTACCGAAGCCACAATCGAGGTGGTGGATGTTTTGCCATGGGCACCGGCAATCGCGATGCTGTATTTTAAGCGCATCAGCTCGGCCAGCATTTCAGCACGCGGGATCACCGGGATCGATGATTGCCCGGCTGCCTGGATTTCCGGGTTGTCCGGATCGATGGCCGAGGAAACCACTACCACATCAGCACCTTTGATATTCTCGACAGCGTGTCCTTTAAATATGGCGCCGCCCAGCTCTTTGAGGCGGTCGGTAATATCGGAGCGTTTTACATCCGAGCCCGACACCTTGTAGCCCAGATTCAGCAGCAATTCGGCGATTCCGCTCATGCCGATACCACCGATGCCGACAAAATGAATATGGTATTTTTTTAGATACACGGGTTTTCCAATTTAAGATTTTTAATTGAATATTGAATATTTGTGGAAGTCGCTTCGCTCCATCATTTTTATTATCGTTTTTTTATAATTGAAAGAATTCCTTAAATATTCAATATTCAATAGTCATTCGTCAATTACAACGATAATCAATATGCAATCGACAATAGTCAATCGGATAAGATATAATCTTTTTGAACTGCTCCACCTATGATATGTTTTTGAAATACCTGACGCATTTTATCGGGAGTCATTTTTTGATAAATGACCGGCTCACCGCCGCCAATTTCGACCGTAATATTGGGTTCATTTTTACAATGACCAATGCACCCTGAACTGGCGACTTCGATATCCGGCCGGTCCGAGCCGGAAATTTCCTGCACCAGCGCACTCATAACCTGACGGGCACCGGCGGCAATTCCACAGGTTGACATGTGTACGGTAATTTTTACCTTGGCCACCGGCGAAACGGTGGCGGCTTCCTGCAATTGATCAAAATGCCAGCTGGCAATTGCAGCCACATTGGTCATGAACATTAACCCCATGCGGGGATCTTTTTCGAAACATTCCAGAAGATGATCTTTATTGATATGCAGGATTTTGCAGCTTTTAGTGGCACTGTAAGCGGAAAGCGCATACTTGAACGGCGGAACAAAGCTTGACCACCCCAAAGATCTGGCAGCGGTTATCGAGAAGATGGTATTTTCTTCGGATGTGGGGCGCCCCGGCAAGTCAAATCTAAGGTCGACCTGTCCGTCGATGACCAGCCAGATCCGATCGGCATTTTCACCTTCGGCAAACAATCTGTCTCCATAAAGGTACTGCTTTTCCTGCCCTCCTTTATTGACAGCATTCAACTGGTCCTGATTGAGACCCTTGAAGATGTTAACCGTCTCTAAAAAATCCAGACCGCCCATGAGGTCCCCCCTCAGATTTTGGATATTGGATTGCGGATTTCGGATAATATAATCATCGCTCATCCGGCATTACAATCTGCACTCCGCAATTGGTTTACGCTACTTCG
>PVMK01161277.1_pt1 | contig 20668 bp, 20 predicted proteins | sample 1853481 | NCBI WGS metagenome assembly PVMK01 (sample SAMN08533507, study PRJNA380276) | Marine sediment metagenome, whole genome shotgun sequencing project.
TGATATCATCATACCCAGATTTCAAGGGCAAAGTACAGGTTACTGCTATATATCTGTAATTAAAATAGGAGGTTAAGCGTAGTGGTATACAAAGGATATCTTCACTCTGGCCATCATAGAAAAAAATGCCATTTTCCGGTTTGCTGGCTGCAATATGGGGAATATGGAATCCACGGCGATTAGACCAGATTTCATTCATAAATCTTTCTTCCAGTTGATAACCATGTTAATCTGTTCTCTTGTTTCGGGAGACTGATCTGAAAAATCCTCGGTGTTCTTTCGAAGTTCCTTGATCTTTTTAATTACATCATTTCCTGCGGCAAATCCATGTCGTGTCAGGTAACAACCGACAACGGTGCCGGTCCTGCCTTTGCCACCCCAGCAGTGCACATAGACCGGTTTGTCGTATTTGATGCACATATCAATCTGATTTAAAATCCGGACCATTTGGCGCTCAGTTGGGACGGAGAAATCCTTTATCGATATCTGGTCGAACGTAACCGAAGCTTTCAGATTTTGAGCGATCGATTCCATGTGATCAACATATGGCGGAAAGGGATCGTCCGGGCGGTTGTATTCTCGAGGTTCCAGCAAGCTGATAACATGCCTGATTCCCGATTGGATAAATCCCTTGAGCTTTCTTTCCTCTTCGATTGGATCTTCTGATCCAGGATAACCACCGGCAAGAAGTTTTCCGGGAACAATCCAATATGACCGGTTAAAAGGGACCTTCAATATTTCTGTCATAAAATCGCATTCCTTTCCCCATTGTCCCTTATATTACCATATGTGTTTGACAGATCCGGACAAAGTTCAGATAAAAAATCTGATAATTTCATTTTTTCCTGGAATCTTGCCGCTTCTTCAAGTTAAAACATTTCCGGGGGCATGATAAATTTTTCAGTGAGGAATCGACGCTCCAAAATTCAAAACATAAAATGCAACCCATCCGCAAAATAATTCATATCGACATGGACGCTTTTTATGCCTCCGTTGAGCAGAGAGACAGACCTGAACTAAAGGGAAAACCCGTAATAGTGGGTGGTGATCCTCAATCAAGAGGTGTGGTTGCTGCATGTTCCTATGAAGCCAGAAAATTTGGTATTCACTCCGCTATGGCATCATCGACTGCTTACAAACTGTGCCCTGATGCTGTTTTCATTCGGGCAAGATTTGATGCATACAGAGCCGTATCATCTGAAATTAGAGAAATCTTCTGTGAATATACCGACCTTGTCGAACCTTTGTCGCTGGATGAAGCTTTTCTTGACGTCACGGAGAATTACAAAGGGATGCCATCAGCTACCCTAATTGCAAAGGAAATCAAAAGAAAAATCTATTACAAAACTGGCAAACTAACTGCGTCTGCCGGCGTTTCTTTCAATAAGTTCATTGCGAAGGTTGCTTCCGATATGAATAAACCGGACGGCATTACCGTCATTACGCCTGATATGGCAGACGAGTTTATTGATAGATTGCCGATCAGGAAATTTTTTGGAGTTGGGAAAGTCACCGAAGAAAAGATGCTAAACCTCGGGATTAAGACCGGCGCCGATCTTAAAAAGTTCGAAAAGGATCAATTAATTCACCTTTTTGGAAAGTCGGGCAGCTATTTTTACAATATTGCCAATGGAAATGATGATAGACCGGTCGAACCCAACAGGATCAGGAAATCAATCGGCAAAGAAACCACCCTTCTTGAGGACATTGACGATACAGATCAGATGCTTGAGATACTGGAAAATATCGCTGACAGATTAGAGAATTCATTAATCAAGCGTGAAGCGAAGGGGCGTACGATCACACTTAAAATAAAATATTTTGACTTTCAATCCGTTACGAGAAGCATTACGATCGATGAACCGGCAGACACAGCCGCGGTTATAATGAAATACGTCAGACCATTGTTAGCTAAGACCGAAGCAGGGACTAAGAAAGTCAGACTGTTGGGCATCTCGATCTCAAATTTCGATGATCAAGAAACCAATATTAAAACATGTAAACAGCTTCTTTTACCTTTTAAAGGTTTCCATAAGATCTATTTCTTGTGGGGACTCAACACCAACGCTGATAATATCAGCAAATAATTAATTACAATTTTTTGATTGAATTAACCAGATGAACGAGCGAACCTTTTTCAGCCTCTCTGCAATTACAAATAGGGTCCAGGAGATCCTCCAACCCTCTATCGGAAAACTGTTTTGGGTTAAGGCGGAAATTTCATCCGGTCGAGAACGGGGCGGATCATTTTATTGTGACCTGGTTGAAACCAGTGACAGTGGCGAGATAATCGCCCAAATGCGCTGCACTATCTGGACGAGAGACCTGTCAAATATAAAAAAGAAATTTAATGATTCTGATTTGGACCTGATTCTTGATGATGGTACCGTTGTCGGTTTTCAGTGTTCCATCCAATACAGCCCCAGATACGGGCTATCCTTGAAAGTTAATGATGCCGACCCCGCCTTCGCACTCGGTGAACTGGAGCTTAAAAAGAAAGAGATTCTTGATCGGCTGAAAAAAGAAGGTTTACTTGAACCGAATAAACAACTGTATGTTCCCATATTACCCATTAATATAGGATTGATTACCAGCAAGGGCAGCGCCGCCTATAATGATTTTATTAACACTTTAAAACAATCAAATTTTGGATTCTGGGTTTATCTTGCTGATTCCATGGTTCAAGGGAATAAAACGGAACAATCAGTCCTTAATGCTTTAGAGACTCTGGAAATATTAGACCTTGAGCTTGTTTTGATACTCCGTGGTGGAGGAAGCAAAACGGATTTGTTTGCCTTGGACAATGAACAAATCGCTCGAAAAATTGCTGCATATAAATATCCCGTGTGGACCGGCATAGGTCATGAGATTGATACCAGCATCCTGGATCATGTTGCCAACAGATATTTCAAGACACCCACCGCTGTCGCTGAAGAACTGGTTGCACGGTTTATTGAAATGAAACGACATATAGAAGAGGCGGAGCACCGATTCAAATCAAGTTGGACATATCGGTTGGATATCGAGAAAAAATATCTTGAAAGTTCAACGACCGGTCTGATCCGTGGTGCCCGTAAATTGTTGGACAATAAAAGTGTCAATCTGAGAGAGCGGGCAAATTTTTTATCATCCAAGGTATTTGACCGATTGACCCGGGAAAAATCACAGCTGGCTGTCTGGACAAAGACGCTTACAACTGCCCCATTATCCATGTTACACAGCAACCGGGACCGTTTGAAAAGCTGGACTGAAAAATATATGGCCAGTTGCAACCGTCGTGTAAATGAAATTAAACAATATCTAAAGCAGGCGGAAACGCGGTTTCGTTCAACATGGTCATACAGAATCATGATCGAACAAAAATATGCAATTGATGCAAAAAGAGGTATTCAGCAGGGAACCAGAAAATTAATTGACGCAACAAAAGCTAATTTGAAAAGTATGGCGAATTTGCTTTCATCAAGGGTTTTCGATAGGTTGTCAATTGAGAAATCAAAACTGAGGGTTTCTGAGAATACAATTAAAACGGGGGCAATGAATGAAATCAAAGCCCAAAGCAGGGATCTGTCTGGCAGGAAAAACAGGTTTCAATTTGAAAGATTCCGGCAGATAATTGAGCGGGAACAAAATCAATTACAAAATAAATTAGCTATGGTAAAGGCGTCTGATCCGGTGACCAGTTTGAAACGGGGTTTTTCGTTGGTTTATAAAACAGACAATCAACTCGTCAAATCAGTAAAGGCTGTCTCATCAGGAGAATTGTTAAAAACTAAAGTTCAAGACGGTCTGATCACCAGCACTGTAAATGAAACAGAGGAAAATTGATATGACAGAAAAAGGGATGACCTATGAGGAGAAAGTTCAGAAACTGGATGAGATCCTGACCCGGTTGGACAATTCAGAAACGCCAATTGATAAGCTCTCCGAGGATGTCAAATTGGGGGCAAAGCTGATCAAGGAATTAAGCAAAAAGCTGAAACAGGTTGAAATGGAAGTACGGGACGCTTTTAAAGAGCTTGAAGAAAAGGCGGAAGAAGAATAATTTGATTAATCCGGCGATATGATAGATACAGATATGACTGGAAAGGACAGTATGTGGAAATAATTGAGGAAATGCAAAATGACATCAATATTTATCGGCTCAGAGGGCGTCTGGATTCAAATACCTCCCAAAGGCTTGAGGAAAAACTTTTCCAGGCAATTTCGGATGGGTCAAAAAGAATGATTGTCGATTTTAAGAATCTCAATTACATCTCAAGTGCCGGTTTACGCGTAATTCATAAAGCCAACAAAGCCCTTATACGTGAAGACGGCCGGATCATCCTCTGTTCAATGCAGAAATATGTCAGAGAAATCTTTAAAATGACCGGCATTGATTCCTTTGTGCCAACCCTTGATACCATGGACGATGCTCTAAAGGCTTTTTAGTTTGACGTTTAGGAAACGCAATGGCATTGCTTACTAATGAAATCTTTTCTGATTAGAGGGTATTCAGCGAAATGCGAATCCGTTTGTGAGGAAGGTTTGTGTTGAGGTTGGGAAGTGGTGATTTTTTTTAAATCCGGAAAAAGATCCCTTATTTGATGAATTGGTGTCTGGAAAATATGTTGCCTGAGGCCGTTGATGCAAATTTGCTTTAGTGCTATGGGATATTGAGTATTATGGATGGAGATTGGAAACTAAACGCTGAAATTTACAATCATGGGTCGTGATATTAACTTAGTATCTGAAATTATTGTATATTTCTGATAATGGCAAGATGCCACAATTTCTGAAAAGCTTAAAAGTTATTCCAATCCGTTTCTTCTGCATTATTTCAATGAAAGGCTCACTTTCCACACTCAATTCACATACAATACCCTGAAAACCCAAGTAGTTGAACGCTGCCACGACCCAAGCTGAAACTCACCAAACCTTGCAACTTTAGTTCAACTAATGTGTATCAAAATATGAGGCTGAAAACCGGTGGCATTTTTTTTCGAATCTCCTAAAGGTTCCGATTTCTTTTGCCGATGATTATTTCAGACTCTTATAGATCAGTATCAGTTTCGTGACTGTCAGAAAGGAAAATACAAATGATAAGGATAATATTTACATTATTGCTTTTCGTCTCGATAGCAACGAATGCCTATTGTGCAGGTTTTACCGGTTTAATAGGGATGAAAAAAGCCGAAGCGTGGGAGCAAATGACCTCAAAGTACGGAGAGCCCGCATTTGAACAACCCGATAGAGGAATTTGGAAACAATCTGATATTGCAGTGATCGGATTATTATTAACAAATGATATTGTTATCGGTGACCTTTCGGGAGATTATTGGGCAGACGAAAAATCCGCAGTGGACAGAATCAATAAATTGAAAAGTACGATCTTGGCCAACAAGGAGTTTGCCATAGTAGAAGAGACAGAAAGCGTGTGGCGCATCGAAAGTGATATATACGCGTATAAGCTTTTTATAAGCACATTGCCCAATGGTGTTTATCAAACAGGCATATCCGTCAGAGTTTTGGATCTTGTCGGTCAGCCGATGAAAAATGGGCCTTGATGCCTCGATCCCGGCAGGCCAGATAATTTCCGATGCTCCCGTATTTGCTGTCGGCTACCGCCGTTTCAACGGTTGTCTCGGTGTTGATTTCATGGGTGTCGATTAGCGATTCTAGCGGTGAGATTCATGTACCTGACCTGGGGTCACTTCAGTGGCCGTAATGACTTCACGTTTTGAGTCGACGCCGCGGTGTATTTGATACTTAAGCGTGGATTTTCCGCTTCCGCGGCGCGTTACAGAGGCATCCGGGTCGGTGGTAGAAATATACTTGCTATTGGCAGTTCCGGATTTGGGATGATCATCGCTGCTGCAAGATTGCTGTTCTTGCTCTAAACGTGATTCTAATATTTGATAACTCTTATTCAGGTAGCGCTTTAGCGATTCTTTGTTTACCACAGAATTATTGGAGGCATCGGCCTGCACCATGCTCGAATCCATAAATAGCTTGCGGCCGTCAACAAGGCCGGCTTGCACACACTGCCAGACGATGCGCTCAAAAAAGGTTTTAAACGCTTCAACGCCCCAGCGGGCTCGGGCTTTGGAAAGCACGCTGTGATTGGGAATATCGTCATCGAGATCATATTCTAAAAACCACAGCCAGTCTATACGTTCCGGGATAGTTAAGACCAGTTCGCGTTCGGAACGCACATTGTAAAAGATCAAAAGCAGCATCATCTTGAGGATAATAGGAGGGGCAACGGATTCATTACCGTTAAGGCCGTAAGTGTCTTTGACCTCATGGTAGATAAATTCAAAGTCAATTGTACGTTTAACTTTGCGCAAGATGTGATTTTGACGAACACGTTGCTCCAGATTGATGGCTGTGTAAAAAAGCTTATTTTGAACCTTTGGCTGACGACCCATCATGATGGTATTACTCCGCTAAAGTTATATTTACCGGTACTTTAGCAGTTGTAAGCATTCTAAACAAGCATTATTTAGGCGTTTATGAAGATTTTCTAAATAAAAAAAGCATAAACCGTAATGTCATCGATTTAGTCTGCGGCTGGGGCTGTCAGTAAAATTTGATTTGGGCAACAGCCCGCAAAGATCTGACCCCAAAATTCCAGATTAGTCGCCCAGTTATCCGGCCATCCAAACATCTTCGGTATTAAGGACAGTACCGGAAATGTGATTCAGCTTGGTGAATTTGCTAATCATGTCGATGCCGATTTTAATTTGCTGGTCGGCACGGCCGGAGCGTTGTTCGGCGGTCTCGCCTTAAGCTGTGCCGGCGGCGTGCTGGCCCTTGCCAATGTCGCACCGCAAAATTGTGTCGAAATTTACCAGCTGGTAGAAGAAGGTAATTTTGAAGCGGATGCTGGTGGGAGTAATGGATATAGACCTCATATGTGGAAAGTCAAACTTCAAGAGATACGTTGCAATAAATATGGGTTTAAAGCGGAGGTAAAAAGCCATGATCGAATTGCAAGGATACAAGTTAATTGATCCAAACGCCCTTGAAACTCCTGCCATGCTCCTATTCGACCAACACCTCAAGCACAACTTGAGTTCCCTTTGCGCCCTCGCAAACGGCGGAGAAAATCTCATGGTACACGTTAAGACACACAAATCGGCGGCTGTGACCCGAAGATTGATTGACGCGGGCGTGTCCGGTTTCAAATGCGCAACACTGAAGGAACTGGCAATGTGCCTCCATGCCAAGGCACCCGAAGCGATCATGGCATATCCCCTGGCTCACCCCTTAAAGGTCGAGCGTTTCTGCGATCTCATGGACTCCCATCCGGAGACTTGCCTAAGCGCTGTGGTCGGTAACGAGACTCACGTAGGGCTGTTGGCCGTTGCTGCATCCACCCGAAAACAGCATATCAAAGTGATGGTGGATCTGGATGTGGGAATGCATCGTACAGGTGTTGAGCCGGGTCCCGTTGCGGAATCTCTCTATCGGTCCATAAGCGCCTCGAAACATCTGGACGCGCACGGGCTCCATGCATACGACGGTCACGAAAAAATGACCGATCCCCGGCAGAGGGCGGCTATGGCAAAAAAACACATCTCCACACTGCTGGCCCTAAAGGGTCGTCTCGAAGCCTCCGGTCTGCCTGTGCCTCGTGTGATTGCCGGTGGGACTTTCTCTTTCCCCTACTACGCCCGCACAGCTGAGATGCAGGGCTCCCCCGGAACATGCACCTATTGGGATTTCGGCCACAGTGTTCTAATGCCCGAGATGCCCTTTCGCTGGGCGTCGGCCGTACTTACCCAGGTCGTGGATCGCCATCCCCACCTTAACACCATAACGTCTGATCTAGGCACAAAGGCCATCTGCTCAGACCCGCCCTTGGAACGCAGGGCACATCTGCTGGGCTTACCCCATGCTTCCCTCATCTCCCAGAGTGAGGAACACGGTGTGTTTCACATTCCGGGATCATTGCCGCAAATAGGCTCCTTTTTCCTTGCGATCCCCGGCCACGTATGTACGACAACCATTCTCTACCCGGGAAGCCACCTCATAGACGGTGCCGGAAACGTGATCGACTACTATGCCCACACGGCCCGTGACCGCACATAAGCTGCCCCCCAAACCCTTACGGCACAACAGCGCAGGCATAGTTCTGATATGAAGGAAGTACACCAATTGTATGATCCAGATCATTAATAGAGGCGGGATCATTGAAACGACGGTGGGTCACTCTGATATGCGCGGGTTGGGTACCGCATGTCATGGCTTCGTCGTGGAGCCGCCTCTGTCTAAAGTTGGACGTTAGGCCGTATACCATATCCCATAGGCTGTTCGAGGGTTTTCCCTCGACCGTGATCGCGTCCCTATCAATGATCGCGGATCTAATCAAACGTCAATTCGGCACAGGCTTAGCCTAACCACTATCGGACGATGCTGCGCCAGCTTGGGTTCAGGTTGCCAAAAGCCCTTGTATCGTGCCTGCCAGCGAGATCCTGAACTGGTCAAACAATGGAGGGAACAGGTTTTTCCAAAGATCCAAAAGCGTGCCAAGAAAGAAGGGGCGGCTATCTATATATCAATCATTATGCCTATAACACTCTCACAGGCTGCAGGGGGGACAAGCTTAATGCGAAATGGCATGACACCCAGTGCCCTCCTCCCACGTCCCGGTATGGGGGTGCCTCTCGTGCACAAACATTTTTTGCATACCGGCATCTGGGGTGAAAATAGCATCCTGTCGGGGGGGCCATCGGACTGGGCACATCGCCTTCCAGGATGATCTGGTTCGGAATATATTCCGGATCCGGTACCGGCACCGCCGAAATAAGAGCCTCTGTATAAGGATGAAGGGGGTTCGAAAAGAGGTCGCCGGTTTCGGCCATCTCCACCAGTTTACCAAGATACATTACCGCCACACGATTGCTGATATGCTTGACCACGGAAAGATCGTGGGAGATGAACAGGTAGGTGAGTCCGAATGTCTTTTGAAGATCTTCGAGAAGATTGATCACTTGGCCTTGAATGGAGACATCCAGGGCGGAGACTGGTTCATCGGCCACTATCAGCTGAGGGTCCAAGGCCAGAGCACGAGCAATACCGATACGTTGACGCTGACCGCCGGAAAACTCATGGGGATATCGTCTCATGTGGTCCGGTTTTAGTCCCACAGCCGTAAGTAGTTCACAGGTTCGATCTTCTACAGCCCTACCCTTGGCCACCTTGTGAACCACCAGGGGTTCACCCACGTATGCTCCGATGGTCATTCGGGGATTCAAGGAGGAATAGGGATCCTGAAAAATAATTTGCATCTCCCGACGCAGGGTTTTCAGCTCCTTTGGGGAAGCGCCGGCGATGTCAACCTTCCGGCGGGTTTGCCCAGGCCCCGCCAGCCGCCTGCTATTGAAGACCACCTCTCCGGAGGTGGGTTCGATCAGTCTAAGTATCGCCCGACCCACCGTTGTCTTCCCACAACCGCTTTCACCGACCAAACCAAGTGTCTCACCTTCTTTTATGTACAGGTCTATTTCATCAACCGCTTTCACCTGGGCGACAACACGTTTGAAGACCCCCTTGTGCACAGGAAAAAACTTCTTCAGGGCCTTCACTTCCAAGAGAGTCTTACTCAACTCCATAGCAGCACTCCTTATTTCTCATGAACTCGAAGCCAGCATGCCGCCAGATGCCCCTTGTTCACTTCTTTCAACGGCGGGACCTCCTTCTTGCATATCTCCATCCTGTTTGGACACCGGGGCTCAAATCCACACCCTCCCGGAAGCTCGTGGAGGTCTGGAACAACGCCCTCGATAGGAATTAGTTTTTCCTTTCCCGTACTTGCAAGAGACGGGATAGATTTCATCAACCCCAGCGTATAAGGATGAAGCGGGTTGTGAAATATTTCCTTCACCATGGCGCTTTCCACCACCTTACCCAGATACATGACGATTACGTCGTCGGCCATGTGTGCAATTACTCCCAGATCATGGGTAATGAACAGTATAGCCGTCTGCAACTCACTCCGCAAATCGTTCATTAATTTCAGCACCTGGGCCTGTATCGTCACATCAAGTGCCGTGGTGGGCTCGTCGGCAATGAGAAGAGACGGATTGCAGGAAAGGGCCATGGCAATCATGACACGCTGTCGCATGCCACCCGATAGTTGATGGGGGTATTCGTTCACCCTTTCCTCGGGAGAAGGTATGCCCACATCCCTCAACATCTCTATGGTCTTTTCTCGGGCCTGGGATTTGGGTAGGTGCTGATGAAGCATTATTGCCTCGAGGATCTGGTTTCCGATAGTAAAGATAGGATTAAGAGAGGTCATGGGTTCCTGAAAGATCATGGCGATCTCATTTCCTCTTATGGATCGCATGTCAGGCCCTTTGGGATCCAGTTTGGTGAGATCGAGGCTACCATCTTCACGGTGGAAGAGGATTTGCCCACTTTCAATCTTACCCGGCGGCATCTGAATGAGTCCCATTATGGACAAGGCTGTAACCGACTTTCCACAACCACTCTCGCCCACCACACCCAGTGTTTTTCGGGGTTCGATAACGAAATCCACCCCGTTCACCGCATTTACGACACCGTCTTCGGTATGAAAGCTCGTCCTAAGATTCTTTACTTCGATCAGCGGCACTCTTTATTCCTCCCTGCACTATTTCAGAATTATTCACCATATAAAGACTATCCCGGGCCATCATATGGCACATGATTTTCGTAAAAGGAACAACCGTAGCTCCCGGTTCATCAGGAGCCGGTCCTATTACACGCCTCTATTACAGTCTCCCGATTGTCCCCATCAGCAACCATCGGAATATCGGCCAGAAATTCCATTTCATTCGGATCCCCGGAAGGGCGCGAATAATATCGGCGAGGGCAAAAATGAAACAGGGAAGTCCGGTCTTGGCGGCTTAGCCTCTAAGGGCAACAGAGGCTCATGGGCTACCGCGCATACAGTTTTGGGTCACTGATGTCCCTCAGCCCGTCACCCAGCAGATTGAACCCGAATACCGTGACCAGGATAGCCAGTCCGGCAAACACCGAAATCCAAGGAGCCAACGAGAGAAAGTCCACCCCCACCCTCACCATATTACCCAAGGTAGGCGTCGGCGGAGGCACGCCCACACCCAGAAAACTCAAGCTGGCTTCCAGACGAATGGCCGTGCCAAGCCAAAGGGTACCCATTACCAGAATCTCACCGAAAATATTGGGAAGTATATGCCTCGTGATGGTACGCAAATCGCTGGCTCCGATCGCCTTAGCCGAAGAAATGAAGTCCATTTCTTTGATGGCCAGCGTCGGAGCGTGGCTCATTCTTGCAAATCGCGGAATCATCAGGATGGTGATAGCAAATATCACATTTCCGATACCCGGGCCCATGACGATCATTACCATCACCCCGAACACCTCATCGGGAAAGGACATTAGTATGTCCTGCAAACGCATGAGAACCACTTCCAGCTTCCCCCCTTTGAAACCGGCAATTATTCCCAAGAGGGTTCCAATGAGCATGGCCAAACCTACCGACACCATTCCCACAAGGAGAGATACCCTCGTTCCGTAAAAAATACGTGTGAGAACGTCTCGTCCATAATAGTCCGTACCCAACAAGTGGGTGGCCTCCGGCGGTGTCAAGCGATGGTAGACATTCTGTTTCAAAGGATCGTACGGAGATACAAGGGGCGCCGCCAAGGCAAGCAGAATCACGACCAGAGAAATACCGGCTCCTATCAATGAGGTCTTGTTCCTCAGAAACACCCTCAGCATCTTGCTCCACTTATTATGTCGCTTCATCCCAATCCTCACAGGTACTAGGAACTATTTGTACCTCACCCTAGGATCCACCAGCCCGTACAACAAATCCGTCCCGAGATTTATCAGTATCACGATGGTAGCAAATATAGTCATCACCGCTTGCAAAGTGGTATAGTCACGTTGTTTCAGAGCCCCTATCATCATCTTGCCCAAGCCGGGTCGAGAAAAGACGATTTCCACCATAACCGAGCCCCCGGTCAAGACGATGGCATAAACCCCGAGCAGCGCCGTGATCGACAAAAGGGCATTTCGCAGCAAATGCTTGTAGATAACCTTTCGTTCGGACAAGCCCTTTGCCCGTGCGGTCCTCACGTAATCCTCGTTGAGCGCGTTGAGAACAGACGAACGAGCCATTCGTGTGACATACGCGGTCATGATGAGACCGAGAGTGAGTCCGGGTAGAAAGAGGTGATAGAGGTTGTCAGCCAGGTCGTGAAGGTCACCGCCGCCCACCACCGGGAAAATTGGAAATTTGATGGAAAAAACGAGCATCAGGAGTATACCCAGATAAAAACCGGGGATGGAGAGACCTCCGAGAGACAAGGTTCTTCCGATGTAATCGCTCAATGTATTGCGTTTGAGTGCGCAGTACACCCCTATGGGTATTCCAAAGAGAATTCCGAAAAAAATCCCTGCCAGACTCAGCTGCAGTGTATAGGGCAGCGCCCGCATCAGATCACCGGATATGGGTCTGCCGTTGAGCATGGATCTGCCGAAGTCCCAGCGCATGAGGCCGGTCAGAGCCCCTAGGTATTGGCCCCACATGGGTTTGTCCAAACCCATCTGGTGGCGCAGGGCCTCCACCGACTGCTTAGAGGCGTAGTCACCGAGTCGAACTTCAGCCGGGTCTCCGGGTGCGATGCGCACGAGCACAAAGGTAATGGTAAACACGATAAAGAGAGTTGGTATAGCAATCAAAATTCTTCGTATGAAATAAGCGAGCATCACGTACACCTCTCTTTTGAAGGAAGAGCGAAACACCACTCGGGCAATGTGTCGCTCTTCCGTTCATTGGGTCCTATTTCTCGAAATAAGCGAGCTCATTTAGAACCGGTGCATTGAAGATAACCGTATCCAGATCGTATCCCCAATTGAACTTTTCGTTACGTGCAAATGTCCATTGTTTCACGAACAAGGGATAGGAAGAAGACCAGTCGAGAAGCTTTAACACCGCGGATTTCCAGATTTTGGCCTGCTTTTCGCTGTCCAGCTCGTCAGCAGCCGCTTCAATGAGATCATCGATACTGTCCACCTTCCCGTCACCATCGGCATCGACGGCTCCAATGTGAGAGAAGTTGGTAATAGGCGCCTTGCCGGTCTTTACAACGGAGTTTGAATGTTGAAAGTGAGTTAAACGCACATCAGTAGTCGGCCGAATACAGTTGTACAGCACCAGTGAAGCGGTATCTGCTCGAATTCTATTGTGCCAGGTTGTGTGGTCAACCATTTTAAACTTGACTTGAATACCCACTTCTCGCAACTGAGCCTGGACATTCTGCATGGGAACCATGTATTCCCCACGCTCGGTTTGGAAGAATTCCAGTGTGAGGCCGTCGGCAAAACCGGCCTCGGCCAGGAGTTCCTTAGCCTTTTCTTTGTTACACTCGTAGAGATAATCTTTGCCGTCTTTCTTGCCGTATTCCGCCAGCTCCTCCTTTGACATCCACCCCCCTTGAGGACGTTGAGCATGGCTGTAAGCGGGAGTACCGATCGTTCCACCGATGGACGCAGACACCTCGGCGCGACAAAGGGCATAGGCGATGGCTCTCCTAACTCTTATGTCGTTAAGAGGCGGCACGGTCATGTTGAAATGGATTACTCCTTGCTCGCCGGGTCCGAAGATATCCACGTCCACTCTAGGCAAGGCTCGCATCTCGTCGACCCAGGGCTGTGAAGGCGGCCCCTCGATCACGTCGAGTTCCTTACTTTGGAGGCCGAACTTCCGGCTGCTCGAATTTGGCATATAATACAGTTCTACCCCATCCAGTTTGGGTACGCCCCTATAGAATTTATCGTTCCGCTTGGTAATGATTTTCTCTTTGGGCAGGTATTCCACGAAAACAAAGGGCCCCGTACCTACGGGATGCTTCCTGAAACCTTCACCCAGTTCTTCGGCGGGCTTTTTTGGAATTATGAAACCGGCTGAATAGTCGGCAAATTTGGGAAGAAATAATCCCGCGGAACTGGGTTTTTTCAGTGTAACTACAAAAGTGTAAGGGCCATCGGCTTTGAAGGTCATTCCCCCGTACTCGGCAGCCCGTGAGGAACGTGCAGGATCGGCCGCAGAAGTGAAGGAATAAACGACATCTTCCGATGTCAGCTCATATCCAGGGTTGTTGTTCCAGGGATGAACCATGACGTTTTTTTTCAGATGAAAGGTCCAGGTCAGACCATCCTGGGACGACTCCCAACTTTCGGCCACATCTGGAATGAATTGAGAAATGTCACCAGGCTTGTAACGGATCAGCCCGCTGAAGAAGAGCTGTACCGTCCCTCTGTCCTGGGTTGCCTGGGCGAAATGGGGGTGGAGATCAATCATGTCGCCAGCATCATAGGCAATGCGCAGAACATTGCCCTTTCCTGCAAAAGCCATGGGGGTTGACAAAAAAAGGATCACACCAATTCCCAGCAAAACAACTGCAAGGGTTTTTATCGTTTTCATCGTTGTACCTCCATTTTCTTAGTTAAAAACATAGATGGACTATCACCGCATACACATTATAATATTTTCCTGCCTTATCCACCCCCTTCCTCCGGTATTGACAGCTTCCTGTGTAACAGGATACCGCAATACGGAAATTTGCGGATCTGCCTTTTGATGAACTCGGAAAAAAGTCAATAACGGCCTATCTAACTGAAAAAACATTAAAAACAGACAAAATACTTCTTGCTTAATCTTCTGCTATGTGATAGGAAAGCTCTAAAATTACAGAAGGTTAAGGGCAAAATCATGATCAAAGTGAAAAATCCCAATCAGCTTAACATTTTCGATCCTTGGGCTTTTGTTACGCCCAAAAGACGGCAGATGCTTGACGCCGAATGGCCGGGCCTGTTTCGTGAGCACATCCTGCCATCAATTCCTGTCAATAAGGTCAGCAAATATTTTAACGCCACATTTGGCCGACCGACCAAGGAACTTTATTCCATGCTGGGCGCTCTTATTCTTCAGCAGACTTTCGGTCTCACCGACGAAGAAACAAAACAACAATACGCCTTTAATCTTACATTTCGTATGCTGAAAGTATTTTACTTCTAATTCACGCAATATTTGAAGAAAAATCAGTTAGGTACCTTCAAACAACCACCATCCATCATATAAATTTTTTTGATTACCACTCTTTCTCAGCCATGCTTATATTGTAGTTATACATCATGACTACTCGCAAAAATGGAGGTTTCGCATGGCTAAGAATAAAATACAATTTCAGAAAGGTATGAGCTTTGATAATTTCATGGAACAGTACGGTACCGAAAATAATAGCACCTGAAATTATTCGCTCGGTCCTGGCCTGCACGGTGGCAGGTCTATCGCAATAATCATTATCCCTGAGGTCCTATGCTAAGGCAGTGTCCCCTCTTGAAGGTGCAAAACAAAGAATTGAGTTTATAGCTCTACCGTTGCAAAATGATGCCGCTTATTCCCCGGCAAGAAAAATCCTATTCGACCAGGCAGCTTTATTGTCAAGTTAGCGGCTGAAACCAGTCCCTGAAGCGCTGGTTTTTGAATTGCAGAATATCATCCATCAATTGCATGACCTGCTTGGTTACCGGACCCGGTGCCTGCAGTTCCCTGTCCTCGAAGCGCGCGACCGGTTCAACTTTTGCGCCCGTATGGACAGTGAACATCTCGTCGGCCGCAAACAATTCATCCGCCGTGATGGGTCTTTCAACTGTCGGTATGTCAGCTTGCGGTGCTGACTGAAGAATCGAAAGACGGGTTATGCTTGATAAAACCCTTCCCAGGGGAGGTGTCATCAAAACGCCGTCTTTGACAATAAACACCGATTCAATCGAGCCTTCCGCCAGAAAGCCGTCCGTACCCAGCATGATACCGATATCAAAACCGCGGGAAACGGCGTTTTTGCGCGCCAGATAGCCATTCAAATAATTGGAACAGGCCTTGGCGCCGACCGGAATCGTTTCGGGATGGATCTTGCGCCACTTTGACAGACAGACGGATATTGTCTGATTCTTGCCCAATACCAACTCCTCGCTTTCCGGAATGGCAAAGATGGCGACATCCAGCTTGGAATCCAAAACAAGTTGAATGATGGACTCTTCACCCCAAAATGCCATGATTTTTATAAGGCCGCGGCCGATATTGTTGGCCTTAACGGTCGCCTTAACAGCCTCAACGATTTCTTCTGTGTTGTATGCCAGCTCCATCTCCAGCAGTTCAGCGCTTTTCATTAGTCGTTTCAGATGGTCATCCATCCGGAACGCCACGGGGCCTTGCGGTCCGGGATGAACGCCAAAAACATCGAATATGGCCGATGCGCGCGAAAATCCATGAGATAAAATCGGTACGGTGGCATCGGCCATGGGATCAGCTTTCCGTTAAACCAAACTTGGGAATCGTTTGTCATAGTTACTCCATTTCTTTGAGTTTAATATTTTGGGTGATAGATTCAATTCCCTGTAGCTCAAAAGATTGGGAATTCAAGCCATAACCTCAACGTTGCATAAATTTTAGATTTTTTACTTCCTGATAATCATGCTGCTTTTTGCAACACATCGATAAAACACAAAAGATCTTCACGCACTGCAAGGTTGGCACTCATAGTGAGGGTCAATTCACCTTGAGGCCGGGTAAAACGGCCGGCTCTTTGGATGATGCGATGGCGCAACGTATCGAGTTTTTCAAATCTCCAGGCGGCCGGACGCTTGGGACGAGCTCTGGGGGCCGATGGAGCCGCAAGCATCTGTACTTCACGTGACAGATTATGAGCGATCATCGAACAAAGGGTAAAAAGCTGATTACCGGCCAGGCGTCTGGAAGGAATTACATCCAGCGCGGCATCATTTTTGGCATCGCCAAAGATGCACTCCTGAGATCCGCGGCCATTATGGAACAAAACGACATTTTTAGCTGATTGGCTTTTATTGGTCACAATGACCTTGTAGTCGAAGTTAAAATCACGTGGTTCAAAAAGGTGCAATTGCAACGGGCCTTTACGTAGTTTTTTGGTTTTCTTTCGAGTGAAGATAAACCGATAGCGGCTATCCCAGGATTTGGGTTTCCATGCGGTTTCAAAATAAGACCATTGCCGGTCGATTTTGCGCCAGCGTTTTCGGCTTTCGATCATTTCTTTTAGCTGTGTCAGCCTTTCGAAGGGAACCGAAGCGGTAAATTTCACATGCTTGCTGTTAAATGTCGACATGATGTTCTGGCTGAAAAAAGCCGAGTCCATTCGTGATTCCAATACGGTACCAGGCAGCTGTACTTTGGCTTCCGACAAACAGTTGAACATGAATCGTTGAGCACCATTAGAATCATGCACATTACCGGGGCGATGGTGGAGGTCGAAAAATTGACCGGTTTGGGCAACGGTACAAAACAAAGGGTAGTAACTGCGGGCGCCCTTTTTGGCCTTGTTAAAACCTACAGCGCTACCCTCCGCGTGGCCTTTGGTAGACTGCACAGAACCATCAAAATCCAGTGTCAGACGGGACAGGCGTTCACGTTGGAGCCCATCTATTACCATTGATCGGCATAACTGGCGCACATTCCCTACTCCGTCTTTTTCCATATCTGAAAGAGCCCTTGAGATGGTTGAAACATCCGGGGGTTTATTGATTTCAAAAGTCATACAGGTATCTCCTCAATCATGGCAATCTCAACCGGCTTACCGCAAAGCGGTCGCTTAAATTCTATACAAAATTATCATTGCAATAAATCAGCCTGTTGGAGTATTTCTTCAATACGGGACCTGTCTTTTTGAGATATGGGTAAAAGTGGAAGTCGCGGTGCTCCGCCAAAATAGCCCAGCAGATCCATTGCCGCTTTAAGACCACTGATGCCGTAGGTTGTAGTTACGGCCTTATTCACTGGAATCATTTTTAGTTGAAGTTTCTTTGCAGCCTTGGCATCACCCTTCTCTACCAAACGAAAAATTTCCACACACTTTTCCGGGGCGAGATTGGCTAGGGCCAATATTCCACCGACACAACCTAATGTTAACGCGCCGAATAATGCGCTGGCGGTTCCCACAACCAGATTAAAATTCACATCTACACGATTTATTAACTCACCAAGAAAACCCACATTGCCCGAACTTTCCTTTATACCGATGATATTTGGGTGTTTTGATAATCTTATAATTGAATCTGCAGTCATCTCTAAATGGGTAAATTTGGGTACACTATAAATCATGATGGGAATCGGAACCTTGTCCGCCACCTGAGCAAAATGATTCTCCAACGCGATTGAGGACATTTTGCCGCCAAAATAGTGGGGAGTTACGACTAAGGCCGCATTGGCTCCCAAATCAGCATATATCTTCGTACTCCGGATGGTTTCCTGTGTAGACTCGGAGCCTGATCCAACGATAACAGGCATATCAGCGGATGAGGATTGAACAACCGTGTCAACCACTTTTCTTTTTTCGTCTTCGGACAGATAGACGTACTCGCCGTTTGAGCCTAAAACGACAAATCCATTTATGCCGGTACGATTCCATCTGCGCACATTCGAAGCCAATTCGTCATAGGCTATCTGTCCATTTTTAAAAGGTGTTGTGATAGGTGGAAAAATACCCTTAATTTCGGTTCTTACCATTCAATCAATATCCTTTTTTTGATCAATCAAGCCTTGTTTTAGAATCTGCATGTGCTCAATCATCTCTTTTCGAGCTAAATGAGCATTGCCGGCCTTAATATGTTTGAAAATAACCTCGTGGTTGTGGTAATCCTGCACAATGTAGGAATAAGTGTCAGATGAATAACGTCGAACGACATTTCTGGTGTCGATCAATAATTTGTACACTTTTTCCATTAAATCAGCGATAACACTGTTTTTTGCAGCCCCTATAACAGCTTTGTGAAATTCAATTTCGTGAAGACTGTATTTTTCAGCCATCTTGAAACAAGTACTCATTTCTTCTATCGCTTTTTCCAACACACGAAGATCCTTATCGGTTCGGCGCTGAGCGGCAAGTTCGGCGACCGTCCCTTCCAAGCTTTCTCGAGCCTCTAAGATTTCCAGAATAGCCCCTTTTTTGATGGACAGGATAATGCTGAACGGTTCGATGGGTGCTTTTGCTGAAGAAGTTGCCAAATAAGTTCCGCTGCCGGGCCGATTTTCCAATATTCCCAACAAACTCAAGGTTTTTAAAGCTTCTCTTAAAGATGGCCTGCTGACGTTCAACATCTTAGCGAATTCCCTTTCTCCGGGTAATTTGTTTCCCGGCACAATCTCACCGGAATCAATCAGCGTCTGGAGTTCCCGAATAATTTTTTCAGGAATCGTCTGTTTTCTAATTTGTTTGACGTTTATCTTGTGGCTCATCTTGGCAACCATCTAATAAGTTGTGTGATTGAAATATACGCAATTGGCCAACTGGTCAGACCAGATTACCGGTTATCATTTATTAAAGAACAAAACGTTTGTCAATATTTTTTTGTATCTCAGTTTTAGCCTATTATCTAACATCACTGCTGTCCGGTTAAGATTTGTAGAACACAACTTAACTATTTGAAAACATAATGAACTACCCCGCAGCAGAGCTGCGAAGTATCGAAGGGGTTTAAAAGCCATTTTGTATTGGAAGGGGACACGTCGTTTCCCCTTCCAAACCAACCCCTTCCTCGTTTTTCACCCCGCAGCAGAGCTGCGAGGAATTCTTTTGATTAAATATTGACGAAATTAAAGGGGATCGATTTGAATTTGCCATAGGCTTGGTTTTGTGGTTTTTTCGCAGAAAAAGATGCGAAAGGAGCCTCACCATGAACCAAGGTCAAACTATTTTCTCCCAGGTAATCGATTTCCTGCCTCTCAAAAAATTTCGTCAATGTGTCGATCGTTATAGCGGCAATCACCGCATACGCTCTTTTACATGCTACAATCAGTTTCTATGCATGGCTTTCGCTCAACTAGCCTATGGCGAACGTCTACTCACTATCTTTGAACCCTTCGTTGAGAATCTGATAACGAAAAAGCATGCTAAAAAAACGTTTGAAAGACACATTGATAATCTGTGGTTGTTGGGCGGAGAACTTATTCGGCTAATTAATCAGGATGAGGATAACCGTGATAGTGAGCCTTTAGAATTGATAATGGAAAATATCAGACATGACGGAGGGCCACACTGCAGGCATCTCCAGACCGAGAATGAAATAAAGTCTTTCGACTTAACCTGCGGGAAATTATACAAATTCTTGGGGATTGAGTAGGATGGGTTATACCATACCCAATATTACCACGGTCGGGCTGCCGGAGGCTTCGGTCAAAGAAAGCAAGGAACGGGTAAAATCGGCCATTGGCAACTCGGGTTATCGTTTCCCGGACGACCGCATTACTGTGAATCTGGCCCCGGCCGCCATAAAAAAAGAGGGCACCGGCTTTGATCTGCCGTTTGCCCTGGGAATACTGGCGGCCACCGGCATCATCCCCCAGGAGGTCATTTCTCAATATCTTATCCTTGGCGAGCTCTCATTGGATGGCCGTGTAAAACCGGTAAGAGGATCCCTGCCCATGGCCCTGGCGGCCAGAGAAGCCGGTTATAAGGCCATCATGGTTCCCGTTGACAATAGCCGCGAAGCATCGGTGGTCACCGCTATAGACGTGCTGCCGGTCAAAACCCTGTCCCAGGTGGTCGCCTTTTTAACCGGTTTTTCCCGGATAGCACCGGAAAAACCGGATATCAGCAACCTATTTGAAAAGGACGGCCGT
>PVMK01120393.1_pt1 | contig 20665 bp, 22 predicted proteins | sample 1853481 | NCBI WGS metagenome assembly PVMK01 (sample SAMN08533507, study PRJNA380276) | Marine sediment metagenome, whole genome shotgun sequencing project.
CGGAATGGGGACGGTGGATCAGGCAGACCAACCGTCCCTCGATATCGGCTGGCTGTGGATAGCTGATCGAAGGCGTTTTTCCGTTGGACCAGCTTCCCAGAAAACGGTTTGCCAGTTCCATGGCCCGATTCTCATCCAAAGGTCCGGCCATCAGAAGATGGGCGTTTCCCGGACCGTAATGATATCGATAGGTCTCTTGGACCGATTTTCTCTGAGTTTTCTCCAGATGCTCGGGTGTCATGCTGACCTTGGCATAGGGATGGTTGGGATAGAAGATCTTGAAGGTGCATTCATTAGCCAGGAAGTTGGGTTGCGAGCGCTGAGCAATCAGATGACTCTTCCACCGAACCTTCGTCTTCGCTAACTCCTCATCGGGGAAATTTGCATTGGAAACCATATCGCTCAGAAGCTCGAACGCGGGCTCCAGCTGGTCTTCAAGAAAGGTCATGGAGAGGAAACTGTGCTCCATCAGGACTTCACTCTCGTAATCAATAGCCCGCCGATCGACGAAGTCGGAAATGTCCTGGGCCGAGCGGGTGTCAGTACCATTTTTGACCATTTCCACGGCCAGAGAGACCAGAGCCAGATTGTCATCCGGATTACAAACTCGCCCTGCGGGTAACACCAGCGTCAAAAACATCTGGGGAAGGCGATCATCCGGAACCACCAGAACTCGGAGTCCGTTGGTGAGCTGCTGGTCAGGGATTTCCGGATAAGAGATGTTCTTTTCAGTGCCTGGGGGCGGAGCTTTTTTCGTCATGGGCAGCCCTTATCGCTGATCGGGGAACCACAGACCACAGACCCTGTGACTTTTGTCCTCATTGGCCATTTCCCCCCGGTTCCACGAAGATCAAAGTCCGATTCTGTGACTTGAAGATCTTTTGGGAGGCTTGCAGAATATCGTCCTCGGTAACGGCCAGGTAACGATCCAGTTCGTGGTTGATCCTCTTGGGATCGTCCAAAAAGAGAGCGTAGTGGGCCAGGAGCTCTCCGATTCGCGCCACTTTGGCCAGTTGCTCCACAAAGCGGAAGGCGATCTGATTTTTCGCTTTCTCGATCTCCTGGGCTGGAATCTTTTCTTCTTGAACCCTCTCCAACTCCTGGTCTACGGCCTTTAAAACCATATTGACATCGACGGCGCTCTGAACCTGGAACCAGATAAAGAACAGTTCCGGTCCCTTATATTGGTTCGGTCCTACCGAAAGGCTGGTGACCCAGTTGTTGTGGTAGATGAGTTTTCGGTGAAGCCGCGAGGACTCTCCGTGAGAGAGAATGACTCCCAGCACCGACAGGGCATAAAATTCCGGGGAACCCAGAGCGGGCATGTGATAGCCGGCATAAACGGCGGGCAGGACGGCCAGTGGATCCGTCATCCTTTCGATTTTCTCCGCGCTCTGCTCCGGCTCCTCCAAATCGGGCAGCTCGGGATGGGTCTGGTCGCTGAGGTCACCAAAGTACTGCTCGACTTTCTTCAATGCCTTCCCATCATCACCCGTATCTCCCGAGAGTACCAGCGTCGCATTGCCGGGTCCGTAATAGGTCTGATGAAACTTTGCCGCGTCCTCTAATGTGGAGTTCTCCAGATCCTCCACGGCGCCGATGATGGGATGGGCATAGGACCAGTTTTCGTAAGCCAATTCCTCAAACTTCAAGGTAGCCAATCCGTAGGGCCGATTGTCATAACTTTGCTTCTTCTCTTCAATGACCGTTTGAAGTTGATTCTCGAAGTTCTCTTCCGTTACATTCAACGATCTCATCCGGTCCGACTCGAGCCACAATGCCAACTCCAGATAGTGAGAGGGCACGGTCTCGTAATAGTTCGTCCTGTCCTTACTGGTTGTGGCATTCCAACGGCCTCCGGCATTGTCGATATAACCCCCGTGCTCGTTTTTGGCCACATTTTCTGACCCTTGAAACATCATATGCTCAAACAGATGGGCAAAGCCCGAAAGACCCGGTGTCTCGTAGCTGGATCCCACCCGATAGTGAATGCTCAAGTGAACAAGGGGAACTCGAGTGTCCTGATGCAACAGGACCTGCAGCCCGTTTTGAAGTCGATGTTCTTCAAACTCAATGCGGGGTGTTTTGAGCATTAAATCTTTCCTTGCATCCGATCGGGCAGGATCCTAACCCGCGATATCTTCTCCCCCATCCACCCGAATCACCGTGCCCGTCATCCACTGAAGGTAGGGGTGACTCATGGCGACGATTGCCTGGGCCACATCTTTAGGTGTGGTCAAACGTCCGCTGGGATTACAGCGAATGGCGTTCTTCATGAGTTCTTCATGCCCAGGGATCCCACGCAATGCTGGGGTGTCGGTTACGCCCGCTTGGATCGAGTTGGCGGTGATCCCCTGAGGGGCCAGTTCCAGCGCAATTTGGCGAATGTGTGACTCCAGAGCAGCTTTGGCGGCTGAAACAGGACCGTAGTTGGGCCAAACTCGGTGACCACCTGAGCTGGTCATGGCAAAGATTTTCGACCCCTCTTCAAACATTTTCCGAGTCATTAAACCCTGCACCCAGTAAACCAGCGAGTGAGCCATAACGTCCGCCGTCATATTCATCTGAGCATCGGTGACAGGCTTTTCCGAATCGGCCACAAAATAGCGGCCCAGAGTCCCAAAGGCCAGTGAGTGCACGAAAACCCGAATGGTGCTGGGGCCGGCTTTCTCTTTGACGATCTTTTGCATTTCGTCCAGCGCGGACTGACGCTTGTTGTCGTCTGCAGCGTTGATATTGAAAAAGACGACCTCTTTTCCCGTAGCCGCGATTTCCTCACGGACGCGTTCCACGTTGGGCATGGTGGCTCGTCGATCCAGATGTACACCAAAAATGTTCATTCCGGCACTGGCCAGTTCTAGGGCAGTCGCCGCTCCAAAGCCACTGGAGGCACCGAGTATGAGAGCCCAATGGTTTTCCAAGGGATGGGTCATTCCTGTTTCCTTCCTATTCTCACAATCGACGTATGATAACTGATTGCGCGCTTCGCGCGCAAAGGACACGGTCGGAGCGCCCTTCGAGCGCAGAATGGAGAAAAGTCAGGAGATCAGTGGCACGGGTCTGCACTCAGTCCTCAGTCCTCTCTTTCCGGTCTGTGGTCTGCGGTCAGTGACTTCTGTCAGCCTCTGTTGTCTGCCGGCTGCGTCGCTGTCAGCTTTCCCCAGCACTTGCTGCAACCGTCGGCAAACCTGCTCTCCCTAAGACATTCCGATTCTCCGTGGTGATCTTAAACAGCTCCACATCATCACGCCGCTTCACTTGTTTGATAAAACCGGTGCCTTTCAGGGAAATCGTTCCCAGCAGCGGACAATCCGAATCCAAGGCTTGAAGTAGACCCTCTCTGATCGGCATGGAAAGTAATTCCATTTTAGCGATTTCATCGACGATAACCAGGTGGGCAGCCTTTCCCTGGGGGGATAGCTGGGTAAGCACCAGCGTCTCCAGCGCCTCAAGATTGACGCCATACTTTCCAACCTGATGTTCTGGCCCGGTTTGAAAGTTGCGATGAGCGAAAACAGCCGAGCTTCCGTTCATGGCCACCGCTTTGAAACCTAATCGAATCCCTTCTTCCCGAATCTCTTCGGTGTAAAAACCGCTCATGGTCAAATGAGCAAATCGATTGATGATTCCTTTGAGCATCGTGGTCTTACCGACACCCGGATGGCCTGTCAAAAGAATATTCTTGACCATGGAGTTCTTAGCCTGGATCATGCAGGATCCTGGCTATGCATGATCGGAAAGCTGGTCGACCAGATACCGGCACATGTGCCAACCATCCATGTAACTAAAGGGGAAAGTGGCTATGGTGTAGTGTCCGCAGGGCAGGGCAATTCGCTGGTGCGGAATGTTTTGGCTTTGGTATTGATGCAATACCTTTTCTGTGAGTTCGGGCCTGAAGGTGAGGTCATATTTGGCGGTGATGAGAAGATGAGGACGAGAGCAAGTCTTGAGACGATCAATAAAAAACCAGGGACTGATGGGTGCCCAGCATTGCCGCAGGTCCTTCAGGGAAATGTGGCCTTCCAAACCCCAGCGGATGTATCGAGTGGAAAGTCCTGTCCAGACCACGTCGGCAAAAAAGGATGAGACGTGGTTGAACACAGCGGTACAGATCGAAGGATCGTGAACAAAGGCTAAATAGGTCACACAGGATCCAATGCTGGTTCCGACCACGGCGATTCGCTCGTAGCCCTGCTCTTTGAGCCAGGTCACCAGCTGGCGAACCTCTAAAACTGCCTGACGGGTGGCATGGACGGTTCGGCCAATGTTGGGGCTTACCATGTAGTCGGCTCGCTTCATGTCAGGGGGCAGGCGCTGTTCATGATAGGGCATGCAAAGACGCAGGGCTGTGATGCCCAATCGCTTGAATATTTGGCACAGACGCACATGACTTTGCGGGTCGGCATTCCACTGAGGGACAACGATCACCGCCTTTTTGGAACCTCGGGCCGGAAACAAGCGACAGTAGACCGTATTGTTCTCCGGATGAGGTGAAGGTGTGGGCGTTGCCATGGTCAAAACATCGTCCTTGACCTCACAGTCCACCAACGGGGGCGGACGGAAAAAGGCATCGCTGTCGCTTAAGACCCTCTCGGAGTGTTCTTTCAAATAGGTCAGGGGGTCTGTTGAGCCGGGGTTGTGACTGTTCCGGACCCACTCCAGGCCCCAATCAAAGGGGAAAATTTTACGGTGTGGATCCCGAAGGGTCAGTTTGCGCTCGCGTCTGTGAATCCAGCGTTGATAGGAGGTCATTTTTCTACTGGCTCGGCGACAGACGGCTGGAATTCCCTCTTGTACAATTCCAGAAAGGTCAGGCCCAGAGCGACGATGATGGGCCCGAAAATCATTCCCACCAGCCCGAAATATCCGATGCCGCCCATGATGGACAAGAACACGATGAGGGTATGCATCTCGGATTTTCCCTCGATGAAAAGTGCTCTTATGACGTTGTCCATCATTCCAATCAGCACACCTCCAATCACCAGGATAATTCCCTGGACTGTAGACTGGGTCAGGAAGAAGTAAATGGCCCAGGGACCCCAGACGATGCCTGTGCCCACTACTGGAAGCAGGGAGAACAGGGCGGTAAGACAACCCCACAGAAGCGCGTTGGGGATCCCCAGGATCCAGTAAAGCAGGCCTCCGGAGACTCCCTGAGCCACTGCCGTGAGCAAGGTTCCGATCACGGTCGCCTTGGCGACCTCTTGGAATGTGTTGATGATGAGTTGCCGATAACTTTCCGCAAGCGGGGTCAGGGACTTGAGCATTTCTGTGAAGTATTCCCCATCTCGAAAGATAAAGAACATGCAAAACAGCATAATCAGGAAATTCATAATGACGCGAAAGAGTCCGGACACGATGGAGGTGCTTTGGCGCAGGAAAAACAAGCTGACCTGCTGCAGACTGGCTCCCAAACTGCCCATCAGGTCCAAACTTTCCAAATCGACAAATTGGCCGATCCAGTCGGTCAAGGGTTTAAAAAAAGGATTGTCTTGCAGATTCAGAACCTCCTGCCATTCCCCGCTGTCCAATTTGGCCTGAAACTGCTGGTAGACTTCAGCTATTTGTCCAGCCAGGAGTACGACCAGGACGACAAAAGGAACGATGATGACTGCCGTTACCCCAACACAGGTGAGTAGAGCCGCCCAGGAGCGTCGGCTCTTCAGCCTTTGGCAAGTCCAGTCAAAGACCGGGAAACACAAGGTTGCCAGGATGACGGCCAGACAAATGGGTAGAAGGAAGGGCTGAAAAATGCGGTAGACGAAATAGAGAACAATGAGGGAGAGAAGAAGCAAAGAAATCCGCAGGTACCTGTGCTCTTCCATGAGAAAGATGATACACAGTAAAGGCAGAAATACGAAACGCGATCGGCTGAATACGAAGTACGAGTGTGGCGAAGTGCGAAGAGAAAATGAGGATCTAAAGGCCGCAATTGGAAGTTGGCATTTTCCACTAGGAATGGGTTGATGGAACAGTGCCCGGTTTGCTTTTGCCAGCAATGGGAGCTCTTTACGACAGCCGTCGACCGTGTACTCCCTCGGCCTGAAGAGAGTTGGGAGATTCAACGCTGTCAGGACTGTGGGTTTGGCCTCACCACGCCGGTTCTGAGTGAGGAGAAGATCAAGCAGTATTATCCATCTACTTATCACGGAGATACGGTTCAAACCATTGAGGCCTTCCTTTCCGGAGAACTGCAGAGAAGCCGTTCCTGGAAGGGGGAGAAGGAAAAGGTTGATCTGGTCCAGCGGTTTGTAGATAAGGGGCGAATCCTGGACGTCGGTTGTGCAGATGGCAAGTTTCTGTGGGCGCTGGACCCTGAAAAATGGGATAGGACAGGAGTTGAATTTGCTGAACAAACGGTTCGGTTGGTGAATAACAAGATCCCGGACCTTACCCTGATTGAGGGAGATCTCTTCTCGGAAAAGCTCCCGGAAAACTCATTTGATGTGATCACGTTCTGGCATGTCCTGGAACATTTGCCTCAAACTCGGGCGGTGCTCGAACGAACCTATAAACTCCTTCGGCCCGGAGGTTGGCTCTTCATTTCCCTGCCCAATTTCGACAGCCTCCAGGCCCGGTTGTTTCAGCGTCACTGGTATGCTTTCGATGATGTGCCCAGACATTTGTACCATTTTGCTCCTCGGCCCCTGGCCCTCTTGCTGAAGGAAAATGGTCTGAAAGTCTGTAAGCACATGTTCTTTTCACCCAGGGTGAACTTTCACTGTCTTAAGTACAGTCTCATCAACTGGTCCGAAGCACATTTCGGGAGTCGCTTCCCTTACTACGTCTTCAAGCCTCTCCTGATGGTTTTTCCGATACTGGAACGAATCAGCGGAAGGTGGGGTATGTTGACGACCATCAGTCGTAGGGACGATTGAAAGTGAAACAACGGAATCCCACAACGTAATATACTTCGGGGGATGGCTGAACCTAAGACTGATGCCCAGTTGGTCAAGGCCACTGTGGAGGGTGATCCCCGGGCTTTTGAGGAAATAGTTGAACGCTATCAGCGGCTGGTTTTCAATATCATCTATCACTATATGGGCCGCCGAAACGAGGTTGAGGACCTGGCCCAGGAGGTATTTTTGAAAGTGTTCCGGGCCTTGGATACCTTCGACGCGACACGACCCCTGAAGTCGTGGATCGGACGGATTACCGCCAACACCTGTCTGGATGAAATCAGAAAGGCGCCCAAGCGCAAGGTGTGGAGCTTTGCTGATCTGGGTGGGGATGAAGAGAGTAAGATCGAATACTTCTATGAGCGTTTCGGTCAGCACAGCGCTCTGACTGAGGAAGATGTCGAGGACCTGTTCGAGCTTCTTGAAAAGCTCATGGAGCGGTTAAATAAGAAGGATAAGATGGCCTTTGTCCTCCGGGAGCTGGAAGGGCTGAGCTATCCTGAAATAGCCAAGGCCCTCCAGAGCAGTGAGCTGGCGGTCAGACTTCGGGTCAGCCGCTCCAAAAAGAGGTTGCAGAAGGATCTCGAAGAGATTCTCTATTCGGGAAAGAAGAGGATCAATGACTAAAGAGCACATTCCTTTCGAGGAACTGGAGTTTGAGGACATACCGGATCCGTCTCACTTGGAGGATTGTGAGGAGTGCCGGAAAGGGTATCGGATTTTCAGTTTCCTGGGCTTTCAAGTGAAAGCGGCTCCTCGAATGGATCCCCCTCCGTTTTTTAGCCAGCGAGTAGCACGGTTAGCTGAGGCGCCGATGGTTTCCTTTGCTTCCTTGTTTCAACGGGTGGCACAGCAGCTGATTCCTGTGTTTGTAGCCGTGGTTCTGGTCACCAGTTTCCTGCTCTATAGGGTGACCGAAGCGGAACCGGTACTGGAAGAATATGCGGCAATTTTCTTCGAAGAACCGGTACCCGAGGACTTTTCGGTCGAAGACGTCGTGGATTCCCTTGGAGAACTGTCAGTGGAGGGGCTCATTCCTTGAACGGTCGCAGCAAGGCCACCTTCCTGGTACTGCTTATTTTTGGAATCGGTGTCTTGTTTGGGGGAACTCTGGTCTTCTTTTGGGCCCAACCTCGGTTCCCGTTTCCTGAAGGCGCACCTGGCCGGGGCCAGGAGGTTCGCAACAATCCGTCTCCAGAGCGCAGCATGAGCCGCTTGTCGGATGCTTTGGATCTGAGCCCATCGCAACGAACAACACTTCGCCGGATTCTTGAGGAAAGTCGCCAGCAGCTTGGTGAAATTAACAAGGAATCCAACCAACGGCATCGAGTCGTTCGAAGAGAAACTCTGGAGCGGATTCAAACCATTCTAGAACCGGACCAGATGGAACGATTTGAGGAGTTTCTGGCCCAGCGTGAGCAACGTGGGCAAAGAAGAAGGCAGGGCCCTGGGTCCATGCGCAGAAGAGAGAGACCCCCAGACGGCTCTCCGTAGGTACGAAGTCCGAAGGAATCGGCACCACTCCTCCTTCCTCACTTGTCGCATCCAACAGCTCCTCCCCTTGGCGCAGGCCTGCGCCCCAACGGAGTTCTTCACAATTGGCAGGTGAGTGGGGGTTTCCTCTACACCTTCGGTGACCGCTAGGAGAATCTTGGGGACTGTCGCCAAATTCTCCTAGTGCGTCATCGCGTAGATGATGTAATTGATTCCCAACTGGAAGGCGAGGTTGGCATATTCACGCGGATAGATTTCGACTTCAGCCCATTCCCAGGCGTCTCCCAGGTCGACGTTGTGATTGATCATCACCATGAGCCGTCCCTTCTCATCCTGAATCCCCTTGTAATGGGCCTCATAGCCCCCTTTTTCCCAGGTTCTCCCACTGTAAACGAACTGGAGTCCCGGGATTTGGATGAGTTTTTTGATGTCGTAGTAGCAGTGAAAGATAGGGTGGCTGATGTCGAGGTCAATCGGCTCGTACTCCGGGAAGACCTTCTTGATTTGTCGGTAAAAATTCTGCCATTCGTATTCCCCGTGAAAGTCATCCACCACCAGAAAGCCTCCTCGGAGCAGGTACTCCCTCAACTGGCTGGCCTCCTGGTCCGATAGATTCATGGTTCCCACTTCAACCGCATAGAGAAAAGGGTAATTGAACACTTTAGGGTCGGAGATGAGAAGGGCCTGATGTTCGGTGTTCACAAACCCGAAATCGGTGAGTTTTCTCAGTCCATAGAGGAACTGCTGGTCGGCTTTGGGATAATCGATGGCCCAGGACGAACCTGCCCAGTCGTGTCCGGAATACACCAGCCGCAGGAAGGTGAATTCCGGAGTACCGGGTCTCTCTTGAGGGTCGGGGAAATCGTCAATTCGCGCGCTTGCAAATCCAACAAACAAAATCAGTAACAGAAACCTCGTATACATATGACTCTACTATTATAACCTGGGTTTGATAGACTCTGGGTTGAGGAGCTAGACTGCGATGGTTGATCGATCCAGATCCTTTTTCCTGATAGGACTCGCCGTTGCTCTTTGCGCCCTCATCCTTTCATTGATCATCGGTCTGCCTCAACCTCCCCAAACGGAAGCGGAGGAGGTCCCCACTCTAGCCGATCGAGAGTTTGAGCGGCTGTCTCTGGAACTGAGCGAAGAACCGGGTTACTTCGACACCGATAATTTGATCTCCAACGAGATTTCCTATCAACAGGTCCTTCCAAGATTGAAGGAGATCACGAGAGCTGGACAGGCCTATTTGGGAGTCGGGCCCGATCAGAACTTCACCTACATCGTGCAGGTCAGACCTGCAACCGCCTTCATCATTGATCTTCGCCGCGACAATCTATTGCAACATCTGTACTTCAAGCAAGTCATAGAGGCTTCAAAGGACCGTTGGCAGTATCTCTCACTGTTGTTTGGCAAGAAATCTCCGCAAGACTTTCGACCCGATCCTTCAGCCGATGTGAACCGTTTGGTTCACCACTTTCGGAGTCTGAGGTCAGACCAGGATTTCTTTGAACAGAACTTTCTAGACGCCTGGTCATCCATTCGAGGACGTTTTCCCCGGCTGATCCGGGAGGAGGATCGTGACACCCTTTATGAAATCGCTGCTACCTTTTTCAAAGAAAATCTGCAGCTCAAATTCCGGAGCTATGGCCGTCGGCCTCGGCCTCACTACCCTACCTATGAGCAACTGATGACACAGGCCGATAGCAGCGGTGAAATGGGAAATTATTTGAATTCCGAGAACGATTTTCAGTTCTTAAGAAAGATGCAGCTGGAGAATCGAATTGTGCCGGTCATCGGGGACTTGGCAGGGCAAGAAGCCATGAGCAATGTAGGAGATCACTTGAGGAAACAAGGCGCTGTGGTTTCGGCCTTCTACGTGTCCAATGTGGAATTTTACTTGTTCGGTGATGGAAGGTTTCCCCTGTTTTTTGAGAACCTGAAAAAACTGCCCGTCGATGGAAACAGTGTTCTGATCCGGAGTGTTTTCAACCATTGGCAGAGGCATTCAGAAACTCTCCCCGGATATTACGTCACCACCTTGCTGCAGCGAATCGACGGCTTGCTGGGGCTTTACCAGGAGAGACCCTATCGAGACTACTGGGATGTGGTCACCACGGACTACATTCCAACCCAAGTGAAGTGATACAGAATCCGGCAGCCCTACTGAATAGAAAGGCTCTTAGAACTGCTCCCGCTGGGGGTTATGGGTGTCTTCGAAGCCAGATTCTGGACAAGGTGATGACGGTGAGAGCGAAAAACCTCCGCCTGTCGAAGAATCTTCTTTTCAGACTGCGTGTGGTCCAACTCTAAGGTCTCTCGGATCAAGGAATCCACTCGGGCTAAATAGAGAGGTTTCAAGGCCTTGATCACTTTCAGCTCTCAGAAAGACATCCTTGGTTCCATCCTGAGAGGCATTGTCGGCGTTGATAATTGCAGTGTTGAGGTCTGGGTAGTACTTCTCCAATCCTTGGGCGACTTGCTCGACCACGAAACCGATGTTGTCGGCCTCGTTGTAAGAAGGTATCCCGACCACTAGATCCACAGGACGGCCATTGAGGTCATGGGTGGCCATCAAAGGCTTTCGTCTCGTCATACACGACTGGCCTGCTCAGCGATCTCCAGTAGCTCCGCCAGAATTGGACCGGGCTTCCTAATACCAGAGGTCTCTGACTACCGTTTTGTTGGATGCATTGACCCTCTAAAGGGTTCAGAAGCTTCTTCTTTCTTCAGTCTATAGCGTCACAGTTCTAGACAGGTAGCCGACGATGACTTTGTTTTCGGACTCTCTTTTTGCTTACAATAGATTCAATGGCTGAGAAAAGAGCGAATAACCCTTTCTATCATCTTCAGGTGGGCTCGCCCCTGGAACTCCAACAGTCCGGTGCGCACCGAGAGGGCTCGGTGACCCTGATTGCCCAGAATGACTTGTCTGTTCAGCTTGCCAAAGCGGAAGTGAACTCTCCCTTCGACCAAAAGCAACCCGTTCGGCTCAAGTATTGGGATAAACAAGGAATCTACTACTGTCAGGCCCAGATTGCCAAGGTGTCCGGACTTCTGAACCAAGAGATAGCACTCCCGATCATCAGCAGACCCGTTGCCATGCAGAGGAGACGATCCTTCAGGTTATCTCAGAAGATCGCTATTTGGTTTGAAGTGGTTGATGCGATTCACGGTGGGCTCCCCCCCGGTAAAGTCTTTGAGTCGGAAACTCGAGATATCAGTGGGACTGGACTGAGCTTTGAAACCGACACTCCTTTGCAGGTCATGGATGAGCTCAGGGTGAGTTTCAAGGTGTCCAATGGAGATAAATTGGACAGCTTTGCAACGGTGGTCACTTCCGAGAAAGTGGAAAAATATACGAAGTTAATTGGAGTTGAGTTCCACGGTCTGCTTCCGGAAGTTCAGAAGCAGCTGATGGAATTCCTGCACGAGATTAGCCCCAAAAAGACTCAAGAGAATTAATTCTTACTCAAACAATTTTCTCAACTTCAGCTTGTTGACTTTTCCCATGACATTGCGAGGCAGTTCATCCAGGAGAAGAAGTTGAGCAGGCACTTTAGGTTTTGCCAACCGCTCCTTGGCCCAGTTGCGAAGACTTCCAAGTGACAGGGAATCATTGGGCCGGAGGATTACAGCAGCGCAGACCCGCTCTCCCCACTCCTGATCTTTGACCCCCACCACCGCACATTCCTGGATGGTCGGATGGTTCCTCAACACTTCTTCGATTTCGAGCGCAGAGACCTTGTCCCCTCCGGTTTTAATGATATCGACAGATCTTCTCCCCAGAATCCGATAGGCCCCCTTTTCCACGATCGCTTCATCGCCGGTGCTAAACCAGTCCTTGCGAAATGCCCTCGCCGTGGCTTCCGGTTGTCCCATGTATTCCAGGAAAACATGGGGGCCTCTCACCTGTATTTCTCCGGGCTGTCCTTCGTCCTCTATGGTACGAGCAGACTCATCAACCAGTCGCACTGCGACACCAGGTAAAGGCACACCCACAAAACCTGGTCTTCGTTGTCCGTGAAGAGGATTGGACAAGGCCATGCCGATCTCAGTCATTCCGTAGCGCTCCAGCAGAGTGTGTCCACTGATGGCCTTCCATCTCTCAAACACGGCTGCCGGAAGGGCTGCCGACCCGGACACCATCAACCGCATCTTGGAGCAGGCGTTGGAAAGAACTTGCTGTTCCTCCCGTGTTGCTTTCTCCCAGGCAGCAATGAGTTTGATGTAGATGGTGGGGACCGCCATGAAGAGGGTTAGATCGCTGTGAACAAATCGACTCCACACGGCTTTGGCATCAAACTGGGGCAGCATCTCACAGGCTGCTCCCGCCCATAGCGCGCATAGAAGTACGTTCACGATGCCGTGGGTATGATGGAGGGGCAGTACATGGAGGACATGGTCGTCGGCTGTCCATTCCCAGGCATCGATCAATGAAGCGATCTGGGCCAGGATATTGCGGTGGGTGGTGACGACGCCCTTGGGTTTGCTTGTTGTACCACTGGTGTAAAGGATCATGGCCCGTCGATCCAGGGTGATTTCAGGAACAGGACATTTCTTGGCCTTGCTCACCTCTGAGGTCAAGAGGAACCGGACCTTCAGGCCCCGGCTAAGCGAGCCCAATAGGGGTGCGTAATCGGGATGGCTGACCACAACTTCTGCTTTTGTATCCCGAATAATGTGCTCGATTTCCGGCAACGGATGAGAAGGACAGAGGGGAACTGCTACACCCCCTGCCTGCCAGATTCCCCACTGTACAGCAGCATACTCAAGGCTTGGGGGAACCATGAAGGCAACCCGGGCTTCTCCCAGATCGGGCTGGCTTTTGAGTAAGTACCCCGTGATCCGGTCGGCAGCAGTGAGTAAATCGGTGTAGCGGAATCGTCCCGCCCCATCGATGATGGCCAGCCGGTCACCCTGCTTCAGGGCTCTTTGGATTAAAGGAAGACTGGATGCACTGGACATAGTCCGCTGGAGAATACTATCAACCGGCAGGTCGATTGTCACCGTTGGGAGAATTGACGGCAGTCGGTGGGTCTAGCCGGGTTTATGCATCATCCCGGTTAGGTTCCGATAGGCTGATAAACAGTGGGTTGACGGTGTTGTGAGGCGGGGTTTTGAGTGGGTAGGCTGGTTGTTTCCTCACAGTATTGGGCTAAGAACTCCATCAACCGAATCTGATGCTCTTCGTTCAGCTGAAGGAACTTCAGGGCAACTGCACTGAGCACCTTATCTTTCTTGGGTACGGCTTCTGTTCGAACCACCCATCCAACCGCTTTCACGACTTGTGAGGCCGGCAAACGAAAGTTCATCTCCAGTTTGTCGCCTGTTTTCAGCCCCAGACTGGTTTCAAATCTCAACCCTGCCACACTGATGTTTTGGGTCTTGGCTGTCGAGGACTTTTCGCCAATCAGGTGCGCTTCGGAAGCATCAATAACGCTAAATGAGAAGGGTATGGCAGCAGTCACCCGGTAGTACCGCCTTCGCTGAATGGTGATTCCCTGACCTCGCATCGCGATGGCCACATGCTGATGCCCGGCCCCGGCAATCTGGATAATGTCAGCATCCCAACAGTAGACGATCGATCCTTCATTCCAGTATTTGATCCGAACGCGCTCTCCCTTTTTGAAAGGAACCTCCAGGCAGGGTCTGGAAAGTCCTAGCCAGAGTTCACCGGAACAGCTTGTCGCAACAGAAGCTGCGAACTCTTCCTGTGAGCTTCCTTGAATGGATACGGCTAGCCCGACTTTCAGGCCTTGATCGAGCCCACCGGCGTTCTGGTTACTCATTGACTCTGCCACCAACAGGGCGACGTCCAGTTCATTTCTTCGCTTTCTCCCTTGTGAATTTCCGCTAACAATTAGCCGAAGGGTTGAGGGGATCTGTCTTGTGATCATCCTACTTGAGAGTGAGAAAAGTCTGCAGTGATGACTGTCACCGAAGTCAAAAAAAACAGGCCGTGACTGGCTCCATCAAGAGGGTGACCTTGCTGAAGAGGTGCTGGGTTGACAGGTTGAGGAGGAAGGGGCGAATCAAGTAGAATGGTGAAAAAATGATGAGAAGCAAGGTACTTTTGTGGGCACTCTATGGTTACTGGTTGATCGCCGTCTTTGTCGGGTTTGCCGGGGCGGCTCCGCTGATCAATCAAGAGAGAAGCCGATCCCCACTTTTCATCCTGACCGATGGCTGGGGGCCGTGTACGCCGGAGGACGAAATTAGAATCGCCGGTTATTTGAGGGAGGCAACACAAACCTATTTAAATTCGTTGGATGTACTCACTCCGGAGAGCTTCAATGATCGGGCCTATGTTGATGGAGAGACGGCTACTATCCTGCAGCTTACCGTATCGGACCTCAAGATCTCTCTCAAGGAAATGATTTCGACCCTGGCGCTGATTGAGAGGCTTTTTCAACAACGTCCCGCCGATTATGTCCAAAGTGCACCTCTTCTATGGCTCACCGTGATCAAGGACATTTCACTTGAGAAAGGGAATGCAAGGAGTATCGAGCGACTTGGGCTGGTGAGATCCAATTGGCCCAGTATCGTGGATATTTCACTTCCCAGGCTGTTTTCGCGGATACTGGAACCCAAGTTGACCGAGTTCCTAAGAAAGGGGGGGAAGCCGTAAGTTCGCGACCGACTTCAATCCGTCTTGTCGTTCTGATTCAGAACTAGGCTGCTTGAAGTCGCCATCCCGTCGGTCTCCGTAAAGCGGATAATGCCCGTTTGATCGCTGTAGAAACTGCGAGTGCCCGTCGAACCAAAGACGAGAGGCCGTGCCTGGACTTTGAACTCCGTGTTGCTCCCGGAGATGGAGAAGACATAACCCCCAGATATTCCTGATCCCACCCAGTCCTCATTCAGCCCAGCCTTCTGTAACGCCTTGAGGTCCGTGGTGTAGCTTCCCGAGCCCATGGTCATGGAATAGGAGATCTGAGAGGCGACCACATTGCCCACCGCTCTGATTGCCAGAGCTTCGTTGGCCGCAATCCTGGATTGCAAGAAAGTGGGAACGACCAAGGCTGAAATCACACTGATCACCGCCACGCTGATCAGCAATTCCATCACCGAAAATCCCTGCCTGTTTCTCACCACGCTCCCCCTCAACTGACGAAGGCCAGAATCATTGCCTTGGGCCCACCGTCACTGTAAATGGCATGCCTGACAGTGAGCAATAGCCTTCGCTAAGCTAAATATCGGCTCAAGACTGTCCCTTTGGTATCACGAGTCAGGGTCATAGCACAACTCCTAATCTCGACGACCCTCCTTCCAGTCACCGCCCACAACTCCAACAAAACTGAAGGGAAGTGGCTGAGAACCCAGCAGTTAAACGACTTTCAGGATCTTCCCAAGCCCGGGACCATAGCCTCAAAGTGAGGCTCGAGGCAAGTTGAAAAACAGTCGAAATAAACGATGTAACAGAACGGTCTTAACTCTGATAATCAGTGCGGGAAAGAGTTCTTAGCCCGGATCATGCACAAATTCTCTACTGCGGCAACGAAATCATCCGGCGTGCGTTGCGCACCGCCTGCGCGACCCGCAAAGCGGGTGCCCCCTCGGTCGGCCTCCTTAACGTACCGTACAGTACGTTTGCGGGGGCCGACCCGAAACGGGTGCCCTCGCGCGTGGGGGGTACACGCTTGCGGGTCGCGCACCCAGGTCGGCGCTTTCGTCGCTTCGTCACGAGAACCTGTGCATAATCCGGGCTAGGCGTTTTGGGCCGCCTTTGAAGGACCTCAGATGGCCCTCTGGAAACACGACGAATTTCGGGTCCGTATAAAAGTGAGGTCGGGGGGGACTTAAAAATCCGCCCTAAAAAGGTAGGGGCCTGAAGGTTGAGGCACTCAACCGACAGGCCCTGAGGGAGGTAACAAACCGATCGAGAGCAGTATACGTCCCCAGGGGACAGGAAACTTGTGATCACTGTCACAAGTCAAAAATAGTTTCTTATCACCCCTGAGTTCATCTCACTAACTTATGGATAAATCAGCAGTTATATCTTTATGTGCTCTTGAATACTCGACCGCTGAAGGCGGTGGGGATTCCTTTTCACCCGGCTCGCCGCCGGGATCCAACCAGGTAGTTCCAGAAGGACTCCCCTCTGATGTCCGCTTCTGAAGAGATTTCCTCAGTTTGGATCTCTGAGAGGAAGTGGTTGTAGACTGTTTCTCTCTCGTGGGCCAGAGGAGTTGGGCAATAACAGGTTTCAACCCACTCAATCACACCAGGGGAAGTGATCCTGGCTCTTTTCATCGAGGCCACAATCTCCTGACCATCAGGTCTTTGCTGCTCAATGGAGCCATCCATCAGCTTTTCCAAGAATTCAGCCAATTTTTCTTCGATGAATTTCGCACGAATCCGATAAAGCATGGCGGTGTTGGGTTAGATGCTAGAACTTTGGAGGCGCGAAGGCAATTGCTATTAGGCCGCCGGAGTGGGGGATTTGCTCTAGCCCGGAATATGCATAAATTCTCTACTGCAGTGGCGAAATCATCCGGCGTGCGTTGCGCACCGCCGGCGTTGCGCGACCCGCAAGCGGGTGCCCCCGGCCTCCTCAACGTACCCTACAGTACGTTTGCGGGGGCCTCCGTCACGCGCCTTGTCAGGCCAGCGCTTTCACCCCTTCGTGACAAGAACCTATGCATAATCCGGGCTTGAAAACCGCTCTTTATTGCTAGTAGCCACCGCAAGCAATTCTGAAAATGTGTGATCACCGTCACCAAAAGCGGAAAAGCAAAGTGGGCATCCTGTAAGAAGCCATAATAAGGAAAGAAGCCATAATCAGACAGCCATGATGAACTCGAGACACTTGCAATATCTGGCACAAATCGGTATCGCCCTGTCTAAGGAAAAAGACATCAACAAACTTCTTGAAATTATTGTGGATGGGGCGAGAAGCCTTACAGGTGCCGATGGCGGCACACTCTACCTCATCGACAAGCAGAAGATACAGCTTCGATTTAAGATTTTGCAGAACGACACCATGAAAATGAGAATGGGCGGAACCACTGGAGTGGAGATCACCTTACCCCCTGTGCCTCTTTTCGATACTGGACAACCCAACCATGCCAATGTTTCTTCCTACGTCGCACTAACGGAGAGGATCGTGAATGTCCCCGACCTCTACGAGGCGGAGGGTTTCGATTTCACCGGTGCAAGAATATACGATGATCGTACCGGCTATCGTTCTCAATCCATGCTCGTGATTCCCATGAAAAGTCATGAGGATGACGTTATCGGCGTTTTGCAACTCCTCAATGCAAGAGATCCGAAAAGCAACAAGGTGATCTCTTTCGAACCGCAAAGTGTGGACTCGATTGCTTCCTTGGCTTCTCAGGCGGCAGTGGCACTCACCAACAGACAGTTGTTTGAGGACCTGGTTGAGGCCAATCGGCGTACCGAGCGGGCTTTTTTCGATACTGTTCAGCGGCTGGCGATCGTGGCCGCATATAAGGACAAGGACACGGCGTTACACGTTAAGCGTATGAGTCGCTATAGCGCCATTCTGGCTGGCGGCCTGTGCCTATCACCCCGCAGAAGTGGATATTGTCCTTCACGGCAGCCAGATGCATGATGTGGGCAAGATCGGTATCCCCGATGCTATTCTTCTCAAACCCGCTAAGCTCGATGCTCATGAATGGGAAATTATGAAGCAACATACCACCATGGGTGGACACATGCTGAGTGGCTCTCCCTCAGAACTCATGCAAGCAGGCCGGACAATTGCCTTATCCCACCACGAGAGATGGGACGGGAGCGGATACCCCAAGGGCCTGGAGGGAGAAGATATCCCACTTTTGGGGCGGATCTGTGCGGTGGCCGATGTCTTTGATGCAATTACCACCCAGCGGCCCTACAGGGAAGCTTTCTCTACCCAGGAAGCCTACAGGCTTTTAAGAGAAGGACGGAGTACGCAATTTGACCCGCGCATCGTGGACGTGTTTTTTGCAAGGCTCGATGAAATTGTGGGGATTCAGAGGCCGTCCATTCAAAACTCTCTTATTCACACCTCTGCTTGGGAAGTCGCCTGAAGACCCAGATATCTCGGTTGTCCCGGATTATGTATAATGCGGGTTGGTGAAATCACCCGCTTCTTTCTTCGATTTTCAGGGAACTTCCTCACCGGTCGGGCATCTAGATGAATGGAGGAATGACTCGTGGCTTTCTTTCACAGACAACCGATCAAACCATCTAAGGAGTCCAACCTCATGAAGTATGTTCTTTTAATCGCTGCACCCCTACTTCTGGTCGCCCTTTTTGCTCAGAATCGGTCGACATCGGCTACCTCGACCGAGGCCGAAGGAACAGCTCCGGAAGACAAAGCCATTGCCACCTTGGCAGGCGGCTGCTTTTGGTGTGTAGAGGCAGATTTCGAGAAGGTAGCGGGAGTCACAAAGGCGATTTCCGGGTATGCAGGCGGAGAGGAGCGGAATCCGACCTACCCGCAAGTTTCCTCAGGGAGCACCGGCCATGTGGAAGCGGTTCAAGTGACGTTCGATCCCAGGCAGATCAGCTATGCCCAGATCCTTAATGTGTTCTGGAAGCATGTGGATCCTACCGATGATCAAGGGCAGTTTGTGGATCGCGGTCGCCAGTATCGAACCGCCATTTTCTATCATGATGAGAGCCAAAGGCAGATTGCGGAAGAGTCCAGGCAGGCACTTGCCTCATCCGCCATCTACGATCAGCCCATCGTGACCGAAATCAGACCCCTCAAGGATTTCTACGAGGCGGAAGAGTATCATCAGGACTATTACAAGAATCATCCCATCCGCTATCGCTTCTACCGATACAACTCCGGGCGGGACCAGTTCCTGGATGAGGTCTGGAAAGACAAGAAGGATTTTCAGGTTGTTGAGACCCGTTCGAACTCAAAAGCGGAATACAGACCTCCCGATGAGGCTACGTTAAAGGCCCGACTGACCCAGCTTCAGTACCAGGTTACCCAGGAAGATGCTACAGAAGCTCCCTTTCGCAATGAGTACTGGGACAATAAGGCCGAGGGAATCTATGTCGATGTGGTCAGCGGAGAAGCTCTGTTTAGCTCTACGGACAAGTTCGTCTCCGGTACGGGCTGGCCCAGTTTCACCAGGCCCCTGTATCCGGAGAGTATTGTGGAAAAGGAAGACCGGAGCTTCTTTTCGGTTCGAACCGAGGTGCGCAGCGAACTTGCCGATTCCCATCTGGGTCACCTCTTTACAGACGGCCCGGCACCGACCGGTCTGAGGTACTGCATCAACTCGGCGGCCCTCCGCTTTGTCCCCAAGGATCTTCTGGAGGAGGAAGGTCATGAGGAGTACCTCAGCCTGTTCAAGTGATTGAGGCTGAGGCCGTTGCAGGGACGCACAGCCGCGCACCCAGATGGCGCTGATTCTGCCCAGATCCAACGCAATCCAGATTTTCGTCCACAGAGGGATGGCAGATCATCCAAACTGCATTTTTTTTATCCATAAACTGTCAAAGTTGACAGTTTACAGCGCTTGAATCCACAACATAAGATGAGGATGCGGTTCTCGTGGGTTTTACCCGAACCATACCCCTCAATGTGGGCGGGAGCCGCATCCGTACTCTGTCGAAAGGAAAGGAAAGGAAAGATGAACGTGCCGAGAGAGGAAACACTCCCCAAGAGACTCCTCCGGCTCAAGAAGAGGACGTCTTGGAGCTGGGAAAGAATGTGCCGCGAACTTCATCGAGTGATGGGTCAGGAGGGTCCTTCTCACACCACCCTCTTCCGGTATGCTGTCGGGAAAGTCCGGCGGCGGAACGTACTCACGGAGCGATATGTCAAGGAAGCGATCGACAAAGTAACCGCTGAGTTGATGAACCAGCAAGGGAGCGACAACGGGGCCCGGAAGGAGCCTGTCGAGAAAGAACTGCGGCCCTCGGAGATCCACTTTCGGAAGTTGATCGAAAACGCAAGAGTCCTGATCTATCGCTACAGGCGTCTCCCACCGGGCTGTGATTACATCAACCCAGTGGTCAGGGACATTCTCGGCTACACCCCCGAGGAGTTCTATACCGATCCCGAGTTGGTTCTAAAGATCATCCATCCTGAGGATCAGTCTAGACTGAAGTCAGCCTCCAAAATTCTGATGTAGGAAATGTGACTCACCGCTTGATTCGTAAGGATGGTAGCGTCGTTTGGTGCGAGGGCGTGCATGTGCCCGTTTATGATGAGGCGGGTCATTGGATTGCTACCGAGGGTATTTCTCGCCATATTACCGATGGTGAGCGATCCCAAACCAGCCGGTAACCGGGACTATTCA
>PVMK01184534.1_pt1 | contig 20664 bp, 20 predicted proteins | sample 1853481 | NCBI WGS metagenome assembly PVMK01 (sample SAMN08533507, study PRJNA380276) | Marine sediment metagenome, whole genome shotgun sequencing project.
GCTGTCTACTGGCCCATTCGCTGGGTTGCGGGACTGACGGAACACCTGGACCGCGACTTTCAGGAGGCCAGCGACGCCCGGGCGATCGAATTCTTCGGCGATCGAATGGGCTATTCCCGAGCGTTGAAACACATCGCGCAACGTATCGATCCGCTGCCGCACGAACAGTCCGGCGCACGACCCGCCGGAAATCCGACTGTGTTGGTGTGGCATGACAGCGCGTCACTCGAATACCGGGAGGCCATCGGTTTGTCCAGCGTATCGCGCGACCCGTGCTACGACCGCGTGTTCTGGGGGCTCACTCAGGCGACATTGGCAATGTTTCTGATGACCGGCACCACGCTTCAGGAGCTATACATTCCCGAGGATCCGAGATTCGTGCCCGATGAGTTCTGGTACATTTCCTTCGGTCCTTCATCGCGATACGAGGACGTGAAGGACTGGTCTTCCATGCCGCCCGCCGATCGCAATCCGGCAGTCAATCTGACCGCCAAGGGACCCTGATGAGCTTCACCCACGTATTCGCCGGGAATCCGCTGGACCGCGCCGATGCGAAGCGTCGCGACCCGGAGTGGCTGGCAGCTGCCGCCTGCGACTCCTCCAGCCGCTACCTGCCGCTGTGGCAGTTGAACGTGCTGCTGGAAATGGGCGACTCCCTGCGCTTGCGCTGGCTCAGCTACGCCGACATCGAGCGACTCGACATCGGCCTGCCGCCGGTGTTTCTCGGCATCGCCGATGGCGTTGCGCATTTCGCGATCGACATCTCCGAGATCGGTGACCCCAGCTTCGAACTCAACCTGCCCGAGGCGGTCAGTTTCTCCGAATCGCGCGGCGCCGGCATGGGGCTGGCCGATGGCGCGGAAACCGGAATACTCGCCCAGGCCCGCGCGCAGATCGGCTGGCACAAGAGCCACCGGTTCTGCAGCACGTGCGGTACCCAGACCGCACAGGAGAAAGGCGGCCACCTGCGCACCTGCCCGCAATGCAATGCCCAACACTTCCCGCGCACCGACCCGGTCGCGATCATGGTGATCGAAGACGGCGATCGCTGCCTGCTCGGACAATCACACGGACCGCTGGTGCAGATCGGCATGTTCTCGGCCCTGGCCGGCTTCATCGATCAGGGCGAATCGATCGAGGAAGCGGTGCGCCGGGAGATCCACGAAGAGGCCGGCGTTCAGGTGGGCGAGGTGCGCTATCACTCGTCCCAGCCCTGGCCCTTCCTGTCCTCCCTGATGATCGGTTGTCACGGCAAGGCGCTGAGCAGCGAGATTACGATCGACGCCGCGGAGATGAACGACGTCCGCTGGTTCGCGCGCGACGAGGTGCGCGCTGCCCTGAACCATTCTCAGGAGTCCCAGGAGACTCAAGAAACCTTCAAGCTGCCCGGACCCATCGCCATCGCCCACCATCTGATTAAAGCCTGGGCCGAGGACGACGTGTGGTGAGGCCGATGCTGGAGAAGCTGCAGGCGCGCAACGAATGGAAATTCATCAAAGCGCTCCCAAAAGCCGATCCGGTGCTGGCCGCGTCCTGGTGGACGTTGCTGCTGATGCGCGGCCTGCTGCCGGCATTGTTCGCGATCGCGATGGGCCTGCTGGTCGGCACTGTGCAGCGCGGCGAGCCGCTGGCCGGGGCGCTGGGACTGGTCGGCACGGTATTCGTGCTGCTGCAGGTGCTCGCCCCGGCCCATCAGGCAGTGGGCGCCAATCTCGGCAGCCGTACCGCGGCTTATCTCTACGACCGCCTGACTATGGCCTGCGTCGAACCGCCCGGCATGGGACACCTCGAGAACCCTGAACTGGCCAACGACCTTACGATGTCCCGGGACTTCGACCTCGGCATCAGCGGACCGCCCCTGAGCACATCGATGGACTTCATCGCCTCGGGACTGGTCGAGATGGTAGCGGGGCTGGCATCCGCCGCGGTGCTCGCAGCCTACGCCTGGTGGGCGCCACTGCTACTGGCCGGCGCCTGGCTGGGAACCCACTGGCTGCTGCGCGAAAGCGGCGTCTGGAAAGACCGGGAGACCGACGAGGTGCGCGAAGCCCAGCGCCATGCCGACTACGCGTATCGGCTGGCGGTAGACCCACCCGCCGCCAAGGAGTTGCGCCTGTTCGGATTGGCCACCTGGACGGTGGAGCGGTTTCGCAATTATCGGCGACGCCTGATGGAGCTGCGCTGGGAAGCCACCCGGCTGCGCGAACAGCCGGTTCTCTGGAGCCTGCTGCTGGTCCTGTCCGCCAACCTCGTCGTGTTCGCTTCGATGGCACTGGCCGCCGCCGACGGCGCCCTGGGCCTGGATCGCATGGTGACCTTCGCCAGCGCGGCCGTGTCGACCAGCATGATTGCCTTCGGCGGTCTGTCCTGGGCCCTTGATGGCGCCGCGGCGCCTGCGGCGGCAGTGCTGCGGCTGCAGGATGCGATGCGCGGCTCGGGCGCCCTGGTTCCTGGCAATGTCCCCGCGACACGGCTGCCCGCCCGGGAGGTGCGTTTCAACAACCTCAGCTTCGCCTATCCCAGTACGTCGGAGACGGTGCTGCAGGGCTTCGATCTGACCATTCCCGCCGGCTCGTCGCTGGCCATCGTGGGTCAGAACGGGGCCGGAAAGACCACCCTGGCGAAGCTGCTCTGCCGGCTCTACGACCCAACCGAAGGCACCATTGAAATCGACGGCATCGACCTGCGCAGTCTGGATCTGGATGGGTGGCGCAAACGGATCGCCGCGGTGTTTCAGGACTTCGTGCGTTTCGAGCTGTCCCTGCGCGACAACGTCGCGCCCGCCGGGGCGCCCGACGACGTGATTCTCACCGCGCTGGAAGAGGCCGGCGCGACCGGGCTTGCCGACCTCGATACGATTCTGGCGCGCGGTTACGCTGGCGGCACCGACCTGTCCGGCGGACAGTGGCAACGCATCGCGCTGGCCCGGGCATTGTGCGCGGTGCACTGCGGCGCCGGCCTCGTGCTGCTGGACGAACCCACCGCGCAACTCGACGTGCGCGGCGAAGCAGAGATCTTCAACCGCATACTTGCCGTCACCCGCGACACCACCACGATTCTGATCTCGCACCGCTTTTCAACCGTCCGCCATGCCGACCGGATTTGCGTACTCGAACAGGGTCGCGTGGTGGAACTGGGCAGCCATCAGGAGCTAATGGCTGTGAAAGGCCGGTACCACACCATGTTCGAGCTGCAGGCTTCGCGGTTCGAGGAGAGCGCCGAAGGTCCTGAAGGTTCCGGAGGTCCGGACGGTCCCGAAGGTGCTGACTACGATGCCCTCAGCTGACGATCTACCCCCCGCGCTACCCGCCATGTGGCGCGCGCTGAAGCGTGGCTACGAGGCGGAACCCAAACTGCTGACCGTCGCCTTCGTGCTGTCGCTGCTGGCCGCTGTGCCGGATGCGCTGCTGGCGCTATGGCTGAAGTTCCTCGCCGACGGGCTGCTCGAGAACGATCGTGCCCTGGTGATCACCGCCGCGTTGGGACTGGGCGTGTCTGCAACGCTCACCTGGGCCCTTCGCGTGGTCAGCGATCGTACTCAGCGCCGGTTCCGGGACATGGTGACCATCGCGCTGGAGTCGCACGTGGCGCACCTGCAGGCAACCGTGGCCACAGTCGCGCATCACGAGCGGCCAGAGTTTCTCGACCGCCTCGCCGTGCTGCGCGATCAGGTGTTCGTACTCGACCATATGTACATGTCGCTGTTCTCCACCGCCGGTTGGATCCTGCGCCTGGGCATTACCCTCGTCCTGCTCGTCTCCATTCACCCCGGGCTGGCGCTGCTTGCCCTGTTCGCGCTACCCACGGTACTCACCTCCGCGTGGCGGCCCGCGGTGGAACGGGCGGCGGAAGAACGCGGCGCCCCGGCCAATCGGTTGGCCCGACATCTGTTCGACATCGCGACCACCGCGCCGCCGGGCAAGGAAGTCCGCGTGACCGGCATCGGCGAACGCCTGGTCGCCGAACGACGGGCCGCCTGGGAGCGCTGGTACGTCGGGGTCGCCTCCGCACGCTGGGGCAGCGCGATCTGGCATACCCTGGCGTGGGCCGTATTCAGCACCGGGTACGTCGGCGCCGTGGTGTTCGTCGCCTACGGTATTCACGGGACTCCTGGCGAAGTCCTGCTCGTCCTGGCGGCCGGGGCACGTTTGTCCGCGTACATCGGCGCCACGGTCGGGGAGATCGGATTCCTGCGCGGCACCTGGATGGATGGATCGCGGCGCATGGCCTGGCTGGAAGACTATGCGGCGTCGCTCATCGAACACACGGACGCCCAGGTGCCAGCCGTGCTCGAGCAGGGGATACGTTTCGAACACGTCTGCTTCGCCTACCCCGGCACCGAGCACAATGTGCTGGAGGATGTGAACCTGGAGCTTCCTGCGGGCACCGTGGTTGCGGTGGTGGGAGAGAACGGCGCAGGCAAGACCACCCTGGTGAAGCTGCTGTGCCGGATGTACGAACCCGGCTCGGGCCGCATCCTGATCGACGGCGTCGACCTCGCGCGAATGCCCCCGGACGAATGGCGAACCCGCCTCGCCGGCGCGTTCCAGGATTTCTTCCGCTTCGAGTTTCAAGCCCGACGTACCGTGGGCGTGGGCGACATACCCCGCCTGGACGATCCGCCGGCCGTGGTCATGGCAGTCGAGCGCGCCGGCGCTAACGATGTGGTCGAGCGGTTGGTCGAAGGCCTGGAAACCCAACTCGGCCCGACCTGGCCCGACGGCGTCGAAGTGAGCTTCGGTCAGTGGCAGAAACTGTCGCTGGCGCGCGGCTTCATGCGCGATCACCCGCTGCTGCTGGTACTGGACGAGCCCACCGCGGCACTGGACGCGGAAACCGAACACGCACTGTTCGAGCGTTATGCGACTGCCGCCCGCGGCGGGCGCGCGGCAGTCGAAAGCCCCGATGGGCGCATCACCCTGCTGGTCTCGCATCGATTCAGCACCGTGCGCATGGCCGACCTGATCGTGGTGCTCGACGGCGCGAAGGTGGTCGAGGTCGGCAGCCACGAGGAACTCATGGCCCGGCGCGGCCAGTATTCCGAGCTGTACGAGATTCAGGCGGCTGCCTACCGCTGAGCGTCAAGATACCGTTCACGCCCCATACGCGACCGGTTGGCTTCGCTAAGCCGATTTCTGTGACGCGCGTCCAACCGCACACCCGACTTTGTCCTATGGTCACCTCAGCAAAGCTTCGGACAGCGGAGGTCCCGATGCGTGAAAAACTCTTGAAAATCGTTGCCACCTTGGCGGTAGTGCTCACGGTCGCCGGTTGCGGCGGCAACCCCACTGTCAGCGAAAGCCAGTGCATCGCCGGCGACTGGCAAACGGTCGGATATCGTGACGGCGTCAACGGCCTGCGCAGTACTCAATTGCTGCAGCACCAGGACGCCTGCGTCCAGCACGACGTGTTCCCGGATCGCGATTCCTACATGGTGGGCTGGGAACAAGGCATGCGCGAGTACTGCAAACCGCACAACGCGTTTACCACCGGCGAGCGCGGTCAGCGCTACTACAACGTCTGCCCCGCTTCGATGGATCACGAATTCCAGGAAGCCTACCAGGAGGGCCGCGAGCTTTACCTGGCCCGCGCCGCGGTAGCGAACCTGGAACGCAAGATCGTCGAGCGCGAGAATCGGCTGGAAGTGGTGAAAGCGGAAATAGTATCCAGCGCCACGAGCCAGCTCGATCCTTTCCTGACGGCCGCTCAGCGCATCGAGCTGATCGCCTATACCCAGCGATTGACCGAAGAAAAATCGCGCATCCATGCGGAGATTCCGGAACTCGAAGACCAGCTTGCGGAAGAGGCCCAGCACCTCGACGCGCTGACCCAGACCCTGGCGTCGGTTACCTACTGATCGCCTGAATCAGGCCTGTTCCAGTCGGAGGGTCTATGCCGGGAGCGCGTGCCGGCCACCCTCCAGCCAGCGGGCAGCCGCTTCGGGTAGCGTATCCTTGGCGCGGCGTTCGTATGCCGCCACCTCCTCGTCGGTCAACACCTCGCGCCAGCGACCGTTGGTGCCTTTGAACAGGAAACCTTCGGCGCCGCCTTCAAACATCAGATCGAAATCACCGATCTCATCGGCTCGTGCGCGCATCCCTTCGAAGGTGCAGCGCTCGACCACCGCAGGCCACAATGGCGCGTCGATTTCGATGTCGAGGAACTCCGCGATCCGCCGCATCTCACCTTCGAGGTCGGACTTCAGATCCTGAAAATGAACCAGCAACACGTTCGGCTGCTGGCGCCGCTGCCAATACGTCTCGATGATGTGAAACAGGATATCGTCCTGGCCCAACCACATCGGAAAGAACGCGTGATAGTCGCCGTCAAACTCAGGCATCGCCGGGACGCCATCGTCCAACGCCTGTTCGTTCATCTGCGGAATCATCTTCAAGCGCTGCAAGTGATTACACATCGACATGAACACGTCGCGGCCATCGCGCCCCACCACGATGTACTTCGCATCATCGAACCAGGGGATGCCATCTGCGGCCGTGTGGCTCTTCATGAAGCGCCGTTGGGTTTGCGCTTCCAGCCCCTCATGCATCGCATCCTCGGGCATTAACCTCATCTCGATCCACGGCGAGAGCGTATGCACCGACGCCGGCGCGTCGCCGTTCGGGTACAACAGGCTGGCGACGATGGCCTGCGTCCAGGTGGTGCCGCACTTGGCCGGCGTGCACACGAAGATATCGTCCGGACGCGGCTTGAAGCGCTGCCAGCGTCGATTGTCGAAGATTGCCGTGCGATACTCGCGCATTGATTTCCCCTACCTGCCCCTGCCGTCACCGAGAGCGTAGCAACTTCCGACCGTGAGAACGAATGAGCAGCAAACCTCACGATAGCGCGGATTTACAGACCAAATTGTTCTACGGGTTCGGCGCGGTGGCCAATGGCGCCAAAAGCAACGGCTTCAACTACCTGTTGCTGTTCTTCTACAGTCAGGTGGTCGGCCTGCCGCCCCAATGGGTGTCGCTGGGGATCTTCATCGCGCTGCTGTTCGACGCCGTTTCGGACCCGCTGGTGGGCTACATATCCGACAACCTGAGGTCGCGCTGGGGGCGGCGGCACCCGTTCATGTACGCCTCCGCGGTGCCGGTCTCGCTGGCCTACTACCTGCTCTGGTCACCGCCCGACCTCGAACCCGACCAGTTGTTCATCTACTTCGTGGTGATTGCCGTGCTGATCCGCACGTTCATTACCTTCTACGAGATTCCCGCTACCGCGCTGGTCGCCGAGCTGACCGACGACTACGACCAGCGTACCCGGTTCATGAGCTTCCGTTTTTTCTTCGGCTGGTGGGGCGGCCTGACCATGGCGGTGCTCGCCTACCTGGTGTTCCTGCCCGAGGCGAAAGGCGGTCTGCAATACGTGGCCGGCTGGCGCAACTACGGGATTGCGGCATCGATCATCATTTTCATCTCGATCGTGGTTTCGTCGCTGGGCACCCACCGCCACATTCCCTATCTCAGACAGGCACCCATACGGACCGACCGCAGCATCAGAAACAGCTTCCGGGAACTGCACGAGACCTTGTCGAACCGATCCTTCCTGGTGCTGTTCGTCGCGGCGCTGTTCACCGCCGTCGCATCCGGAATCGCGACCAGCCTGAGCATCTACTTCACACGGCACTTCTGGGAACTCACCAGTGCTCAGATCGGCTATCTGCAGTTCCCCTATTTCCTGTCCGCGTTCATAGCGCTGTTCATGGCGCCCGCGATCTCGCGTGCAATCGGCAAGAAATACGCGGCCATCAGCATTACCACGGCGTCGGTGATCCTGTCCCCGATGCCATTCATCCTGCGCATGCTGGGCTGGTTTCCGGAGAACGACAGCGCGGCGTTGTTCCCCACGCTGATGGCGTTCTTCACCATCGAAGTCACGCTGATTGTCTGCTCGGGCATCCTGATCGCGGCGATGATCGCCGACGTGGTGGAAGACAGCGAGGTAACCACTGGGCGCCGCTCCGAAGGCACCTTCTTCGCCGCCAACAGCTTTGCTCAGAAGGCCGTGAACGGCCTTGGGGTAATCGTCGCGGGACAACTGCTGGCCTACGTGCAGTTCCCGACCCAGGCCGGACTCGGCGAGGTTCCAACCAACACGCTGTACGATCTGGCGGCGGTCTACATCCCCGCGCTGTGGGGGTTCTACCTGATCGCGATCGTGATGATGGGTTTTTACCGCATCAGTCGGGACAAGCATGTCCAGAATCTGAGCAAGCTCGCCGAAACTCGCGCCGCATAGCGCTGGAGGGGGCGGTTCTGCCACGCTAGCCTTACAATGAAGGTCCTGCTGGTCGACGGAGACGACTCATGGGCAAATTCCAACCTTACGATCCCGACGCACACCCGCACGCCTGGCAAGCTACGCGATTCCATGATCCGTTTGGCTGTCCGTGCTGCGCCCCGGCGCTCGGCGAGCTGCTCCGCCGGAGCGGTATCGACATGGAATCGCAGGCAAACGGGTTCGCTGGGCGCAGACCGCCTCCCCGGCCCGAAGCCACGCCGCTGGCCATCCGCAATGCGCACATTCTGACCATGAGCGCGGCCATGCCGAACGCCGAAGCAATGCTGATCCGCGATGGGCGCATCACCTGGATCGGTGCGGATGCCGATGCCGACGCCCATTCCGAAGGCGACGAACAGCGCATCGACTGCCGCGGCAAGACGGTTCTGCCAGGGTTTATCGAGCCCCACATGCATCTCGCTCCGATTGCGTTGCTGGCGCGCATCGAGAACGTCGGGCCATTTCGTTATCCGACCTTCGAAGGAGCACTGGAGCGCCTTCAGGAAGTAGCCGCCAGTGCCGGTCCGGACGATTGGATCATGGGCCGCCAATTCGATCCGTCGCTGCAGGACGGGCCGCTCGAACTGACGGCGGACCTGCTCGACAACGTATCGACGCGCAACCCGGTGTTCGTCTACAACGCATCGCTGCACTTCGGCTACTGCAACAGCCGGGCGCTGGAACTTGCCGGTATCACGGCGGAAACGCCCGATCCCGCCGGTTCCGAATTCGGGCGCTACCCGGATGGCTCGCCCAACGGGGTGCTCAAAGGTGGGGCCAGCATGGCCGTGGTGTCGATGCACAACCCGGCCACGCATGGCCTCGACCTCGTGACGGCCTGCCTCGACGTCTTCAAGCGCGCCAACGAGAAAGGCCTGACCACAGTCGTCGATCAAGGTACCGGCGCGCTGCAGGGTCGCAAGGAACTCGAAATCTATCGCGCGCTGCGTGAGTCCAATGCAATGACCGCGCGGTTCCGCTACTCCCTGTTCAACACCCTGGCCGATCACTGGGACGAAACCGGGGTGCGTTGCGGCGACGGTGACGAATGGCTGCGCGCCACCGGCTGGAAGATCGTCAGCGACGGGTCGAACCAGGGCCGCACCGGACTTCAGCGGGAAGAATTCCTGAACACGGGCGGCCTAGGGATCGCCTACGTCGAACCCGAGGCGCTCAATGCCGACGTCGAGCGCCGCCTGGGGGAGGGCTGGCAACTGGTGATTCACGCCAATGGCGATGCAGCCATCGATCGCGCGCTGGACGCCTTCGAACTCGCCGCGCAGGCTGGCCACGACATCGCGTCCCGGCGCTGCCGCATCGAGCACTGCAGCATTCTCCACGACGAGCAGATCGAACGAATCGCCGCCCTGGGCATCTCGCCCAGCTTTCTGATTGGCCACGTGCACTACTGGGGCAAGGCGTTTCGCGACGACATTTTCGGGCCGGACAAGGCCGCACTGCTCGACCGCACCGCCGCATGCGAAGCGCGCGGCATCCGCTGGACCCTGCACTCCGACGATCCCGTCACCGAAATGGGCCCGCTGCGCTGCATCGAAAATGCGGTCACCCGGCGCATGTGGAAGGCGCCTGACGAAATCCTGGCAGAGCAGGAATGCATTTCCGTCGATGCGGCCCTACGCGCGATGACCATCGACGCGGCCTGGCAATGCCATTCCGACCACGAAATCGGCAGTCTGGAAGCCGGCAAGCTCGCCGACTTCATCGTGCTGGACGCGGACCCGAGGACCGTGCCACCCACACAGATCGGCAGCATCGCCGTCAACGAAACCTGGGTCGGCGGCCAACGCGTCTGGGGTCAGAGCCCTAGAAAGGAGTGAACCTTGAGCGAAGCAGCGGAATCCAGCGCCGACGAGCAAACGACCGGCGCCATCGATCTCAGTGCCGAGCTACCGGAGATCGCCGACTGGCTGCCTGAGAGCCTGCAACCCGCCTGGGATCTGATTGTCGCGCTACCCATCGTAGGCGGCATGGTCATTGCCGTGGTGTTCTACCTCGCCGCATTCGCGTTCCGCGGACTCGTGCTCAACACCATCAGCCGGCTCGCGTCGCGCACCGATACGCATCTGGACAACACCATCATCAGCCACCTGAGCCGGCCGGTGTTCAACACGATTCTGTACTTCGGCCTGATCCTGGCCGTCAACGTCGCCGCGCTGCCGTTCGGCCGGGTCGTGCTGATCAACCTGTTCGCCTCGGTAATCGTGGTCAGTTGGATGAGCGCCGCACTGCGGATCAGCAATGCCCTGCTCGACGCGTTCAGTCTCGATCCACGCGTCACGGTGGTGGAACCGCGAACCATCCCGATGTTCGATCTGGTCCTGAAGCTGACCATCATCCTGGTCGCCAGCTACTGCCTGCTGATGGTCTGGGGCATCAATCCCATCGGCTGGCTCGCGTCCGCGGGAATTGTCGGGATCGCCGTTGGCTTCGCCGCCAAAGACACGCTCGCCAACCTGTTCTCGGGATTTTTCATCGTTGCCGATGCCCCGTACAAACTGGGCGACTACATCAACCTCGATTCCGGAGAACGCGGCAAGGTCACCGCCATCGGCATGCGCAGCACCCGCCTGCTGACCCGGGCGGACGTGGAGATCACCATACCCAACGCAGTGATCGCGAACGCCAAGATCACCAACGAAAGCGGCGGAGTGAACGAGAAAATGCGCCTGCGCATCGTGGTTGGCGTCGCCTATGGTTCCGATGCCGACCAGGTCTGCGCGCTGCTGCAGCAGATCGGCGCGGCCAATCCCGAGGTGTGCAGCGACCCGGTGCCGCGGGTGCGGATGCGCGGCTTCGGTGCCTCGAGCGTCGATTTCAATCTGCTGGCGTGGATCGAGCAACCCCAGGACCGCGGCCGTATCTCGCACGATCTGTACATGGAGATCTACCGCGTGTTCGCCGAGCAGGACATAGAGATTCCATACGCCAAGCAGGACGTGTTCATCAAGGAGTTACCTGAGCGGCCGGTTCCCGACCTCGATCAACCGTGAACTACCTCTCGCAACCATCGGTAATGAAAGAATTTTTCAACGCAAAATGCTTGCACATCTGAACCTCGGACGTTAGCTTGGGCCGTCCTGTCGCGGAGCATCGACATCGCAGTTCGGATTGTGGTGCTGAACCCGAAGGGTGGCTCGGGTAAAACGACCATCGCCACCAACATCGCAGCCCAGTTCGCGACCCAGGGTCGTTCCGTGGTGCTGCTCGATGAAGACCCGCAAGGCTCATCCACGCGCTGGCTGTCAAAACGCCCGGATTCGGCCGCTCACATCCATGGGATATCCAGCGTCCTACCCCAGACTGGCGTCACCCGTTCGTTTGCCATGCGGATTCCACCCGAGACCGAGCGCATCGTGGTCGACACCTCGGCTGCGCTGGCCGACCTTCAACTGATCGATACGACCCGCGCCGCAGACCGGATCATCGTGCCGGTGATGCCATCGGACATCGACATTCATGCCGCCACCCGTTGCATCGCCAGCCTGCTGCTGAAGGCGAAGATCGATCGCCACGACAACCGCCTGGCAATCGTCGCCAATCGGGTCAAAACCAACACCCTGGTGTTCAAGTCGCTGATGAAGTTCCTCGGCGCGCTGGACATCCCGCTCGCCGGGTTGCTGCGCGACACCCAGTGCTACATACACGCCGGCGCTGCGGGCCTCGGGGTGCATGAACTGGCCAAAGTCCAGCGCAAGGAACTCAAGCAATGGGTACCCGTGATGGACTGGCTCGAGCGCGGCATCGTGCATCCGGAAGGCAGTCTTCATGGCGATCAGCCGAGTGCACCGTCGAACGTCACTGAATTGGATTCAATGCGTCCACGCCGAGTGGTCGGCAGCGGGTATAATTGACCCTCGTCTGAGGGAGAACCCTATTGAGCCTCGAATTCTGGATCGCCCTGATCGTCGCGACTGGCATCGCGTTCCTCATCGGCCGCAAAACCGCATCGAAACGTGCCGACGCCCTGAACGCCCGGCTGGACACGCTGCAGCAAGAGCTGGACACCAGCCGTAAGCAGGCCGAAGCGGACTTGGCACAGGCCCGGGACAAAGCCGCCGCGGTGGAAGACGGCGTGACCAGTCACTTCGAGCAGAGCGCGGTGCTGTTTGGAAAACTCGCCCAGGACTACCGGGCATTTTTCGAGCACTTCTCCACCAGCGCGCAACAACTCGGCGTCTCGGAGGGCGTGGCCCAGCAACTGCTCGCGCAGTTGGACAAGCCCCTGATTTCAGAAGTGCCCGAAGCCGAACCCACGATCGAGGCCGAGGCAATGCCCATCGAGCCGACCCCGGAGGCCGACCCGCCAACGCTCGACCCGATCAGCGCCAAGGTCGCCGAACTCGAACTCCGGAACGAGAAAGCCGAGCCGGACACCTCCCGGCAGGCAGGCTAAGTCAGCCCGTAGTCCGCACTTTCGCCCGCACGTCGATTCCGCCCAACAACGACGTGATACGTTCCGCCCACGCGTGTTCGAACGCATCGGTCCAGCGCTCGCCAACCGCGTCGCGCACGACGCTGCGCACCGCATCGAACAGACCCGGGTACATGTCCGATTCCACCCGATACCCGGAATGGTTGTCGACCTCGAAATTCAGATAGGCCTGCTCTGCATCAACGTCGTCGACCATCAGCAGACGCAACACCTCATCCATCATCCGGCCCTGCATGTAGTGGTCGACATGCGACATCAGCTCACTGGCCGCCGGACATGCACCGTAGTAGCGCTCGTAAACCGGCCCGGTGATGTCGCCCGCAGATTCCGCGGCGAGCTCCAGTGACTCGATAATCGGATCTTCGGCGCCCAATCAGCCCACCATCAACGCGCCGGATTCCGTCCCGATCCGCTGCATCTCGGGCATCACCTTGTCCACGAACAAACGCAGGCTGCGTTCGGCTTCGTCGTAGGGCATGCCGGCGTAGGAGAAGTGCCCCATCATGCCTTGTGCACCGATGGTCTCGTGGACGAACTCGATCTTCTCGATCAGCTGATCCGGCGTACCCCACGGCATCAGCCGGACGAAGTCCGCCGCGGCGCCGTCCGGGGTGCGTTTCTCGATGTGGGTGTGCATGCGCGAGTAGTACTCGTAGCCTTTCATCGTTTCGAGGTGACCCGCGGTCATCTCGTAGTGCTCCATCACCGAGTGGTAGTAGCGACCGATGTATCGATAGGCCATCTCTTCGGCGCGGTCGGCACTCTCATCCACAAAGAAGAACCCGCCGCACATCGGCGCCGGCGGCAGCGAGGTCGCACCGTGGGTCTCCGCCCACACCCGATGGTAGATCTCAAAATCTTCCTTCACCGTTTCCCAGGGCTTTTGCGGAATCACCAGCAGGCCCACCCCAAGCTGGGCCATGATCGGCATGGATTCGGGACTGACCGCCGCAGCAAAGGTCCGGCCCTTGAACGACTGGAACGGCGCTGGACGAATCTCGCGTCGGGGCTGCTGCGTGAACTCACCGTCCAGCTCCACATACCCCTTCTCGAGGCCATCGAGAACCATCTGCGCCGCTTCCACGAAGCGATCCCGGCTCTCGCCCATCGGTACTCGAAAGCCATCGAACTCGACCCGGCCCAGACCCCGCCCGATGCCGAGTATCATCCGGCCGCCGGACAGATTGTCGAGCATCGCAATCTCCTCGGCGACGCGCACCGGATCATGCCAGGGCAGCACGATCACCATGGAGCCAAGCTGCACGCGACTGGTTTTCCCGGCCATGTAGCTCAGAAACTGGGTGACATCCGGCACCATGGTGTAATCGGTGAAATGATGTTCCACCGACCACACCGAATCGAAACCCAACGGTTCGGCGAGCTCCGCCAGCCGCAGCTCCTGTGCGTACACCTCCCGGTCCGGAATCGGTTTCCCCAGGTTCTGGAACAGGGGTGCATATCCCATGCGCATGGCGTCTCTCCCGTTGGCCCGTAATCAGCACCAGTGTGCCACAATCCGCACCGGACCCGGACCCGCCAGGGTCTAACCGCCCACCTGGCGCCACGCCAGAACGAGCAAACCAAATGCCAAGGCCGCCGAGATGTACTGGCCACTTCTACCCAGTCGACGGATATCGAAACTGGCCGCCAACAGGCCCGCGCACAGGCCGACGCCAAAGCCCGCGAAGTGCGCCAGGACGTCCGTGCGTCCGCCCCCGACACCGGTGAAGGCCAACAGCGCGATACCGCCGAAGATCGGCGCGAAGCTGCGCCGCAACGCAGCACCGTGGAAATAACCACGCCGCCAGACGAAGGCGGCACCTATGGCGAGCGCTGCAAAGGTTGCCGTGGACGCGCCGATCGAGCTGAACGCCTCGGGGCGCAGCCAGGCATTCAACGCATTGCCCAGCGCGCCCGAAATCAGGATCAACAGCCAGCCGAACCCGGAGCCGAGATATCGCCCGACGAACAGACCAAACAACGCACCGAACAGTGAGTTCGCAACAATGTGGCCAAGATCCGCGTGCAGTGTCAGCGCGGTGACCGTCCGCCACCATTCTCCGTCTGCCACCAGCCCCGCCTGCATGTGACCCCCGGCACGCCAACTGGCGTCCAGCAGCCCAATGCTGGCAAAGGCGGGAATCGCCCAGATCACCAACAGGTATCCGGCGACGCCGAGCCTCCCGGAATCGATCGTTACCAGCGGCGCACTGCGCAGCACCCGGACGGATCGATTCTCTCCGTCATACTGATCGAGTTGCGTCTCGGCTTCGGTTGCCTGCTCCGGGTGTACCCACAGGCTCCAGCTGTCGCCCACATGCTCGACCTCGTTGCGGATCGACACCGCGGTCAGCACCAGGCTCCACTCGTAGATCGGGTTGCGCGAACGGGTCCGGCGGATGCAGACCCAGGGCAACTCGTCTTCAGTCATCAGCGCCGTTCCCCCCAAGCTTAATCAGGGGCTCCCGCCTTCATCGAGGCAAGATAGGGTATCTTAGTTTCATGCACCGTCTCATCCTCGTGTTCGTGCTGCTCGCACCGGTCCCGGGCCACGCGGCCACCGCGATATTCGCCGGTGGTTGCTTCTGGTGCATGGAACCCCCGTTCGACGTTCTGGACGGCGTGTCAGAAACCATTTCCGGTTACACCGGCGGGCGCACCGCCAATCCCACGTACGAGGAAGTCAGTTTTAGCGATACCGGTCATCGCGAGGCTGTGCAGGTTCGCTACGATCCAGACAAAGTGAGCTACGAAGAACTGCTTGCAGTGTTCTGGCGCAACATCGACCCGTTCGACGACATGGGTCAGTTCTGCGACAAAGGGGACAGCTATCGTAGCGCCGTGTTCTACGCGGATTCCGAAGAGCAACGCCTGGCGGACGAGTCCAAGGCCGCCCACGAAGCCCATTTCGGGCGTGCCGTGGTCACCGAACTGTTACCTGCCAGCCGCTTCTACCCGGCGGAGGACTACCACCAGAACTACTACACCGAAAACCCGCTTCGCTACAAATACTACCGATTCGGCTGCGGTCGCGACCGGCGCCTCGAATCCGTCTGGGGCAGTGCGGTTTGAGCGCCGCCCGCGCAGCGACGGACGATCCTCCCCTCAAGCCCAGACAGGGCATGTTCGGCTCACTCGCAAATCGCGATTTCCGCTACCTGTGGATCGGCAACCTCGGCGCCACCTTCGCCATGCAGATGCAGATGGTGGCGCGCGGCTGGCTGATCTACGACATGACCCGTTCACCCATGGACCTGGCCTGGGTGATGCTGTCGTTCTCCCTGCCGATGATCCTGTTCTCGTTGTTCGGCGGCGTGGCGGCCGACCGCCTGACCAAGAAGTGGGTCATGGTTGCCACGCAGGCCGCCAACTGCGCGGGCACCGTGTGGCTGGCCGCCATCGTCATCACCGGTAACGTGGAGTTCTGGCACTTCATCGCCTTCGGCGTGTTCAACGGTTCGATCCTGTCCTTCAGCATGCCGGCCCGACAAGCCGTCATCCCGGAGATCGTCGGTGAGGCACAACTGGTGAACGCGATCGCATTGAACTCCGCCACGATGAATCTCTCCCGGGTGCTGGGGCCCGGAATCGCCGGCGCCATCATTGCGTTGGTCGCCGGTGGCGACACCACGTCGCACTTCGGGGTGGGGGTCGTGTTCATGTTCAACGCGGCGCTCTATCTGCTTTCGGTTATGAGCCTGCTGGTGCTCCAGCATCAAGGCCATTCCCAGATGACCCATGCGGCACCGATCACGCGCGACATCGCGGACGGCTTCCGCTACATCTGGAACCACGAGTTGCTGCGCGGGCTGATCGTCATGACCTTTATCCCGCTGCTGTTCGGTTTCCCCGTGCAATCGCTGATGCCGGTGTTCAATACCGAGGTGCTGTTCGGCGGCCCGACGGAACTGGGGCTGCTGATGAGCTCCATGGGCGCCGGGGCGGTCGGTGGCTCACTGCTGCTGGCGCGGATGTCGAATTCGCGTCACAAGGGCCTGATTCTGTTCTCCTCTTCGTTCGCCTGGGCGGTGTTCCTCGCAATGTTCGCCTGGAGCGCGACCTTCTGGACGGCCATGGCCACCAGCGCGCTGACGGGGCTGGTGAGCTCGATCTTCATGTCGCTGCACATGAGCCTGGTCACCCTGATCATCGCCCCGGAGATGCGCGGTCGGGTGATGAGCGTCATGATGATGACCTTCGGCCTGATGCCGATCGGCGCCTTGCCGGTGGCGTTCTTCGCCGAGACCATTGGCATTGCAGTCTCGCTGTTCGGCTGTGCGGTGGGTCTGGCCGCGCTGACCCTGCTGCTGATGATAAAGATCCCCGCGCTCATGAAGATCGAAGTCGACGGGCCAATCGAAGTCCATCGGCGCCGATTCTGAAAAGCCCTGGCAAACCCTTGCATCCGCGGATCACCCGGCAGTACGCTCTAGCGCCTTAGCCCTCGCGAAATAGCTCGCCAAGTAACTCGCCACGTACAAGGTGCACCCATGAGCGACGCCGACCCCCATGCCATCACGGACAACGACGGGTTGCGCGCCGTCATCGGTGCCGAATTTCCCGGTCTCGGCGAGAAGAATCAGAATCATCTGAACGAGTTCGCCATCGATTTTCTCGCCCGGGCGCCGTTCCTGGTGCTGTCCACCGCGGACCAGAACGGCAACGTCGATGCTTCGCCCAAAGGTGACGCGCCTGGATTCGTGCTGGTCGAAGACGAGAACACGCTGGTGATTCCCGACCGGCCGGGGAACAAGCTCGCCTACGGACATCAGAACATCCTGGACAACCCCAAGGTCGGGATCCTGTTCATGATCCCCGGCACGCCGGAGACGCTCCGGGTGAACGGCAGCGCCACGCTGACTGCGGATCCCGCTTTGCTCGAAAAGCTTGCGGCACGCAGCAAACCTGCCGTGCTGGCGATTCGCATACACGTCGAGGAGTGCTTCTTCCACTGCGCCAAGGCGTTCATCCGTTCGGCGTTGTGGAAGCCCGAGGCATGGCCGGAGCGCCAGAAAATCTCTTTCGGCCGGATGTTCGCCAAGCAGACTGGAGCCGACGCCGAAGCGGCGAAGCAACTCGACCTCGCCGTCGAAGCCGACTATCGGGACAATCTTTGAACGCAGGAACCTTGAACGCGGGAACTTTGAACACGGGATCTTTGAACACGGGAAAGATGCGTCATGTCTGAGACCACCAACCAGTCCGGCGGTTGTTCGTGCGGCGAGATCCGCTTTGGGTTTCGCGGTGCCGTCGACCACCAGTTGGCCTGCAGCTGCCGGTCCTGCCAGTACACCTCCGGCGGCGGCCCAAACTATTCGGTGGTCGTGAAGGGCGAGAATTTCCGCATCACCCGGGGTACGCCACGTGAGTTTACGACCCTCTCCGAGAGAGGCCACGTACTGATCCGCTATTTCTGCGGCAACTGCGGCACGCATGTGTACGCCACCAGCGACGGCTCGCCGGAAGCCCGCTCGATCAAGGTCGGCTGCCTGGACGATCCCTCCCGGTTCCGCCCACGCCTGCACTTCTGGACCAGCGAGGCGCCGCGCTGGCACAAAAAGCACTGGTTCACGATGCGCTTCAGCAAGAACCCACCGCAACGGAGTGGCCAGGCAGCACCGGAACCCGAGGAAATAGACCCACTGAATTCAGATCACCCGATCTGACCCGACGGGAGCCCGGCCCATGACCGCTGCCCTCGATCACCTGGTCCTGAAGATGCGCGACGAAACGGCGATGATCCGCTTCTACACCGAGGTGTTGGGGCTCGAACCGGAACGCCTCGCCGAGTACCGCGACGGCCAGGTGCCGTTCCCGTCCGTGCGCATCAACGAAACGACCATCATCGATCTGTTTCCCACGACGCTCGAGGCGCCGGTAACGCCCAATCTGGATCATTTCTGCATCACGCTGGATCGCGCGAGCTGGGAACTCACGCAGCAACGACTCACTGAATACGGCGCCGAGATCGATGGCCCACACACACGCTGGGGCGCCCTTGGGAACGGCACATCGATCTACACAGCCGACCCTGACGGCAACGGCGTGGAGCTGAGAACCTACGACGAGTAATCGCCGTTCGCGAAGCCGCGTAGCAGTTCGACGGTCAGGTCTGGCGCCTCCATCGGCAGCAGATGCCCGGCCGCAGCGATTTCCAGGCGACAGTCCGGAAACAATCCGGCGAGGTGTTCGAAAACCGCGGCATCGATGCAGCCCCCTGCAGCACGCACCAGCAGCACCGGCGCATGCACGTCCTGAGCGACGCCGAATACCCTGAAACTGTGGGCGGAATCGAAGATCGTGGCTTCTACCATCGGGTTGCATTTCAGCTCGATCTGCCCATCGCGGCGATCCCGGAACCCCTCGGAGACGTACAGCTCGAACGCTCGCTCATCCCAACCCGCAAACAGAGGCTTGTCTCTCCAGGCGTCACGCACGAACTCGCGCGATGGGAATATCGCGCTACGCTTGCGGGCTTGCGCGGCGATGTCCTCGGGGCTTCGCAACGCGGGTTCCAGGCCCAACTGTTCCCGTAATTCCGGGCTGGGGTGAATGGGAGGATCGAGCATCGCAATGCGCTGGAACAGCCCCGGGGAATGGGCCTCGGCAGCCGCAGTCACGATGCCGCCAAACGAGTTGCCAATGCCATAGGCAATCGACGATTGTCCGCTCGCCTCGAGCAACTGTCCCACAACACCGGTCAGATCCGAGACGAAGTAGTCCCAGGCGTAGCCGTCAGGTACGAGCGGCGCATCGGAGTTCCCATGACCACGTGCATCGAGGGCCACGACACGATATTCAGCGCTCAGCGCATCGGCCACCAGACCCCACATCGCCCCACAGAATCCGTTCGCGTGGGAGAGCAGCGCGAGCGGTTTGTCATCCCCCTCATCCCGGCCGGACCAATCCCAGCCCGAAATGGCAATGGTGCCGCCCGAATAGGGGTCGTCGACGTGCCAGGTGCGCTGCGTTGGCTCGCTCACCGCGCCTCCAGGCGGATGATCGCAAACGGCGGACGCTTGCTTTCGTCCTCCAGCAACTCCTGCCAGAAACCATACTTGGCCGCCAGTGCCGCAAACCCTTCCTGCCATTCGTCGTCGTTGGCGGCCGGCATTGCCGTCATCTCGTAGATCGCGTCACCCACCTTCAAGCGCACGTTCGGATCGGCGGCAATGTTCCTGTTCCAGCGCTTGGTCCCCGGGAATGGGAGGTCCTCATCGTAGATGGACGGCACGAACACCTTGCCGTTTGCTTCGGCAACCACCACGGTTACCGAGTGCGGAACGCCGTACCAGGGATGCGTCTCCAGGAAGACTTCCTGGGTCTCATTGACGAAGGACCAATCCACCGGCGCAACTGTGGTCTCTCCGGACAACCAGAGCCCCGGACGCCGATCCTGGGGTTCGCAGGCCACCAACAACAGCAGCGCGCCGAGCGCAACGCATCGATACATATCCGTCTCCAAGACTGAGTCCACACTGATCCTACAATGGTACCAGCGGTACCCCGATGTTGACTTGCCTGATAAGCGCGCGTTCCATCGTCGTCTGCAAGGGAGGGGGCAAGCGATGAAGTTTGCAATCAACTTCGCCAATTTCGGCTACCTGGGAGACGTTTCCTGTCTCGCCGAGCTTGCCTGCGATGCCGAAGCCGCCGGCTGGGATGGGGTATTTCTCTGGGATCACGTGAACTGGACCGACATGGGTTTCCATGCCGATCCGTGGATTGCGCTCGGCATCATCGCGATGCGCACGGAGCGAATACTGATCGGCACCGGGATCACGCCCATCGCCCGGCGCCGACCCACCAAGCTGGCACGCGAGATTCTGACCCTCCATCAGATTTCCAACGGGCGGTTCGTGTTCGGTGCTGGCAGCGGCCTCTGGCCCAGCGAGTTCGACGACCTCGGCGACTGCGGGGACCTC
>PVMK01125461.1_pt1 | contig 20663 bp, 17 predicted proteins | sample 1853481 | NCBI WGS metagenome assembly PVMK01 (sample SAMN08533507, study PRJNA380276) | Marine sediment metagenome, whole genome shotgun sequencing project.
CTCAACGAAGCGGATAATATAGATCCGTTGTTAACTTGCCTGTTCGCTCTTAGCCTTCCACCTGATCATTTTGAAGTCATTTTTGTTGACGATGGGTCACGCGATGGTACACCGGACAAGGTACGTTCCTGGGAAAAAAAGGCAAATGTGCGGCTCGTTGAACGTCGGGAAAAACCAGATCTGACGGCATCGATCCTATCCGGTGTTGCAATAGCTCGCAGCAATGTCATCGTGGTAATGGACGCAGACCTGAGCCATCCACCGGATCGATTAACCGCCGTTGTGGAACCAGTTTTAAATGGTAGTTACGACATTGCCGTTGGTAGTCGTTACGTACCGGGCGGTAGCACCGAGGGTTGGCCGCTACATCGACAATGGTTGTCACGTATCGGTGGTTGGCTTGCTCGTCCCATCTGTGATGTCAACGATGCGACCTCTGGATTTTTTGCAGTTCGTAAGAATTTAATTGCAACAATTGCTGACCATGCTCGCGGATACAAGATCCTACTCGAATTGCTGGTAGCTGGCCAAGGAAAGATTAGAGCGGTGGAAGTACCAATTTGCTTTCGTGATCGAACACGCGGTATTTCAAAACTTTCATTTTCCCATCAGTGGACCTACCTGCAACGATTGATCACCTTGGCAGGAGGCACGGTCTCTGTTAGTACAGCTAGCAAATTTGCGGTGGTCGGGCTATTCGGCGTGATAGTTGATACGCTGCTTTTTCAAATATTAGTGATCTACGAAACCGGGCTTGCGCAAGCACATATAGTGAGTTTCTTTGCTGCCGCAACAGTGAATTATGCGCTCAATTCCAAATGGTCTTTTCGATCGCACCATGCAGGTTATCTAAGTTGGGATCAATTCGGTCGCTTTTTGATGATTGGTCTGTTCGCGTTATTGTTGCGAGGTGGTGTACTAGCCTTATTAGTCTATGGCTGGCATGTGCCAGCCGAACTGGCAATCTTTCCAGCAATTGCTGCAACGGCAGTTGTTAACTACCTAGGATCTGCCTTCTACGTATTTCCAGTCAAGGAGAATCCGCCATCGTTAGATATGCGCTGGCGCATTGCTTCGGTCGGAGTTGTGGCATTTATCCTACTATTACGCCTAATCTACCTTGGGCAGGCACAGCTGATTCCAGATGAGGCGTATTACTGGAATTACGCTCAACACATGGATTTAAGTTTTGTTGATCACCCACCAATGGTCGCTTGGTTAATCTGGCTGGGTACCGCAATCTTTGGTGACAATGAGTTTGGTGTGCGGATCAGCGCATTTATTTGTGGCTTGGTAACAATGGGCTACCTATACGCACTGACGCTCAATCTATACGACAAATCAACCAGTATGCGCACGATGCTACTCCTAGCCATACTTCCAATAAGTTTCGCTCATGGTATGTTGATGACCCCAGATGCACCTTTGTTAGCTACCTGGGCTGCTACGCTGTACTACATGGAACGAGCACTGGTTGCTGGACGTAGCTCAGCCTGGCTTGGCATGGGTATTGCGTTCGGCCTGGGTATTCTGTCCAAATATACACTTGGCCTCCTAGGTTTTGCAGCTCTGCTATTTATGATCCTGGATCCAATTGCACGCCGCTGGCTGTTCCGTCCACATCCGTATCTTGCAGCGGCACTTGCATTATTATTGTTCTCACCGGTAATCATCTGGAATAGTGAACATGACTGGGCATCATTCCTGTTCCAGTCGAGACGGGTAGTAGGGGTAGGAATGGACAACCAATTCTCGATTCAATATTTACCTCTGCACATTTTGATACTACTGACTCCGGTGGGCTTAATTGCTGCAATAATGGCGTTACTTTCAAGCGGTGATCATAAAAACCAGTATGCATTGAGGCATCGCTTGTTTGTACAGATATTTACCGGCGTACCCTTGGCAGTGTTTGTCGTTGTAAGCATTTTTAATGCACCACGGTTTCATTGGACGACTCCATTGTGGCTTGCGGTGTTGCCGACGATAGCGTGGATGATGGGAAGTACAGGTAATTTGCAAAACGTTGCACGCCGTTTACGGTCTGCCTGGAAACCAACCATTGTTGCTTCAATATTTTTCTACGCATTCGTACTTCACTATGTTGTACTTGGAATACCAGGGGTTCCTTACCCGGCCTTAATGAAACATTATTTTTGGCGTGAAACAACGAAAGAAATAGAGCAAGTGGTAGAAGAAGTGCGACACCAGTCTGGACAAAATCCAATCGTTGTTGGTATGAGTAAATGGTCAGTGGCGAGCGTACTATCGTACTATAAACGCAGTGGAAACGAAATGGATATTCGCTCGCGCAATATGTTTGGTGGTAGTGGGGCCATGTACGATTTCTGGTCTCCGTCGCAATCACCTTCAATCCGGCCAATCATCTTAGTAAGCATGAATCGTAATCAACTTGAACGTGATCAACTGGGCAATGATCTTGGCCAGATGCTTGATCAGCCTGGCCCGATACAGTATCGAACTATCATGCGGAATAACAAACAACTGCGAGGTGTGTATTACCGAATCGCACAGGGTTACCTGGGCAAGGTGAACTAGAATTTAACTACAACTCTATACAAGGAGTTTTATAAATGGGTTAGCCTATCGGATCTGTTATTAAAATGAGATGATCGTCTTTCTCTATTTACACTCCCTACGGATACATAGAATCTTGCAACAAATTGATATGTCTAATGGAAATCAAATAAAATATACAGAATCATCTAGGTGCAAACAAATATGATGGATACAAAATATAAAACTTCTGTCAATGCTGTTATTTTAAGTGCTGGCCAGGGTCGACGATTACTACCATTGACCGAAGATTCCCCAAAGTGCCTTTTACCAATTTCAGGCAAGACAATTATCGAGTGGCAAATTGATACCTTGCTGGCAGCTGGGATTGAAAAAATCAGCGTGGTCACTGGTTTCCAAACTGGCCTGGTTGAGGCGTTACTACAACACCGCTATCCAAACCGTATATGGATCAACACATTTTTTAACCCATTTTTCGAAGTTGCGGATAACCTTGCTAGTTGTTGGATAGCACGCTCCGCTATGGATAGCGACTTTCTGCTTCTAAATGGAGATACTGTTTTCGATACATCCCTATTGGCAAAGGTACTAAATTCGAAATCTGCACCCATTACACTTAGCGTAGATCATAAAGAAGCTTATGATGCAGATGACATGAAAGTTCAATTAGATGAGAAAGGATGGGTCAAGTACGTAAGTAAAACTTTACCTGAAGATCAAATTGATGCTGAATCAATCGGTCTTATTTATTTTCGTTCACATGGTCCAAAAATATTTCGCGATGCAGTTGAAGAAGCACTTCGACATCCAGCTGAGCTCAAATCCTGGTACCTCACTATTATCGATGCGCTGGCTGCCAAACGTTTGGTTAATGTCTGTTCAATCTCTGGACACCGTTGGTGTGAAATTGATTATTCCTCAGACTTAGCAAAAGCCCAGACATTATTTAGCGAACGGAATAATCCTGAGCACATCATAGCAGCCCGTAATATTTTGCAGACTAACACCTGACGCATATACTCCAAAAATCAATGTACGAACTGCTAAGACTAGACATATCGACTGAATAATATTTTAGGAATTCTAGGATAGCCAATATGATGCAACCGGATACTTCAATTTTCAACGAAACCATGCGAAAATTCGGTGCGCCGCATACTGTGATAAATAGATATCAACACTGGAGCATCTTATTACGACCGGTACAGTTGACTCTGGGATCCATGGTCCTAGTAGCTCATGAGCCAGTCCATGCATTCTCTGAACTCAGCCAAGCTAGTTTTACGGAACTACATAAGATAACGGTGCAGATAGAGTCTGCTTTGTTTCGTGCATTTGATTATGACAAACTAAATTATCTTATGCTAATGATGGTCGACCCGGACGTTCACTTTCATGTCATTCCCCGCTATGCAGGGCCGAAACAATTTCAAGACGTGGAATTTGTTGATCCCGGTTGGCCAGGGGCTCCCGATCTAAGCCATGCAAATAAAACCAGTGCATCAACTAATCTTAATATCATCGACCACATTGTGTCCTGCTTAGTATAACATTGTGTGTTAAGACCAAGGGCTGTTCATGGATTCTCGGTGGTGATGTCATCTTCGGTTTAAAGTCCAAACTAACAGTAAAAAATTAATTGATTAAATTAATAACATGAATAATGGCAATTGCAAAAGTATAAATACCTTATTTCAATTATGGGAAGACTGGCCACATGATAGAGACGGAAAATGACAGATCTGAACGTTAACAAGGAATTTCCATTCCGGGAAGCACACAAACTTGTCCATGACTTGATGACACCAAATCCTACAATCTACTGGCTGGACTTTCTTTTTCATATCTCACTAGGTTGGGCTGCCTTTGTGACGGCCTCGCTTGTGCCAACATTTTCTGCTTGGCAACTTGTGGCATTTGTTATTGCAGCATTGGCTCATTATCGCGCAGCAATCTTCATTCACGAACTTGCACATTTAAAAAAAGGCACATTCAATATATTTCGCCTGGTGTGGAACCTCACCAGTGGCATACCACTATTAATTCCGTCTTTTACTTATGACGGTGTACATTATGACCACCACAAACCCGATATCTATGGCACCAGTGAAGATGGTGAATATGTTCCCTTCGCGAGCCAAAATCCGGCATTGATGATTGGTTATGTATTATTTTCTTTCTTTTTACCATTGATATTTCTCTGCCGTTATTTATTACTTACACCAATATCATACCTAATCCCGCCGCTACGTAAATTTTGTTGGGAGAGAGTGTCCTCGCTCACCATAAATCCAACTTATAAGCGCCCGAAAAACTGTATCCGCAATGACAAACACTGGCAACTACAGGAATTTGCAACCTTTGTATTTGCGACAACAGTCGTTACATGCGTCATACTGGGAACCTTGCCCTTCAAGGTTTTTGTTCTCTGGTATTTGGTCGGTATGGTTATTTTCTTTCTAAACTCGTTACGTACGCTTACCGCTCACGCTTACCGCAATACCGGAAATCACAAGATGGGGTTTGCCGAACAATATCTCGATTCAATCAACATACCTGGTAATTTATTTATCACTGCGTTGTGGGCCCCCGTAGGTCTACGTTACCATGCCACTCATCACCTTTTCATGAGCTTGCCTTACCACAATCTTGGCAAGGCGCAACGTCGTTTGGTAACTGGTCTGAGTGACAACACGCTTTACCTAAAGACCGTGCGTAGTAGTATGAGGGACGCGCTGCGGCGCATTTGGGGCGAAGCATCAAAATCACGTTAAACCATGTACTGGTTACCAGCGAAATTACGCTGATCAGGCAAGATAGCGTATGACACAACTTATTCTGCTACGACATGGGCAAAGTATCTGGAATCGTGATAAACGTTTTACTGGCTGGAGCGATGTCGCGCTTAGTCCCCAGGGTGAGCAGGAAGCAGAGCGAGCCGGACGCCTACTTAAAGAAACAGGATATACATTTGATGTATGTTTTACATCGGAACTCAAACGTTCTACCGATACACTGCGTATTGTTTTATCAACAATGGGGCTCAGTAACATACCTATACGCCAGAACTGGCGACTGAACGAACGTCACTATGGTGCTTTGGAGGGAATCGAGCGCTGGGCTGCCATCAAAAAATTTGGTATCTGGCCCGTCGTTGGCTGTCAGTTAAAATTTAGTGCGTCACCACCGTCTCTCGATCCAGCAGATAAGCGCTTTCCGGGAAACCAACCACGTTATTCAGATATTGTTCAGAATGAATTACCACTTGCAGAGAGTCTGCAACAGACACAAGTACGGATGCTGTCTTATTGGCAAGGAACAATCATACCCGAGCTCCAGAATGGCAAAAGGATTCTAATTGTATCTCACAAAAATATCTTGCGTACGTTGATGATGCAGCTAGACGGAATATCCAACATAGAGGTTATGAAACTATCAATAGCCACTTGCCGCCCACTAGTCTATGAGCTTAATAATAAACTACGCACTATCCAGAAACACTATGTAGACTTCCGGTATGATCGGTAACACAATTTACTCTAGATTTTTTAGTATTATGAATATGAATCTATTTGTAGCAACAGAAAAAACTACTGATTACTTTTTCAGTTTGGAATATCCTGCCGCATCTCTCTAGTAGAAAAGTCTTTGAGGAAGCTAAGATTGCTATCAATCTTCTTCATATTATTGATATAGTTAACCACCTCATCACCTAAAAATATATAGCCTTTGGTACTTAAATGAGTATCATTTGGCACATAAAAATCTTTAACTTGCCGACTTTCTCGTATAAATTTTTCGTCCAAGTTTGGTACTGTTAGTTCTTTATGCTGTGCAAGTTTTTGCCAAATATTGACGTATGGATTCCTATTATATTTTCCGTATCCAAGATAAACGGTCGACTTATCTGGAACAATAAGCCAAATGGCTTGGATACCAACTTTATGCAAATTCCTATTTACAGCGAGAACATTTGCGATCGCACTATATGTTTTTTTCTTAAAATCGTTGAAATAGAATAGCCCGTACTCACACATTTTATTAGTAAACAATTTACAGCCGTCGATAGGAACTACTCGAACAGGACCAAATTCTATGAAATCTTGGGAAGTATTTAACCTGCTGAGTTTAATTTTGTTATATAAAGCCTTGAACATCCAATCTCCCCCAAGTGGATTCTTAGTTGAAGGAATTCTTATGCGATCAGTCTCTGGAGCTAAACCAGCGTAGGCATTTTTCCTAATATTGATCGTCTTATTACATCTATAACTCATGTTTTTCTGAAAAGAACGCTCTATACTTTCGATAACCATATAACGACCTCTAAAACCTGCCTGACGTACTGCGACTCCTATGTCCTCACATAGCATTAGAGGGTTCCAATGCCAAGTGGCTGGTTTTAGACCTTCTGAAACCAGCTGGCTTTGCCATACAAGCCCAGCTGAAAAAGAATCTCCAATAACCAACACATCAGCTTCTTCAATGGAAAAACTCTTCATGCGTTCTACTGGAACGAGCGGTTGTTGCATATTCCATCCAAAATCCTCTTCTAATAAATATCCCAATCTGGTCAAATCTCCATTCAGTGGCTCAAACCAAGTTTCCATACTCCATATCAACCACGCCAAGAAGAAAAATGGACATGCCAGAATTAAGCTGTATTTTTTAAAGCTAAGCGAATATATGTGATATTTCATGTCGATTTATAAAAACTAAATCTTTAAGAATCAATCAGAACTGGAAATACAAGAATGCTGATTGCTTGTGTAAGTTAATAATGACAAGAAAACCAATCATCATCATCATAAATACCCCTAATAAAGATGATTGCCAAACTAAACCAGTCTGCTTTTCCCCTGGTTTATTAGGCGAATCCAAAACAGTCTCAAAGTTAGCCATTATTTGTTGAACGTTTGGCAACATAAAAACTACAAACATTCCAGGAACAAGTATCTTGATGGCTCTGAAAGCATCTAGGTTGGTTAAATGCATAGCCCCAAAAAACTCAGCGCCGTAGTTTCTCATGATGGATGCAAGACCAGTGTTTCCCAAGCCTTTTGAAAAGGTTATACCGTTTAATCCCAACATTCCTCTCAACAAATCGACTGCTGTAGAAAAGTTCTCAGCACGGAAGAATACCCATCCAACTACGACCGCTAAAAAAGTTAGTATCCCTGCACCTAAATTTCCCCATCTACCTATCCCAGTCCAACTCATGCGCTGCTTTAAACTCCGCCAAGCATAGTTCACCATTAAGTACAATCCATGTAATCCACCCCAAACAACAAATGTCCAACCCGCACCATGCCATAGCCCACCCAGCAACATTGTAATCATCAAGTTCAAATACCGACGAGAACTACCCTTGCGGTTACCACCAAGCGGGATATACAAATAATCGCGTAAAAATCGTGACAATGTCATGTGCCAACGTCGCCAGAATTCAATAATACTTGTTGATTTGTAGGGCGAATTAAAATTCATTGGCAGTCGAACATTAAACATTAGTGATAGGCCAATTGCCATATCCGTATAGCCTGAGAAGTCGAAATACAACTGTAGTGTGTAAGCTAGCGCCCCTATCCACGCCTCGAAAAACATCGGATGTCCACCTGCACCAACAGCATTAAAAATAGGAGTGGCAAATTCGCCTAAAGGATCGGCAACTAAAACCTTTTTGGCTAGACCTAAAATGAAAATTGTTAGACCTACAGCGATATTTTCCCAATGAATACGATAAGCACTCGATCCTGAAAACTGTGGCATCATTTCCTTGTGATGCAACACTGGGCCGGCAATTAGATGGGGGAAATATGTAACGAACAGAGTATAGCGAACAAAGTTAGGCTCCTTCACCTTACCCTGATATGCATCTACCAAAAAGGTGATCTGAGTAAATGTAAAGAACGAGATGCCTAGTGGCAGAATGATATTGCCTATGTCCCATTGTGAACCCGCAACACTGTTTAAACTTTCGATGAAAAAATTAGCGTATTTATAGTAGCTAAGCAAAAGCAGGTTGAAGACAATGGCAACACTGAGGAGTTGTTTTTTGCGTATTTCATTATGTTGCAAACCAGCCTTGGTGATCCATAATCCGAAAGTATAGTTGCACACAATAGAGCTTAATAGCAGCCCGACATAGGCCAGATTCCAGTAGCCATAGAAAAACAGTGATGCTAACGCTAACCAGCCTGCGGCATAAACTTGGCTTACACGCGACAACCAGAAAAATCCCAGTAGAACGACTGGCAGAAATAAGAAGATAAAGACGTAGGAATTAAATAGCATTTAGAGCATTACTTGAACGAAATCCAATACAAAGCTGTATAAGTCCATCAAAAAAGTATCGAGACCTCTTGTAATTCATCTTCAAAGAAAATGAAAAATATAGGCTTTTAAGACTATTTGGAAAGTAATTTCGCTGTACCATTTTGCGTTGCGGAACCCCCTCCCCACAAAAGTATCTTGACTCCTCGTGCACGACCCAGTAGTACAAGGGATGCGCGTAGCAATCGTGGAGCATCGGGCAGTATCCATATATCGGAAATACGTTTATCCAAGCGTAGCCAGCCACGCAACAACATAAGCCTTACTGTCACCGACAGGTTAGCAGAACTGTTTAGCATATGAAGGCAAAAAAGATGAGTGGAAGGCTCAGACGTAAGCCAATGAACACCGCCCCCCTCTCGGAAAACGTTCTCGACCGCGTTGAGGAGATTTGATGGAAAATCAGCTAATAAGCAACTACCAGTGAGGAGCAGGATGTTGCGCTGTGCATTTGGATAACGTGAAAAGTAGAGGGTGCGGCTACGACGCTTCAGCGCCCGGTAGGCCCAGCTGCGACCAAACGACCCACCACCCTTGTGATAGATAAGAGTATCTGGATGCACACCCATACGCCAGTTTTGCTGGTCAATCCGACGGCCTAAATCTATATCCTCGTAGTAACCTCGGCCAAATGCTGGATCGAAACCACCAACTTCTTGGAAAACACTACGTCGGATCAAAAACGCATAACCTGCAAGACGATGCGTGAGAATATAACCACCTGGTTGGCGTATATGCTGGTTAAGATTATAGTCGGCATAACCGTTGCCAGCGGGGAATCATTACCGCAAGTTTCGAATCAACTACAAACGCTGCACACATTGGCGGCAGGAAATCCTCACTTACCTCGGTATCTGAGTTAAGTACCAGCACATAGGACGCATCCGAACGGCCAATTGCCTCATTCACAGAAGTGCCAAAGCCCTGATTCTTCTGTGAATGATGAACATGGACGCATTCATATGGTAGATTATCAAGCATCTCCCGAGTCTCGATGCCAGACGCATCATCCTGGATATAAATATGTGCTATAGACTTACCAAGGCAGGATACGACGGAATCAATGCAACGTCGTGTCAGAACAGGCGCGTTGTAGACCGGGATTACAACATCGACGGACGGTACTGCCATCTCACTCATACAGCTCAATAATATCCCTAAAGAATCTCTGAACAACCAAAGTAATTATGCCAAAGTGACTATCAGGATGCGCTCACTTAGGTAAGTTCGATCTATACAGATCTTGTTGCCCGCACTTGTTCTTCTAGCAAGGCGACATAACGAGGTAACACATCTGGCCCGATTACATCGATCATTTCCTTCAGGAAGCGCTGACGATGTTCTTCTATGTAAAAAGAACCACAGCCATTTGAAAGAAATCCATCAATCTTTTTGTACACGTCATCTCTACACCTCAATTCAGTCTCAGGCATAAAATCAGCTATTGTCGATCGGCCCGCATGTAGGTAATCAGCTGCTAACACGGGTTTGTTTATCTTGACTGCTTCAAACGCAACTGAAGTCGCAATGTCGATAATAACATCTGCCCAATTCAATAGATGAGCAGAATGAACATTAGCACCTGCTATACTCACGTTTGGCAGGCGCAAAAGAATAGCATCCTTTGTCAATGATTGTTTCCAGCCACTGCGGGTATGTGGTTTGATCACTATCATAACCCCCGTGAAAGAGGCGATCATCTGTACCACTTCGCGAACTTCCTCCCAAAATGTCGTAAAGTTACTTTTTCTTAAAAAGATCGCCACTTTAAGTTTGTTGTCTGATCGGGTTAGTGGTGAAGGGGGTAATAATTCAGCCAACTTTGTCAGCCATTCGTCACAGTAGCGTGGTGAACCCAGCACAGCTATCGTCTGGCTATCTAGGAAAGGACGAAAGCGTCCAGCACACAATTCGTTTGGAACGACAAGCTTATCAAACATCCGCGCAGCGGCAAATGTATTATCTGGCTTGAGGCTCCATTCACGGTGTCGTATCAATTGATTGGCGTGGGGACTATCACCATGAGGCAACGATACCGTACGAAAACCCTTTGCGCGCGCCATTGATATCACCGTTTCGACCCATTCAACGCTAATAACCGAATTTCTCTCGATCCAGTCAAATGCTACTACACCCTCATTAGCTCCTTCAAAACCATGCACCAATAGGCGCTTGCTAGTAAGCCGCCAGGTAGACTCACGATTTTTAACATCATAAATTTGAGCCAATACACTGACAAGGGGACCTATGAACGATCGACGCAAGCTACCGGACAACAATAGCATTTGTATACGCCATCTTATAAATTCGAGTGGTGGCAACAACTCACGAATATGATTTACTCTTACGCCATCAAACTTACTCAGAAATTCGATACGAAAATCTTTTCGAAACTTGGCATTACCAATCAAAACGACATCACAGTTATGGCCAGAATCGACCCATTTATATATGACGGGGGTGATGTGATCGATATCGTTATAATGGCGAAGGAAAAAAAGGGCCTTCATGCTCATGCACTCATTCTTACTACCTTATTGATAAGCATTATGTCTATCATTTAATGGAATATTCTAGATATGTAGAGGTTGTGGAAACGCGCAAAATTGTACACTGGCAGGTGTTCAATTACCAGCTTAGATATCTCAGCCTCTCGCAGAGAATTCCCTCCGGTGGTAGGATTAGACTCAAATCACAAACTTTTAATAAAAATACAAGATCTAGATTCTAGTATATTAATTTGGTTAAACAACTAACAATCAACAAATAAAAAATCAAGATAAACAAACCCCGATAAACTAAAAATTACTTATGAAAACAATTGCCGTAATTCCGGCACGTATGGATTCATCGCGTTTTCCCGGAAAACCGATCGCAATGCTACTAGGCCGTACCATGCTTGAACATATCTACAAACGCGTCATTCTGAGTAACTCTCTTGATGCCACTTACATTGCTACTTGTGACGAAGAAATTAGACAGGTGGCACAAGATTTTGGCGCGCCTGTAATTATGACTGCTAATAGCCATGAACGAGCAAGTGACCGGGTAGCCGAAGCAGTTGCAGAAATCGATGCAGAGCTCATTGTCATGGTACAAGGTGACGAACCGATGACACACCCAAAAATGATCGACACTGCGGTAGCACCATTCAGAGATGATTTGCAACTAAACTGTGTAAACCTTGTGCGCAGTATCGATAACGAAGCTGATTTCTACAATATCAACACTATCAAGGTAATAATGAATCAACAGGGTGATGCGCTTTATATGTCACGACAACCAATTCCAACCATAGATAAATTAGGTTTTATGCAGACACCTACCTATAAACAAGTATGCATCATTCCTTTTCGGCGCACTACTTTGTTTGATTACACTCGTTTGCCTCCAACGCCACTTGAACAACTAGAATCTGTAGACATGCTACGATTACTAGAGCATGGCTACCGTGTAAAGATGGTAAAAACCGAGTTTGACACCCAGGCAGTCGATACAAAGGCCGACTTGGCACGTGTAGCTAAATTGATGGAGTCGGATCCTTTGCTAGCCTCTTATTGAAATCAGGTATCCTCGCAACCGGTAATTTTAGCAGCTTATAAAGGAGCGCCCATGCAATTGAAATTAAAACTAGCTCAAGCTGAGTTAACCATTGGATCATGGATCACATTGGGTCACCCGGCAATCGCCGAAATTATGGCTGCTGCTGGGTTTGACTGGCTAGTTCTGGATATGGAGCACAGTGTCTTAGAGCTAAGTGAAGTTCAAACGCTGATCCAAGTACTCGATGGGCAACAGTGCCCTGCCATTATACGACTGACTTCAAACCACCCCGACCAGATTAAACGGGTTATGGATGCAGGAGCCACTGGTGTGATGGTACCTATGGTCAAGTCTGCTGCTGATGCCAAAGCGGCGGTACAAGCAGTTTATTACCCTCCTCGCGGCCAACGTGGTGTCGGGCTTGCTCGCGCCCAAGGTTATGGAGCGCGGTTCCAAGAATACCGGCGCTGGCTAGAGGAAAATGCTGTAATTGTAGCAATGATCGAACATATAGATGCAGTTAATGCCATTGATTCAATTCTTTCTGTTGACGGGATTGATGCCTATATCATAGGTCCTTACGATTTATCTGGTTCAATGGGCCGGATAAGCGAATTCAATCACCCTGAGGTACTTTCAGCAATTGAGCGGGTATTGGAAACAGGAAAACGGCTGGGTAAGCCAGGAGGCATCCATGTGGTGGAACCAGACCAAAATGAGCTGCGGCAGCGAATTAATGCTGGCTTTAGCTTTATTGGTTATGGTCTGGATATCCGAATCCTTGATACACTCTGCCGCGACCATATACAAAGTATAAGAGCAGAACTATGAGCAAACTTGTTATTTCTACTTCTTCGTTTGATGTAGACAATAACCCTCATCTTCAGCATTTAGTAAAAGCTGGGATGAATATTGTTGAAAATAGTTTTAAACGTAAACTCACAGAAGATGAAATTATCGAACTCCTGGGACAAGACACTGTTGGAATGATCGCTGGTATCGAGCCGCTGACAGAACGCGTTTTTATGTCTGCCAAAGGCTTGAAAGCGATATCGCGCTGTGGAGCCGGTTTGGATAATGTTGACCTCACCGCAGCAAAGCGCCAGGACATCACCGTTTTTAATACGCCGGAAGCTCCAGCTCAAGCGGTAGCCGAACTCACAATGAGCTTGATATTAGCTGCTTTGAGACGAATCTGTCAGGTTGATCAACTGCTACGCGCAGATAGGTGGTCACGGATGCAAGGGCAACTTCTTGCTGCTCAGCTGGTAGGTATCATTGGCTTGGGACATATTGGTCGACGGGTTGCCAAGTTGTGTCAAGCTTTTGATGCTAGGGTAGTCGCCCATGATCCTTATATAGATCCAACATCGCATGGAGTAGAATTGGTACCATTAAAAAAATTGTTAGCTGAGGCGGATGTCATTAGCCTGCATCTGCCTTATGGAGCTAACACTCACCACCTACTGGATGCGAAAGCGTTTGCGCGTATGAAGCCAGGCTCTATTATAATCAATGCTGCTCGGGGCGGCCTTATCGACGAAATCGCGCTGGATGAAGCCTTGATTTCTGGACATTTGGGCATGGCTGCACTCGATGTTTTTGAGCAAGAGCCTTACCGTGGACCACTGATCAAAAATGACAAGATAATTCTGACTTCGCATATTGGTTCCCTTGCCAGAGAGTCACGCATGCGTATGGAAATTGAAGCTGCAGAAAATCTGCTAGAGGGGTTGATTAAAATTGGTTTAGTAAAAAGTGAAGTGAAAAATGCCTAATGAAATTGCAATTGTGTTTGGTGCTAGTGGTTTTCTTGGTAGTCATGTAGTCGAAGCACTTTCCGCTGAAGGCTACAGAGTGCGTTTGTTCGATCGCTCTCCGTCACCCTACCGACAGCCTGATCAAGAAATGATCGTTGGTGACATTATGAATCTTGAAGAAGTAACAAAGGCTGCAAAGGGTGCTGCTGTAGTCTACAATTTTGCTGCGATCGCCGATATTGATGAAGCTCATAAGAAACCACTGGCTACTGCTGCTGTCAATATTCTGGGCAATATGAACGTGCTGGAAGCTGCTCGACTTGCCGGTGCACGCCGTTTTATCTTCGCGAGTAGTGTATACGTATACTCCGAATCTGGTTCCTTCTATCGTGCGAGTAAACAAGCAGCAGAGCGCTTCATTGAAACCTATCATGAGTGCTACGGATTAGACTACAGCATTCTACGCTATGGCTCTCTGTATGGTAGGCGTACCGATACACGTAATGGTATCTACCGGATGCTACACGAAGCAGTAGAGAAGCACTCGATCACCTACCAGGGTAGTGGTGAAGCTATTCGCGAATATATTCATGTTGAGGATGCCGCACGTATGAGCGTGCAGGTACTAGCACCGGAATTCGCTAATCGCCATCTGATCCTTACTGGTCAAGAACGCATGCGCATCAAGGATGTTATGACGATGATTTCGGAAATTATGCCGTGGCCGGTAGAACTACATTTTGACGAAGCTAATGCGGTACATCATTATGAGGTGACTCCTTATGCATTTCAGCCGCGTATTGGCCGTAAATTAGTGCTCAACGAACATGTCGATCTGGGTCAAGGTCTGCTGGACTGTCTTAGGGAAATTCACAAAGAGTTTCATCACTCCGACATAAATGATAATGCTACTCCGGCTGCAACCGACAACAAAGCATGAGGGTAACAGATTGGCAGGCTGTCATCTTTGACTTTGACGGAGTATTGGTCGAATCGGGAGACATTAAAACACGAGCCTTTGCTGATCTTTATCAATCCTATGGAGAAACGGTAGTAAGTAAAGTGGTGCGTTATCACAGTCTGAACGGTGGTTTGTCACGCTACCAAAAATTTCGGTATTTCCAACAACATTTTTTGGAAATGCCTCCACTGACTCAAGATGAAGAACAAGAACTCGACAGACGCTTCTCCAAACTGGTAGTTGAAGCTGTAATTACGAGTGAACCAGTGCCTGGCGCTAACGAATTAATACATAAGGTTTCCACTAGAATACCGTTATTTATTGCCTCAGGTACACCTGAAATAGAACTGAATATAATCGTTACTCGTCGTGGATTGGGGCCTTATTTCACCGAAGTACGTGGTTCGCCAAAATCAAAACAGACTCTGATTGCAGAGATACTATCTACTCATAGCCTTACACCTACACGTGTGCTGATGATTGGTGACGCGCTCATTGATTACCAAAGCGCGCAGACTAACAATGTTGCTTTCTTAGGACGCGTGCGTACTGGAGATAAAAACCCCTTTCCAGAACAAGTTAACACGGTATCCGATTTGAATACATTACTAACTTGAAGCAGTATTGTTAATGCAAATACAGATTTATTGGCTGCTAATTCCCCTGGTCATACCACCCCAGTATTGAACTTACTAAGAGCGGGATGGTTAATAACACTGAAAAAACTACATGCTGCATCATTAGCTGTCTAGTATGGCACATGTACTCTTTGTAAATCTTCTATAGCGGCTCGAATTATCTAAACACGGAATTAATTAATACTTATAATATTATCTAAGAATTATTCAGTATTAATTTTCGCACTGCACTAACGAGCTACATCTATGATCTCTAAAATATATTTATTCTTAAAAGAATTTTGGTCAGGTTTTCTATTAACTCTTTATAGAATAAAAGGCGGCTATACAAAAGTAAGCGTTAGAGGGCAATCAATACGTATTGCAGTAGATAATTGGCGAACCCTTAAACGAGCAAAAACTTATTCTGTTAAAGAACCGGATACATTAGATTGGCTCGATAGCTTTGAACCTGATTCGTGTTATTTTGATCTGGGTGCAAACATCGGTCAATATTCTCTGTATCCTGTCAAAAAACATGGTAAAAAAATTCATGTGTTTGCTTTTGAGCCTCAGAGCATAAATTATTATTTGCTTAATAAAAATATATACCTAAATAAACTTGAAAATAATATTACGTCCTATTGTGTTGCCGTATCTGGAAATAGTGAATTTTCTAAACTGTATATTCCTAAATTTATTCCCGGTGGAAACCGTTCACAATTTGGAAAAGAAGATCTTAAAAACATGAAGATTTCAGCCAATCATATACAGGGCATGTTTGGAGTAACGCTGGATGACTTGTGCGCGGTGTGGAATTTCCCATTTCCCAATTATATTAAGATTGATGTTGATGGCATAGAAGTCTCTATTATTAAAGGTGCAAAGAATGTGCTCAGCAATCATGCTATTAGGTCTGTTATCGTAGAATTAGGGACTGATGAAGAACAACAAGAGGCAGTAAATCTGATGGCACAGGCAGGCCTAAGAGTAAAATCTAAAACAACAAAAAATTGGGGAGAGACTTGTTTCGTATTTGAAAGAAATTAATCTGACAACAAAGAATACAGTTCTTGAACTTAAATATATTCCAGTTAGATAGTCAAAATTTCACCTCCTTTTTATCTAAAACATATACTGGGATCTTATATATCGCCTGAACGCACATGGCAAAATAAAGTCACTTATTGTTATCGTAATACACCGCGTCGCAATAGTTTCCAAAAAACTTTATAGCCCCATAATACTGGATGACGGCGCAGTTTTGGAGTAACTTCAATACGAATCCCAGTGTGACGTTCGATCTTCCATGCGGCATAATCAATACAGTCCCGGAAGGTAAATGTCGCCTTTATCAGCCGAAGCACGGAAAGAACCCGTCCCTGCCAACGACGCAAGCGCCAACGCCTCAAAGAATTTCGGCGCTCAGCCTCATCAGTTAAGCATCGGTAGTGGACTTGTCCTTGATGCTCCTCCGGCAATTTCTCAAGTATTCCCACCAGAGAAGGCAAAGCATATTCGGTCAGCTTTATGTAATCATCCAAATTGAGTTTAACAAGCTGACAAGCACGCGATTCCTGCTCAGGCCTAAGTTCAGCCGCATAGGTGAGAGTCAAACCCCTGACCCAAATTTCTTCCACAGTTATTACACGCGGGCCCAACACCGAAATAGTAGGAGTAAGAAATGCAACTACTGCATGCGCTAATGAATAGTAAACACGCTGGCGAATAGCTTCATTTCGAACATACAATAACCGCACAGGTTGAGCAAAACGTGCCCATAGGTACGAATGAAACCAATATTGGTTTCCTTTCTCGAAGTCTGCTATTGAAATAACTGCATATTTAGCACGAAATGTTTTCTCCTGCCTAGATACCTCAAGATAAAACACATTCGGCGGTAACCATGCATTGAAATAGCGCAAGTAATGTTCTTGGTAAGCATTGCTATAGTCGTCCACCACGGTATAAAAATCAACCACCCCATCGCCAATTTCATAGGAACGCAAACAAGATCCATAAAGAATAATGGCATCTAGTGATGACTCAAAACGTGATTTCAGTTCTTCAACAAAGATTGAAAAATCTTCCGACACATCCCTTGATCCTATAGATGCGACTTCGGAAACTAAGCTATCCGGGATCTTTCTATCCAATGTTGCTACATGATCTGTCATTGATACAGGTCCGTGGAATCCGTTTGTGTACTACCAAGTCAGGAAAGTGATAGGGCCAGCTGCCGAAATCTTTAACGGCCCGTTCTGACTTGCTGCTCGGTAAGATTCACCGTCAACAATATAATCGTCATCTATCGCTAGCTCCAGCGTACTGCTGTTGTGACTATGATAACCGTCATGCTCCTTGAGAGTCGCACCTTTTCCTGAAATTATTGAAGTTATCGATCGTAAAATATTTTTCCGACGCTGCTCGATAAATGTAACATGAATCGGTTCCTGCTCCTGTCCCCAGTACGGATGCATATTAAATAGCAAGCGATCAAGCGTACTGGCAAACAAAATCAATTGGGCACCATTGCAAGTCTTTTCACCTACCTTGATCGTTGTCGTCTGTGCTGGCGCCCATGCCCCTTTGCGGCACCCAAGAATCAATCCAACAATATAACCAAACATGATTAAGCCTGAATAAACTTCTCCAGTGATTCCCATTTGCTTGATCCTGCTTCTGGAGAATATTACAGCACGAGCAATAATACCAACTCCGAAAAACATACCATACACTTTAGCAGAACCTGTTTGCTCTATACACAATACATGTCGTCGTACTAATGAGGGTAAAGTCCGTGTCAACAAGTATTTGCTTAAATTTCGTGCAGCGTCTTCTGGGACATCGTGACTAATTAAATCAAGCGCCGTCATATTGGTCGTGCCACCGGGTAATATTGCAAGAATCGGCCAATTTTCAAGAGGATGTGTTATAAACAAATGATTTAAAACTGCCTGTACAGTACCATCTCCACCTGCAATTACCAGCAAATCAATACCAGTAGCCATGAAATCGCTCACTGTTGCATTAAACTCATCAGCACTCGTAGCTTCTCGAATAATTACACCGGGAATTTCTTCCAACACATGCATTATTACGCCCTTACGCTTGCGAAATCGTCCACTTAGAGGGTTGAAAAGTAAACCAATTTTAGCCCCTCCCATTTGTATTTTTTTAATTCGTAACTCTTCTGTCATTTATACTAACCGGTGTTCGTGTAAAAATCCGTACTGCCAGCTCTCGTTCATCTCGGCTTTGGATGATTTCTTCAAACCACGACTTCAACGGGCCATAATGCCGTCTTTCACGCCAGCCAATAACTACTCTCATAACAAGAATAGCCGTAGAGAGCAGTTGCCATATAACTACCGACAAAAAGCCAAGTTCTGGTTGATTTATCAACCAACTACATGTCAACAATATCAGATTAGGGTTGCGCCGGGCAGTAATCAACCGGTTAAATGAATCGAACTTGCGCCAGATAAACATATCAAATGACCCTATCCAAAACTGGAATACCCCCTCACATACCCTGCCACCTATATAACCAATAAACATCAACCACATTAGTATTTGCAAGTCGGGTATCGATATTGATACTGCAGTTAAACCCACGCCCCATGCCATATACCAAAGTGGCGGATGAATTATATCGAGACCATGATCGAGTACATCACCAAAGCGACTCGTAGTAACAGTCACCCTTGCCAATTTTCCATCCACGGTATCCAAGAAAGTCATGATCCATCCCATAACCAATCCTATACTGTAATTGCCATGCCAAAATGCAATCCCCGTCAACACAGCAAATACTAGACTAATTAGAGTGACATGATTGGGCTGCAAACCAATGCGCACACAAAGGTGAGTAAACCAAAATGCAGGCACAGGCCAGATCCATTTCGTAACTAAATCAGTTACACCCTTGTATGATCCGGCAAACAATTCTGATTCGAGAAGCTTGTAGTTAGAACTACTAATAAATAGCACGTAGGGCGCAGCTTTCTTCTTCAGATTCTTTTGCTGAAGCTCTAAATTTAAGTCATCCAGTGTGTAGCGAGAAAAAGTAGAGATAGTATGTCCCCTACCTTCACCTAGAAAATCCGCAAGTACATTAGGTGCGCTGCCATCAGCAATGCGGATAGCAACCGTTTCGTCACTATCACTAACCAACATAAAATTCTTTCGCGTGTGGACTAATGCTGATAACACTCTCGCATCAAACAAATGGTCCGCGCATAGGAACAAAACCTGCGCCCCCTCTGGAACAATGCTAAGGTCATCAACCAGGGTAACCTGATTCTTGAAAACCTTTAACATACGTTGCAAACGTTCTCGACCACTTAGATCCCAAACGTCAATCTCACTATTACCAATGATATAAATAAAAATCGCCATTTCCAGGTTTTAAATTATTTTTAGATATTATCTTGGCTTGAAATCATGAAATATGGTTCTGCAACACATTCAATAATATCTATTTAGTTAAAAAGGACCACGCAGATTACATTATCTGCGACATTACTACCACAACAACAAGTCATCCAAAAATAAATTTTTGTGCTTTATAGTCCTACCAAAGGATACTGGGCAAACAACTAAGGAATCCTACGTAACCAAAAATTAGCTAAGACGATCAGCGCTAATCCTGGGAATAGAGCGGTCAGAGCTGGGTTCAAATGTAACAACAGGCCAGCGTTTGCTATAATCTGATCAAGTAAATAGACACAAATGCCGGCCATGGCTGCAAGCACCAACTTGTTGGCCATACCAGCTCTAGTAGATCCTAGAACAAAAGGTATGGAAAGGAGCAACATTGCAATAGTTGTGAAGCCCCCTCCAGCTTTTCGCCACAAAGCAAGTGCATATGCATCCGCTTCTTGGCCTGTAGTTCGTAAGAAACGTACATGT
>PVMK01117562.1_pt1 | contig 20653 bp, 14 predicted proteins | sample 1853481 | NCBI WGS metagenome assembly PVMK01 (sample SAMN08533507, study PRJNA380276) | Marine sediment metagenome, whole genome shotgun sequencing project.
CGCAGGCAAACTGCACCTTCCCATCGGTTAACTCGCTGCTGACATCACGCTATCCAGGGATCTTCATTCGCCAGGAGGAGGGGCAGATGGGGATTCCGGAAAGCACTCCCTCGATAGCCGAAATCCTGAAGGCGAAGGGCTACAACACGATCGCCGTTTCGGCGAGCCACATCGTCCGGGCGACACCGACCCGGTACAACCCGAGCGGCGGCTTCGGCCGGGGATTCGACACCTTTGTCGAGGGGTGCGTATGGCGGCACGGCGCATGCGTCAACCGCAAGGTGTTCGCAGAACTCGACCGTGTGCAGGCACCGTTTTTCATGTACATCCACTACATGGAACCGCACGCGCCGTATTTTCCACCCGAGCACTACTCGCGACGCTTCGCCGGGGACTACGAGGGCCACGAGTTCATCGCCAACGGCGACCCCAATCCCATCGCGGAGATGCTGTACGACGACGGACCCGAGCTCGACATCACCGAGAGTGACATCCAACACCTCGTAGACCTGTACGACGACGAGATCCGCTCCTTCGACGGGGTCTTCCGACGCTTCGTGCAAAACCTCGAGGAGCGGGGGTTCCTCGATAACACGCTGATTGTGTTCGCCGCCGACCACGGTGAGGAGTTCATGGAGCACGGTCACGTCAAGCACTGTCGCGGGGTCTGGAACACCCTCACACACGTGCCGCTGATTTTTCGCTTCCCGGACACCGGCGGCGGTCGGCGAATCAGTTCGGCGGTGCAAAACCTGGACGTCGTTCCCACCATCCTCGACTATCTCGGAATCGAATCCGATGGAATCAGTCTGGAGGGTGTGAGCCTTCGTCCGCTGATCGAAGACCGAGAGCCAACACAGATTTTTGCCTTCACCGACTCCGGGAAATACCGCGCCGTCGATGACGGCCGTTTCCACCTGATTCTCGACGGCGCCAACCGCTCGGTGACTTTCTTCGACACCCTTTCGGACCCACTCGAGCAGCACGATGTGTACCACGACAATCCCTCCGAGCTGGGACCGCTGGGCATCGCTCTCGACCGGTGGTTGGAGGATTCGGGGCAGCGGGTGCGTTTCGACAAGGCCATCGCCGAGTCCAAGACCAAGACAGAAGAGCTCCGTGCGCTCGGTTACCTCGAGTAGGCTCGCGATTCCGGATCACAGGCTGAGGCCAGCCACCCCCCGTGCTACAGTTCCGAAATGTACCGCGCTCTGACCTGCTCCGCCGTCATCACGGCCCTGATTTCGCTCGGCTGCGGTCAGGGGTCGATCCCACCGACTGTGGAATCGACACCACCGAACGTCATTCTGGTGCTGGTTGACACTCTGCGTGCGGACCACATGAGCCTCTACGGGTACGAGCGCGCTACGACGCCGTTCATCGACGGATTAGCGGCCGACGCGGTCGTCTTCGATCGCGCCCGGTCGCAGGCGGCGTGCACCTTCCCGTCGGTCAATTCTCTCTTCACATCGCGCTACGCCTTCGATTATTACGTTCAGGGCGAGGGTCAGATGGGCATCCCCCAAAAGTATCCGACGATCGCCGAGATCCTGCACGCTCAGGGCTACCACACGATCGCCGTCTCGGCGAGCCCGATCGTCCGCAGGACACCGACCAAGGAAAACCCGAACGGCGGCTTCGACGCCGGTTTCGAAGTCTTTGACGAAAGCTGCTTGTGGGACGATGCGGCGTGTGTCAACGCCCGTGCGCTGGAGCTTATCGGAAACACCAGGGAACCCTTCTTTCTCTACCTCCACTATATGGACCCCCATGGCAACTATGCGCCGCCGGCCGACTATCAGAAGATCTTTGCCGGACCGTACGACGGGTACGACTTTATCGCTGCAGGTGACCACAACCCGATTGCCGACATGATCTACGCCGACGGTCCCGAGCTCGATATCACCGATCGCGATATGCAGCACCTCATCGATCTCTATGACGACGAGATCCGCTACTTCGACGGTCAGTTCTCGCGCCTCGTCGCATCGCTCCGTGAGGACGATCTCCTCGATCGATCGCTCCTGATCTTCACCTCGGATCATGGCGAGGAGTTTCTGGAGCACGGACACGTCGGACACTGCCGGGGAGTGTGGGACACGCTCACCCGGGTGCCGTTCTTCGTGAGGTTTCCGTCCACCACCGACGGGACGCGGATCGACACTGCGGTGCAGCTCGTCGACATCCTCCCAACCGTGCTCGACGAGCTCGGAATCGAAGCCGCCGCCACCCCCTTCGAGGGCCTCACCCTGCGTCCGCTGCTCGAGGGCGGTGAGCCGGCCCGAGCTTTTGCCTTCACCGACCAGAGCAGGTACCGCGCCGCGGACGACGGGCGGTGGCAGCTCATCCTCGACGGGGTGGAATCGAGCGCAACGTTGTACGATCTCCGGGCCGACCCCCTCCAGCAGCGCGATCTCTCCACCCAGAACCCATCGCAGGCCGAGCGAATGGGCGCCGTTCTCAACCGATGGCTGAAGGACACCGGTCAGTGGGTCCGATTCGACGAAGCTCTCGCGGCGAGCAAGGCCAAGGAAGAAGAGCTCCGTGCCCTCGGCTATCTCCGCTGACCGATGCCGTGCGATAGACTACGCCCATGAAACGGAATCCGACCGGTATCGTGATCGCGGCTCTGATGGCTCTCCTGCCACTCTCCTGCGGCCGACAGCCGCTCTCGCCTCGACCGGACCCGGTGAACGTCATCATCGTGATGGTCGATACCCTTCGCGCCGACCACATGAGCACCTACGGCTACGAACGAAAGACCACGCCCTTCATCAGCAAATTTGCTTCCCAAGCAGTCGTCTTCGAGCACGCGCGGTCCCAGGCCAGCTGCACCTTCCCGTCGGTCAACTCGCTGCTCACATCCCGCAACCCGGCCATCTTCAACCGTCAGGGCAAGGGACAGCTCGGCATCCCCGATGAGTACCCGTCGATCGCCGAGATATTGAAGGAACAGGGCTACAGCACCATCGCAGTCTCGGCAAGCCCCATCGTTTGCGCCACGCCGAGCGATATGAACCCGATCGGCGGCTTTGGCCGCGGGTTCGACGTCTTTGTGGAGGATCCGCAGTGGGGCTCCGGCGCCCGGGTCAACCGCTCCGTGTTCAGGCAACTCGATGCAGTCCAGGAGCCGTTCTTCCTCTATGCCCACTACATGGACGTGCACGGTCCATACCGCCCACCGGCGAGATACAAGAAGCGTTTTGCCGGAGAGTACGAAGGATTCGAGTTCATCAAGCGCGGCAGTCCCGTCCCGATCGGGAAGATGCTGTACAACAACGGCCCCCATTTCGAAATCACCGACCGTGACATCCAGCACCTAGTCGACCTTTACGACGATGAGATCCGCTATTTCGACGGCGTGTTCCGGCGCCTCTTCAAGAACCTGAAGGAGCGGGATCTACTCGATCGCACGATCATCGTGCTCACAGCTGATCATGGGGAGGAGTTCCTCGAGCACGGCCACATCAAACACTGCCGCGGGGTCTGGGACACGGTCACCCGGGTTCCATTGATCTTCCGTTTCCCGAGTGTCGAGGGAGGGCTTCGAATCGACGGCGCCGTTCAAAACCTCGATATCGTCCCGACCCTTCTCGATTACCTCGGCATCCAAACCGAGGGCCTCGAGCTCGAGGGGAAGAGCCTGCTGCCCCTCGTTGAAAGCCAAGAGCCATCGCGGGAGTACGCCTTTGCCGACCAACGCGAGCATAGGTCCGCCGACGATGGGCATTTTCAGCTGATTCTGGACGGTGAGGACGGCACGATGACCCTCTTCGACCTTCGTTCGGATCCACTCGAGCAGCACGACCTGTTCAGCCCCGACCACCCCGAGGTCCCCGGGTTGAGCGAGGCCCTCAACCGGTGGCTCACCGACACGGGCCAGCTGGCGCGATTCGACGAGGATATGGCCGCCGCCAGAATCAAGGAGGAGGAGCTACGGGCGCTGGGCTACTTGGAGTGACGAGGTAGCCGAAAGCCTCGAGCCGCTCGCGCTCGACTGGGCTCAGCACTACCTCTCCACTCTCAGACCCGGAGCCGATCCTCCGGTGGAGCGCCAGGGCTTCCTCGTTCTGGGCGCGCAGGAGATCTACTAGGGTGCGCAGCCGGCCCGCGTCCGACCCGGCCAGGTTTACCAGCTCGCCCGGATCGTCCGCGAGGTGAAAGAGGAGCGGAGGTTGTTCCGGGTAGTTGAAAATCGCCTTGTAGCCGTCCGCCACCACCGCCCGATCGAGGGTTCCAACAAAGACCGGGGCGTTGTCGTCACGCAGGTGAAGAGGTGTTCCCGGCAGATCCCCGGTGGGGAGTCCGGCAAACTCCAGCAGGGTCGGTCCGAGATCCACCGCCGAGCAGAGCATCCGGTTCTCGACTCCGCCACGATCGCTGTCCGGCCACTTGATGAACAGCGGCACCCGGATGATCTCGTCGAAAAGCGTTGTATGACCGAGGCCCCCGTGCTCCATGAACTCCTCACCATGGTCGCTGGTCACAACGATGAGCATCTGATCCCACATCCCACTCCTTCGCAAGCTGTCGAAGAGCGTTCCCAGCGACTCGTCGAGGTACTGCACTCCGGCACCGTAGGTGTGGCGTAGGATTTCGACATCCTGTGGCTCGAACGGGAACTTTCCGCGGACCAGCCCGTGAAGGAATCTGGAAGAACAGAGGCCCTGCCGACAGCCGAAGTCCTCGACTCCGAAAACTTCGGCGATCACTCGCTTGTTGATCCCGGGCGCCTCATAGGGCAGCACGTGGCGATCAGCATGGGGCTCAAAGGTGTGGAGAAAGAAGAAAAAATCTTCGTCCCGGTGCGCGAATACCCAGTTCGCTGCGGCGCGAGCCTGGCGAGCGGCTCGCCATCGGCTGACCTGGTAACCGTCAAAGCCTTTTGCAAAACCCCACCGAGGACTCAACCATCCACAGTCGTAGACCAGCGCCGCGGTTGAGAATCCTGCCAACAGGAAACGTTCGGCAAGGGTCGGGATCGCTGGGTCGATGGCCTGATTCAAGAGCTGCGCGCGGTGCGTCGACGGGTGGTAGCCGGTCAACATGGACGCGTGGGAAGGCTTGGTCCAGCTCGCCGCCGCATAGTGCCCGGTCCAAACCTCGGCTTCGGCCGCCAGCCACTCGAGGGTTGGGGTGTCCAGATCGCCTCCAAAAACGCTTCCCGCGGCATCTTCCCGAAGAGTATCGACCGATATCAGAAGAACCTGAATCGGAAGCTTCTGCGGCGGCTTCTTCGACCGCGCCAGTTGATTGATGGTTACTTCCCGCAGGAGGAGGGTGCAGCCCTCCGGCAGACGTGCCTCGAAATCGATCGTCACCCGCTCACCGGCCAACCCGGCCAGATCCACCCGTTCTTGCCACCACCCCAGCGATCGGTCGATCGGGATAGCGTGTCGGACGATCTCACCATCCTCGAATCCGACCTCGACGGACAGGTCGCCTTCACCGAGCGTGGAATCGGACTGCCCGCATGTCACGGCGCCCGCAAGCTCGAGAACCGGTTCACGGTGCAGCTCTACATCGGTCGTCAATCGAACGCCGGGCGCTACGGTGATGGCCACCCAGGTCTCGTCAGCGCAGAAGCTCTCGCGGGCCACGAGTCGATGGCCTTCAACCTCGAATGCGCCGCCCGCAACCAGATCGACAGATTCTACAACCACCGGTTCGCTGCCACAGGCGGCCGCGCCGAGCACGGAAAGAATCAGCAAGCAGGTTCGTGAAAGGTCCATATGCTCATCAACCCATCAAAGGTATCCGAGGGCCTTGAGCTCCTCGATGACCTCCGGCGACACCACGCCACTGTCCATGGCCTCACCCTGAGACTGCATGACGTCGAAGGCGCCGGTCAGCAATCCAATGAGATCAGCGATGTCGGGATCGAGTGGATCACACACATTGTCGAGCTCGAACGGATCGACGCCGAGGTCGTAGTACTCGCATGACCCCTCGGTGTTGATGATCAGCTTGCGAGCCGCGCTGCGGGTGGCGTAAACCTCACCCCGCACCCAACTCTTCCTGAGCCGGCTGTCGTCCGCTGGCCGCCGCTGCGCGAACGCTTCGGTGACGGTCCACGGCGCCTGTCGGTCGCGCAGGAGCGGGAGGAAGGACCTACCAACCACCGGTATCGCCTGCGCCTCCATGCTCGCTCCGGCCAGCGCGGCCATGGTCGGCGCCACGTCGACGAGGCGGACCATGGCAGGCGTGCGGCCGGTTACGAAGCGGCTTTCCGGACTGTGAACCAAAAGGGGGACCCGGATCTGTTCGTCATAAATGTACTGGCCGTGACCCATCTTTTGGTGGTTTCCAAGCCCCTCACCGTGGTCGGAGGTGATGAACCAGACCGATCCATCGAGGAGACCTCGAACATCGAGCCCACCGTAAAACTCTTTCAGAGCCCGGTCGACCGCATACAGCTGGCCATCGTATCGGTTGATGGCGCGAACGATCGGGATCTTGGCCTCACGACGGTCGGCCGGAAGCCCGTGGTGCTCACGCAACCACGACCGCAGCTTGCCGCCCCGCGGCTCCGCATTTTCGACAACCCACTTGACTGCTTGCCGGTGCAGACGCTTCGGAGCGCGCCACTCGTGGACATCGTAGAGGTGAACCCAGACAAAGGACCTCGTCTCGGGGCCTGCTTCGTCGAGCCACTCGAGCGCCCGGGCGAGAACAGCTTCGGCGGGCTCATAAGCTCTCGACGCGCTGAAGCGATCAAAACCGGCGCCGAGCCCGTTGAGGAACTTCACCGGCGTGAAGGCGGCGGTCCGATAGCCCTGTTGCGAGAGCACCTCGGCGATCGTGAGCAGGCGATCGTCCAATTGCTCACCGTTGATCAGGAGATTGTGTTGGGCGGGTTGCAGCGAGGTGAAGAGGGAGGCATGGCTCGGCGCGGTATGAGAGCACGAAGCGAACGCCAAGTCAAAGACCACGGATCGGTCGGCCAAACCGTCGAGAAACGGAGAAACACCCCGTGGATAGCCGTATGTCCCGAGGTGGTCCGCACGAAGCGTGTCGATGGTGACCAGGATGATTCGCTGGGGAGGCCCTTGCGGGGCACCGCAACCTCCCATCGCCAGCAACAGCAGGACAGCGGCCGCGCTCTTGGCCCACGCCGCGACATGCTCCCGAAGCTCTGTCCAACAGTGATCGCCGGTTCCCGCATGGGTTTTCAAAGCTCGTGGCACCTGCCCGCGTTCCCCCTTCCGCCGCAAAAGCGGCGCCCAAGAATACCGCGGTTAGCGCTTCCTGCGCTGAACCTCGGCTGCATATCGTTCGTTGTACAGGTTCGCCGTTTTCCGCATCGAGTCCTCCGCCACCCGCCAGTTCGACGACAGCGCTTCGCCCAGCGATCGCGTGACCTCTGCAGCACCCAGACGGCGCGCCCGCACCAGGAGTCGAAAGACGTGGTGGACGTTGGCAACGGTCTGCCGGGCGAGACCCATCAGTGGGCCCGGGTCTATGCTGCGCAGCACATCGCGCGAAACCTCCAGGGCCAGCTCGGTGTCGGCGCCGGGTTCGAGATGGCCGGCGCGGACCATGTGGTCGATCAGGAACGCGCGGTGCCCGTACTCGGTCAGCGCCATGGTCGCGTCCTTGATCGCAAAGATATAGATGATCTTGCGCCAAATCCTGCGGAGAACGTACTTGACGGCCGCCACGCCGACAGCGAGACACCCGGAAAGCGACAGCGGTCCGTCGAGACCCCGACCGAGCCTGCGCCGAACCTCGAGCGCGATCTCCCGCCGTCTGACCCTGGAAATGGTACCCGGGATGCGCCGCCTGAAAACCGTCTCGAAGACGATGTCGACCAGCGGCAGTGGGATCAGCACCGACAGCCCGGCACAGGTGGCATCGGCGTAGATCCGCCAGTCGATGTCGGATTTCGAATTTCGAATTTCGAATTTCGAATTTTCCACCGGGCCTCCCAGGTACGGGGTTCAGGGTACAGGGTTCAGGGCGCACCCACCCAGGTACAGGGATTCACCGCCCTGCTGCCGACCTGGATGCAGGGACAAGGGAGGGGGCCTTCACCCTGCCCCCTGCACCCTGTGCCCTGTTCCCTGTGTCCTGTGCCCTGCACCCTGAACCCTGTGCCCGGCCGCCTGCTACACTCTCCGGCCATGTACGAAGCGGAACGGGAAACTGCCGTCAAGATCGTCGCCGAGGTCTGTGGCCTGACCCGCCGGGTTCAGGATGCAATCGTCGCGGCCGGCGACGCGCTCATCAAGGGCGACCGGTCGCCGGTCACCCTCGCCGATCTCGCGGCCCAGGTGGTTGTCAGCCTCCGTTTGGCACAGGGGTTTCCGGATGATCCCCTGCTTGCCGAGGAGGACTCGGCGGCGCTCGCCGACTCGGCGGACATGAGAGATCGAGTGCTCGAACAGGCGCGGGAGCATTTCGCCTCTCTCAGCAAGGACGAGTTGATCGGGGCTCTCGACAGGGGCGACCATCGGGGAGGCGGTGCCGGCCGCTACTGGGTCCTCGACCCGATCGACGGCACCAAGGGTTTCCTGCGCGGCGATCAGTACGCGGTGGCGGTGGCGTTGGTCGTCGACGGAAATGTAGTGGTCGGTGTTCTCGGCTGTCCGAACCTGCCCGCCATGCAGGAGGAGACCAACCCCGGCTCGCTGTTCAGCGCCGTGCGCGGTGGCGGCGCGCAAAGCCATTCTCTCGACGGAACAATCGGCGGCGCCATCCACGTTGATGCGATCACCGATCCCGCCGACGCGGTGGTGTGCGAATCGGTGGTGGCGGCCCACGCCGCCCACTCGGTGCAGGCCGGCATCGCGGAGCGCCTCGGCATCACTATGCCCCCGTACCGAATCGACAGCCAATGCAAGTATGCGGTGGTGGCGCGTGGCGAGGCGTCGATCTACCTCCGCCTGCCGCGGGACACGTCCTACCGCGAGAAGGTCTGGGACCACGCCGCCGGAGTAGTGGTCGTCGAAGAGGCGGGCGGCCGGGTCACCGACCTCGACGGAAGGCCGCTGGATTTCTCCGAGGGACGCCTGCTCGGCACCCACCGCGGCATCGTAGCCACCAACGGCGCGATCCACGACAAGGTCCTCGAAGCCTGCCGAGCCGAGCTCAGGCTCGATTGACCACCGGAACACCCACCAATAGAACCACAGAGACACAGAGGCACAGAGAAGGAACACAGAGCCGCCCACCCACGTCGCAAACACGAAGACACAAAGACACGAAGACATCACAGGACCGCCTACCCATCCATATTGCCCGCAGATCACGCAGATTAACGCAGATAATTTCGGGGGCACAAAGAACGCCCACACCCGAACTTCATCATCGACGAGGTCCCGGCCATCGTCGATCGACGGCCGGAAACCGGAGGACGGGGCAACGTCTCCGAATGCCAGCATTCGTCGCCGTTCCCCTGTCCTCTGGCCTGCGCTCTCGAAGAGCGCAGACCTCGCCACTCGTCCTGAGTTGTTGTTGGGTGCACGGTGCCCCTTCGATGTCAGGCGGAACCGACGCGCCCCCGGGCGCGTCGGCCGGGGGGAAGGCAGGCTGCGACGAACGTTCGCGTTCGGAGCGGACTGGCTTCCCTCCGGTGGCGGCGATCGCCAGATCGCCGACGGTTCCGCCGTCAATCCTTGGCACTGCAGTATCGGAGAGTCCATCTGCGTTAATCTGCGTGATCTGCGGGCAATTTGTGCGGGTGGGTGCAGGGCCTTCGTGTCTTCGTGTCTTCGTGTTTGCGATGTCCTCTGTGTTTCTCTCTGTGTCTCTGTGACTCTGTGGTTTTCGCGCCTTGGCGGTTAGCTGGCCGGCGGCAGGACGGTTCCGGAGTGCTCGAAGCTGACCGCGCGCTTGCCGGTGGTGCAGGCCATGCAGGCCGGCGCCGACTTGATCACGTTCTCGACGAAGACTTCTTCCGGCATGTAGTAGAGCGCGTCGACGCCGAGCTCTGTCCGCACCTCCTCGGTGTCGCCGTTGAAGCGCGCGCCGATGAGCTCCTTCTGGGTCGGAGTGTTGATGCCCTGAAAGCACGAGTCGATGACCATCGGCCACAGGGTGCCGAAGAAGATCTTACCTGCCCCGGCGGCGCGGAAGGCGCGCACGATGTGCTTCGCGTTTGTGCCGCGCACGATGCTGTCGTCGACCAAAAAGATGTTTCGCCCCTGGACCGCCTTGGCGTCGACCCGGAAATCGAGCATTGCCGCCTCCTCGCGCGCCTCCTGGGTCTCCTCCATGAAGATGCGGCCGCCGTAGCGGTACTTGGAGACCGGCGTCGCGTACTGCAAGGCCGAGTTCTCAATCTCCTTCTCGAGCTTCTGGGCAAAGGCCTCGGCGCCGGGGATCGGCGAATGCGGGATCGGCACCACCAGGCCGATCTCATCCACCACTTCGGGCGCCGTCTCGAGAAGGTGCAGGGCCAGGGTCCGACCCGCCCGCCAGCGGTAGGAACGGATGTTGTCGCCCATCATCCTCGACTCGACGTCGGCAAAGTAGATGAGCTCGAAAGCGCATGGGCGCGGGTCTTTTTGAATCAGGACCCGTTCGTCGACCTCGAGGCTGCGATCGATGAAAAGGGCTGCTCCGTGCGGCACCTCTTCCTCGACTGAGAATCCGTTCTGCTCCAGGGCCAGGGTTTCGGAGGCGATCATCACTGCGTCCCGCCCCGATTCCGTCCTGCGACCGAGGACCATCGGCCGGAAGCCGTGCGGATCGCGGAAGGCGTAGAGTCCGCCGGGGGTCGTAACGACCGTTGAATATGCGCCGGTCAAGCGCCGCTGCATTTCTTCGATGGCGGAGAAGATAATCTCCCTCTCCTCTGCGCCCGGATCATGCCGCCGAAAGTGCTCCACCCACAGGCTGAGGACTCGCAGCATCGCATCGGCATCGCAGGTCGCCGACAGTCCCTGCCCCCGCTCCTCAAGCTCTGCCTCGATCTGGGGGACGTTTGTGATGTGACCGTTGTGGGCAAGGGCGATGGCCGAGAGCGGATCAAAGAAGGGCTGCGCGTTGTTGGTGCCGCCGCTGCCGTACGTCTTGTACCGGGTGTGGGCGATCCCCACATCTCCCTGCAAATAGCCGAGCGGTTTGAAGATATCGTCGGCGAGCCCCTCGCCCTTCTCGAGGGAGGCGTTCCGGTGCGCGGGATCGAAGACGAAGAGCCCGGCGTAGGCTGGACCGCGGTGCTGGAGGAAGTGCGCTCCGTTGCCGAGATCGCCGACCACCGATCTGCCGTCGTTACTGATGACCCCGACGATGCCGCACATGGAACCTCCCTCAGAGATCGATACTATAAACCAACCTCAGGAATCGAGCGAGCAGTCCGGCCAGCGCGGAAATAGTAATCAGTGATCAGTATTCAGTAATCAGTCCAGATCCGTTTCAGCGTGCTTACTGATCACTGATTACTGATCACTGATCACTTGTCCTAATCTCCTTGACGCTCGATTTCGCCGGTCATCGGGACGAAGCGGACCGGGATCACCGATCGCTCGTCGAAGCCGTCGGTTGTGCGCGTGATGACCTTGAGCTCCTGGTAGAAATCGCCGACCGGGATCACCATGTTGGAACCCTCGGCGAGCTGGTCGAGCAGGGGATCCGGTATCCGTTCGGGCGCCGCGGTCACTATGATCCCGTCAAATGGCGCCTCCTCGGGCCAGCCGCCGTAGCCATCTCCACATCGCACTTGGACGGTATCGTAACCAAGCTCCGAGAGTGTGGCTGCCGCACGCTCACACAGACGCTCACGGATTTCAATCGAACGCACCTCGACCCCCATGGAGGCGAGGACCGCAGCCTGGTAACCCGACCCGGTTCCGATCTCGAGCACCTTATCCCCCGGACCCACCTCGAGCAGCTCGGACATCAGGGCCACGATGTAGGGTTGCGAAATGGTCTGGGAATCACCGATCGGCAGCGGCGAGTCGCTGTAGGCGGCGTCGCGATCATTTTCGGGGACAAAGAGATGGCGGGGAACTGTTTGCATGCTCTCGACCACCAGGGGATTCTTGACCCCGCGGGCCTCGATCTGCCGGCTGACCATTTCTTGGCGTTGCATATTCCAGTCCGGGTCGGCGGATTCCGATGGCTGCCCGCCGTGGGAGTTACAGCCGCTGATCAAGATTGTAACGACTGAGATCATGGCGGCGCACAGCATGATTTTCACCTGTCCGCAACACTTCATTCTCGCTCTCCACCTTTCGCCGGGACGTTCGCACGATCTCGGTCGTGCCCCTCAACCCACGCCCCGGTCGGCCGCCTCTCAAGGTGCACACAGAAGGACGGACCTCCCGCCTGTTCATAATGGTAGACCAGCCGACTGCGATTCACCATCTCCATGACGCCAATTCACATGCAACTCCTGTTCCCAGAAAAGGAGACCACCCGACAACTCACATAAGTTTTGAGTTTTGAGTGTTGAGTTTTGAGTTGTTCGCCCACCGTTGTATCGTCCGTAACTCAAAACTTAAAACTCAAAACTCAACACTTGCCCCTCCTTGACACTCCTGTCGGTACCGCCGACGATGACTTCATGAGAAAGACTAACAATCGCAATCGTTCGCAGACATCCGAAGATGGACTGACCCGCCGTGAAGCGCTCGCCGTCGGCGCCGCTGCCGCGGTGGTTGCAGCCACCGGCTCATCGGAGGCGACCGGAAGGGCCGTTCGCCGGCCGGTCGCAGTGGCCTCGAAGAACGGCCTCGAAGCGGTCGGCCGAGCCGTCCAGCGCATGGAGGCGGGACTTTCGCCGGTCGAGGCTGCGGTGGAAGGGGTGGGGATCGTCGAAGCCGATCCAAATGACGTCACGGTGGGCTATGGCGGCCTGCCCAACGCCGAGGGCGTGGTCCAGCTCGACGCCTGCTGCATGGACGGTCCAACAATGCGCGCGGGCGCGGTCGGCGCCCTCGAGGGATTCAAGCATCCGGCGAAGGTTGCCTTCGAGGTGATGCGCCGCACGACGCGTGTGATGTTGGTCGGCGAAGGCGCCGCCCGCTTTGCGAGGTCGCTCGGTTTCCCCACCGTAGACCTTCTGACTGAACGTTCGCGCAAGATCTGGCTCTATTGGAAAGGGCAGATGTCGTCTATCGACGACTGGATGACAACTCCGGAACAGATCGAGGACCCCGATGTTCAGTGGTTCATCGAGAAGTACAACGCCATCCGACCGACCGGCACCATCAACCTGTGCGCGGTCGATGCCGACGGTGTCCTCGGAGGCACCACGACCACCTCGGGCCTGTTCTTCAAGATTCCCGGCAGGGTCGGCGACTCACCTCTGATCGGGGCCGGCCTCTTTGTCGACGGCGAGGTTGGCGCCGCCGGTTCGACCGGCCGCGGCGAGTCGGTGATCCAGATCGCCGGCTCGCACACCGTCGTCGAGCTTATGCGCACCGGGAAAACGCCGCGCGAAGCGTGTCTCGGTGCTCTCGACCGTCTGGTACAGGCCACCCGGGTGCCATACCTCCTCGACACCGACGGCCGGCCGACCTTCGACGTCAAGTTCTACGCAGTCAACCCGCGCGGCGAATCGGGCGCTGCAGCGATCTGGGCTGGGGCGGAGTACGCGTGGTGCCGCGGCGGCAGCAAGCCCGAGCTGAGGGACTGCGCCTCCCTCTACCCCACCAAGGCGCCATGGAGGAAGGACGTCTGACCGTCCTCTCACGAGGACACTGAAAACGGAATGAGGACGCGTCCTGACATCAAACCACTGAATGTCGAAGCGTTTTCCGGTTGGCACGGGCTTTGCTCCCTCTGATGGTGACGATGGCATCGAGCGACATCGGGGAGGCGGCCATGACTCGATCCCGACAGCCTGTAATTATTCTTCCCATATTGGTAGTGGTGCTCATGACCGCCCCGCAGCCGGTGGAGGCCGGAGGCTCGTTCGGGGTTCACGTGGGAAGCAGCGGATTCGGCGTTTCGGTCGGTTTTGGTGATTGGGGCGTCTATACGAGTTCGTGGTCCGACCCCTATTGGTCCCTCAATTTCGACGCGGCGCTGGCGGGCTATGGCGAATGGGCGTGGGTTGGTGGCCTCGGGCGTGTTTGGCGTCCCTGGGTTTCCGCCGGCTGGCGACCTTACACCTACGGCCGGTGGGTGCGCACCGGCGCCGGTTGGACCTGGGTCGCCTACGAACCCTGGGGCTACATCCCCCACCACTATGGGAGCTGGGCCTACAGCAGGCTCGGCTGGGTCTGGCGACCCGGCTACGCCTACGCGGGGGCGAACGTGGTGTGGGTCCGCGCCGGCGCTTATGTAGGCTGGTACGCACGGCCCCCCTATGGCTGGAGCCACGCCGCCCATGGCTACCGGCACGGCTACCGTGATGGATACCGAAACGGCTACGATCACGGCTATGACAACGGGTATGACAATGGCTGGCATGACGCCCGCTATGCCACCTTTGTCGGCTGGGGAGACCTCGGCAGTGAGGACATCGCGCATCACGCAGTGAGCCACTCGATGGCGGCGCGAAGCCGGGTCGTTGACCACGCCTCGGCACCAACCTTCGACGAGGTCGGGCGGCATGGCGGCCGGCCGGTGGCCGAAACCCGTCTTTCCCGGCGCACCGTCTCCATGGGCGGACGCGAAATCACTATCGCCCGGCCTGAGGGCGTGGCGCGCAGCATCGAACGTCATGCCGCCGATGCGGTGGGCGAAGCCCTCGCACCGGCCGCGATCGAACGCCGCCAGCCCCTCGTCCGGTCGAGAACCGCATCCACCTCGGGCGCTTCGGTCTCGCGTGAAGCTGTCTCCTTTTCCCGCGAGGCCCATGTCCCCGAGCGGCATCGCCAGGAGTCTTCCTCCTCGACCGGCGTCCGATTCTCCCAAACTGCCGCCGCCGCACGGAGCGAATCCCGGACGACGCCACGCTCCACGGGGGTCCGGTCTCAGATGTCGGGTGGAATCCAGGTTCGTTCATCCACCCGTGCGGCCGCCTCTCACCACAGCTCCAGTCGTGGCCGGGCACCCGAATCGCGGACCGCGGCTACCACCCGCACCAGAAGCTCGACGTCAACCTCCACCCGCGGGCGGAGCAGCGAACGGCGCCGGCCGGCAGCCGCTGATCGGCGAACCAGTGACGCTTCTCGTCCCCCGGCAGCTCGATCTGACACTTCAGTCTCGGACCGCCGCGATTCTGAGAACTCCCGGTCAACCCGGACTCGGCAACCACGCAGCGCGAGAAAGCGCTAACACCTAAGATGAGCGGTTCAATTAGGTGACGACCATCGTGAGGGCGGGGCGGTCGCAAGGCCGCCCCGCCCTCCCCCCTCACGCAGATACAAGATCCAAGATGGAAAATCCGAAATCCGAAATCCGAAATTCCAAATTCCCAATTCTCCCCCGTGCTAGCATTCGAGTCATGATGGGAGAGCCTCACATGAGTTCGAGATCATTATTGGCGGCCATGCTCCTGGTGTTCATCGCGATACCGGCGGGGGCGGCGCAGAAGGACCTCAGCCTGAGCGAAGGCTTTCCCTCGAGAGAGGGCAAGCGCGTGGAGATCGACGCGGCCGATCTCGATGTCCGCGTCAATCGTGGTGACGTGGAGGAAATCGAAGCGGATGTTCTCCTCCACATCCGCGGGGTCGGCGACGAAAAGGGGCAACGATGGATTGAAAGCCATACCCCCTCGTTCACCGACGCCGATGACAAGCTGCGGATCACGGTCGAGACCGCAAAATCGGGGTTCCTCGGTTTCGGACACCTTTCGGCGCGAGCCCAGCTAGCCGTGCTCGCTCCCGGAGAGGTCATCCCGGATATCACAACGACCACCGGCGGCATCCAGGTGCGGGGGGACTTCTCGGCCGCCGACCCCCTGCGGTTGCGCACGTCCAGCGGAGATATGGAGCTGACCGGGGCTGCGGCGTCGCTAGACGTCAGTACCTTCGAGGGAGACGCGCAGATCGAGGTCACTCGGCCTTTCTCGCATTTCGTTGCCCGAACCGCGTCCGGTGACGTACAACTTGTCGGCGGTGCCCAGGAAGCGAGGGTCGACACCGCCTCCGGGAAGATCTCTCTCGAGAACCTCTCAGGCAGCGTCGCCATCAGCACCTCTACCGGGAAGATCACCCTCAGCTGGGACCGCCTCGATCCCGGGCATACCATCCGAATCCGCTCCGCATCCGGCCGTGTTCATCTGATGGTGCCGGAAGGGGTACACCCTCAGGGAAAACTGACGACCACAACCGGCAAGATTCGCAGCGAGTTCCCCGGCGACGTGACCGCGGATGGTAGCGGTCTGATCCTGCGCGGCGACGGTCCGACGTTCGACGTCGAAACCGCATCCGGCGAGATTCAACTCACGAGCCGCGGGGCGTGGGACTGAAGACTGCCAGAACCTTCTCCGACTTCTGACGTTTGTAGGGTTGGAACAGAAGGAGTCTGCTGATGAAGAAAATCTCTCTCGTCGCGATCGTCCTCCTGGCGTGCACCCTTTCGGTGGACGCCGCGGGCCCGAGGACCCTTACCCACAGCGAGCCGGCGGCTGCGACCGAGGTGCTCGATCTCGACAGCGGCATCGGAGATGTCAAGATCACCGCGCGTGAAGGCATCGACGACATCGCTATCGAGGTCCAGTTGACACCGAGGCGCGGGGGATTCTTCTCCTCGAAGCGCCAAGCAGAGCAAGCCGTCGAGGCGGCGTCTCTGCGCACGATCAGCAAAGGCCATCGCTTGGTGCTGAGGATCGATCCACCGGCGGACGAGGATCGCCGCTTCGAGGAGCGGTGGATCATCGAGATCCCCGCTCACATCCGGTTGACGTTGGATCACGGCGTGGGCGACGTCGTCATCCGGGGCATTGCAGCTGGTCTCGAGATCGAATCCGGCGTCGGCGACGTGGATGTTCAGGCTCTGGAGGGTGACGTCACCATCGCCCTTGGCGTCGGCACCGCGGTGGTGCGTGCCCCCGCGTCCGCATATGCCTCGGCCGAAGGCGCCGGCGGAGTCGGCAACGCCCGTCTGACCGTGCTGGGAAAACGGATCGAGAGTGGCGGCTTCGTCGGTCACTCCGCCTCTTGGACGGGCGACGGGAGCTTTCAGATCGAGGTCTCGGTGGGGGTCGGAGACGCAGTCATCACGCTGGACTAGGCCGGCATCAGTTTTGAGTTTTGAGTTAAACCGAATATCTCACGAGCTTCCTGCTACGGTAAGCAGTACGTCGCGACGCCCCCATGCCCTGATACGTCCAATCTCCAAGATCTCGCTGGTGTCCGACGGGCGGCCACTCAAAACTAAGAACTCAAAACTCATCCCGGTGGGGGCGGCATTCCGAATTCCTAATTCCTAGCCCTCTTCCTCCCTCAACCCCTCGAGCAACCAGCGGGCGCCGAGGCGGGCGAGAAAGTAGCAGGCGACGCTCAGCAGCAGGAGCATGACGAGACCGATGATCTGACCCTGGAATCCCTCGTACCACGGCGCGGCGGCCTCCCTGAGCACTCCATCCTGGAGGGTGAAATCCACCCCATAGCTGAGGAACCGGATCGGCGAACCGACGTCCGGGATTCGGAGAATGGCTGTGATCACGCCGAAGATCGCGGCGCCCGCCATGAGCCCCGAGGCGATCAGCGTCCCCTGCTCCGCCCGGGCTAGTCGGACCTCCTCACTGCCGCCGGTTCGAGCCACAATCCAGGCGACTATGGCCCCCGCGAGCACGGCCGTGTTGATCGAGATCGGCAGGTACATACCGAGGGCAAAGGCGAGCATCGGAATCCCTGCCATCCACAACATCACTGCGACCGCACCGCCGAGACCGTAGAGCAGCCAGGGTTGGTTGGCGGGGTTTTCCATCAACCCGCGCGACACCGCCGCGATCATGTTGGCCTGCGGCGCCGGCAGGGCCTGCTCGTTCGACACCAGCAGACCGGTCTCTGGATCGGTGATGAGAAAGCCGTAAGCGTGGTCCATGATCGGGATCACCGCCGCCACCACCAGAGCTGCCACGAACATGCCGAGGAACTTCCATCTCTCCTGGTTGCGGGGCGTGCTGCCGAGCCAGTAACCGATCTTGAAGTCGGTGATCAGCGCTCCCGACGTCGACAACGCGGTGCATACGGCGATGCCGATGATCAGAGCGACGATCATTCCTGCAGTACCCGCCAGACCCACCAGGATCATACAACCGATGGCCAACACCACCGTAATCAGGGTCATGCCGGACACCGGGTTGACCCCCACGATCGCGATCGCCTGGGCCGCCACCGGGGTGAACAGAAAGGACAGGAAAAATCCGACAACCATGCCGACCAGCCCGAACTTGAGAGCGGCGATGAAACCATAGGCAGCCACCCCCCCTTCACCGGGGGTGATCAACGCGACGACGAAGAACAAGGCGCCCATGCCGAGCGTTGCCACGAGGGTTATCAGCAGCACGTCTTTCGGCGCCATATCCCGCTGCGTCCGCACGGTGGCGGCTTCGCCATCGGCGTGCACCTCCTTGGAGAAGCCCTTGAAACCCAGGGTCACCGACGAGGCGACGATCTTCCACATGCTCAGGATGCCGATGATCCCCGATACCGCGATCGCGCCAATTCCTATCGGTTTCACGAATGCTCCGAAAATGGCGGTCGAGCTCATGGTGGCGATGTCGAAGGTCGTACCGGCAAACGAGAAATCGGCGATGTTGCGGCCGAAGAGGTAGATCAGCGGTACCATCACCACCATCGCCAGCACCGAACCCGCCGCGATGATCGACGCGTAGCGGATACCGATGATGTAACCAAGGCCGAAGAGGGCTGCAATGGCGGTCAGCTGGACCTCCAGCCGGATGCCGTCGCCGACACCACCAAGCAAGGTCGAGCTCGAGAGGTTGGCGTTCCACAGGTGAAGCGCCTCGATCGAGAAGTCGAAGAGGGCTCCGAGCGCGAACGAGATCAGCAGGATCTTCCCCGCGCCGCCGGCCGAGCTCTCGCCGGTAATCAGAATGTTGTTGATGGCGGTCGCTTCCGGAAACGGGAGCTCGCCGTGAAGCTCCTGCACGAAGTACTTGCGCAACGGAATGATGAGAACCACGCCGAGGGAGCCGCCGATGAAGCAGGCGAGAAAGATCTGCCACCAGGAGATGTCGAGCTGATTGATGTACAGCGCCGGCACGACAAAGGTCGCGCCCGCGGCGACGACACCGGCAGCCTGGCCGACACTCTGGACCATGACGTTTTCGAGGATGGTGCTGTTGGGAATCCGCAGCTTGCCAAAGAAAATCGCCAGGATCGCGATCGGGATCGAGGCTTCAATGGCATTGCCGGCTCGCAGCGCCATGTACGATGCGGCGGCCGTGAAGACGACGACCATTGCCACACCGAGACCGATCGACCACAGGGTCACCTCGGGGCGAAGATCGTCCGGACCGACGACAGGCTCGTAGACCTCTCCAGGCTTGAGCTTGAGGTATGCATTTGACGGCAGGAGCTTCGATTTCGCAGGCTTCGAGTGATCCATCAGGCCTCCATCCGGTAATTTCTGCGCGCGATGAACCGTAGCACACGATCGGCCAGAATTCGGAATTCGGAATTTCATCGCCACCCAGTCTGGAGAATGGGGCTCAGATCGCTTGTTGATGATTAAGTGCGGCGTCGAGCGCTTCGATGAGGTCGTCGGCTTCTTCGAAGACCCTTGGCGTCGGCGTCTCTCGTCCGCGTGGTGGCGTCAACGACCAACTCGCCCAGCACCACACGGGCGTGCCGTTTTTGAGCGCCAGGGCGATCTCGGACAGAGTGCCCGTGCCACCGCCAACCGCCACACACAGATTGGCGGACAGCACGTTGAAGGCGTTGCGCGCGCTTCCAGCGCCGGTGAAAACCGGGATCATGACCCACGGATTCGGATATCCGTCTCCAGCTTTTGCGTTGGGCAGGATGCCGATCGTGAGCCCGCCGGCCTCCACCGCCCCACGACAGGCCGCCTCCATGACCCCCGGCCCGCCTCCGGTGAGAACCACCCAACCGGCGCGGGCGGCGGTCGCCCCCACCTGCTCAGCAACCAAGATTTCCTTGTCCGAGGCGTCCCCGGCGCCGAGAACCGCGAGGATGGGCAGGGATTTCGCGCCGGGCCGTGAGCTCATGATGCCTCCGGAGGCATGATAGCGATACCGACAGATCTGGATACAAGATGCAAGATCCAAGATGCAAGATTTCGGATTTGACTGCGCGAGGAGAAGCAATCCAGATCTTGGGATGGCTAAACTGCGCTGATGAGTCCGCGGTGCACGCGAGACGCGTGCGCTACAAAGGGCAAACCTGTCCGGATTGTCTTGTGGTGCGGCCGTCCCGGCCGCACAAGGAGGACGACCGAAATATCATGCGGATGGTACGGAGGGCCCGGCTGTGCCCGCCACGAGGAGCTCTTCCAGCACCGTCGACACATCACAATCAGCCTCGAATGCCATTTTCCACTCCTACCCCTCGGAAAGTCGCGGCGGGCCCGGCCCGACGTGGTTTTCCGAGGGCGGGCGGGCACGGAGACGGGCACGGGCACGGGCACAGGGCGAAACCGAAAAAAACGCCCGGGCCGAAGCCCGGGCTTGAGTTCTCAGTTAGAGAAAACTTACTGCATCGCGACCAGGGTCACGCGCCGGTTCTGGGCGCGGCCGGCCTTGGTCGAGTTGTCAGCAATCGGCTTGTACTCGCCGTATGAAATGACGTTCATCCGGAACAGCGGAATACCCAGTTCCATG
>PVMK01164062.1_pt1 | contig 20639 bp, 21 predicted proteins | sample 1853481 | NCBI WGS metagenome assembly PVMK01 (sample SAMN08533507, study PRJNA380276) | Marine sediment metagenome, whole genome shotgun sequencing project.
TTAAGGATGGGAAGCCCCGGCACAGACCCCGCGGTTCAAATTGATAGCAGCATAGCGGCGGGAACCCCGGTTGTATATGTGGCAACCTGGGAGGAAGAGCGTCTAGAAGCCATGCTTGGCAAGACATCGCGCGCACTGTTTGGCGATGATCGTCCGCTCTGGATATGGACTGCAGCACGTGGTTTTACCACTGGCCCTGGTCAGGATCGAAATCTCGTAGATCCGGTCGACGCACTGTCGTTTATTGCCAGTGAAAATGCCGATGCAATTTGTCTGATGAAAGATCTGCCGGCACACTTTGAATCGAACCCCGCTTTGATCCGGGCGGTTCGGGATGTGTACGACTCGTTCTCCTGGCGCCCCGGTACAGTGGTGCTTTCTCATCCGCATATCATTGTTCCTCCTGACTTGAGTAAAGAGCTGTATGTACTCGAACTACCGTTGCCGGATGCGGATGAATTGCTGGAGTTATTGAAGTCGTTGAACGCTGACTACGATAAGAAAAAGCGACCAGAGGTCAAGTGGCTGGAGCGGGTTTCGCTTGCCATGCAGGGGCTGACTTCAAACGAGGTGCGGGATTTGTTCCGGCAAATGGTCAACGACTCGATGTTCGACGTCGAAACAGCTCTGAGTGGTATCAACCGGGCGAAAGCACAGTTGCTAATGAAAGAGAACTGCCTGGAAGTCATCACCAAAACCTACGATATAGATCAGATTGGTGGCATGGAAAAGCTCAAGAAATGGGTAATTTCCCGCCGTGATCTGTTTTCTAAAGAAGCCCGGGATGCCCATATAAAGGCGCCGGCCGGCATATTACTGATGGGGGTCAGTGGTTGCGGAAAGTCACTGGCGGCCAAGACCATTCCTGCGGTTTGGGGTTTGCCGCTGATACGTCTTGATATGAACAAGATCATGTCAGGCGGCTGGGGTGCACCTGAAGTCGCATGGGAACGGGCCATTCGTGCTGCTGAGAATGCCGCACCGGTTTGCCTGTGGATCGATGAAATTGAAAACAGCTTCGGCTTTTTAAACGATGCGGCCACCAGCGGAAACATGACCATATTCTCGTCATTTCTGACCTGGATGCAGGAAAAGCCGGACAATGTGTTCGTCGCAGCTACCGCCAACAGGATCGAAATATTACCGCCGGAGATGATCCGTAAAGGCCGTTTCGACCAGTTATTCTTTGTTGATCTGCCGGAGGCTCCGGCTCGCATTGATATCCTGCGTATCCATCTGCTCAACCAGGGGGCTGATCCGGAACAGTTTGATCTTGAGCACATGGCCAAGATCGTGACTGGCTGGACGGCGGCCGAGATTGAACAGATGGTCAAAGCGGCCCGCATAGATGCGTTCACCGCAGGACGTGAATTAACTTACGACGATATCATTCACAATATTTATCGGATCGTGCCCTTGTCCAAGACCATGTCGGAACAGCTCAATGCGTTGCGTATCTGGTCTCACAACCGGGCGACCCGTGCTAATTGATGATTCGTTGGGGGGATAACTCGGTGGGGGGATGACGCAATGGAGTGCTGATACCGCCAGGTAACGCTATGTTCTGCTAGAGCTCCTGGATTTTACTCCTGACTATATCCAGGAAATTAGACACGCTCTCGTCTGGTGCCAGCTTACTGCTGCTTCCCTGTCCGTAGATAGCTTGCAGGTCTTCCAATTTCAGAAAATCCGGGTGATGGACCTCGGCGATGGCAGCGTATTCAAATTCTGCATCATCCTTGGCCACTACCAGTGAGTAAACATGAATGGCGGGATGGCCTGTACCGATGTCACTGAACAGGGAATGGTCGCCGTAATGTTCGGCTGACATGTCAATCTCACCAAAATACAGGTGGTTTTTTTTAATTTCCCAACCATTCTGTTCAAACACAACGCCAATCGATTGCCCATTGATGATGGCTTCGTGCTCGTTTTTGAATGCCGCTTCAATAAGCCTGGGGAAGGCAACCACAGCAAATGTGCGGTTTGTTTTTATACCGTTTTCAGTGCTGTATAAATTTGAGACACGTATATTGTCTCCATTATCAATAATAACAATGCCATAGCTTCCATACTTCATCTGAATTCTATCGCTGTTTCTTAACCGGCGAGACTGGTTGTCCTCAGCGGAGGTTTCACCCGGGTTTGTATTTGTGGAACAACTTATCAACATTAAAATAGAGTCCAGATGACTAAAACCTGATTTCAGGTGGTGACAGTAGCTTTATGGATTCAAGCCGTCAAGAAGGTCTGCATGGCTTCCCACATAAGCGTTTGATTCAAAACATTTCATATTTCGTACATTCGTATATCATAATGTTCTATGCTGTGTGACGAAGCACTTATTGGCAGCTGCTGATATTCTCCAGAAGATGTCCGGTTTGTCGGGCATGACCCAACCCAACAGGGATTGCCCCAAAAGGGATTACCCAAAAAGGGATTACCCAAAAAGGGATTACCCCAAAAGGGATTACTCTATGTCAAACCCGATACATGACCCATTATCGAAAGAGTTGGACGAAAAAAGTCGTATAGAGGTTAAAAACACAACCTGTTACATGTGTGCATGTCGCTGCGGTATTCGCGTCACCTTGCGTGATGGGGAAATCCGCTATATCCAGGGTAATCCGGATCATCCGATTAACAAGGGTGTGATCTGCGCCAAGGGTTCATCGGGAATCATGAAGCAATATAGTCCTGCACGTCTGACCAAGCCTTTACTGCGCAAGGCCGGCAGTGATCGGGGTGACAGTGATTTCGAAGAGATATCCTGGGACAAGGCATTTGAAATCATGGAGGAGCGGCTGGGTCATATACGTGCAACTGATCCGAAGAAATTTGCCCTGTTCACAGGTCGCGACCAGATGCAGGCATTGACGGGTCTGTTCGCCAAGCAATACGGCACACCCAACTACGCGGCCCACGGTGGTTTCTGTTCCGTGAACATGGCTGCAGGCATGATCTACACCATCGGCGGTTCATTCTGGGAATTCGGCGGACCGGATCTTGAGCGTGCCAAACTTTTCGTGATGATTGGTACGGCGGAAGACCACCATTCCAACCCCGATGAAAATGGAGCTATCCAAATTCAAACGACAGGGTGGTAAATTCATTTCCATCAACCCGGTACGCACTGGTTACTCCGCCATTGCCGATGAGTGGATACCGATCAAACCCGGCACCGATGGCGCCTTGTTCCTGGCGCTGATCAATGAAATTATCAAGCAGGGCCTTTATGACCGTGATTTCCTGGTGCAGTACTCGAATGCGCCTGAACTGGTCAACATGGACGAGAACTCATCTGAATACGGTATGTTCATACGCTTTGAAGTACCGTTGGAAGAGGGCTGCTTCGATCCACAGAACAAATTGTGGTGGGATCGCGAACTGAATACGGCGATTTCCACCCACACCCCCGGCGCCGATCCTTACTTCCTCGGTGAATTTAAACTCGAAGATGGTACGCCGGTAAAACCCTCATTCCAGTTACTGGTGGATCGGGTCAAGGAATATACCGCTGGGTGGGCATCTGAAATAACCGGTATACCCGCTAAAACGATAGTACGCCTGGCCCGTGAAATGGGCATTACGGCCCGTGATGAGAAAATTGAATTGCCGATTTCCTGGACCGATACCTGGGGCGATGAGCACGATACGGTGACCGGCAATCCGGTGGCCTTCCACGCCATGCGTGGCCTGGCGGCACATTCCAATGGTTTTCCAGACCATCCGCGCCATGTCCATATTAATGAGTATTTTAGGTACCATCGACCGGCCCGGCGGTTTCCGTCACAAGGCACCGTTTCCGAGGCCGATACCACCCTGTGCCAAACCACCCAATGATCCGCGTGCGGTTAAGCCGAATACACCCGCTTGATGGTATGCCGCTGGGTTGGCCAGCCGATCCCGACGACCTGTTTGTCGATGATGATGGCGGCCCGGTACGCATCGACAAGGCCTTTTCGTGGGAATTCCCGTTGTCGGTACACGGCATGATGCAAAACACCATCACCAATGCCTGGCGGGGCGATCCTTATGAGATCGACACGCTGTTCCTGTTCATGGCTAATATGGCGTGGAATTCGAGCATGAATACCTCTGAAATACGCAAGATGCTCAATGATAAAAACGAGGATGGTGAGTACAAGATTCCGTTCCTGATCGTGGCCGATGCCTTCCAGTCGGAAACCGTTGCCTTTCGCCGACCTGGTGCTGCCCGATACCTCTTACCTGGAACGCCATGATGTGATGTCGATGCTGGATCGTCCAATTTCCGGATTTGAAGGGCCGGTTGATTCCGTGCGCATCCCGGTATTGCCGCCAACCGGCGATTCCAAACCCTTCCAGGAGGTGATTATCGAGCTGGGCTCAAGATTGAAGTTGCCGGCTTTTGTTAACGCCGATGGCAGCCGCAAGTACCGTGACTATCCGGATTTTGTGATCAACTATGAAACTTCACCCGGTTCCGGTATCGGCTTTTTGGCTGGCTGGAGAGGCAAGGGTGGTGAGAAATTCATGAAGGGCGAGCCCAACCCAAAACAGTGGGAGATGTACGAGAAGAACAACTGTGTTTTCCAGTACGAGTTGCCCAAGTCCTACCAGTACATGCGTAACTGGAACCAGGGTTACCTGGAATGGGCAAAACGCCATGCGCTATTACGCTATACCGAACCCATCAATATACATATCTATTCCGAGGTATTACAGAAATTCCGCCTGGCAGCGCAGGGCAAATCGGACGGCAAGCAGCCACCCGATCATCTGCGTAAGCGAGTCGAGACACACTTCGATCCACTGCCGTTTTACTCACAACCGCTGGAAGCGCAGCAGACCGATCTGCATAAATATCCACTCAATGCCATTACCCAGCGACCCATGGCCATGTATCACTCCTGGGATTCACAAAATCCGTGGTTGCGGCAAATCCATACCTATAACTTTATGTATGTGAATGCAAAAACCGCACGTGAAGCGGGTATTGAGGACGGTGGCTGGATGTGGGCTGAGTCCATGCACGGCAAGGTTCGTTGCCTGTGCCGTTATTCCGAGGCAGTTGAGCCCGGCACCATATGGACCTGGAATGCGATCGGCAAGGCATCGGGTACCTGGGGCCTCGACGGCGACGCCAATGAATCGCAGCAGGGTTTTCTGCTCAATCACCTGATCGGCGAGGAATTGCCACCGTCGGAAGATGGCGATCACCTTTCCAATTCAGATCCGGTGACCGGCCAGGCGGGTTGGTATGACGTACATGTACGTATCTATCCGGCTGAAGCGGGTGAAGAACAGGTCAGCTCACCGCAGTTCGACACCATGCCGACTGTGCCCGGACAGATGACCGGGGCGAAGCGTGGCAAATGGTTAACCTATTTTGCCGGCAAGATGGGTAAGTCATGACCCAGTTAGCCCTGGTAATCGATCTTAATGTCTGCGTGGGCTGTCATGCCTGTGTCACCTCTTGCAAGGAATGGAATACCTCCGGTACCGCGGGTTTTATGGCCGACATGAATCCATTCGCCAAGGATCCGACCGGTACCTTTTTCAACCGTGTGCAGACATTTGAGGTGGGTCAATTCCCCAATACCGAAACCGTACACTTCCCGAAGAGCTGTTTGCATTGCGAGGATCCACCCTGTGTACCCGTGTGTCCGACCGGTGCCAGTTATAAGCGCGAAGAAGACGGCATCGTGCTGGTCGACAGCGATAAGTGTATTGGCTGCAGCTATTGTTCATGGGCCTGCCCCTACGGTGCGCGCGAACTGGACGAAAACCAGAAGATCATGAAGAAGTGCACACTGTGTGTGGACCGTATCTACGATGAATCGCTGCCGGAGCAGGAACGCAAACCCGCCTGTGTGATGGCCTGTCCGACTGAGGCGCGCCTGTTTGGCGATGTCAACGATCCGGAATCGGAAGTCGCGATCGCCATACGCGAACAGGGCGGCTACCAGTTGATGCCCGAGTGGGGTACAAAACCGGCCAACCACTATCTGCCGCGCCGCAAGGCAAGTATCACCATCCACGAGGATGAACTGGTGCGCGCGGATAATCCGCTCAAGAAGGAACGTCAGCTACCGATGCCCGATGCTGACGAACCAACCCTCGACGAAACCACGAGTTGGTAATAGGGAACCGGAGTAAATACATGCATCCCGCATTTTCAGTCATCTTTTTTACCACCCTGGCCGGTGCCGGTCAGGGTTTGTTTCTGGCGCTCTATACCGGACAGTTGTACTCGGTTGTCAAGCTGTTGCCCGCTGAGAATTCGGTAGGTTTCTACGCGCTTGGCAGCCTGGTTGCGCTGGTGCTGCTGGTGGGAGGCTTGATCAGTTCGTTTTTCCACCTGGGCCGTCCGGAACGCGCCTGGCGCTCAGCTGCCATGTGGCGCACGTCCTGGTTATCCCGTGAAGTGATTGTCCTGCCGGCTTTTATAGGCGCAGTGGCCGTCTGGGGTCTGGTTCATTACATGGGCTGGAATCCGGTATTGTTCACATTCGGCACCGGCATCGAAATCGATTTGTCGCTGCTGGTGGGTGCGGTCGCAACACTGCTGTGTTTTACCCTTTTCCTGTGTACCGGAATGATCTATGCCTGTATCAAGCAATTGCAGGAATGGGCCACACCGTTGACCGTTATCAATTACATACTGCTCGGTGGCGCATCCGGCTTTATGCTCGCAACGGCTTTTGCTGCCGGGCAGGGCTCCGGCATGACCTGGTTTTTGGGCGGCTGGGCAGTCATTTTGACCTTGCTCGCTTTTGTTTCACGTAGCGCCAGCCTGTTTCGCAATGCTCGTATCAAGCATAAATCATCGGTGCAGACGGCCATCGGTATCCGCCATTCACACATCGAGCAAAAGGCCCAGGGCGCGATGGCGGGTTCATTCAATACCCGTGAATATTTCCACGGTGCGTCCAAGCGCAAGTACAAAAATATCAAATGGGCCTTCCTGGTCCTGGTGTTTCCATTGCCGCTGGTCCTTGTGTCGATCGGTCTGGGCGCACACCTGGTTGGTCTTCTCGCGGCAGCATTCCTGGTGCAATACATCGGGTTGTTGCTGGAACGCTGGTTTTTCTTTGCACAGGCCAATCATCCTCAAAACTTTTACTACCAGACTGTATGATTCGTAAGGTTTTCATAGCAGCACTGGTGGGTGTGTTGCTGGTGGTTGTGCTGGTGTTGACCAAACCAGGGAGTGATGAAACACCCGGCACAGTAACCGAGCTCAAGTTGCCTGAATTGAGCGATGCTGATTATGACTGGATCGCTGCACGTATTTTCCAGAATGAAACAGCAGGTCAGGTGCGATACCTGACCTACTGGGGTGAAGGAGAGGACTTTCCGTCTTTTGGGATTGGACACTTCATCTGGTTTCCTGCGGGCGTTGACGCACCATTTGATGAAACCTTTCCTGACATGGTCTCGTTTGTGCAGCAACGGAGCGGTACGGATTCCCCGATGCCAGCATGGCTGTATGAGTTGAAACCATTCGATGCGCCCTGGACAAGTAAACAGCAGTTCGATCAAGACTGGCCATCTGCCAAAATGGCCCATTTAAGGCAGTGGCTAGAGGCCACCGGTTCCTTGCAGGCCAGGTATATTGTCGCGGCCTTTGAACAACGCTGGCGAAGCCTGGAGCTTCCGCAGGAACAGAAACAACAGCTGACCGGCTTGCTGCAACAGTTGACGCAAACCGCAGGCGGATTGTTTGCTGTCATCGATTATTACAACTTCAAAGGTCTGGGTAATAATACCCGGGAGCGCTACCAGGGACAGGGTTGGGGCCTGGTCCAGGTGCTCGAATCAATGCTGCAAACACACATTGGTGAAGCTGATCTTGTGGAGCTATTCAGAGACTCCGCAGCCGGTCGATTGCGTTTGCGTGTTGAGTTATCACCACCTGAACGAATTGAAGAACGATGGCTGGAAGGCTGGTTGGCACGCCTGGATGGTTATGTGGAGTAGGAGGCGCCGGGTTGGAATAATTTATTATTTTTTAGATGATTTTTCGGTCTGTTGTGTTAATTTATTCATTGGTACATCAATAACCGGAATTAGCTGTTATGTCCTGTCTTGTAAAAATGCGGACAGTCCGGGAAGAATTGTCAGCCAATGAAAAGAAGATTGCTGACTTCATCCTGGATAATTCTGCACTGATAAGAGACTACTCCTCGCAAAACCTGGCGGCTTCTGTCGGCGTCAGCCAATCCAGCATTATCAAATTCAGCCAGAAACTGAACTACCGCGGGTTCACTGACCTGAAGCTTGCTATTCATGAGGCGGTGGTTAAAAGCAAGCATCATGAACAGGCCGATGAGACTGGCAATGGTTCAAACGCCAGGCCTGACTCGATCCAGCAACAGATTTACAAAATCAAGAATGAAGCACTGCTGACAACGATGGAGCTGAATGACGAAAAACGCATCCTGTCGGCGGTCAAAGTACTGGAGAAGAGCAGGCGGATACAGATTGTTGCACTGGGGGCGGGTTCCCTGGTGGCCAGGAATTTTGCCAGTATGCTGATTCAGATCGGCAAATCCGTGATAGCTGAGGTGGATACCTATATTCAGTTATCCAGTATTGCCACGCTGGGCAAGGATGATGCGGTGCTGGTGATCTCGTACACCGGTCAGTCGGCGAAAATGATTCAGTTAACCAAACAGGCCAAAAAAGCGGGTGTAACCATCATTTCACTGACCAGTTACAACGCCAACCCCATCAGGTCATTGGCGGATGTGCAGTTATTCTCCGTAAGCAAGCAGGGTGAGTTTGAAGTCCCGCAAATTATTTCCAGCGCCTCGAAACAACATGTGCTGGACATATTGTTCAGCTATATGTTGAAACGGGACCGAAAGGCCAAAGAACTGCTCGCACTCAGCCGCAAAGCTATAGAAAGCCTGTAGTTTCCATAAGCGCAGCGATATAAACGTGTTTCTCAGGAATATATAATTACAAAATTGCATCTTTGCCCAAAAGGAACATAAATAATAATGTCTGCTGAATGGCTGTCCGTTCTGCCTCCTGTCGTTGCCATCGCTGTCGTGCTGTGGCGCCGCGAGGTGATACTCGCTCTCTTTCTTTCAATTTTTTCGGCGGAGTTGTTGCAACAGACATCGTTATTGAGCAGCGTTCCCATGGCTGGCTTGATGACGCTGGAGCGAATCATTGCGGTATTCGAGGACAAGGATAACGCGCGTATCCTGATTTTCAGCCTGATGATTGGTGCTTTACTGGCTTACATCCGCCAGTCGGGCGGGGTAACGGCCATGGTGAGTTCGATTATCAATTAAGCAAGCAGGGTGAGTTTGAAGTCCCGCAAATTATTTCCAGCGCCTCGAAACAACATGTGCTGGACATATTGTTCAGCTATATGTTGAAACGGGACCGAAAGGCCAAAGAACTGCTCGCACTCAGCCGCAAAGCAATAGAAAGCCTGTAGTTTCCATAAGCGCAGGGATATAAACGTGTTTCTCAGGAATATATAATTACAAAATTGCATCTTTGCCTAAAAGGAACATAAATAATAATGTCTGCTGAATGGCTGTCCGTTCTGCCTCCTGTCGTTGCCATCGCTGTCGTGCTGTGGCGCCGCGAGGTGATACTCGCTCTCTTTCTTTCAATTTTTTCGGCGGAGTTGTTGCAACAGACATCGTTATTGAGCAGCGTTCCCATGGCTGGCTTGATGACGCTGGAGCGAATTATTGCGGTATTCGAGGACAAGGATAACGCGCGTATCCTGATTTTCAGCCTGATGATTGGTGCTTTACTGGCTTACATCCGCCAGTCGGGCGGGGTAACGGCCATGGTGAGTTCGATTATCAATCGTGGTATTGCCCGAAATGGACGCCAGGCGGCTTTATTGACCTCCGGGGTAGGCGTCGCTGTTTTCGTTGAATCGAACCTCAGTGTCCTGACCGCCGGTATCCTGTCACGTGGCATTTTTGACCGTTTTGGGCTGAGCCGGGCAAAACTGGCCTACATTATTGACAGCACCTCCGCGCCAATCTGCATTCTGATCCTGTTGAATGCATGGGGTGCGTACATCCTGGTGCTGCTCAACAGTTACGAGTTCGAAGTGACTGCCGCACAGGTATTATGGGGCACGGTTCCGCTTAACTTTTATGCGCTGGTTACGCTGGTCATCGTCTTGGCCACGGCCTGGACGGGCAAATACTTTGGACCATTGGCACACAGTAAAACGTTGCAGCATGAAGACAGTCAGGAAGACCTGGAAGTGGAGGGTTCACACCCGTTTTATATGCTGGTACCACTTTTAGTCATGGTTGGTGGCATGGTCGGGTTCATGTTCTGGACCGGCGATGGTGTCCTGGCTGAAGGCAGCGGTTCCAAGTCGGTGCTTTATTCAACGGCGCTGGCCTGCCTGGTGGCCTATCTCATGATGTTGAAAGGTGAGAGGTTCACGCACATCAAGTTGGTCAAGATCGGTTTTGAGGGCATGGGTGAATTACTGCCACTGGTCACCATTGTGCTGTTTTCGCTGGCGCTCGGTGCCAGTTTAAAAGACCTGGGAACGGGTATATTCATCGCTGAACTGGTGGGTGAATATCTGCCCCTGTACCTGGTGGTACCCATGTTATTTTTGGCCGGTGGCTTGATTTCTTTTTCGACCGGGACATCCTGGGGAACGTTTGCGATTCTTATTCCAATCGGCGTTCCGCTGATACAGGTTTTCGGTCTGCCACCGTCACTGGTGCTTGCCGCCATCCTGGGCGGGGGTATATTTGGTGACCATTGCTCGCCGATTTCGGATACCACGGCGGTTTCTGCGATTGCCTCCGGTTGTGATCTGCTTGAGCATGTGAGAACGCAGTTGCCGTATGCGCTGGTGGCGGGTGGAATTACATTGTTGATGTACCTGGGGGTGAGTCTTGTTTACCTGTAAATTTATGTGGCAATGGCCCCCATTAATGCCGGTTGAGCAAATCGACTGGATCAAGTTTATTACAGATGAAGCAGAGGCCCGGCTGCAGGAACAAAAGCTTGAAATGGTAGAGGACAAACCTGAAGATACAATCCCGAAACTGACGGGTGGAGCGATGAATACCTGCAATTCTGATACAGGCCAAACGTGGCGGAGGCAATGCTGATGCGAGTTACGTCTGCAACTGTCCGGCTTGGCGCCATCGTTGACAACTATCGGCTTGCCTGTCGCCTGGCGCCCGGCTCAAGAAGCGTCGCCGTCATCAAGGCGAATGCCTACGGCCATGGCGTGGTGGAAGTTGCACAAGCGCTTGAACCTGAGGTTCCGGCTTTCGCGGTCACTTTCATTGAAGAGGCCGTTCAGTTAAGAGGTGCAGGCATTCGCAAGCCAATCCTTGTCTTGCAGGGTGCAGCTTATGCTGATGAAATTGCCGAAGCCGCAGCCAACGACTTTTGGTTGCTACTGCATCATCAACGACAGGTCGAATGGGTGCTGTCTTCAAACCATGGCAAACCGGTCAGGGTCTGGCTAAAGGTGGACACCGGCATGCATCGCCTGGGTTTTGTGCCGGAAGCACTTGATCAGGTTTGTGCAGACCTGGATTCATCACCCAATGTCCAGCGGGAGCTGGTATTGTGCACCCATCTCGCTTGTGCCGATGATATAACCAATCCCATGACCAGCGAGCAGGTCAGTAAGATCCAATCCAGTTCAGAAAAGCACAATCTTTCCATGAGCATCGCCAATTCGGCAGGCATCCTGTGCTGGCCCGAAACCCATGCGGAGTGGAACCGGCCGGGTTACATGCTTTATGGCAACAGTCCGATGGTCTCATTTGGCGGCGACTCTTTCGGACTAAGTCCAGCCATGACCATGAATTCTCAAGTTATCGCCATCAGGGATGTCAAAGCGGGGCAGGGTGTGGGTTACGGCAGCGATTGGGTGGCCAGGAAACACGCAAAGATCGGTACCATAGCCATCGGCTACGGTGACGGTTATCCTCGCCACGCGCCGAACGGTACCCCGGTGCTGGTCAACGGGCAGCGTGTCCCCCTGGCCGGCAGGGTTTCAATGGATGCAATCACCGTGGATCTCACCGGGCTTGAAAACGTGGATGTTGGTGACCCGGTCGAACTCTGGGGGCAAGGTTTAAGTGTCAACGAGGTGGCATCGGTTGCCGGTACAATCGGTTACGAGATACTCGCCGGTTTGACAGGGCGTGTATCGTTATTCCATCAGTCCTGATGTCAGGTATTCATTGTTTACCGTAACCGTACACCGGTGTGCCATATTTTTTGCTGCGCTTTGGCTTCACACCTGGTTTGAGGTTTTGAACGCCAATAATTGGCCCGTTTCGAACACCATTCAACTTGCCATAATCAGATCGGGTTCCCGGTCTCCAAAGGATCATGCTGCCTCCTCCGGGAGCCTTAAAAAGCTGGCCCTGTTGCAACGGTTTGCCATATTGTTGACGGCGGTAAACGTGTTGGTGGTCCTGGGTTTTGACAGTGGCCAGGTTGTGCGCCTGGACATCAGGTGCTGTGGTTAGCAGGAAAGTGGGTGCCAGTATCAATAGCCAGTATTTCATGGTGATTTACCTCGAGTCCGATACTGACTTTAACACCGTCACTTGAACCTGAGCTGAATGGATACCAGGCACCCGGAGATATACACGGGCGGTGAAGGAAATATGAATCTGTCTGTTATCATTGATGAATATAAAATAGAAAGTCTGTATTCTCAGGGGAATAAATTATTCTGAACGTGAGGGTTGGTGGCTGCAAACTAATTCTCACGGCAAGGGAGCACCAGGTGACAGAACAGATCAAGCCAGGAAAACTGATAAGCGGAGCCAGAATCGGCATCGTCAGCCCATCGTACTGGCTGGAACCGGACCGAATGCGACGTGCCGTTGGTGTCTTTGAGGACCTGGGATATGAAGTGGTCATGGGGGAAAGCACCGGGCTGAGAGAAAACCAGTGTGCCGGCAGCCCGGCTGAAAGAGCTGCTGACATCATGGCCATGTTTGAAGATCCAACAATCGACGCCATCATTAGTGCAAGGGGAGGTTATGGTGGTAACCGGGTATTGCCTTTGCTGGATTACGATATTATCCGGAAGAACCCCAAGATTTTCATCGGTTACAGCGATATCACCGGCTATTTAAGCTCTTTCGCTCAAAAGTCCGGCTTGATTACCTTTCACGGCCCGATGTTGACGACCTACGGGACAAAAACGATTCAATACAACCTGGATACCTTCCACCAGGTGTTATCCGGCCAGGATGACATACGGATCAGATCCACAGCGGCCTGTCAGGCTCGGACACTTAAGCCTGGAATGGCCAGTGGCCCCTTGTGGGGCGGAAATTTCACATTGCTTATTGAGCGACTGGGTACCAAAGATCAGATCGACACAAGCGGCTCAATCCTGTTCCTGGAAGACATCGACGAAAAACTCTATGCCTTTGACCGCATGATGCTTCATCTGAAAAGCAGTGGAAGTCTGGATCAGATCAAGGGTCTTGTGATCGGTGAGATGTTGGAAATGGGCGATAGCAAGACTCCGTTCGGCAAGACAATCGATGAAATTGTCCTGGATGTCTGCAGCGACCTGGATATTCCGATTATCAGCAACTTTCCCTGTGGGCACGGTGATTACCAGGCAACCTTGCCGATTTCCCACCCTGTGGAAATTCACGCTGACGACAACCCTCATATTGTGATCCCTGAATCACCGGTAATCTGACAGTACAGTAACGAGGAACACCCATGCTTAACTACATCTGGTTCGGAATGATGGCCATCAGTGTCGTTGCCGGCATTTTCACCGGCAGAATTGATGCAGTCACCGAAGCTGCGATCAATATGTCAAAGGTGGCGGTGGAAATCTCCATCGGGCCTAATCGGGATCATGGCACTGTGGCTCGGCATCATGAAGATTGCCGAAGCATCGGGTCTGATAAGGATTATCGCCAGGGGTTTGCGGCCATTGACCATCCGCTTATTCCCCGATGTTCCACCAGATCATCCTGCGATTGGATCGATCGTGCTCAATATGGCGGCCAATATGCTGGGATTGGGCAATGCCGCGACACCTCTGGGCCTTAAAGCCATGGAGGAACTGCAGGAACTCAATCCGAAAAAGGATACCGCAACCAATGCCATGGTGATGTTCCTGGCAATTAATACATCCAGCGTCCAGTTGATCGTTCCGGCCACAGTCGTTGCATTAATGGGGGTGGCCGCCAGTCAGATATTTATCACCACCATACTGGCTACGCTTTGTTCAACCATCACGGCGATTTTCATGGCCAGGCTGCTGCAAAAAATGAAAAGGTTTTCGGTTGAGAACGCGACATGATTGAGTCCATCGTAGGAAGTTTGAATGCCGGGGCGAAATACATCATTCCGCTGTTGCTGGTCGGCATTCCCTTTTATGCGCTCAGCGTTAAAAAGGTTAAAGTCTATGAAGTGTTTGTCGAGGGGGCCAAGGATGGGTTTACCATTGCTGTCCGGATTATTCCCTACCTGGTTGCCATCCTTGTGGCTATCGGGATGTTCAGAGCTTCGGGCGCATTGGAGTTATTACTGAATCTTATGGCCCCTTTGTTGAATCTGATTGGCTTCCCGCCCGAAAATCTTCCGCTGGCACTGATGCGCCCCTTATCCGGGAGTGGCTCACTGGGTTTGTTAACCGACTTGGTCAACGAGCATGGCGCGGATTCAATTTATTCAAAAATTGGCGCTACAATGTTTGGATCATCTGAAACAACGTTTTATGTGCTCGCCGTCTATTTCGGCTCCATAGGCGTGACCCGCAGCCGTCATGCACTCGTTGCCGGCCTGACGGCCGATGCAGTAGGCGCGCTCAGCGCCGTGTTTTTTTGTAAATTACTGATCGGCTGATTAAGCCTTAAAGTTATACCTGTTTAGCGATGATGATCTGACCAATCCGGTATGGTCTCAATGGGTTATGAAATCCTGGCTTGGCTTACCGGATGTGTGCCAATTACTTATTCGGAGGCGGGGTAGGGGAAACGGCGCCCAGCAATTCCTGCCAAGAAGGACCAAACACTTCGGCCCTGGGTTTCTCGTCAAGGCTATTTCCAATCACTGCGTCGTGCAGTGTTTTAAGTAGTTCATGCGCATGCCTAGTATGCACCAGCATACTAAGGCACAGATCATTGGCCGATTGGGACAGCATCAACAAGGCATGGCGGGTAAAAAATGCAGACACGCTACCAATCTGGGCCAACGCGACACGGGTACCACGGCCGACCAGGTTGATGGCGCTGCATTGCGGAAAGACGGTCACTGCACATCGTTGTTTTAGCGTGGATGCAAGATCGGACAGTATGTCTTCGTCAAGATGATTACTGACCATGTTGAGTGCGACCGTTGTCGTTGTCTCGGAGGTAGCCACCAGGTCAATGGAAATACCCGCCTGACTGATTTGTTCAAATACCCAGGCCAGGAAACCGACTTGTTCACGCATATCAAGATTCTGCAATAGCAATACTGCCATTTGCGGTTGGCAACATACGCAGCGAATACCCTCGTTGCCCTGGGCAGAGGCCTCGTCACGAGGCTGTATTATGGTTCCGGTTAAGTTGATATGGCCCAGATCTCCAATCCTTAGTCGAATACCGGCTTCAGCTGCTGCGCGGATGCATCGGGAATGCACGATTTTCGCACCGCTGGCGGCCATTTCAAGTGCCTCATCGTAATCAAGTACCCGCAACAGGCGGGCATCGGGGATAAGCCTTGGATCTGCGCTAAACAGCCCCGGTACATCCGTCCAGATTTCAAGATGTCTGGCTTCCAGACGGCTTGCCAATAATACTGCAGAGGTATCTGACCCGCCGCGTCCCAATAACACGGTTCCGCCTTGCGGGTGAGTCGCTACAAAACCTTGTGTGATCAAAAGGGGTGCTTTCGTCAACCATCGTTCCTGAATTATGGCATCCGGATTGCTGGCGCATCGTGCTGAAAGCCAGGCGCGTCTTACATGCAAATCGTTTTCCGCCAGCGCTTGCAATGCCTCACGGGCATCCACCCAGTCAATTGCGTGAGTGCGTGCCAGGTAGCGCTCTCCGATACGGGTGCTTAACCATTCCCCAGTCGGTAACAAGGAAGCAATACCGGCGTAGTAGCCGGCTTTGTCGGTAGCAGCAGTGATTCGGTCAAGTGCGGAAGAGATTTGTTCAGAGGCTTCACGTAGCAGGTCTTCTATTTCAATACCCAGTTCATCCGCAAGTTGCCGGTGTCGGAACAGAATTTTTTTGATATCGCTGCCATCATGGCTTTCCGCATTTTCAGCCAGGTTCTGCAATGCATTAGTCATACCTGCCAGCGCCGAACAAACCAGCAATACACGATAACCTTGATCAAGGCGCTGCCGGGCAAGCAATTCAATGGTTTCCCATTGTTGTTTGCCGGTAACGCTGGTGCCGCCGAATTTAAGTACGAGCCATTTGTCCGTCATAAATACATGCTCAGCTCAAATTAGGCCAGCGACTGCTTGCACTACCATGGAGAAATCCGCAAAGTGTGATAGTTTGGGGCTTTCATAGTTACTCCTGAATGTGGATCGCAAGGCACCACGCCCGAGTGAAACCATGGAGGGCAGTTTAAATCACAATCGTTGGCAGTGTAAGTACCCATAGCATGACAATTCGGGGTGAATCTGCACTGGTGTAATGGCTGAATCGAAAACAATGGCAAGGATGACGTAGTTAGTCGGGGCACGGGTTAAATATGCATGCAAACTGATCAGTCAAATCAAACACGTGGAAAACCTGGTCCCTGGTCGTGGATACCAAGTCTCTATTTTGCCAGCGGCTTACCTTATGTTGTCGTCATGACGGTATCGGTCGTCATGTACAAGCGACTGGGCATGTCCAATACCGATATTGCGCTTTATACAAGCTGGTTATACCTGCCCTGGGTGATCAAGCCGTTCTGGAGTCCATTCGTTGATATTCTCAAAACCAAGAGAGCCTGGATCATCGCAATGCAACTTTTGATCGGGGCAGGTCTGGGTGGTGTCGCGCTGACGATCCCAACGGATGATTTTTTCAGAAACTCACTGGTCTTCCTGTGGTTGCTGGCCTTCAGTTCAGCCACCCACGACATTGCCGCAGACGGGTTCTATATGTTGGGTCTTTCCAAACATGATCAGACCTGGTTTGTGGGTATTCGAAGCACCTTTTATCGCCTCGCGATGATCGCCGGTCAGGGGCTTCTCATTATGCTGGCAGGCTCTTTGGAAGAATTAATGCAATCCCCGGGAGTCGTTTCGACAGACCTGTCCGGGTCCGGTGTTGAGTCCGGCATAGCCTTTGCCTGGGTGATTACGTTTTATGTGATGGCTGGTTTGTTTCTTTGTTGTTCTTTGCCTGGCACCGGTTTGTATTACCCAAGCCTGCCGATGATAAGCCGAAATTGCACGATACCTATGCAGATGTCATGCAGGACTTCTTGCAGACGTTTGTTTCGTTTTTCCGGAAGCCGAATATAGGCTTGATTTTAGCCTTTCTGCTTCTTTTTCGATTTTCCGAGGCGCAACTGGCGAAGCTGGCGCCACCTTTCCTGCTGGATTCATCAGAACTTGGTGGCCTGGCCCTGAGTACCGGGCAGCTGGGTTTTGCCTATGGAACGATCGGTGTGTTGATGCTGACTCTGGGCGGCTTACTGGGAGCTTTCCTGGCGGCCCGGCACGGCTTAAAACGCTGGCTATTGTGGATGGTTCTTGCGATTAACCTGCCAAATGCCGTTTACATTTTTCTTTCCACGGTCCTTCCCGACAACCTGCTGATTGTTAACCTCGCCATTGGTGTAGAGCAGTTCGGTTACGGTTTCGGATTCGCGGCCTACATGTTGTACATGTTGTACATATCAAATGGCGCTCACCAAACGGCACATTATGCGATCTGCACGGGTTTCATGGCACTCGGCATGATGATTCCGGGTATGTTCAGCGGATGGCTGCAGGAGCTTATCGGTTATCAATATTTCTTTATCTGGGTACTGGTGGCCACTGTACCCTCGTTTGTCGTTACGCTACTGGTCCCCTTAGATAAATCGTTTGGCAGGAAAAACGAAGACGGGTAGCGTCAGGCCGGTCGACGCTCTATCCGGGCACCAAGCCCATGAAGTTTTGCTTCCAGATTTTCATAACCCCGGTCCAGGTGGTAAATCCGGCTTACCACCGTTTCGCCTTCGGTCGCTAAGCCTGCAAGGATCAGACTGGCGCTGGCACGCAGATCGGTTGCCATCACCGGCGCCCCGCTAAGACCGCCTTTTTTCCCACGCACCACGGCTACCTGGGTTTTGGGTGTGATGTTGGCACCCATCCGGGCCAGTTCCTGCACATGCATAAAGCGGTTTTCAAAAATTCTCTCCGTGATCACCGAAGTACCATCGGCCTGGGTCATCAGGGCCATAAATTGTGCTTGCAGGTCAGTTGGAAAACCGGGGTGCGGGGCCGTATCCATGTCTATTGCCCGCCACTGACTGCAGGGTTTGACACGCAGCCAGTCTTCTCCGGCTTCGATTTCAAAACCACAGTCGATCAGTTTCATGGTCAGAGCATCAATATCCCCGGGTACGCAATTTGTAACCTTGACATCGCCCCCAGTAATTGCTCCGGCCAGCAGGAGAGTGCCCGCTTCTATCCGATCCGGTATTACGCTGTGATGTGCAGGTTTTAGCTCGTCGACGCCTTCAATGGTGATTACACTGCTGCCATCGCCTTCAATCCGGGCACCCATTTTGCGCAAATAACAGGCAAGATCGACAATTTCAGGTTCCTTGGCCACGTTCTCCAGTATCGTGGTGCCACGGGCCAGGGTGGCTGCCATCATGATATTTTCCGTGCCACCAACGGTGGCAAAATCGAACACAATCCGCTCGCCCACCAACCTGCTGGCTTCTGCAATGACATATCCGTTCTCAATGTCGATATGTGCTCCAAGCTGTTGCAAGGGCTCTATGTGCAAATTAATCGGACGGGTGCCAATGGCACAGCCACCGGGAAGACTGACTTTAACTTTTCCGTAGCGGGCCAACAGGGGCCCAAGACAGAGGATACTGGCGCGCATTTTGCGGACGATGTCATAAGGGGCGACTAGCTGATCGGGTTTGCTTACAGAGACGTTCAGTTGATGACCGGTTCTTTTGGTTTCACAGTTCAGGTGCTTGAGCAACAATTCGGTGGAGTCTATATCCATTAATTGCGGTACATTTTCAAATGTATGTTCACCCTCTGCCAGTAATGTGGAAAACAGCAATGGCAGTGCCGCATTTTTTGCACCACTGGTTGCCACCGTGCCTTTCAGAGCCTTGCCACCATTGATAACGATAACGTCCATTTTCTACCCTTGTGCGTTTGAGACACGGATTAATGTAGTGATTATTTTGCAGGTTTTTTATCACGAAGGATTTTGCATCATTAATGGGACCTTGTACATGGCATTTATATGGCAATCCTGTGCACTTTCGCAATGCCGCAGGCAATGGTCAGGTCAGATCACAGCAGTGAGAGTTCGAGATTCAGTCCGCTAGCGCCTCCATTGATATTTTGCCACTGATTTTCAAGCGGGTCTGGATCGATTACGTGCAGGTTTCCGACGCGAGCAAAGTAGCACTGGAATTCCTGATGGGCCTACAGATTAAAACCAGGGCTTTTGTTATCAGCCACCCGCTTTACGTACAAATTCGGTGTAAACTAGGGTGAAGTAACGAGGTGGTATGGTCCATGAGGAAATTCATCAAGTCTTTCATAGTCATAGTATTTACGGGGCTGCTAATCATTATCGGACACCCGATCTCGGCCGATCAAAGCCTGAGACGGAGCAGCAAAAATGCCTGGAGTATTTGAAAAAGTGTTTTTCGTCGGAGGATTACGAATATATTGGTGATTTTTCAATCTTGTCGATAAATGAGTGCTGGGTCGCGTGTAAAAGCACCTACGACAATGATTTTAGTTGTGACTTTGATACGTGTCTTGAAATGTGCAAAGTCGCTTCCGGGCATTCTAAAAATGCCTGCCCAATCCCCGCTGATCCGCTTGAATAAACGCTCAAGTCCCTGGCTTCACTAACATAATGCTTGGCGTTTTTTCTTTTCGAACTCGAATTTTTTTCATGCTAGTAGCGGCTTTCCCAATAGTCGCTTACTGCGAATCAATCATGGTGGGCGATATCGAAATCAACCCTGAAGATTTCTCGGCAAAATTGGGTTTGGAAAAAAGAATAGCCAAGTGTATTTTATGCCACGGAAATCATGCCAGGGGGGACATCGATTTTGGTCCCGATGTTCATTTTGGAACGCCCGCTCTTCAAGGAATGCGGGAAAGCTATCTCAGAGAATCACTAGTTGCTTACAAGATGGGCACTCGCAAGCATAAAGAAATGAGCGCGATCGCTTCCTTTCTCGATGAGGAAACAATAAATTTCATGGCGCGTTCTTTTCTTGCGTATGAAATTATGCCGATGAAGTCGGATAGTGAACTCACGGCTCTGGCTGAAAAAGATCCTCTGTTTCGAAAGGGACAAACTATAGCCCGGCAAGGTATTCCGCAGAAGGGCGCTCCGGCGTGTATGGCTTGCCACGGACCCCTCGGAGAAGGGAGTGAGGTAGGACCCCGTCTGGCGGGGCAAAACGTGATGTATATTAAAAATCAGTTTGAATCA
>PVMK01181872.1_pt1 | contig 20635 bp, 18 predicted proteins | sample 1853481 | NCBI WGS metagenome assembly PVMK01 (sample SAMN08533507, study PRJNA380276) | Marine sediment metagenome, whole genome shotgun sequencing project.
GGGATTGTCAAAACGGAAGGAGCTGAATACTAAACCTTTTACCACAGGGTGGGAATATAGCTGTTTCTCCTCAATCTCAGAGCGCTCGTTCCACTGACGGGCGACATATAAATCTACCGGCCGATCTCTGAACACAGCCTCATATTCAGGGCTCAGATGGTCCAGAAGAGGAGGCATGTTATAGCCATCAAGGTAGTTTTGCCGATACCCATAGCCGCGATGCATAGGCCAGAGTTGGTGCCACATGGATGGACACTGAGAGGAGTTCTGGTTGATCACCAGTTCATCTATAATTCCTCGCTTCACCCAATCACGCCACTCAAGCGTTGCGTTGCCTAAAGGTGGGCCAAGGACATCACCCCTGGCCACACCCACAGCTAATCGCATCCCCGTATGTGTGAGGGCTTCGCGCAATTCAGATAGAAATATGGTGAGATACTCGCCGAGCAGGTCACGCCATTTTTGCAGGTCGTAATCTTCCACACAGATATCCCGCCCATACCGAGCAAGGTAATCTTGCCGCACAGGTTCATTGAAGCCGTACTGATCAGCGAAGTTAGCAGGACGAGATTGGGAACGCAGACAGACGAAAAGGCCGTCAAATTCAGTGTCGCGTAGAAGGTCCATAAAACGATTGCAGAAATGGGAGCGAACCTCGGGATAAGCCAAACAAAGCACACCCCACTGCCGCTGTTCTCCACTGCGATCCACAACAGCATAGTCAGGGTGCTCACGGCTAAAACCGGTCTGCCAACTCACGTGGTGGTGGTGCTTGGCGCTATGATAACTGACTTGGCGGACTCTTTTGGACGCGAGTGGCCAACCCTCGTCGAACAGAGAGACATAAAGGTATGCTTTCATTCCCATGCGATGGGCAAACTGGGGTACAGCCTCGAAAAAACTCCAGCCCAGACCACGGTCCTGGGCTCGAAACGGATGGTTACGACCCTTGGCAGCGTAGTAGTGACCTTTGATGTATGCTCGAATAATTCGCCAATGAAGTATGGCAGCACCCTAGATCATCCCTCCAGCGCTCCATTCTTCTCTGGAGGGCCCCAGGACTGGCGAGACGACCGTCACCCTCCCCCACCGTGAGGTGATCACCCCATGAGACACTGACGATGTTCTGCTGTTCCATAACCAAGGATCAAGTCTGTATCTTGTTTGTCCAAGAATCAGCTAGAGTCCATCCGGATACTAGCTAGGCATATTCTGACGTTTTCTTTCATGTCTCTTTCTGAGCTTCTGGAGAACCTTCATCATCGGGCCCTCTATGTCTTTCAGTTTCAGATTGCGACGCTGGGCATAGTGATCCAAAAACCTGGCCAGTATTTTTCCGTCAACTCCTGCTTCCAGGCCGGACAGGACAAAACGGGCAAGATCGCGAGCTATCCCTTTGGGACCTAGATGCCCCCTATGGATCCTACTTGCATCAAGGTCTATTAGCCAAAGCTGATTTTCCTTTTCATTGACCAAGATATTTGTCCATTTAAGATCGCCGTGGGTCGCACCACTATCATGTAGCGCCGCAACATAATTAGGCGTAACCCTACTTAAACCGCCTGAATCTAAACTTTCGTTAAGCTGATCCAGATTCTCTGTGAGCTCGTGGAGACTAGGACATCTTCTCAGGGCCTCGGAAAAGTAGTATCCGCCTGGACAAATAGGTCCTTTCTGTTTAAGCAGGTATCCCTCAGGCTCTGGGACAGGAATGGAGTGCTTTAGCAGATGCCAGGAAACCTTCCACATTACTTGAGCGCGATGTTTGCCAAATAGGTGCTTTAGAGAATGAACTACACCCTTATAACGAAATTCCTTGACATAGAGACCCTTTGATACAACATCCCCTGAGACGGAATCGGGGTTCACCAGCGCCGAGCGGGTCGAACTGCTTGATTTGAGGAGAGAACCACTGTGCTGAAAAAGTGCGTCGGGATCCCCGTCATTTTGGAGAAAATGATCAAGGGTTGAATCGACAACGACCATACCCCTGAAAGGACCGGCTGAAACCTGCCGCATTGCGACCCGAGGTAGTTCGGTCATGTGTTTGATTGCCCTGCCCTTTTCTCTTTGTCGGCTTTTTTGACCAACCGTTCCGCAGTTCTCTGCTGGACTGCTTGAACCAAAGCCAACTTCTCCGCAGGATTTAATCCTCCATATGCCTCGCAATAGGCTTGGAAGAATCTTTGCCTATCCTGACGTGTAATATGGGGAGACTGGAACATATTGATCTGGACAAGATTCTTTCTTATGAGTCTCCTCGGGATTTTCTTGAAAAGAGTATTCCTTTCGTTATCGACAAAGTAGAAAATTACATCGTCTGTCGATTCTTGGACTAATATATTGTTTACCCGCAGATCCCCGTGACATATACCATTCTTGTGTAGTTCACCTATTTCTTTGCCAAATTTCTTAATGAATCTTCTTTTAGCGGAGATCTCTACTCCTGATAAAGGTCGCTGCCAGTGTTTGCGAGTGTAATCCCCTAGACCCAGGGCATCAACTCCCTCGCTAATCATAAAATGGCGGTTCCCCTTTTTTCCCCAGCAGTAGACGACTGGACTATGAAAACCTCTCTGCCTCAATATTTTCCCTTTATTTATAGCCCGCTGGCACCTACTGCCCCTGAGGAGGTTTTTGATCCCTTCGAAGGGAGATCTGCTCAAGAACTCTTTGTAATAAACAGGCTTTGGCTTCAACCGTCTGGCCACAAAGCTGTTGGCAGAGCTATCGACCCACTCCCAACCTGACGGCAATTTCCCATCGAGAAGGACTCTCACTGCTTCTGCGTATTGCTCTCTCTCAGGTCCAGAGATGTCAAATTTCATATGGTCCGCTTATTAGGGAAGTACTCTCGTTGAAAAGCGACTCTTACTCTCTTAGCAACCTATAGCTCCCCCTGCCCGAAAGCCTATCAGTGACCTTTGTAACGAATAGGTTTTTGAGCAGCAGCCATTTTTCTCGGCGTGTCAGTTTGGTTCTCCACGAAGGCGAAGAAAGGTCCAGGGAAACTGGATGCTTCTCTATGCGGTCAGCCATAACTTCAGGATGTGTTCCTTGATAAGGTGCCACGAACTGCCTGGGAAAGTACTTATAAAAATCAATGTTCTGATTTTCCAAACGTCTTTCGCTGTGGTATTTCTGCCTACTTTGCCACCTTTTTTGCAGAATTTGCTCAGACCGGACTTGGCCGTAATGAAACAGTCGCGCTCCTGTGTCGACGACCCGGATTCTCCGACCTTTTTCCTTATACTTCGGGTGCACCGTAAATCCAGCAGCATCTCCCCGTGACAACACAAAACGATGGGGTTTTATCAGCCGACATCTCCGCTGGCCCCTGTAAGGATAAACGTTTAGTATCGTATTATAATCTCCCCAGAAATCCAAATGCCAGAAGGCTAACCCTTCCACCCGATCATCCTCTTGATACTTGTCCGCATATTCCATGATCAAGGCGAGGTCCCCTTCATGAACGACTTCATCTGCCTGCAGATAGAATGCCCAGCGCCCAGTACAGTTGAAAAGGGCAATATTGGTCTGTTGAGCGAATAGATAGCCGCCCGTGTCTAGATTTGGATTCCATTGACTCTGAACAATCTTGATCTTGGGTCCCCGATTGACTCTATGAGGCTGCGCGTGCCAGCGGAGATCTCTACTCCTGATAAAGGTCGCTGCCAGTGTTTGCGAGTGTAATCCCCTAGACCCAGGGCATCAACTCCCTCGCTAATCATAAAATGGCGGTTCCCCTTTTTTCCCCAGCAGTAGACAACTGGACTATGAAAACCTCTCTGCCTCAATATTTTCCCTTTATTTATAGCCCGCTGGCACCTACTGCCCCGAAAGAGATTCTTGATCCCTTCAAAGGGAGATCTTTGCAGGAACTCTTTGTAATAAACAGGGTGTGGCTTCAACACTCTAGCCACAAAGCTGTTGGCAGAACTATCGACCCACTCCCAACCTGACGGCAATTCTCCATCGAGAAGGACTCTCGCTGCATCTGCATATTGCTCTCTCTCAGGTCCCGAGATGGAAAATTTCATATGGTCCGTCTTTTCGGGAATTGCTCTCATTGAACAACAACAGTTACTCTTTCATTAATCTGTAGCTTCCCCTGCCCGAAAGCCTATCAGTGACCTTTGTAACGAATAAGTTCTTGAGCAGTAGCCATTTTTCTCGCCGTGTTAGTTTGGTTCTCCACAAAGAAGAAGACGGGTCCAAGGAAACTGGATGCTTCTTTATGCGGTCAGCCATAACTTCAGGATGTGTTCCTTGATAAGGTGCCACGAACTGCCTGGGAAAGTACTTATAAAAATCAATGTTCTGATTTTTCAAACGTCTTTCGCTGTGGTATTTCTGCCTACTTTGCCACTTTTTTTGCAGGGTTTGCTCAGACCGTACTTGGCCATAATGAAACAGTCGAGCTCCTGTGTCCACAACGCGGATTCTTCTTCCCCTCTCCTTATATTTCGGGTGCACCGTGAATCCAGCAGCATCTCCCCGTGACAACACAAAACGATGGGGTTTTATCAGCCGACATCTCCGCTGGCCCCTGTAAGGATAAACGTTTAGTATCGTATTATAATCTCCCCAGAAATCTAAATGCCAGAAGGCTAACCCTTCCACCCGATCATCCTCTTGATACTTGTCCGCATATTCCATAACCAAGGCGAGGTCCTCTTCATGAACGACTTCATCTGCCTGCAGATAAAATGCCCAGCGTCCAGTACAGTTGAAAAGGGCAATATTGGTCTGCTGCGCAAATAGGTAGCCGCCCGTATCTAGATTTGGATTCCATCGACTTTGAATGATCTTAATTCTAGGATCCCCGATTGACTCTATAAGGCTGCGTGTTCCATCTTCGTCTGGCCCAACATTGACGATAAATTCATCCACAATTGGCAAGATGGATTTAATGCTCTCAACAACCGGATAATCAAAGCTGATGGTGTTGAATACAAATGTAAATCCGGAGATCTTCACCTTTTATCTCACTGTTGCCCGTATATCTTTTCTGTGTGTCGGGCAATCCTATTGCATTTCTTGATGATGAGCCGAATAAAAGTCTTGTGATCGGCTGAGAGTCGGCTTATCCTCATATAACGTTTGTAAAATGCAAGCCGTTCCCCGTGGGTAACTGGCACTTCAAGGGACGAGAACAGCAAGGCAGCCAGATCTTTTACAATCCACCTTTTACCAACGCTATCACTGACATCGACTCGATGAAGATCGATAACGTATAGTCTTTCCTCGCTGTCGAGGAGAATGTGACAAAGATAATAGTCCCTGTGGTTTATCCCGGCACTGTGCATTCTCCGGGTAATATCCGCCAGATTCTTGAGGATGTCCCTTTTTTTCTCAAGCAACTTCCCCTGGCAGGGTGTAACACCGTTTACCTTGAGAAAGTCGTTTAGACGAGTAGCATCACCCAAATCACCGGTAAGGAGAAAGGATTCCTTTTCGATCCTCCAGAAAAAAGGTTTTCTGCCGGCACAGATGGGTATCATCGTTGGAATGTTATGAGCGTGAAAAGCCAACAGTGCCCGCCATTCGTTTAATGCGCCCACGGGGAATCGCAAACGAAACAAATTTTTCAGAATTTCGCGGATCCCTGGGAAAAAATGTTTCTTGACGTATATACTAGTCCCTCCTAAGTCTAGACGCTCAGTTGACCTTTCTCTAACAGCACTTTTGACTACCATCCCTTCCAACCGCATAAAGTCATCGAAGCAGGCTAAATCTAAAGCATCAAGGAATTCTGAAAAATCCTTATTGATAAAAAGATTCCCTTTCCTGACCACCTGGATTTCCATGGGCTAGTTCATATCCTCGAGTGCTTTTTCATATGCACGGACGGTTTCCCTTGCATTTCTCTCGACGGTCAGAGACGCCACCTGTTCTTGCGCCACAGCGCCCATAGATCTGCGCACTTCTCGATCCTGAAGAACCTCTAGCCAGTTGGCCAAGGCGCGAGTATTCTTAGGGTGATCCATGACAAAACCTGATCTCCCGTGCGAGATCAACTCACTGGCTCCAGTTTCTCGCGTCGCAATAACAGGCAGACCACACGCCATGGCTTCAAGACACGCATTCCCGAGTGGTTCATAATACGATGGCAGTACAAAAACGTCAGCACAGCCGTAAAAGGAAGGCATCCCGTCCTGGAATCCACAAAACATAGAGATCCCATTCAGACCGAGTTTTCGTGCCAACTTTATGTATCGAGATATGTTGCCCTTACCAACAATCAGTATCCGATATTTCTCTTTGTCTCTAAGTTGAGAGACCGCCCTGAGTAGGGAGGCCAATCCCTTTCGCGCAAAATTCATTCCCACAAACAAAACAACAATAGCCTCTCTGTCAATTCCTAGCTTCTTGCGTAGCAGCTCTCCTTCATTGCGAACTGAACTATTGAAAATGTCAAAATTTACCCCGCAGTAGATCACATCGATAAGGTTGGGGGGAACGTTATAGTAGGTGATTGTGTGCTGTTTGCATAGATTGGAGATCGCGACAATCCGTTTATAATTTCCTGGAGTAAATATCTTTCTCTCTACATTGAGTATTAACCGGTGTCTCGGAGAGATAGTATTCCAAAGGCGAGTGAAGGTGCTACCCGGATGTACATCCAGCCAGTGTTTGTGGATTCCATCACCGACGCGATAAACGTCTTGGGTATAGATTTGCGAAAGACCATTGACAATGTCAAACTCGTTCCTGCTCAAAGCGAGTCGAGCGTTTCTTGCGAATACCATGCTCTGCAGACCGAAGGGTTTGAGCGGCACCGCTACCCTATGAAAAGCGACTCCCTTAAGCGGTTCGTAGCGGTGGGCGAAAACATGGACTTCATGGCCAAAATCTCTTAAAGCTCGGGCCAAGTCCACGGAATACCTTTCTCCACCACCTCCTTTTGGCGAGAAATCTTTCCTGACTAGGGCGATTTTCACGGGATCACAATACTGCTTTAGATTCAACAGTTTTCGTCATATTACGGCCAGCTTATTTCCTATAAGCCCAAGGCAAAACTAAGATAAAGGCTTGGCCTCATCAATAAGCATGATGGGAATATCATCCTTTATCTCATAGAGAAGTTTGCACTGATCACAGATTAAACCATCCTCTGGTTCATTCAAATGAATCTCTCCCTTGCATTTCGGACAGGCCAGGATCTCCAACAACTCTTTGCTTAAGGCCATTTTCTACTCCTTTTCCAATTGTTCAACCACAGCTTGGAAAACATCCTCCACCTTGAGTGCTGTCATGCACTCCACAGTATCACAACTTTTCTGAAAACAGGGGCTGCAGTCACGGTCTACCCTCAGCACCCTGTGGGCCGCACCATAAGGTCCGGTGCGCCAGGGCGCAGTAGGGCCAAAAAGCGCCACTACTGGAGTCCCGAGAACTGCGGCCAGGTGCATCGGACCACTGTCGGTTGAAACAACGACAGTAGCGTTTTTACAAACATAAGCCAGTTCCCTGAGGTTGGTGGTTCCAGCCCAGTTATAGAGCCCACCAACACCAGCTCCCTCGATGATGCGTGCAATCGTATCTCGATCTCTTGTACTGCCGGTAAAAACAACCGTCGCCTGCAGTTTTGTTACCAGCTCAACAGCCAGCTGGGTGAAGTTTGCTTCCGGCCAGAGCTTCGTTTGCCACCTGCTGATGGGGTGGCACGCCACCAGAGGGGGGCCACTGTTTGGCTTTATCTGACTCAGTCTTGTTCGCAACAGGTGTTCCTCGGAAGATGTCCAGGGATCGTGCACCCTAATACTGTCCACGTCGGCTCCCAGATAGCGGGGCACATCCAGATACCGCTCCAGGGCGTGCCGATCAGGGTCATACGGGTGGAAGTTTTTCGTTGAGAACCCTCCAGGCTCCCTCACGAGTTCGGTCGAAGCCGATCTTGCGCCTTCCCCTCGCCAGACCAACCCAGATTGCACTTTTAAGCAGCCCTTGCAGGTCAATGATCACGTCATAGTAGCGTTGGCGCAAACTACCACAGAATCGAAGTATATCTAAAGACACTTTTGGCCATAACAATGGATTCCTCAGCTCTTTTAGCCAGGATCGCCGCCGGCAAACCATTACCTCATCAAGTCCCGGATAGTATTGCAGCAAATCAGCGGCTTCTTCTTCTACCAGCCAGGAGATGTGAGCCGAGGAATAGTGGTTTCTGAGTGCTTCAAAGGCAGGAATGGTCTGCACCACATCCCCTAGAGCACTCAGTTTAACGATCAATATATTCATCTCAGTTCGCGACCTATTAGGAAGCCTTCGCAGACATATCAGAAAGAATCCATTCCACAGCCTCTGCGAGATCCTCAGCAACAAAATCTGGTTCCACTTTCCTGGTCGGCCCCAGAAATCCGAGCTCCCCTCTACCATAGCCAGTAAGGACCAGCACTGCTTTGGCCCCAGCGTTGCGGGCCATTTCCACATCTTTGAACCGGTCCCCAACTACGTAGGACTTTTCAAGGTCGAGGTTCAACTCCTGACCAGCCTGTTTCATTAGCCCGATTTTCGGTTTGCGGCAATCGCAGCCACCACCCTCCCCTTCGCCTGGCGACGCGTGGACACACGTATAGATGCCGTCCAAGTAGACACCCTCTTGTTGCAGCAAGCCGCGCATCTTGTCGTGTACCTGATCGATGAGCTCAGCGGGAAAATAGCCTCGGGCTGCCCCCGACTGGTTTGTAATAACTACCGCCTTCAAGCCGCTTTCGTTGATCCTCCTGATTGCTGCTGCCGTGCCTGGCAGCAGTACGAAGCGCTCTAGGTGGTTGATGTACCCCATCTCCTCGTTGATGGTACCATCCCTATCTAAAAAAACAGCCAAGTTCATCTTTTCTCCCATTGTCCAAAGCCACAGAGATCACTGAGATCGCAGAGTACCTTGGCAACCACAAATTCGAAATCCTAAATCCGAAGCACGAAACAAATCCGAATGTTCAAAATCAGAATGATCAAAACAAAAAGACCTCGATATTAGTAACCTAATATTTGTTTTGAACATTTGAAAATTCGAATTTTGAATTTGTTTCGAATTTCGATATTCGAATTTCGGATTTGTTCCCCTTTGTGCTCTTCGTGTCCTTTGTGGTGTTATTCCCTCTTCTCTTCTTCACCGCCTTCCATCTCCGCCAAGAGCTGCTCTGCTGCAGCGTGGACTTCTTGCACCGTAATCGCCTTCATACATTCCAGGTCCTCTGGACAGGACCGCTTGAAACATGGGGTGCAGCCTACATGTTCCGGGTGGATTACTACTGCTCTGTTATTCAAAGGCGCAGTCTTCTGGGGATCAGTGGAACCGAACAGTGCCACCTGGGGAATATTCAAGGCAGCAGCCACATGCATCAGTCCGGAATCATTGTTCAGAAACAATGAGCACTGACCAATTAACGCTAGGACTTCAGCTACCGTAGTCTTGCCGATGAGGTTGATGACCGGATGGTCCATCTCGGCACTGATCTGCTCTGCAAGCGGTTCCTCACCCGTGCCACCCAGAAGGAGAAATCTTCGTCCCGACCTGTGCAACCGTTCCAGTACAGCAGCAAAACGTTCGGGAAACCAACGTTTGGTCTCTCCATAAGCAGCTCCAGGATGCACTCCAATTAGAAGCTCATTCTTGTCAATTCCCAGGCCCGCCATTAAAGCCATGGCCCTGTCAGTGATCTTCGACCTCAGTTTTAGTTGCGGGATGCGATCCACCTGGTAGGCTCCAAGGCTGTGGATCAATCCAAGGTAATAATCCACTTGATGTAGGCCACGTTCCTTTCGTCTGTCTTCCAGCCTTTGAGTAAGCAGCCAACCACGGCCATCGGTCGAATACCCCAACCGCTGGGGAATTCCAGCCAGCCGTGTCATCACAGCGGAACCGAGGGAGTTGGGCAGAAGAATAGCTAAGTCAAACCTCTCTCTCCGTAAACTCCGGCCCAATGCCATCAGATTGCTCAGTCTTTGCGGACCATTTCCCCTTTCATATTCTAAAACTCTTACATCAGATTCTCTCGCCTCAAACAGCTCGGCTACCCGTGTACGAGCAAGTACCGTCAGCTCGGCCTCTTGCCAGAGCTGTCCACAGCCGTCCACAACCGGGAGGGAAAGCACCGCATCACCGATCCAGTTGGGAGCGACGATGAGAATCCTTTTGTTCACGTTTGCCTTGGCCAGGGTTGATAAGGTCGGGTTTTCCATCTCTGATGCACCCAGAACCACTGTTCAGGATGACGCCGCACGTAACTCTCAATAATTCTGTTGAAATTAGCAGTGTTTTCTTCCATATCACGCCTGGTGTCACCACTCCTATCCAAAACCACTTCCGGCTCAAAAACAATCCGATACGAGCCATTGGGCTCCCTCACGTTGTACGCAGGAATTACCGGAGCATTCGTTCTCAGAGCAAGAGCGCTTAAAGCCTTGTTTGTGCAGGCGATCTCCTTGAAGAATGGTACAAATACCCCCTCATACCATGCGGGGTTCTGGTCAATGAGTAAGCCCACCATCTCTCCTGCCGCTAGCAAACGTAGGACTTTGCGTACAGAACCCTTTTTGGCAATGATCTGATTGCCTCCCCGGGTACGGATGTTAGCAAGCAAGCTGTCCAGGAAGGGTATATCCAGGGGGCGGATCACTATATTGCCTGGGCGGTAACGCAAGGAGTAGGCCAACGACATTAGTTCCCAGTTGCCAAAATGAGAAGTCATAACCAAGACTCCTCTTCCTTTTTGTAAAGCAGCATCGAGGTTTTCCACGCCGTCAAAGGTCACAAATTCATCTATCTCTTCTGGTGTAACCTTTCGAATATATGGTAATTCTAGAATAACCCTTGCAAGATGGATGAAGTTTCTGCGGGCTATGTTTCTTCTCTCCCCTTCCGTCAGTTCGTCTCCCCATGCTAGCCTGAGATTGTTCAAGGCTATTGATCGATGTCTGGTATCAAGTCGAAACCAAAGCCGCCCAAGGATCTCCGCCAGTCTCCAGGTAAACCGTAATGGCACAATTGCAGCTATGTCCATAAGCTTTTCTGCTAATTGCTGCAAACTCATCACTCTCACTACCCCGAATCCTTTAGTGTTCGGTTAGATGTTCTCAACGATTCTTGCACCACGGCTTTCAGTAACGAACTATCTCCATCCAGATCAAGCTCCACTGCCAGTACCCACAGCTCCATACTGTCGGGAAGGTCATCGGGTAGTCGTACCCAGTCTTTTTCTGTAGTTAGCCACAGCTCTGGTTTCTGCTCTGACGCCTCCTGCGCTAGTGAAGTCAGGAGTTCGATTGTCAACGGATAATGATCGGGCAATGCGGCAGTATGCACCAGGTCTGCGCCCAGATCACGGACAGTCCTGAAAAAATCATCCGGTTTGCTGATTCCGGCAAAAGCAGCCAGCCGTTTATTCTTTACAGAGCTAAGGGGGTGTTCCCTCTGAGTGGTTGCTCCGAAAAGACGAGTGGCACGGTGCGTTGTAGTAACAACTGTCTTGTCCGGCCATTGGTTAACAAGATTCTTATGAGTCTGCTCAGCCTGCGCGCTGCCATCGAAGCGGCTAAGTACCAGGGCCTGGGCTCTAGTCAAAGCCTTGGTTCGCTCCCGAAGTATACCCCGGGGAAACAGAGAGCCATTCCCAAAAGGTTTCTGTGAGTCAAGCATTACCACATCCAGATTTCTGGCGATGAATCTATGCTGAAAACCGTCATCCAGGATCACCACCTCGCACCGAAACTGCTCTACCGCAGCTTCCGCAGCCAAAGCCCGTTTGGTGCTGCACAGCACTGGAATACCCGGTAGACGTCTGGCTAACAACTGCGGCTCATCGCCGGAAATGTCACTGCCGGCGAGGATGTTTCTGCCATCGCTCACGACCAGGACCCTCTTGGTTTCCTCCCCCTTGTACCCCCTGCTGACAACGCCAACCCGCCAACCTTCCTTCGAAAGAAACCTTGCCAGCCATATCACCATGGGTGTTTTGCCCGTTCCCCCCACTGCAAGATTGCCCACACTTATCACAGGGCAGCTCAATTTATGTACTTTTAAGATTCTTAACTCAAAGAGAAAGTTGCGAAATATTGCAAGCTTATCATAAGACCAGGCAACCACGGTTGCGACCATTCTTAAAATTCTTATCCCAAGAGCTTGTTCCTCCTCAGCCAGAATCAGCCCATAGATCTTCTCGGCTAGTCCACCATACTTCACTCGATAATGCTTGGGGCCACTTTCTTGATACACTTGGTCGCTCTCTAGCAGTACTGATCAACTCGAAATGCGCATAGTGCCAATTAGTTGATTCGTGAATTCGAGAATTAGTCGATTCGTTAATTCGTTGAAATCGTAGAAGCCGTAGAAGTCGTTCAAGTCGTAGAAACCGTAGAAGTCGTTCAAATCGTCTAGGCAGCTTTTAACGACAGATCTTCCGAATAACGGATAACGACTCTGCCTGCTGCCCGCTGCCTACTGCCCGGTTTCCAACAGGCTCCGTATGACTTCCAGGTTGCGCCCAACCGCCCCTTGGTGCGGTCGAATGGCTGCCTGCGCTTTCTCGCCCTGTTCTCGACACGTTGCTGGAGCTCCCAGCCAACCCCTCAGGAGTTCAAAGAGTTTATTTTCATCTGAAATTTGAAAGCCACCGCCGCTTTCGGTCAGAATGTCGGCAATGTCTCTGAAATTCTCCATGTGGGGACCGAAGACAACAGGCAGTCCTCGTTGGACCGCTTCCAGAGGATTGTGACCCCCGAGGGGCACCAAGCTCCCGCCCACAAAAGCGAAATCGCCCAGACTGTGGAATCGCGCCAACTCACCAATGGTATCGAGAATAAGCACATCCACCTGGGCTCCCCTGCCCTCTCCGGCGGGCAGTTGGCTTCGAAGTAGAGTTTGCCAACCACTCTGCGACGCCAGTTTAAAAACCTCTTCGAATCGTTGCTGATTGCGCGGTGCCAGAATGAGACAAAGATCAGAAAATTCCTGGCGCAGCCGGGAATAAACTCTGAGGATAATATCCTCCTCTCCCGGGTGAGTACTACCTGCAACCCACGTCGCCGACGGCTGTGGCCATTCAAGTTCCCTGACTAACTCCTCCCGCTCTTGCGTGGCGCTTTTGGCCATAGGTTGGTCGAATTTTAGGTTCCCAGTTACCTGTATTTTGGCAACCTCAACCCCGAGCATCCCTACTCGTCTGGCATCTTCCTGGCTCTGTACGCAGAAGGCGTCGATATGATTAAAAGACTGGGAAAAAAATCTTCGAAACAGCCCATAACGGGGCAACGATCGATCCGAAACTCTACCATTCACCAAGATGATTGGAGTCCTCTCTCTTGCCAAACACCAAAAAAGATTCGGCCACAGGTCTGTCTCCACCAAAACAAAGAGACTCGCTCCAATGCTCTTCACCGTCCTTTGCATCAGCCACCAGAAGTCCAGCGGCATATAGAGAAAGTGGCAGTCCAGGGAGGTCAGCTTCTGGCGGGCAACTTGCTGTCCTGACTCAGTCGTGGTGGTAATAAGAATCTTGTAGTCAGGGAATTGTTTTCTCAGGGTGTGCACCAAGGAAACAACAGATAGAACCTCACCCACGGAAAGAGCGTGCACCCATATCACTTCACCACTTATTGGTCTCGTCAGACCCTTAAGACCGACTCCCAAGCGAGGACCAAGATTCTGGCGGTATTTACCGGTGAGCGCTCTCCGCAGAGCTAGATAAAGAATAACACCTGGGAATGCCAACAGCCACAGGACATTATAGAGCCAGAACATATGGGAGGCCCGCGGATATTTGTAGGTTGGTTCTCTGTGGTCTCATCGTCCTTTGAACTTACTTGTTCACCTGACCACTTACGTTTGTCACGATTTTGACCGTAGAGTTATTATCGACTTGGGCGAACTGCATGTCATATAAGCGACAGTACTCACCGTCACACTCCATCAACTCATGATGCCGCCCCTCTTCTACAATGCGACCATTTGAGATAACTACTATCCGGTCCGCATTCTGGATGGTAGAAAGCCGATGAGCTATAACCAGGGTTGTCCTTCCGGCCATGAGGTTCTCTAGAGCCTTCTGCACCTCCATTTCCGCCTCGCTATCAAGAGATGAGGTGGCCTCATCCAGGATCAGAATAGGCGCATTCTTGAGTAGGGCCCTGGCTATGCAGAGCCGCTGTCGTTCTCCCCCTGACAGCCGCACCCCTTGCTCACCTATGATCGTATCGAAACCCCGTTCCATTTTCATTATAAAATCATAACCGTTGGCTGCCTTGGCCGCAGCAATGATTTCTTCCTCGCTTCTGCGGATATCACCATAGGCTATGTTGTTGCGGACCGTATCGTTGAAGAGGATGGTTTGCTGGGTAACCACGCCAATCTGAGCCCTGAGTGAGCTGAGGGTTACATCACGTATGTCCATACCATCAATCAAAATTGCTCCATCCGTCACTTCGTAAAAACGGGGAATGAGATCTACCAGAGTACTCTTCCCAGCCCCGCTTACCCCAACGATAGCAATGACTTCCCCTGCAGTCACCTCTAGGTTGACATTCTTCAGTACCGGCACGTTGCCATAGCGAAACTGGACATTACGAATCTCGAGTTTGTACTCCATGAGCGGCAGAGGAACGGCATCGACCCTGTCTTCCATTTCCGGCGGCGTATCCAAGATATCATATACCCTGTAGGCCGCTGCCGTTCCCTCCTGGATCACATTGTTTATTCTGCTTAACTTCTTTATTGGCTGGTAGAGCATGATCAAGGCAGTGAGAAAAGAGAAGAACCCTCCAGGCGTCGATACCCCCTGGATGACTCTGTGGCCACCGTAAGAAATAGTAAAAACAATGGCCAGACCCCCAAAAAACTCCATCAGTGGCGATGAGAGTGCCCGCACCATAACCGACTTCAATACGTACTTAAAATATTTCATGTTCTCTTTAGAAAAGCGCTCTTTCTCGTAGTGCTCCATGCCAAATGCCTTGACAATACGGTTGCCCACAATAGTCTCGTGCAGAATTACCGAAATGTCACCCATTGATTCCTGACTCTTGGTGCTTATCCGGCGCAGCGTTCTTCCGAATTTCACCACAGGGAAAAATGCAAAAGGCAGCACCACCATGGAGACGAGAGCCAACTGCCAATCTCTTTCAAACATAACGGCTGCTAAGCCAACGACTGTAAAGGAATCTCTGAGCAACCCGGTCACAGCATTGGAAACTGCTCCCTGGATCAAGTTGACGTCGTTGGTGACGCGAGACATCAATAGCCCTGTGGGCATCCGATCGAAAAATGAGAGCGGAAGTCTTTGCAGATGGTCGTAGAGCTTCTGCCTCAACTGAGCCACTATTCGCTGGCCGACGTAACTCATGAGATAGGCCTGCCCCCAGTCACTCAGCCCTTTCATTGCAAAGGCTAGAAGCACCACGATGGACAGAACCAGCAGCGTTTCCGATTTCTTATCTATGAAAACGTCATCTAACACCGGCTTGACCAGATGGGCTAGGGCCGCGGTACAAGCGGCTACGCCCAACATGCACACCATGGCGATGGCCAACCGGTGCCAGTGGGGCTTGACCAGCTTCAACAACCGCCGGTAGATATCTCGCTGCTGATTATCTGGCATCCATCAACTCCATAGCAATAGCTGCCGTCCTGGCGGAAGCACCCGGTTTTCCCACCCTGTCGCGAACTTCTGAGAACCGCTGTCTTATCCATGCCTGCCGGTCACTATCGCCAAGGATAGCCATCGCCTCCCTGGCAATTTGCTCAGGATTCGCTTCATGTTGGATCAATTCCGGTGCAACAGTTTCTCCGGCAACGATATTGGCCAGCGCCACGTGTTGCACCTTTATCAGCCGCTTGCCAAGCCAGTAGGTCAGGGGATTGACTTTATACACTACCACCAGGGGAGTACCGAGAATAGCCGCCTCTAAAGTCACAGTGCCCGAGGCTGCGATCATCATTTCACACACTTGGATGACTTCATGAGTATTGTTCTCCACTACAGTCAGAGGTATATCTCTTCCCCTCAAATAGGGATCAACCTGGTGACTTCGGATGGTAGGGGCGAGCGGCATGAGGAAGTGAATGTTTGGGATCTCTTTGGCGAGGGCGGCTGCTGTATCAAGCATCACAGGCAGCAGTTTTGATATTTCATTAATACGACTGCCCGGGAGCAATCCAACCAACCGGCTTGCTCGGTCTTTTGAGTAGCGGCTCCGGGTCAATGACTTTTCATCTGTAACCCGAATGACATCCAGCAGCGGATGACCCACAAAAGAGACCTCCACCCCTCCCTCTCGATATATCCTTTCCTCAAAAGGGAGGATGACCACCATCCTATCCACCCGCCGGCGAATGGTTTTCATTCTCCCCGAACGCCAGGCCCATATCTGAGGACTGATGTAGTACATGACCGGAATGCCAAGTTTTTTAGCCTTGCCGGCGACAAGAAGATTAAATTCAGGATAATCGATCAAAACAACAAGGTCGGGCCTCCACCGCTGTAGATTTGTTGAAACCACACGATACACCGACATGATGGTAAGCAACCGCTTCACTCCAGGTAGTCCAACAACGCCCATCTCGTCAGCGTTCCAGAGGAGTTCTACGCCTGCCTCTCGCATGTGCAGGCCTCCCACCCCCAGAAAAAAAACAGAGGAATCTACGGCGCGGATGGCCTTCACCAGATTACCGCCGTAGAGATCCCCCGAGGCTTCTCCTGCTATGATCAATACTCTTTTGCCCTTGGTCGCCATTCGCAATGTTTTATTGGTACATAACAGCGGTTGTAGAACTCACGAACCACTCGACACTGTCTCAAAGCTCATGGCGCCAACCGCTTAGCCCGAAAACCAATTCCCAGTCGCCCCCCCTGTTGTTGAATGAGCTCACTCACCTGCGTGGCAACCTCAAGGGCCTTACGTCCTTCCTCCCCGCTCACCATGGGCTTCGCGCCGGTGCACACTGATTCTGCAAAAGCTCGTAGCTGCTCTTCAAGGGGGTCAGTATCGGCAACGGACAGCTGCTGATACTCTATTTCCGGAAACCCATCAGCACCTTTTTCAGGTAGTTTACGAAACAGTTCCACTTCCCTCTCGGCATAGTCCAAAGACAGATAGCTGTCCGCTTGAAAGATTCGTACTTTCCTCATTCTCTTTGCTGAAATACGGCTGGCAGTAACGTTGGCAATACAGCCGTTCGCAAATTCCAGTCTGACGTTAGCGATATCAGTGTGAGGAGTAAGGATTTTAGCTCCACCCACCCTTAGATCCTCCAATGGAAATGGCACCAAACTCAGTATGATATCTATATCATGGATCATCAGATCTAAGATCACATCAACCTCAGTACCACGTTCAGTAAAGGAGGCGAGTCGATGAGACTCCACAAACAGTGGCTGCTGCACGTATTCTCTTGCAGCAACTACTGCAGGGTTGAATCGCTCCAGATGTCCCACCTGAAGCACCAGGTTATTCGCCTTTGCCAGTTGAACGAGGGAATCCGCCTCCTCCAAGGTAGCTGTTATGGGTTTCTCAACGAGCACGTGAATGCCAGCCTCCAGAAGATCACGAGCAACCTGACAGTGATCCTGGGTAGGCACTACCACGCTGGCAGCATCAACCTTGCCAATAAGTTCCCGGTGCGACGCATATGCCTGGCATGAAAAATCCTCAGCCATTCGTCGCGCCCGGCTTCGCTCGACGGCAGCCACAGCTACCAGATTAGTCTCTTCCAGGGCCGCGTATTTCTCCGCATGAAACTGACCCAGGTAGCCAACTCCGACTACAGCCATCCTTAGAGCCGAAGAGTTGACCGTAATTCTTGGCTTCACAGCCAAAAGCGCGTTCCTACTACCCCCCACTTCCGCTTCAAGCTGGTTCAACTCCAACATCAATCCATCTAACTCTGAAGCTTTTTCCCTGTCCGCTGGCCTGCTTAAGATGGCAATCCTGGCATCGTCGGCAGCCTGGATCATCTTTTCCCTGTCAAACATCAATGTTCTGTCAGCTTCCACAACCAACACCGAAGCGCCCACCTCTTTCATGGTCTTGATGGTCTGAATTCCTACAGCAGGAACATCGAAACGCAGGTCTTGATTGGGCTTGCAAACCTTCACAACCACCACTTCGCTTTTTCCCAAACGACCTCCGCGCCTGATTGTCTCATCAGTTCCTTCTATAGCCTCCACTGCCAGTACTGCCTGATCCCGAACCAAGATACATTGCCCTATGTCCAGTTTGCCGATCTCCTTGGCCAGGTTCCAGCCGAAGTTGATGTCCCGTCTCTCCCTAGCATTGGGCCTGCGCCGCGTCAGGATTCCAGCCAGCAGTTCTGGCAGGAAAAGGGTCGAAGGTCTAACTTTGATTCCGTGCGCTTCCAGTTCTTCGGTAAAAGCCCTTAAAATTGCATCGTCTTTTTTGTGGAGCATCCGGGCGAGCAACCGTACGGCCTTCCAGTCCGGTCTGATCTTGCTGAAGAGCTTGGTTTTGGCCACCGCCCCCGCCATCGCCACTTCAGTAACCTGGGCTTTCTGAAAGGTCTCGATCATCCGGCCCAGCTTCCCTAGACTCACCCAAGAACATACGTCCACCTCGGATTCCAGTAGCTCGTCGGCCTCTCCTTTAAGGGCCACCGCCACTACCTTGACTCCGTTTTGCCTTGCTGCCCGTGCGAAGAGGATGGGAAACTGTCCGCCTCCCGCAATAAGTCCAATTGTTTTCATAGGTTCACTTTGTACTTCTTTCAGGTGATGGCAGACTCACCGGCCCAGGAACAAACATTCCCACCCAGATCACCGAGTAATGCCACGCTGTGACCAACGGATAAAATCCACCAATATTCTCACTTCATCCACGTCTCCAAACTGACTCTCAGCCACCTCCAGCGCTTCTTTGAGAGTCCTCTCGGTCAGAAACAAGATACGATAGCACTGCTTCAAAATCTTGAGCGTCATGGCGGGAAAGTTCCTGCGCTTTAGCCCAACGGTATTCAGCCCGTAGAGCTTGGCGCGATGTCCAGATACAAGCATGTATGGAGGTATATCCTTCGTTACCCCGGTCTTACCACCAATGTAAGCGTGGGTGCCGATCCGAACGAACTGGTGTACGGCAGATAGCCCACCCAGTGTTGCGTGATCACCGACAGTCACATGCCCGGCCAAAGTGGCAGCATTGGCCATGACCACATGATTGCCGATAATGCTGTCATGCGCCACATGACTGTAGGCCATGAATAGATTGTTGTCACCTATCTTGGTTAGCTCATCCCCGCCAACGCTGCCGCGATTAATAGTGACAAACTCCCGAATAGTATTGTCATTACCGACGATGGTCTCAGTGCGACGGCCGTCGAATTTCAGGTCTTGGGGTGGTGTCCCAACAGAGGCATAGGAGTAAATCTCGCAGCGTTCGCCAATGGCGGTGTATGGAGCGATATGGGCGTGGGCGTGAATCCGGCAGCCTTTACCAATTTCTACCTCTTCATCGATAACAGCGTAGGGACCGACCACCACGTCGGCTGCCAGCTCAGCCCGGGATGAATGATTGCAGTGGGATGAATCTTGGTGGGTGTCCCTTTAGCTGTCATCTGTAGATCTCTCCGCTCCCTTGCTTTCAATGACAGCCATGAGCTCAGCCTCAGCAACCAGGGTGTCATCAACGTAAGCCTCGCCCCGCATTTTGAAGACCTTTTGTTTCTGACGAATTGTAGTAAGCTTCAGCCGCAGCTGGTCACCAGGCACCACCGGTTTGCGAAACCGCACCTTGTCGATGCCCATAAAGTAGACGAGGCTTCCGGCCCATTCTTTGGGGCTGGAGTGAAAGGCAAGTACGCCACCCACCTGGGCCATGGCTTCAATAATCAGGACGCCGGGCATGATTGGATTGCCGGGGAAGTGGCCAACAAAGAACGGCTCGTTAATGCTCACGTTCTTTATCCCCACGATCTCTTCCCCCTCCTTCAGGCTTTCAATCCGATCTACGAGCAAAAAAGGATAGCGATGCGGCAAGATCTGCATGATTTCTTTGACATCTATCATCACGAACACCCCTCTTTTAGGAATCTGTCTTCTCCTCGAGCGAAGCTAACCCCTTCTCCAAATCCATAATCTTTTTCCGAAGTTCAGGAAGACGGCTTAATATGTGACAGTTCTTCAGCCAGGCTCGATGATCAATTGCGGGACTGCCTGAAACAGTTTGTCCCGCAGGAATTGATTTGGCGATTCCTGATTGAGCGCCAACCCGAACACTGTCGCCTATTTCCAGATGTCCGGTCACCCCTACCTGCCCGGCTAGAATGACATTCTTGCCAATCTTGCTACTTCCTGAAATTCCAACCTGGGCTATGATTATACTGTCCTCTCCTACAACCACATTATGGGCCACCTGGACAAGGTTGTCTATCTTGACTCCCCTCTGAATCCACGTTCTACCCATTGTGCCCCGGTCTATCGTACAGTTGGCCCCGATTTCCACATCATCATCAACCTGGACAATGCCTACTTGGGGAATTTTGAAATGGCCATTGCCATCCTGGGCAAAGCCAAAACCGTCGCTGCCCACCACGGTGCCACTATGAATAATTACCCGTTTGCCAATAATACAACGAGCAAGTACGGTCGCATTTGGATAGATGGCAGTGTCATCGCCGATATGAACA
>PVMK01134634.1_pt1 | contig 20634 bp, 20 predicted proteins | sample 1853481 | NCBI WGS metagenome assembly PVMK01 (sample SAMN08533507, study PRJNA380276) | Marine sediment metagenome, whole genome shotgun sequencing project.
GGATGATTAAACTGAAATACAACACACTGCTAAGTGGGATGCTGCGGTTGTGGGCGCTGTGCGTTGAACGCCGCAGACCGGGTCGGCCTGCATATTGCACCAAGGATCCGGATAGGACAAACTGTAACCGTAGAAAATCCGGAAAATCCATTGTAATGACTTGTTTGTAATAAGAAAAATCAATTCGCTATCCGCCTTGGTGCTAGTATAAGAACCGGTACTTTTTTGGAGGGGAACTTTGGAAAGCTATCTCATTTCGATCGCGGGAAACATCGCTGCGGGCAAGTCTACCCTGACCAAGGCGCTGGAGAAAAGGAGCGACGGAAAAATCGTGTCGTTTCTCGAAAGGGTCGATTATGTAAAACAATATGGCTACCTGCAAAAGTACTATAAAGCCGTCAGTTCCTATGACCGGCTGAAAGGCACCAAACTCGACGGCAAAGACCCGAAAGGATTTCTCCAGATCAAGGAGGAAGCAGAATACTGGGGCTACAAAATTCAGGAGACCTATTTCCTGTCCCGGCTTCTGGATTTGGGTGTTTTGAGTGAGTTGCTGCGCGAGGGCCAGTCCGTAGTCCAGGACCGCAGCATTTACGAGGACCGGATCTTCACCAAGAATTCAAACAACAATGAATACATTACCGACCAGGATTACCGGAAATACCAGCAACTGTTCAAGCTGGTAATGACTAACAAACCAACACCCGATCTGATTATTTACCTGGAAAGCGATGTGGCTGCCCTAAAGAGCCGAATCCTGGGCCGCAGCCGGGGCGAGGAGGCTGATCTTGCTCATCCTGAAAACAGTTATCTCAGTAATCTCAATGATCTTTACCGGCCGTGGATCATGAAGTGTGGATTCCCCTATCTCATCATCGATACCGAGGTTATCGACTTCCGGACAAAAGATGGGCTCGAGCAGGTCGTCGAAGGAATCGTCAACCGGGTGCCAGGATCCAGGAGACTGTTCGACTGAAACGAGAAGAGGCGGTGCGGCCTAATATTTACGCGGTGTGTGAAGCCGGCACCAGCATTTGTTCTGATGATGCCGTGGTGGTGTTCTGATCATGGGCACAATGCCGTCAATTGGCCAGGGACGATCTGGTGAACCAGGTACAGGCATTTTTGACAGGAAGCTGAAACCAGCCTTTAATAAAGTGGTGGGTGTCTTCTAATTACGTTCTAATTACAAGCAGGATATTGGCAGAGGCATCCGCTCGCCGTGCTGGCAGCGCTGATTCTGATTACAGATCTGGATAGAGCCATGGCTCAGCAGGCCGGAGAATTACCACCGACATGAAGATCGATATTTACCAGATTGACGCATTTGCCAAACGTGCCTTCGAGGGCAATCCTGCCGCGGTGTGCCCCCTGACCGCATGGTTGCCCGATGAGTTGATGCAATCCATCGCGGCGGAAAACAACCTGTCTGAGACCGCGTTTTTCGTGGCGGAAGGCCCGGGCTATGCCATCAGGTGGTTCACACCGGCGGCTGAAGTCGATCTCTGCGGCCACGCCACGCTTGCTTCGGCCTATGTGCTCTTCAATTGCCTGGGATTCGATGGCGATCGAGTCGATTTCACTTCAAAATCCGGACCGCTTTCGGTGTCACGTGATGGTGACGGGCTGGTGATGGATTTTCCAGCTCAGCCGCCCCGGCCCTGTGCCATTCCGCCGGAGATCGTCGAGGCATTCGGCGTCACACCCGCCGAATGCCTGAAACACGATGACTACCTGATCATCTTCGATGATGAAGAAACCGTGTTGAGAGCGGATCCCGCAATCGACATCCTGGGCAGGCTCGGCTGCCGCGGAGTCATCATCTCCGCGGCTTCTCAGGAATACGATTTTGTTTCCCGCTTTTTCGCTCCCGGTGTCGGCATTCCCGAAGATCCGGTTACCGGTTCGGCGCACACCCAATTGACGCCGTACTGGGCGGGGCGGCTTGGCAAGCAGCACCTGCGCGCCAAACAGGTGTCCGCAAGAGGGGGTGAACTCAACTGCACCCTGCAGGGCGAGCGGGTGCTGATCGCCGGCCATGCAATCAAATACCTCCAGGGGGTAGTGGAAGTAAGTAGTTGTGGACACCCACAAGTTTAAACTGATGTACAACACTCCGCTGAGCTGGGCGGAAGGCGTCGTTGCTGCGATGGATGATTTTTTGCCGGATCATGCCGCGGCCGAACGAAAAGCCTCGGGCATGGCGATGAGCATGGTCGCCCACTACCCTGACAGGCCGGAGCTGGTGATGGCCATGATTGATCTCGCCATTGAAGAGCTAAATCATTACCGTGCGGTCGTCAAACTGATGAACGAACGCGGCCTTTGCCTGCTTCCCGATGAAAAAGACCCTTATGTAAACCGCCTGCGGCGCGCCATCCGGCACGGCAAGGAACACTATTTCATGGATCGGCTGCTGATTGGCGGCATCGTCGAGGCGCGGGGTGCAGAACGTTTCGGGTTGGTAGCAGACGCCCTGCCAGCCGGCAAATTGCAGCGTTTTTACCGTGCCATCACTCAGTCTGAAGAGGAGCACCAGGGGCTGTTCATTCAGCTTGCAGAACTCTATTTTGACCCGGTGGAAACGCGTTCACGGCTGAATGAGCTGCTGGAGCTTGAAGCGGACATTGTGAGAGAGCTGCCATTGCGGCCTGCGCTTCATTAGATTAAAGAAAGTGGACAAATACCTACGGCAATACGCTGAGCCGGGTACCGCATCAGTGGAAGATATTGCGGCCAGCGAGCCATGGCAGCAGGTGGTTGTGATTCCTGTTTGCAATGAGTCAACGCAGATATTGCGCCCATTGCCACCGGGGCCAGGGCGCAGCCTGATGATACTGGTCGTCAATGAGGCCGGGACGGCAGCGCGCCATGTCTCGGTTGCCAATCAGGATTTTGCCGCCGATCTACCAGCCCGTTTCAGGATGTGCTGGCAATCAGCCGCCGCTTCCGGACTCACGCTGTACCATGATCCAGCGTCATCCCGCGATGTATTGCTGGTGGATCGCTTCAGCGACAGGCGTAAGTTTCCACCCAAAGGGGGCGTTGGCCAGGCACGAAAAACCGGTGCTGACCTTGCTGCTTGCCTGATCCACCAGCGGCGGGTGCGCTCACCCTGGATACATTGCACTGACGCAGACGTACGTTTACCGCAACGCTATTTCACCTGCAGTGCGGCCTTATGCGATTCCTCTGCACAGGACACAGCCGCCCTTATATATCCTTTCCGACACACTGTCGCCGCGGACAATAAAATCAATGAGGCCACCCAGCTGTATGAGTATTCCCTGCGTTATTACGTCGCCGGGTTGAGCTTCGCCCACTCGCCCTATGCTTTCCACACCATCGGCAGCACCATGGCCGTCAACGCGGCCCATTATGCCAAGGTCAGGGGCTTTCCCCGCCGCCAGGCCGGGGAAGATTTTTACCTGCTCAACAAGCTGGCCAAGGTCGGTGCCGTCAGGCAACTCAGCGCCGAAACAGACTGCGAACCCATTGATATTGCTGCACGCCTGTCAGACCGGGTACCTTTTGGCACCGGCGCTGCTGTTGGCAGAATCATGGAACTCGAAGACCCGGCCAGGGAATTTCTGCTTTATCACCCGTCCGTTTTCGGCTTGCTTCGCAGCTGGCTTGGCAGCCTGCCGACTTTTTGGCAATCTCGCTCCAGCGATATCGGCGCCATTCTGTCTCAAATGGATCTACAAATCCTCATCGGCGGTCTGGAGAAATCCGGTGCGACGGAAGCGCTGCAACATGCTTTCAGACAGAGTTCCGACGCCAATCAGTTCAAGCGGCAAATGCACACCTGGTTCGACGCTTTTCGCACCCTGAAATTGATCCATTATTTGCGTGACCACCATTTGCCTTCGATCAGTTTCGAAGCGCTGGTGACAGAGTATAATCTTGATCACTTGTTAAGGCATGAATACGCGCTGCCGAGCCTGCATAAAACATTGCGCAAGGACTTGCTGGGTATTTGCTAGGGCCTGTTAACACTTACCAGGTTACTGTGTTGCGGGCCCTATAAAAAGGGGTTGGATTGAATTTCGAATAAAGGGCTTGATGCCCGTTCCGGATATGAAGAAGGGGTCCGGTCCCCTGTGTTTGGCGGGAAGCCGGGACCCCTTAGGTTGATGGGTCGGGTTGTGGTTGGTTCGAGTTTGCCGGGTCGTCCATCACCAGGTTCGGACCGTCCAGCCATTGATGCTGTGACCTGCACTCCGCTCCATCCTGCGCTGGCGACGATGACGCCGTGCCTGCATTTCGGTTTTTGCGAAGTTGCCCGCATTAGCGGCAGGCCGCTGGGTGGGGACCGTGATAATGGATTCGGCCGGCGTGATGCGGCCGGTGATTTCCCGGTACACATCCCGTATGCTATCGATTAACATTTACTTATCTCCCTGGCGGTCTTTTCGTTTCCGCCTCTGTCATCAAAATGTAACAATTTTATGAATGAAAAATACCGCGTAAATATCTAAATACTGTACCTTTCAGTTGACAATGGTAGTGACGACGCTGAATAATGACTAACGGTTTTTATTGGATTTAAGTTAAGTTTTTCTTAATCATTATGTCTGCTACTCCACTCAATGCACTGCGTACTTTTGAAGCCGTGGCCAGCCGTTTGAGCTTTACCAGGGGGGCGGAGGCCCTGAACGTGACCCCGGCCGCCGTGAGCTCACAGATCCGTTCGCTGGAACAACGACTGAACCAGTCCTTGTTTCATCGCCACGGGCGTCAGATTGCCCTCACCGAGGCGGGCCAAAAGCTCCTGCCCGGTGTGCAGCGTGGCCTGGCGGAGTTGCGCCAGGCGGTACAGGTGGTCAGCCAGGATCGTTCGGAAGGGGTGCTGAACGTCAGCATGATGCCGTCGTTCCTGCAGAAATGGTTGATGCCCCGCCTGGCCGGGTTTTACAGCGCGAAACCGCTTATCGACCTGCGTATTAATGTGGACAATACTCTGGTGAATTTCGACCTGAGCGATATGCACTCGGCGGTTCGTCTTGGCGCGGGTAAATGGGCCGGACTCAAATCCGTCAAACTGATGGATGACTGGATTCTACCGGTCTGCAGTCGCCGCCTGCTCCGTGAAATCGGGCCTGTCCAGTCGGTGGAAACATTGCAGCAACACGAGATGTTATTCGCACCGAGCGATGTATGGGATGCCTGGTTCCGCAAATTTGGGGAAAGCAGCCGGGACAGCCGCTGGTCGTTACTGAACGATTCGCTCAGTATCCTGATGGCGGCCGAACAGGGCGAGGGAATAGCGCTCAGTCGCTGGTCACTGGTTTCGCGCGACATAGATGCGGGGCGCCTGGTGCGCCCCATCGAGACCGTGGTCAAATCCGACTGGTCGCACTACTTCGTGGCGCCGCCGCATTATTTTGACCTCCCCAAAGTAGCTGCCTTCCGGGATTGGCTGCTGGATCATTGCAGCCAGTTTGAACCACCCGCGTGAAAAGGACCCCGCCATTTTTTCAGAATGACCCGTAGCGAGCAGTCAGGCGCCTTCCTTTTGTCTCGAGGAAGCTCCCTTCTCCGGCTTCCAATTTTGGTATTTGGAATAAGCCCCTATTTCATCCTGATATTCCGGGAACTCGCCCAGCCGCTCCGCCAGCCATTGGAACCACTCGTGAATGGAAGGCCGGCAAAGTGTCTCCCGCAGCCACTCTGTGTGGGGCCTCAACACCCGCCAGCTGGCCTGTATCGTGCCTCCCATCAGCTGTTGTACGAGGGCAAACGGGACAATCCGTTGGTAAACCATGAGACCGGTAGACTCCAGCGTGGTGCTGACCAGCATCGCCGCATCCTGTAATTCCTGTGGTATGGCTTGTTCGCGGCAATGCCGGCATTCCTGCTCGTAATCCATGACCAGTCGCAAGGCTTTCGTGAAGTCGCGGCTCTGGAAAGAACGCATGATCTCCATCGCGGCCCTCTCCTGCCGTTGTTGACGGTAATGTCGAATTTCGGCCAGGGCGAAGAAAACGCCGGTGATCACCAACAGCGCACCTAATATTTCGGCGATATTGGCTACACTTTGCAAATCAAATTCGAACATACACCGCTCCCGATTCGGTCTTTCCAGTCAGGCCAGGCAAATCAGCGAAAGAATACCAGTAAGCGCGATTCAATGCTCTCCCGGTCTGGCGCATCCGGCGGCGCCAGCGGGTTGGAAATGCTGTGTGTATTGAGCGCCGGGCGCGCCCGTCCCTGGCAGAATCAAAGGTCTTGATCAGCAAAGTTTCACCGCGACCCATCTCCGGATAGTAATACCACCGGTGCGAGGGATTCCAGCTCACCAGCTCCAGCTCACCAATGCGTTCCGTTGCGCGTCGTTCACTCGCCACCAGGTCGGCCACATCGATCGTTGTTGCATCGCAGCACGCCAGTGGGCTGTTCAGCACAGGACCTGCGATGGAGCGCCAAACATTGATAATGGCGAAACGATGTTGCAGTCGCTCCTCCGCCTCCTCACCGGGCAGCAAATCCCGCAGACGCTTTTCCGCTGAGGCATCGGTGTAATCATTGTGTATCACAGAGGCGGGTTCACGGGTAGAGCGCTCGCCGCGAATGTCCCGCGAGTCAGAGCGCAGGGTGTGGTCAAAGACCAGCGCCTCGGCTCCACCGCTTGCCGCCAGCACCAGCTCAATGATTTCAGCTTCGTAGGCTGCCTGAACCATTTTCAGGGCATAGAAATCTTCGACCAGCGTGGCATGCGCCAGCAAGGTGAAGCCCTGGTGATCGAGGCTGGCCGGCGGTTGCAATCGCCGGGCATCATGGATTGTGACCTGATGATCTTCGAACTCGGCGCCGATGTTGAGCGCCGCATCGGCACCCCCCCCGGGATGCGATATAAATGGGTTTCTCCCCGCTGGGCACCAGGTAACGGATATTGGCCAGTACGCCAGGATTCGTCATGCGTGAATAGTAGCCGTTATCAATGGCTGCCGCCCAAAAATGATCTGCTAAAGTGGTGGGTGTCTTCTAACTACTACCCAAAAATAATCTGCTAAAGTGATGGGTGTCTTCTAACTATTCTAACTACTCAGGCAGCCATGCCCCGACTTTCCAAATCCCGCATCATGTCCTCGCTTCAATGCATGAAGCGCGTTCACCTGGAGATTAACCACCGCGAACTGGTCCATTATTCAAAGGCGACCGAAGCCGCTTTTGCGCTGGGGCACGAAGTCGGCGACATTGCGGTGAAGCTCTATGGTGGTGACGAAGGAACCTACATTGAGTACAAGAGCGGTGGTTTTAGCCGACAACTGGCACAAACAGAGCAGCTGATGACCTCGATGTTCCGCACGCCGATCTTCGAAGCGACGCTGCGGTACGAAGGGGTGCTGGTTCGCGAGGACGTCCTGCTGCCTCTTAAAGAAGAGGGGGACGACAGTTGGCATATCGTCGAGGTCAAGGCCTCGACCAAGGTAAAGCCAGAGCACATCCACGACTGCGCGGTGCAGGCCTGGGTGCATCTGGAATCGGGCTATCCTTTGAGCCGCATTTCCCTGGCGCATATCAACAATCAGTTCATCTACCAGGGCGATCGAAACTACCAGGGCCTGCTCATGGAGCATGACCTGACCGAGCAGGTGTTCAAACTCTTGCCTTCGGTGCCGATCTGGGTGGAACAAGCCCGCGCAGCAGCGGCAGGGCCGATGCCCGACGTGCCGGTCGGCCAGCACTGCACTTCGCCCTACGCATGCCCGTTCCTGGAATATTGCTGGCCGCATGACACTGAGTATCCGATCATCGGTCTGGCTGGCAGCAGGAAGAAGCTCGGCATCTGGGTGATGGATGGTTACCGCGACATCCGCGATGTGCCTTCAAGCGAGATCAGCAGCGAGACGCAATTACGTATTCACCGCATAACCACCGAGGGTGTCCCCGAGTTGCTGCGTGGCGCGCAGGCCTTCGTGGAGCAACTCGCCTACCCCCGTTTCTACCTGGATTTCGAAACCGTCGGCCCGGCGATCCCGGTGTGGGCGGGAACCCGGCCTTACCAGTCACTGCCGTTCCAGTGGTCCTGCCACATCGAGCGGGCGCCGGGCGTGATGGAGCATGCAGAATTTCTGGATCTCAGCGGCGAGCCGCCCATGCGCGCACTGGCAGAGGCGATGATTACGGCTCTTGAGAATGATGGGCCGGTTTTGATGTACACCAGTTACGAGCGCGGCGTCATTCAGGGGCTGGCGGCGATGTTTCCGGACCTGGCTGGCGCACTACAGGCCATTGATGCCAGGCTGGTTGACCTCCATCCGGTAACCCGGGCTAATTACTACCACCCGGATATGCTCGGCTCCTGGTCCATCAAGGCCGTTCTGCCAACGGTTGCGCCCGAGATGGATTACGCCAAACTCGAGGGCATTCAGGAAGGCACCCAGGCCTCAGCGGCCTACCTGGAGGCGATTGATCCGGAGACTTCCGCGGAGCAGAAAGAGGAGCTCCGTAACAACCTGCTGAAGTACTGCAAGCATGATACGGAGGCGATGGTGCGCCTGGTTCATTTCTTTGCAGGGTCAAGGCAGGGACCGCATCGTGCACATCGTTGGATTGGATGAAACACCGGTCTGAAAGTGGAGGATTGCTTAGGCGTTTAACGAAAGAATATTGCGTTCACACTACATTCATGTGGGTAGGCATATAGTGTAGCTGTAGCAATCCCTGCGTGGCTTGTGAATTTGCGCAGAAATTTCGGGATTGCGCGGCGAGGACCTGAATATGAACAGATCACTGCTAAGCGTATTTTGGGCATTATTGATGTTGGTCAGCCTGCCTTCAGTCCTGGCGCAGGACAGCGGCTGGCCCCGGACGCTGCCGCTGGAACAGGGGATGGTGACGATTTACCAGCTGCAAGTGGATGAGATGAGCGATGACATCATTCACTTCCGCGCGGCGCTTGCCTACCGGGCGACGGCTGGCTCAGAACCTGTGTTTGGTGCAGGTTGGTTTGAATCACGGGTCGAGATTGACCAGTCCAAGCGCATTGTTCACCCCACGGATCTGAAAGTGAGTGAAACCCGCTTCCCCGCCGGCACAGATGATGTGCAAGCAGAGCTGTCGGCTGTGTTGGCGCAGCAGTCGCCCATCTGGAACCTCGATTTTTCTCTCGATGAGCTTCAGGCCGCCCTGAAAACGGCACAAGCAGAATCAAAGGCCGTACAAAACCTGAATACCGCACCACCCCAAATCATCTATCGGGACCATCCCACGCTGTTGATTTCCATGGATGGCGAACCCGTCTTGCGTGAGATCGAAAACAGCCCTCTTGAGGCGGTAATCAACACGCCATACCCGTTGATCTTCGATGGCAAGCACTATTACCTCAATGCGGCCAAAGATGTTTGGTATCGTGCCGACAAGGCGACCGGGCCTTATCAATTTGAAGCCAGCCCTCCGGAAGATATTGCAGCCATGGTCAATGCCGACGAGCCAGGTGCAACAGACGAGCAGCCGGTCGAACCCATCACGGCAGCCAATGCGCCGGAAATCGTGGTATCTACTGAACCGGCGGAGCTTATTGTGACCGAGGGCCCCGCTGCCTTCGTACCGCTGATCGATGATCTGCTGGTGCTTCAGAATTCGGATGATGATGTGTTCATGCACGTCAGCTCGCAAAAATATTACATCGTGCTGGCCGGTCGCTGGTACCACGCCAGCTCATTGAATGGGCCCTGGGCTTACCAGCCAGCGGATGACCTGCCCACGGCATTTGCCCATATCCCGCAAGATTCGAATCAGGCTGACTCGCGCGTTTATGTAGCCGGCACGAAGGAAGCACGGGAAGCGGTACTGGACGCCCAGGTTCCGCAAACCGCTGCGGTTGAAAGAGGCATAGTCGATATCGAAGTTGAGTACGACGGCGAGCCCATTTATCAGCCGGTTGATGGCACCGACCTGGTGTATATCCAGAACACGGGCTCTACCGTTCTCCTATCCGATGGCTTGTATTACCTGGTCGAGGACGGTGTCTGGTATGTGTCTTCCACACCCAATGGCCCCTGGCAGGTATCGACCCACCGCCCGGCACAAGTGGACACGATTTTACCCACTTCACCGGTGTACAACACCAAGTATGTCCATGTCTATGACAGCACGCCGAGCGTGGTCTATGTCGGTTACACCCCGGGCTACACCGGCAGTTATGTCTATCACAACACCATTTTTTACGGTTCCGGCTGGTACTACCCGCCGTGGGTATCACCCTACTACTACTATCCTCGCCACAGCACCTGGGGATTCAATGTCAGCTACAACCCGTGGTACGGCTGGAACTTTGGTCTGAGTTGGGGCTGGGGACCCTTCAGCGTGGGCTACTACACCGGCGGTTACTGGCATTACAGTCATTATTGGCATCATCGCCATTACGGCCGTTGGGGGCCGGGCGGGTACCGGCCGCGGCACCATGGCTACCGCGGCTATGGGCACAGCCGTTATGCCTATAACGATTATGGGCGCAGTGCTTATAGCCGCAATGCAGACAGCGGCTACAGGTCAGACGGTTACCAGCGAAACGGCAATCTCTACCGTGATGGTGCGCAGCGGGCCAGGGTCGCCAATACCCGCGATAAGCAGCCGCGAATACCAGGCAAGCGAGGCAGCGAAAACAGGCAGGCAAAATACACAGCCGCGAGCGGCAGCCGGAAACAGAATTATGCCAAACAAAACAAGGTCGGCTATAACAAGGCAGGCCCGGTAAGTCCTTCTGATATGCGCTTGAAGGCTGATGTGCGGAATACCAATTCAAGGGCAAACAGAAAATTGTTGCTTGCCGACAACAGCGGAAACGTCTATCGCAAGGCGGCCCGCCGCCCGGATCGGAACGATCCCGTTAGCCGCAGTAGCCTGTCGGCCAAAAGTATGAAAAATCAGACCATGCCATCGCTGCGTACCAGCGGAAAAAACGTCAACAAAGACTTCAGCAAGTATGCCAGCAAAAACGGCGTCAAAAACAGCGGCAAATACGTTGGCCAAAGCGGTGGCCGAGCTAGCGGCGAGAGTAATGTAAAGCGTTCAACGCAATCAACGACCATCGCTTCATCGCGAAAATCAACGGCCCGGGCTGCAGATAAGCAGCCCAGGACAGTTAGCAACAGCGCCAGGCAGCGGCCAACCCAGCTGGCCTCAGGTCCTGCGCAAAAGCAATACAGTTCCCGGCCAGGTGTTCAGTCGCAAAAGCAATACAGTTCCCGGCCAGGTGTTCAGTCGCAAAAGCAATATAGCTCCCGGTCAGGTTCTCAGCCGCAAAAGCAATACAGTTCCCGGCCAGGATCTCCCGCGCAAAAGCAGTACAGTTCCCGGCCAGGCCCTCAGCCGCAAAGCTCACGAAATAGTGGCGGCAGCAGGTCAGCACCAGCCCAACGCGCTCCGCAACAAAGCGCACACAAAGCGAACAGCCAGCGATTCGGGTCAAACAGCGGGGGTGGCAAGCGAGCTGGCGGCAGTCGGTCCATACGGTCGTGATGCCACAGGCAATTATGGACACGGCCCACGCTTAATCCTGAGAAGAAATTGCGGACACCCACGAACTGATTGGCCATCCCCGTTGCGGGTCAACAATGCGGATTTGATGTTCAATCGAGAACTTTGTTACCAAACCACGTAAGCTATCGTCATACTGAGAATTTGCCTGGAAGCACCGAAGGTGGCGCCAGGCGCAAACACGAGAGAGAAATTCTATGTCATGGCAAAATGGTAACAGCGGTCGGCGGGGCCCCCAGGGTGTACGACCCGGAGCCGAGTTGGAAGATCTTATGCAACTGGGGCAGGACAAACTCAAACAGATCTTTGGCGGCGGTGGTTCGCGCAAAATGATTGTGATTGCCCTGCTGGCCTTGCTCGGGCTGGGGGCGTGGTCGGCGTTTTACACCGTGCCGAGTGATTCCGTGGCGGTTATCCAGCGGTTTGGCAAATATGTTAAAGAGGTTCCCGCCGGGCCTGCATTTCAAGTTTCCACTGGGCATTGACATGGCAACCATCGTTCCGGTTAAACGACAGTTGAAGCAGGAGTTCGGGTTTAGCACCCCAGGGGCTCGTGAACCTTACCAGAGCCCGCAACAGGGAAAACGCGAAACCGAGATGGTAACGGGTGATCTGAATGCCGCCCTGGTGGAATGGGTGGTTCAATACCGCATTTCAGACCCGGCAAAATTTCTGTTTGAGGTACGCGAGCCCAGAGCAACGCTGCGTTATGTTTCCGAATCCGTGATGCGTGAAGTGGTTGGCGATCGCACGGTTGATGAGGTCATTACCATCGGCCGGCAGGAAATCGAATCCGAAGCGCTGATCAAGATGGAGGCCTTATCAAACAAGTATGCCATGGGCATCAGTATCGATCAGGTGCAATTGAAAAACATCAATCCGCCCGAACCGGTGCAGGAGTCGTTCAACGAAGTCAACCAGGCCCAGCAGGAAAAAGAAAAGCTGATTAACGAAGCGCGGCGCGATTACAACAAGGTAATCCCACTGGCCGAGGGCGAGAAGGATCAGCGAATACGCGAGGCGGATGGCTACCGGCTCAAGAGAATCAATGAGGCCGAAGGCGATGCCGCCCGCTTCAACGCCCTGTTTACCGAATACAGCAAGGCCCCGGAAGTCACGCGTCGTCGTATCTACATAGAGACGCTGCAGGAAGTCCTGCCCGGTATACGTTCCAAAATCATTGTTGACGAGCAGAGCCAGGGCATTCTGCCCTTGCTCAATCTCAACACCATAAGCGGAGAACAGCCATGAGCCAGGCAAAAGTGATTGGCAGCGTGGTTGCGCTGGGTGTTGTGATATATATCTTGATGGGCTCGTTCTATACGGTGAGTGAGGTCGAGCAAATGATCATTACCCAGTTCGGCAAGCCGGTTGGTGAACCGGTGACTTCCGCCGGCCTGAAAATGAAAATCCCGTTTATTCAGGAGGTCAATCCAATCGACAAGCGGGTACTCGAATGGGACGGTCCCCCCTCGGATATGCCCACCAAAGACAAGCTCTACATTTCGGTTGACCTGTTTGCACGCTGGCGGATTACAGACCCCTTGCAGTATTTCCTGCGCTTGCGCGATGAACGCAGTGCCCAGTCCCGCCTGGACGATATTCTGGGTAGCGAGACCCGCAATGCGGTGGCCAAGCATGAACTGATTGAGATTATCCGCACCACCAAAGATCGAATTCCGTTGCGCGATGCCCTTTTAACCGAAGCTGAGCAGGATCAGGACATGGGCGCACTGGTGCCAATCCAGAAGGGTCGAAAATTGGTTGAGCAGGAGATTTTCGCCGCTGCCGCGCAGAAGGTGGAAGTGTTTGGCATCGAATTGTTAGACATTCGATTCAAACGCATTAATTACAACGAAAGCGTGCGGCCGAAAATTTATGATCGCATGATCAGCGAACGGCGGCAGATTGCAGAACGATTCCTGTCGGAAGGCAACGGTGAGGCAGCCAGAATCCGCGGTAATCGAGTGCGCGACCTGAACAAGATTCAGTCGGAAGCTTATCGGCAAGTCGAGGAGATTCGCGGTGTGGCAGATGCAAAGGCCACGGAAATCTATGCCAACGCCTACAACCAGAGCCCGGAGTCCGTAGAGTTCTACGAATTCACGCGCACCATGCAAAGCTACCGGCACATCATCGCCGGGAACACCACGCTGGTCCTATCCACAGAAAGTGATCTGTTCAAGTTTCTCAAGGGAATGGATCCAACAGGAGACGCCGCCGGGGACTAAAACCCACATGCCCCAAATGAAACCCAGTGCACTGCGAATTGGCTATCGCTACCGCCCCAAACGGCCCGCATCCAGCGAAGAATCTTTTGGCATTCGGAGGTTAAGCAGGTAGGCTTACTTACCGCAGCGCACATAAAGAAGCCAGTCATTGTCTCTATTCACGGAACTCAAACGCCGTAATGTCTTCAGGGTAGCTGCCGCCTATATCATAGTCGGCTGGCTGCTGCTGCAGGTCTCCGACACGCTGGTGCCGGCCCTGCATCTGCCCGAAGTGTTCAATTCCGCTGTAGCCTTCATTCTGATCATCGGCTTTCCCATTGCAGTGATTCTGGCCTGGGCTTACGAAATAACCCCGGAAGGCCTGAAAAAAGAAATCGAAGTGGATCGCAGTCAGTCGATCACCGATAGAACCGGGCGCAAGCTGGATTTCGCCATCATTACCGTGCTCGCCATCGCCATTGTTTATCTCGCCGGCAAACTCTGGTTCGGGGAAGACCCGGCCCAGCCGGGCGCCATTGCCGCCCCCGGCCGGTCAATCGCTGTCCTGCCGTTTGAAAACCGTAGTGCAGATGAAGAAGACGCAGAGTTCTTTGCCGCCGGGGTGCACGATGAGTTACTGACGCTGCTGTCAAAAATCAGTGATCTCAAGGTCATTTCACGCACTTCTGTTACCCACCTCGACCCCAAACTCAGCATTCCCGAAATCGGTATGCTGCTTGATGTTGCGACGGTGCTTGAAGGCCAGGTACAGCGCGCAGGCAGTCGCCTGAGAATCAACATGCAGCTGATTGACGCCATCAAGCAAGATCATTTGTGGGCGACCACCTATGATCGCGAATTGACAGCTGAAAACATTTTTGACGTACAGAGTGACATCGCCAGGACCGTTGCTGATGCGCTGAACGCTGAGCTGTCCAGCAGTGATGAAGATTTGCTGAACGACATTCCAACCCACAACACGGAAGCCCTCAACCGTTATCTGCTTGGCCGGCAGCTACAGGATCGGGGATCCTTCGAATCGTTAAGGCAGGCAGAACGCTATTCAGGCAAGCAACGGATCTGGATCCGGAATACGTGCGGGCCTGGATTGCGCTCGCCAGTATCTACAGCCATATGCTTCAAACAGGGCTGATCGAGACTCAGGAATACATTGCGATGGCGGCACCGGTGATTGACCGGGCTCTCGAGCTCGATGACCGGCTTCCGGAAGCACACGCACAAATAGCTACACTCTACTGGCGCTCTGGTGACCTCGATGCGGCTGAAGCCGCGTTCAGGCGGGCACTGGACCTCAAGCCCGGTGATTCCGCGACGCTGGCCACCTACGGAATCTATCTTCGTTTCACCGGCCGCCCGCAGGAGGCGATTCCGCTACTGGAACAGGCGCTGCGGGAGGACCCTTTGTCAACCGAGATTCTATTCAATCTCGGAAAGGCGGAAATGTACGCCGGGCGCCCGGAAAAAAACGTACAGTACAGCAAGAAAATCCAACAAATTGAGCCTACCAGCGTGTATGGCTACACCAGTGCCTTGCAGGCTTACTTGTGGCTTGGGCGTTATGACCTGATGTGGCCATGGTCTTTGAAATTCTTTCCTCTGGATCCGGAAGATTTCGAAATGTGGGCACATCTTGGTTACTACTCCCATATGCTCGGCGCATCCGTGTGGGCTGACCGCTACCTCGAACACGCGCTCGAACTTGGGCCCAATGAACCTGCAGTGCTCAAGTGTAAGGCACTCGTTCTGGTGCAGCAGGACCGTTTCAGTGAGGCTCTTGCGATAGCGCAGCGTGTACTTGAAGCCGGCCTGGATGATCGCTGGTTTTCCAACCAGGCCTTTCTGCGCCTGGTCCGGGATGAGGCATTGCACACCCAGGCTTATGGCGATGCGCGTCAATGGTATCTGAAAGTTCATCCGGAACTTTTCGAAGACAGCCCAACCATCACTGTCGATAATATCTATGCCACCGCTGATCTTGCATTGCTATTGCAGCGTGCCGGCGAGGCGGAACTGGCTGACGCGCTCATCCAGGCGGGCCTCGCCTGGTACCGTCGAACACAACCGGTCTCCATGCATGGCTATCTGACCACGATTGTCGATGTTTCATTGCTCACCTTGAGCGGGGATGACAAGGCCGCGCTGAAAACCCTGCGCGAAGCGGTTGATCAGGGCTGGAAATACGACTGGCGATGGCACCTGTCCAACAAAAATCTGGATTCCATTCGCGGCGAACCCGGCTTCGAGGAAATCGAAGCCAAACTCGAGCGTGAGACAGCCGAGCAACTCGTGGCGATACGAGCGCTGCCCGACATGGGTGAATTTGATCTGCGCTCAAACCGGGAAAACAGGTCAAGATAAAGCCAATTAATTGCTCAGCCTACACCAACCGCATGCCCCGGAAATCGCAGTTCAGGGTTTGATTCCACTGGTATTTTCAACTACAGCGCAGTCTTTTATCAGTGTTTTGCGATCGAAGCAGTAATGTCTCAATTGATTAAACGTTGCGGGCTAGGGCAGACTGTCGAGCATTTTTGTTGCGGATTGTCCGACTTCGGTGTCGGCGCCCATCTGCGCGGCGGTTGTCAGAGCCGAGCGAGCTTGTCCGGTGTTGCCGAGTTGACTATTGACGAAGCCCAGCGTTAGCCAAATTCTTTGATAGGTCGAATCCACGGCCACACCCTCATTCAGAATGCGAAGCGCTTCAGTTGATCTACCGAGATAGTGCAGTGTGATGCCCAAATTGTTATAGGTATCCACGTTGTTCGGGTCAACTGCCAACAGCTTTTGATACAAATCCGCCGCTCTGTCGTATTGCTGGTTGGTGAAAAACTCATCGGCCTGACGTGATAGTGCAGCGGGGTCTTCGATAATCGACTGACCGGGGAATGACGTTATCAAATGTTCCAGGTCGGTTTCACTTCTGCGGTCCGGCCATTCGGGTGAGGCCTGGCCTGTCACCGTTGGTTCAGCGCTGACCTTATCCGGGTCCTGCATGTAATATTGGCGCGTGATGGTAAAAACTGTCAGCCCGAAGACGACTTGGAGCACCGCCATCGAGATCCAGAACTTGGCACTGCGAATCATAGTAATCACCTGGTTTCACCGTTCTTGGTCGGGGAAGTGTACAGTTTAATGTGAACAGATGAATTTATTGGCTTCATGCGGATCTGATTTTCATATGCCGGTTAAACTCCGGGCCGAACCTGGTGTATTCGCATCCCCCGTGCCAGCCTGCTTACCCGGCCAGCCGCCCGGCCAGTTGGCGCAGAAGCGCGGCGCCGTCGCCCTTCCATGCAGATCCATGCATACAGGCCAGAACACGGGGGGAAGTAATCGCGAGTTTTTCCATCAGTTCATGCACACTTCGGGTCTGGGAAAAGTAGTCCAAAGCGCCGCGCATCTCTTCACTGGTCTCAAGAATGTCTTTCGTGCTGAGCGGTTCATGCTCATGCCCGCCCTGGGTAAAGAGATCGCCGCAGAAAAGCGTTTTTGTGGTTGTCTCAAACAGATGACCACATTCCCAGGCGTGAGGTAAGTGAGGGGTATCGATCCACCGGACAACATGTGTTCCCAGGGAGAGTTCTTCGCCGTCGGCCAGGGCGTGAGCCGGCCGCGAGGCAATGTCATCCACACTGACCATCTTGGCAATAGTGCTGCACAGCGGTTCGGCCTCTGGCGCAGCTTCCAAAAAATTATTGAGTGAGCCGCACTCGTCTGCCTCATAGTGGGAAAAGCCAATGTACCGCAGCGACTGAATGGGTATGACAGATGCAATGGCTTCGCACACCAGCGGAAACATCTTTTGCGGCCCCGTGTGATAGAGCAGCGGGGCATCGTCCACTATGAGATATTGGTTGAAGGTAAACCCCCCGGGGACCACTGCCGGTGGCACTGGAGTGCTGATGCGGTAAATACCGTTGGTGATCTCATCGATTCTTGTGCTGTCTTCCTTATTGGGATTCATGATTCCGGGCCCTCCTTGCGGGTGATGGAACGGGTGAATTAACGGTTGATTCAGGGCCCTTCAAAATAATCTGTTGAAGGGTCGCGATCAGTTCTTCTTTGGTCTTTTCGGGTGAAAGCCGACCCGACAGGCGCAGTGCCCGGTAGCTGAGGAAATCCAGCAGCCCCCGCACCAGCGAAGCCCTGGATGAGCCCGCCGGCGTGATGATTGCGGCGATGGCATCACTTAAGCCCTCGTAGGCGTTCATCTCCGCGTCCAGGGTCGGGGAGTCCTTGCGCTGGTGTGCGCTGAGCCAGGCATATCCAAACATGGCTTCGTGCATGCGGCAGAGTTCAGATACGCTCTGCTCCAGGCGCTGCGCGGGATCGGTGATTGCGCCCAGCGCTGACAGGTCCGGCATCGACAAGGTCTCGGCGAAAGCCTGCGTGCAGCCACCAAACAGCATTTCCTTGCTCGGGAAATGTTTGCGCAAGGTCGCCATGGAGCAGCCAGCTTCCCGGGCCAGCGGTTCAAACTCGGTGATTCCTTCCCAGTGGAGTTTCAGTGCGGCGCGCAGAATATCCTGGTGGGTTTGTTCGGCGGCTTTCTTGCGTCTGCTGGAGTCATATTGTCTGACCATACCAGCACGCTAACATATTAAATAACTATATACAATATTAAATATATAATATAACTATCAAAATATTTTATAAGTGTCTGTAAGTTACTGCTTGAGATTCCCTCCTCTGAGGATGCAATGTTCAAGTAAAAGTCCTATGCTGATTTTACTTGCGAGACTAAAACAGAATTGGAGGTTTGCGCTATGTACATACTGCACGGATTTTTTACACAAAACTCGATGAAACCCTTATATGTTCTGGAGGAACTAGGGGTCGATTACGAGTTTCGCTTTGTCGACCTGGCGCAGAGCGAAAACAGGACTGACAGCTTCCGGGAAATGACTCCGGTTGCTAAAGTTCCCGTGCTGGAGCACAACGGGGAGTTCCTGTTCGAGTCCGGGCCCATATGCCGTTATGTTTCCAGTGTGGAAAAATCACCCCTGTATCCTGCAGACAAGCTGCAGCGGGCCAGGGTTGACCAGTGGATGACCTATTTCACCTGCCATCCCGGCCGCTGGTTGACCGAAATCTTCTTCGAGAAGGTCATTAAGCCCCGGGTCGGGATGGGTGAGCCCAATGCAACTGCCTGCGAGAAAGCGGCCAAATTTGCTCACCAGCAATTCAAGGCCGTGGATGAATGGCTGGAACATTCGGACTGGCTGGCCAACGAAGCACTGTCGATCGCCGATATTTTTGCACTGGCTTACGTTGAACAAGTCCATGCAATCCAGTTCCCGTTGGACGACTACCCGCAGGTCAAGGACTGGTTCGGGCGCCTGGAAGCACGTGACAGCACCGCGCGGGCGCGAGCCCTGGTGCAACCCTATATGCAGGCAATGATGTCGACGTGAATAAAGCATGACGAACACGTTGGCTCACAGGAAAGAACTGTGCTTCTGGGGGTGGGGCTACGAGGATGAAAGTCTAAGCCCTGCCGAGATGGAGCATATCGGCCGCTTGGCCACCATGCTGGGAGTGGGTAAGGAGCCGGGGCCCGCCCCGGAACTCGGTGACTTTGATCTGCCAGCGCCCCGGATGGATGTCCCTGAAAGCCTGTCAGCACTTTTGTCAGCTACTCCTTACGACCGAATAACCCACGGGTATGGCAAGTCTTTCGCTGACCTGGTGCGTATGCAGATGAGGGAGATGCCGAATCCTCCGGATTGGGTTGCATTCCCCCGCAATGAAGACGATATCTTCGCCATCATGGATTTTGCCGCGAGTTCCGGGGCGGCGCTGATTCCCTTTGGTGGCGGCACCAGCGTATGTGGTGGTGTGGAAACGGATGTGGGGGGTGACTATGCTGCGGTAATCAGTGTTGACCTGCAATATCTCAATCGAGTCCTGGAGGTGGACAAGACCAGCCGCGCCGCACTGATCGAAGGCGGCGCCCTGGGTCCGGAGCTCGAAGCTGTCCTGAAGCCCCACGGCCTGACGCTTCGCCACTTTCCCCAGAGTTTCCAGTTCTCCACCCTGGGGGGCTGGATCGCAACCCGCGCCGGGGGCCACTTCGCTACCAACTACACCCATATCGATGATTTCGTGGAGAGCGTACGCATGCTCACTCCGAGCGGGGCGATGGAGAGCCGCCGCCTGCCCGGTTCCGGCGCCGGTCCGTCTCCGGACCGCATGATGATAGGTTCCGAGGGCACCCTGGGTTTCATCACCCGGGCCTGGATGCGTCTGCAGGACCGGCCGGTTTTTAGGGCATCGGCCAGTGCGGCGTTCCCGGGCATGGCTGAGGCCTGTGCTGCTGTGCGAGCCATCAGCCAGGCGGGGCTGTATCCCAGCAACTGCCGGCTGTTGGATCCTGCTGAGGCCATGATGAACGGCGTTGGAGATGGTAGTAACGCTTTGCTGGTACTGGCTTTCGAGTCCGCCGATCATCCGCTGCATGCCTGGATTGAGCGTGCTTTGGAACTGGTGGCGGATCACGGTGGCAGTTGGGATCAGGAGGCGGTTAATCGCTCTGTTAAGAGTGTGGATTCTGTATCGGATGGGTGAAGCGACAGCTCAGGAAAATCTGGCCGCCGGTTACCTCGCGGATGACCCTGCTCACCCGCTCACGCACCCCGGCGTAGAAAGCATCAAACTGATCCCAGGTGACTGCCGATTCGAAGGTATCGACAATGACGCCGGCCGGCGTCAGAAAGTTGCGATAGTAAGGAGCGCGCAGGAACTGCCTGCGCCATTCACCGGCAGCACCCTTGCGATGCTCGCTTCCCCCATCCGACACAGAATCCACACTCTTAAGAGAGCGATTAACCGCCTCCTGATCCCAACTGCCACCGTGATCCGCCACCAGTTCCAAAGCACGCTCATCCAGGCATGCAGCGGATGATCGGCGGACTCG
>PVMK01120452.1_pt1 | contig 20633 bp, 22 predicted proteins | sample 1853481 | NCBI WGS metagenome assembly PVMK01 (sample SAMN08533507, study PRJNA380276) | Marine sediment metagenome, whole genome shotgun sequencing project.
TGCAGCCTGTGACAGTGAATCTATATCAATTAAAGGATTTTATGGGGCTGAAACATATCAGTTACCATGACGCATAAAAAAGAAATTATCGCTTGCTATTTAATATAAAATAATATATTAAGTTATATAAATATGTTTTCATTCTGTTTTTACAGAATTATACTAAAAAGCTGAACGCCATGTAAAAAAATAAGAACACGATAAAGACGGAGGAAGTATCATGAAAACAAAGACCATAATCATTATCACCACACTGACGCTATGCATCATGCTCTCAGCTGTAAACGGCTTGGCGGATGTCCCTGCCCCGCCGGTCAACCAGGCGCTTGGTTTTGCTGACGTCTCCATTGGCTCGCAGGATGAGGCTGGATGCCGTGTATGTCACGATTCCGGTGTTCCTGACAGCCACCATTTGCTGTATGGTGAGCTCATACCTGATCCCTCGGTTGTCCCCTTTCCTGATTCAGACGATAATGGTACTGATGATACCACTTATAACTGTTTAAACTGCCATGATGCTGAATTCAATATAGTCAGAGATTGTACTGTGTGCCATAACACCGCGAGTCCCCATCATGCGACGGCAGATGCACTGGATGGTGATTGTGTATCCTGTCATGGTGATTTCGTTGATAATATGGACGATAGTCATTATATCCCCACCTATGATCCTTCACTGGTAACACCTCTACGCAAGGATGGTGAAGGCGAGCCGGACAACAGCAGAGGAAAAGGTGCTGGTGCCTGTGACTACTGTCATGACAACGATGGACTGACTGAACCGGTAATCCTTACTAACATGGAACTTCACCATGATGTAACTGGTTTCATTGATGATTCAAATACATGCGCATGGTGCCATGATTTCGGTGCCCCTAGGCCAGAACAGACCCGTGTTTGTGAAGGATGCCACGGCCCTGATTCGCTCCATAATATCCAGGCCGACTCACCGAAGGATCCTACGGGTACTGTTGTCGTCGGCGGCGAGGACGCAGGATACGGCCACGTCGGAAGAGATGCCGGCCCTGGTGACAGCGACTGCTGGGGCTGCCATGGCTTTGCCACGGCATCTGCACTAGAAATCGGTCCAACAACCCCTTATCTCAGCGGTTCTAATAAACAAGTAATACACACCAGTCGAAAAATCCGGAACCGGCGGCTACGATCCGGGAACAGACGCTGCAACCGGTGTATTAGTATATAACAACAGCACTACACATCATACCTCTGGTGTTTACAGAAGCAGAACAGGAGCCATCAACATGAACGCTTGCGATTTATGTCATCTTAACGGCATGAAGCCTTTAAGCATCAGAAACTGCGAGCAATGTCACGGCTATGAGTCTCTTCATAATATCCAGGCAGATTCTAACGGAGACGGTGAAATCATTGTCGGCGGAGAGCTTCCCGGTTACGGACATGTAGGTACAGGTAACACCGGTCAGGGCAGTGACTGCTATGGCTGCCATGAAGACTACGACGGCATGGCAAGTTATGAAGCATCCAGTCCCGGACCGACCACACCTTATATAGAAGACTCAAGTGAAGTGGTAATATTTGCCGGATCTAACACAAGTATAACCCTGAGCGGTTCATCCCTTACCAACTATTCCGGAACCACTAAATTTGAATCCATCTTTACACTAACACCACAGGATGGTTCAATTATAGTGCTGACACCTGAACAGATAACAAACAGCTCAGCTACCTTAATCATCCCCGGAACTACACCAGCTGGAAACTACAAACTGCGGGCAGTAAAGGGTTCAGGCATTAAATGGTCACAGAGTAATCCTGTCCCTATCAGCATAAAAGAACCCGTAATTATTCACGGCACATCTATACAGCCAAGCTGTGGTGAATGTTCAGGTAAGCTGACCATATGGGGTACAGGTTTTGGTGAAGCCCCGCCTGAAGGTGCTGAGGTTTTCATGTATGTAATGCAGAACAATGTTAAACTTGACATCGTGACCTGGACAGACACAAAAATCACTGCCACAGGTGCAGTTTGCGATGGTTCTGAAATAACGGTTAAGGGTTTATTCGGCTCAGCAACAAAATAAATGCCTAACTTAAAAAATAACTGTGTACATAAAAGAGCATCACTTCAAAAACAAAGTAGTGATGCTTTTTTATTAATATCAAAACAAAGTTAAACCTTTACCCCGGATTAACTTAATTATCTATCCTAAGAAAACCTCATTTTTAAAATGAAGCAGCTGCCTGAAATGATCAGAACCAAAATATTAGTGACCATAGCCCTGTCACTGCTGCTCGTACTTTTTCTGTCTGTTGGCAGCTCCTACTGGCTTAAACAGGTTAAAAGCTCTGAAAAAACACGCCATGAAGCAAATGAATTAAAAGAACTTTTAGCTTACAAAATAAATTTAGAGGCAAAACTGTTAACCGGGCTTATCGATTCTATTCAAAAAGACATCCACCTGCAAAACTCATTTATTTCAGGCAGCCGTGACGATCTGCTCACACAGGCCTCTCCGCTGTTTAACCTCATAAATTCAAAATATAATGTTACCCACTTTTATTTTATTAATTTAGACCGGACCTGTTTTCTTCGGGTTCACAAACCGGATTTTTTTGGCGATAGTATTGACCGCTACACCCTTAAACAGGCAGTGACCATGGGTCAAATATCCCATGGTATTGAGCTGGGCCCCCTGGGTACTTTCACTTTACGCGTTGTTTATCCATGGTACTTTAACGGCAAATTACAGGGGTATCTTGAACTCGGCACGGAGATAAATTATATTGCGCCGCAAATTGCAAATTTTCTTGAAGCTGAACTCATCATATCCCTTAAAAAGAAATATTTGAATAAAAATAAATGGGAAGAAGGGATGCGTCTGATGGGCCGGTTATCAAACTGGGCACAGTTTGATAAGGTTGTTATCGTCAGCAGCACAATTCCTGAAATACCTGAGGGAATAAAAACAGCGCTGTCAATTACCAGCAAATCCACAGATGGCGAACAATTTACCTTAAAACACAAAGGCAAAACATATTATAGCGGTATCTACAACCTGAAAGATGCCTCGGGCCAACATGTGGGTGATTTTATTATTCTATCAGACCTTGGGCCCTTTCTGAAATCCTGGAATTTTCTCTTTTACATACAACTGTTAGCCGCCGGAATAATATTTATATTTGTGCTTGCTGTTTGTTATACCTATATTGGACGGATCGAAAAAAATCTTCAACAAAGTCATACGGAGCTCAGGACAGAGATTTCAGAAAAACAGGCTGCCTGTGAAACAGTCAGCCAACAGCATAAATTTTTACATAATGTTATTGATTCACTTAATCAGCCGTTTTATGTTATCGATGCAAATGACTATACTATTATTCTTGCAAATTCAGCAGCTCAACGTTCAAAAATCAATCACAATAATAAATGCTTCCAGCATATTTATAATACTGAAACTCCATGTAATGACTCAGAACACCCGTGCCTGTTAAATAAAGTAAAAGAATTGAAATCATCTGTCACTTTGGAACATATTCATTATGACAAAGACGGCAGCACGCAAAACTTTGAAGTACATGGACACCCGATTTTTGATGCAGATGGTAATATTATCCAGATAATTGAATATTCATTTAACATAACTGAACGGAAACAGATTGAATCCGAACTGAAAAACCATCAGCTGAATCTGGAAGAACTGGTACTGCAGCGAACTGAAAATCTTGAAAAATCAAATAACCTCCTGCAACAGGAAATTACAGATCGAAAAAAAGTTCAGGATGTACTGGAACAGCTCAATAATAATTTAGAGCAGCGCGTTGAAGAACGTTCCCGTGAGCTTATGGACGCACAAGTCACTCTTAATGATAAATCAAAACTTGCCATGATCGGTCAGAGTATCAGCATTGAACTGTGCAATCCTCTGGGAGTTATAAAAAATGCTCTTTATTTTATAAAAATGAAAATGAACCATATTCAGGACGAAAAGGTTAAAGACACGATTAATATCATGGCCGGCGAAATCGACATTGTTGACAAAGCTGTATCTGATATGAAGGATTTATCACATACACCTGAACCGGACTATCAAAAAATTAATATCAACCAGTTACTGGAAGATACACTGGCAGGTTCTTTCCATTATGATCATATTTCGCTTAAAACCAGTTTAGGCAGCAAACTGCCGGATGTTTTTATAGATCCGCATCAGGTCTCCCGCATTTTTTTCAATATAACAGAAAATGCCGCTCAGTCCATGAAAGATGGAGGAACCTTAAGAGTTGAGACCCGTTCCTTTAATAACAGCATATCGGTCAGTTTTGTTGATACGGGGTGCGGCATCTCTGAAAAAGGTCTGAAAAGTTTATTTGAACCGCTCTATACAACAAAAATAAAAGGTTTCGGACTGGGACTTACTATTAGTAAAAATCTAGCCGAAGCAAATAATGCTTCTATTTCAATCAAAAGCAAACCGGGTCAAGGTACGATCTGCACTGTTTTATTTAAACTTAAAACCATTACTATTTAAAATCTGCTTTATTTATTTTCTTCACTTTTGATCCGAAAATTCACATCTAAATTACTCAAAATATCTTACTACTATCCATATAATAGAAACAAACTTTTACTCATAATTTTATATGCTAAAATAATAGATTTTATCCATTTCAGGATAGAAAATAAATTTATCATAGCAACCTCACTTAAAAAGTTGTATAATACTTAACTTATTCATGAAAAATAAAATAGAATACCGTAAAAAGCACTATAATCAATTACTATTTAACTTCTAATAAACTGCATTGACTAAATTAATTTAAAATAAAATAATTATTTAATATAAAAGGAGTTGAACATGTTTAAAATTCAGACATTAAACAAAATTTCTCAAAATGGTCTTGACCTGCTGCCTCATGAAAAGTTTGAATATGCATCAGAAATTGGAAACCCGGACGGAATCATCTTAAGAAGCTTTAAAATGCATGATCTGGAACTTCCAACATCCTTAAAAGCAATTGCTCGAGCCGGTGCAGGGGTCAATAACATCCCTGTTGAAAAATGCTCTGAACAGGGCATCGTTGTTTTTAACACTCCGCGCTAATGCAAACGGTGTTAAAGAACTGGTTCTACTGGGTCTACTCATATCATCAAGAAAGGTCTTTCGCGGCATTAAGTGGGCTAAAAGCCTTTCTGAAGGATGCGATGATGTTTCAAAAACAATTGAAAAAGGTAAGTCTGATTTTTCCGGACAGGAAATAAAAGGTAAAAAACTCGGTGTCATTGGACTGGGGGCAATTGGTGTAATGGTCGCAAATGACGCTGAATCTCTGGGCATGGAAGTCTCCGGCTATGACCCGTTTATGTCGGTTGAAGCTGCATGGGGTCTGTCACGCTCTGTTAAAAAAGCAGTGAGCTTTGACAGTATCATTGCTGATTCTGACTATATTTCAATTCATATTCCATTAAATGACAAGACCAAGGGCATGTTTAATAAAGACAAATTCTCAATAATGAAAAAAGGAATGCGTATCTTAAACTTTGCACGGGGCGGACTGGTTAACAATACTGATTTAAAAGAAGCCATTGATAAAAGGTATAGTAGAGATGTATGTCACGGATTTTCCAAATGAGGAACTTTTAGACAATGACAGCATAGTACCCATTCCGCATCTTGGCGCTTCAACTCCTGAGTCTGAAGAAAATTGCGCGATTATGGCTGTAAACCAGATCCGGGACTATCTTGAAAATGGAAACATTATAAACTCGGTAAATTTTCCTGAATGTGTGCTCGCTCAGTCAGGCACAAAACGAATTCTGATTTCCAATAAAAATGTACCGAACATCATTGGTCAATTTACTTCCATTCTCGCAAAAGAGAATATCAACATTGCCGATATGCTCAATAAAAGTAAGGGCGACTATGCCTATAACATAATTGATATTGATGGTGATGCCGACCAAAATGTAATTGATAAACTAATGGGTGTTGAGGGTGTCAGCATGGTGAGAGTGATCTAGATATAGGTTTTATAATATCAAAAAAAGGAGCTGTGATAATCTCACAGCTCCTTTTTTTGATTATGTTAGAAAATAAGATATTAAACAGCTAAATTCAAACCAGCATTATAACAATCGTTAAGTAGAGCTGTATTCGATAACAAATCACTTTTTAAGCATTTAAAAGGAATTTTCAACCTCAGATAAAGATCCTTCAGTTCTGATTCATTCATCTTCAGCTGTCCTGAAACCACAAGACGCTTACCCAGTAAAAATTTTAAGCAGTTATCATTACCTAGAATAGTAGTAACAAATTCAAAAAGATCTTTTGCAGGCTTTGCATCAGCCTCATCCGGCGAGCCCTGAGACATTAAAAGCACAAATTTCTTATTCCAGATCTGCCAGGGAGTATGAATCAGGCCATCATCATTTAAGCGCACATTAACAAATGATCGAAACCTGTCTAAAACTTTTTTAAGATCACCGGTTATGTGATGAAAATATACAGGTGAAGAAAATACAATGGCATCCGAAGCGAGTATTTTTTGACTCAGATTTTTCCAGTCATCGCCTCTTAATGAACATCTTTTGATCAGATTACAGCGAAGACAGCCTCGGCAGGATTTTATATTAAGATCCTTCACATGTACCAGGTCAACCTCAAATCCCGCGTCTCTTACTCCACGGGAAAATTCATTCAGCATTATTGTGGAGTTACCCTTAACTCTTGTTCCACCATTTATTGCAAGAACATTCATATCAGTCGATTATATGTTCATCTGCAAAGCCGGTAAAGTTTTCATCCTTTTCATCATTCTGAGTTTCATATTTTGAAACAATTACACCACAGCTGGGACATTCTCCTAAACCTTCATGTGCTGTCATCAGCGGATCATTATTATTTTGTGCCTGATAACCGCATTTTGGACAAATTATCAGTTTTATATTTTCATTAGAATCAGATTTAATTGAATGTTTAGAGGTTTCCGGCTCTTCAACCTCTACATGGCAGACTGCACCTGCTTTTTCAATCGCATATTTATACTTCATAACATCATCATTAAAAATATTTTTCTTTACTACCTGCCTCTCTCCGGAAAAAAGGGTATTCACCTGTTCTTCTGATAAGTTGAACAGCTTTACCAATTTTTCTTTAACAGTTTCTAAGTTTTCACCTGGAAGTATTTCACCATAAAGAACTATCATATAGTTATTTTTTAGCATAATACACCTTCCTAAGTTTAAATATTCATATTTTTAAACATAATACATTTTCACAACCAACAATAAAAGAAAAATATATATAATAATTTATCATCATATTGAAATCCTACAAACAAATCATTTTGAAAATATTATCAATACTTGCAAAAGTCAATTACAGTCTGTAAGATTGTTGTAATGAAAAATATCAAAAAATTATGATGCCAGACACAATTAACAAAATAAATACACCTTTATCAGAAAGAATGCGTCCAAAATCTGTTGATGATTTTATGGGTCAGGAGCACCTTCTTGGAAAAGGTAAAATATTAAGACATATAATTGAGGGCAAAGAATTTTACTCGATAATCCTTTGGGGCCCGCCGGGAACCGGAAAAACAACCCTTGCACATATAATTGCTGGATCTTCAGAATGCTATTTTGTTCCTTTAAGCGCAGTTACCTCAGGCATAAAAGAGGTCAGACAGGTAATAAAAGAAGCTTCTGAACACAAGGCTGAAACAGGACGTCAAACACTGCTTTTCATTGACGAAATCCACCGCTTCAATAAAGCACAGCAGGATGCTTTTCTGCCGCACGTTGAAAAGGGAGACATTGTTTTAATTGGCGCAACAACCGAAAACCCTTCTTTTGAAGTAATATCTCCTCTTCTATCAAGGACAAAAGTTCTGGTACTAAATTCTCTGACAAATGCACAGATTAAATCCATACTTGAAAGAGCCTTGAAAAACAAAGCTAATGGACTTGGAGAATTCAATACGGAGATATCGGACAATGTATTAGAGCACATAATAAATTTTTCTCAGGGAGATGCCAGAATTTCTCTTAATACCCTGGAACTGGCAGTAATGCTTGCTTCACCTGATAAAAACGGTCTCAGAAAGATAACTAAGGAAACCGTTGAAGAAGCAATGCAAAAAAAGCTTCTGCTCTATGACAAAAATGGGGAAGAACATTACAATATAATCTCAGCTCTTCATAAAAGCCTCAGAGGAAGCGATGTTAACGCATCACTTTACTGGCTGGCAAGGATGCTTGAGGCAGGTGAGGACCCTTTATATATATCCAGAAGATTGATAAGATTTGCAAGTGAAGACATTGGAAATGCCGACCCTAATGCGCTTCAGGTCGCATTAAATGCCAAAGACGCATATCATTTCATAGGACTGCCGGAAGGCAAACTCGCCATTGCACAGGCTGTTATCTATCTCGCGACAGCGCCAAAAAGCAACTCCGTATACACTGCATATGCGGAAGTTGCAAACACTGTAAAACAAACAGGGGCTCTCCCAGTACCCCACCATATCAGAAATGCTCCCACAAAACTGATGAAAGAACTTGATTACGGTAAAGGCTATAGATATGCGCATGATTATTCAGAAGGGATAGTTGACCAGGAATGTTTACCGGACAAGATCAGCAATCGCACATTTTACAGACCGTCAAACAGGGGTTTTGAAAAGATAATTAAAGAGCGTATTGATTATGTTAATAAAGTAAAGAAAGACAGGTCATAAAAATTGCAATAATACCCGCATCTAGAAAACAATCACAGCTTAATTAATTTTTATAGTGTTTAAAGCTTTTAACATAAGGGAAATCTAATTCTTTGACTGTATAAACCTGATAAAGAAATTTAATACAAGGGCAACAGTCAGTAAAACAAAGCCAAGAGCAAGTCCAACACTAAATTCACCTTTGCTTGTCTCGAGTGCAATCGCGGTTGGGATATTCCGGGTATAACCTTTAATATTGCCACCAAGCATCATAGACGCCCCTACTTCACCAATCACCCGGCCAAACCCTGCAGTGATTGCGGCAATAATTGCAAACCTTGATTCAAGTGCGATTGCCACAACAGACTGGAATCCATTTGCACCCAGCGAAACTGCGGTCTTTTTTATTCTTGGATCCACACCCTGAACAGCAGATATTGTAAGAGCCGTAATAATAGGCACAGCAAGAATAAACTGCCCTATAATCATTGCATATGGCGTAAAAAGAAGATCAAAGGTTCCAAAAGGTCCTTTATTGGATATCATTGAGTAGACCATAAGACCAACCACGACAGTTGGAAAAGCCATTAAGGTATTAAAGAGGGTAATTAAAACCCCTTTCCCCTTAAAAGAATTAATCCCTATTAAAAATCCTAAAGGAACACCAATTATAGAGGACAAAAGAATTGCTGAAATTGATATTTTAATTGATATTAAAGTAATGGAAAAAACCTCACTATCAAGTGAGATAATCAGCCTTAAGGCATTAATTAAACCATCTATAAGATATTCCATTACACCGCCTAACTTATAAGGGTCTCTGTAACCTCTTTATCATAATCAACACCTGTCCCGGAAAATACCCTGCTTAATACTTTAGCAGCAGCAGGAATTGCAAAATCTTCATAATACTTTTTAAAATTTTCTAATCGACCAATAGAAACCGTCTCTGCCATACATTTACTATTAATTGCACAATTTAAATTAAATACATCATCAGGCAATTTTTTTATTTTTAAATTATTAAGAACATCAGCCTTGTTATCCTCAGTTATAATCCCATCCCAAAGGTCTATTCCAAAACCTTTCATTAGTTTAGAACAATAAGTAAAATTTTCAAAAATCCTGAAATTATAATCCTCATTATCAGTTATTATTTCACCGGTTATTATGGTCTTGGCATTAACCTTTTTACAAAAAGGAACCATTACCGCAAGAGCGTAAAGACGACAGGCAAGGCAGGGGCTGAAAAACCCGAATTTATTTTTTATCTCAGCAGAATGTGAAGTGTTTAAAGCACGGAAAAATGAAGGCGCTCCCACGATCACAGGATCAAGCACATATATTTTAAGTGTTTTCTCTATTGCAGTTTTTATTAGATCTAAATATTTTCCAAAAGCCACTACATCTCCATACTCAGTACCTGTATAGGTCAAAACCGGCAGAAATGCATCCGGTTTTTTTGCCTTTAAAACCTTTAAGGCCGCTAAAAGTTGATTTCCATTCCTGACATCACCAAGTGCTACAATCGGGATCTGTCTGATCTCATCAATTTTATCAGCAGTAATCAGCTCATCCGGAACAGAACCGAATATCTCATTCTTTTCAGCCAGTAATCTTAAGTATTTTTTCTTAGCAAACATCAAAGATCCGCTATAATCTGTTTTCAGGAAAAGCAATTACATCTTCAATCTTAGTTTTGTCAAGCAGAACCATTACCAGACGATCAATACCTAGAGCAACCCCACCGGCTTCAGGAATACCTTTTTTAACTGCATCCATAAAGCCCGAATCAATCTCATATATTTGTTTACCCAATTCCTGTCGTCTTTTTAATGCGTTTTTAAAACATAACTCATGCTCAATTAAACCGGTGAGCTCAGAATAGGCATTTGCTATTTCTACACCATATAAATAAAGCTCAAATCGCTCGCAAACAAGGCTGTTATCTTCTTTTAATTTCGATAGCGCAGAAAGCGAAGCTGGAAAATCCATTACAAAAACAGCATCAATTGTTTTTAAATAAGGATCAATCTTTTCTGCCCAGTCTCTAAAATAGCGGTCCCTCATCCCAACTACATGAAGGTTCCCATCCTGCGACTTTATTATACAGTTCATCAACTGTTATTCTTTTAAAAGGAAAAGTAAACCTGTTTTTATCAATTATATCAGAACCGCACAGCTGACTTATCAGCACCTCTGTTTCAAGCATTATATCCAGATAATCAGAACCGGCTCTATACCATTCAAGCATGGTAAATTCATTATTATGGAGAGGGCCTGATTCTTCTGAACGGAAAGATTGGGTTATCTGATAAATCTTATCAAATCCCGCTGATAAAAGACGTTTCATATGAAGTTCAGGAGATGTAGCAAGATAAAACCCATCTCCTGAGATTATTGGTTCAATATATGGGTCAATACCGGGACATTTAACCATTACCGGTGTTTCGACTTCAAGATAATCCCTTATATCAAAAAATTGCCTTATTCTGCTTAAAATTTTCTGGCGGGATTTTAATACATTAATGAAATCAGAGGAAAATGAGTTAATTGAGGAAACTTCCTCACTCATTTTTTAACCCTTTCAACATAATCGCCGGTCCTGGTATCAACAACTATCCATTCACCTTCATTTACAAAAAGAGGTATATTTAAGACATGTCCGGTTGATAAAGTTGCCGGTTTTGTAGCACCGGTTACAGTATCTCCCTTAACTGCAGGGTCTGTTTCAGTTATCTCAAGCTCAACAAAATTTGGAACTTCAAGACCAATCGGTTTTGTACCAAAGAAAAGTGCCTCTACTGTCATATTATCAATAAGAAAGTTTTTGGCCTCTCCCAACCTGCTCTTCTGTAAGTTCATACTGTTCATAAGTATTATTATCCATAAAAGTATATATGTCGCCCTGACTATACAGGAACTGCATTTCTATTTCATCGACACTTGCCTCTTCACCTATTTTCTCACCGGATTTATAGGTCTTATCCATTGCATTACCCGTAATCATATTCTTAAGCTTTGTTCTGGTAAAAGCCTGTCCTTTTCCTGGTTTTACAAACTGGAAATCAGTCACTATCCACGGATCACCATCTATTAATATCTTTAAATTTTTTCGTATTGCACTTGTGTCGAGCATTCTCTTTACTCCTTAACATTTAAAATTTATATTTATACATTCAAGAAACACTGATCTGCTTCCTGATTATTTCTTAAAAAGACCTTTTTTTAAAAAGTAACAGAATTAGAAACCAGAAAAAAAAGATATAAAACAAAGCATTAATAAAGACTATCATAATATCATAATTTTTCGCAGATACATCAATAAAAGATGCGCCGATAAACTGAATATCACCAAATTTCGGCAGAAATTTGTAAAACATCTCCACCCTGCCGGAAGGGATCCAAATAGATTTAATCGTATCAAAATAAGCAGGAAGGGATATCCAAAGCGTAATCAGGTATATAAACATACTAACAAGAGGGACAGCTATCCTGGGGATAAAAAAAGATAGTGCTACCGTCATCAAAGCATAAAGAATCAGGGAGATCACCATTATCAAAAAACTGAGTAAAATACTGGGATTAAACTGCTTCATCTCAACATAAAACAGGAACAGAAATACACCTGAAAGCATAATTAAATTAAAAGTAGAAATCATAATTACGGACAGTATCTTACCTGCAACAAACTGAGCCCTTGATACAGGCCTGCTGAGCGTCATGGCAACAGTTCCCTCTTCCTCTTCTTTTGATAGAAGATTAGAAGATAAAAGCCCGCAAAGCATAACACTCCAGAAAATAATGCCGTGAAAACCGACTTTCATTGCAAGATTCTGCTGTGTTTTAAGATCTATAATCATACTGTTATTAGTTGACATTTGTGGGGTACAGCTCTTTCCTAAAAATATAAAAAAGACGGCCATTATCAGAATAAAATAAAATATCCTGTAACGGAGACACTCTTTAAACCCTACTTTAGCAATTGCCCATACTTTCATTAACTGTCCTTCTTTTTTACCAGATCATAAAAAATTTCTTCCAGGGATTCACCCTTCCAGGAAAAGGAAAGAATCTTACCGCCTTTATCATTTATAAGCCTGTGCACATTTAAGGTTTCATTATAGTCTTTAAGATAAACCTTAAGAAAGTTACCCTCATTTACAATATTTTTGAATGATAAAGAATTAATTTCTTTTTCCATTTCATCATTAAACCCATCAACTGTTAACTCAAGATGCTTATTGTTGCCTGAGATATCAGAAGTACTGCCAATTTGAACAATTTTACCATTATTAAGAATAGCTATATTGTCACATGTTCTTTCAACTTCTGACAATAAATGGGAGTTTAAAAAAATTGTGGTTCCCTGATTTTTCATTTCAATGAGAATTGACCTCAACTCTTTTATTCCAACCGGGTCAAGCCCTGATGTCGGCTCATCCAAAAGCAGCAGTTTAGGGCGACCGAGTATTGCCTGGGCAATTCCAGCTTTCTGAGTCATACCCTTTGAAAGCGTTCCCATCCTCCTTTTTCTTTCATCATAAAAACCAACTGTCCTGAGCGCATTTTCAACTTCTGATTTTATATTTTTTCGTGGTATTTCAAATAGTTCCGCGTGAAATCTAAGAAACTCTTCAACAATTAAAAACTTATAAACCCTCATGTTTTCAGGAAGAAAACCAACATCTCTCCTTGATAAATGCTTACTAACCGGTTTTCCTAAAATACTTGCTGATCCTTTACTGGGCTTAACAAGGTTTAAAAGTATTTTCACAAAGGTACTCTTACCCGCACCATTTGGCCCCAGAAACCCAAAGATTTCACCCTGGTTTACGTTCAGGCTTAAACTGTCCAGAGCCTTTATTCTGCCGTAATTTTTTATAATTTTTTCTGCTTCTATTGCATAAGGCATAGTTATATCTTTTATTAAGTGTTTCTTGTAAGTTATTATTATAACATGCTAATTTCAAACAGACCAGAAATTCCTAAAACAATAAACAAGATAAGTGAAAAACCATTTATGATTTTATGATACTTTAAAAATCTATCTTTTTTCTCATTATCCTTCATTAAGATAAAGCCTGTTGTTGCACCCATCGCAAATAAAAATATCATGATCATTGCTAAATATCCATGCAGCAGCATATCCAAAGCATAGTTTTCTTTTGATGGCCATTTAGAAAGAAGATAACCAATACCTGCACCCATAGAGGCGGAAAAATAATACAGCAAACCACAATTAAGATGGATCGATATATTAAACGCCTTCCTGGTATGTCCTGTTATGAAATTGAAAAGCCCGAAAAACAAAGAAAATAACTGTCCTACTGGATGGATATAGAGATATTCTTTCATATTTTCACCCTCTGATTATTAGACAATCTAAAGAATATTTATTCATGCAACAAAATATCAAATAAAGAATAATTGTCAATTTGGATTAATGATACTTTATTAACTTTCAATGTGCTAACAATAATATCAACATAATTAATGAATAAACATTAATTTATTTGATATTTATAATAATCTATATTACTAATAAAAATAATTATTTCTTTAAATAAAACTAAAAAAAAACTTCAAGATCATTTCTCAATGAGCTCAAAAAAAGACCTTATAACACCTGACTATATCAACCACCGCAAACGATTAAAAGAACGTTTTCTAATAAAAGGAATAAAAGCCAGCAAAGACTACGAAGTACTCGAGCTTATCCTTACTTTTTCAATTGCACAAAAAGATGTTAAGCCTCTTGCCAAAGAGCTTATCAAAAAATTCAAAACATTTCAGGGTGTGCTTGATGCCCCTTTAAATGAAATTGAAAAAGTTAAAGGTATCGGTGAACATTCTGCAATACTTATAAAATTAATTAGAGAATCATCTGATCATTATCTTAGAGAAAAAACACTTAAAACCGATGTAATATCATCCCCTGCAGCTCTCCTGAAATATCTTAAGTCATCAATGGCATCTTTAAAGGATGAACATTTCAGGGTTTTGTTCTTAAATTCAAAAAACGAAATAATAAGAGATGAAATTGTACAGATAGGGACAGTCGATGAAACCCCTGTGTATCCTAGAAAAATCCTCTCAAAAGCTCTTGAAGTAAACGCGGTTTCACTTATTTTTGCTCATAACCACCCAAGCGGATATCCGGCGCCATCTCACCATGACAGGAAACTGACAAATACCCTGATTGACGCGGCACAAACATTCAGCATCAAGGTACATGATCACATCATTATCGGCAAAAACGGCTATTTCAGTTTTAAAGAGGAAGGGCTGATATAAAAGTTAAACAAACGTTAATTAACAAATTAATCAATAAAATATTTCTAATGAAAAGACTTGCCTCAATTGATATCGGCACACAAACCATAAGAATTCTAATCGCTGACTGTAATGATAACGGTGAAATAAAGCCGGTATATAGAGACAGACAGATTATCCGCCTTGGTGCTGACATGAACTCAAACTTGCACCTCGCTGAAAAAAATATTAGGAACGCAATAAACTGTATTTCATCCTTTAAAAACATCGCGGATAAATACGGCGTTGAAAAAATATTTGCGGCTTCAACCGCCTGTGTAAGAGAAGCCTCAAACTCAAATGATTTCATTGAAAGCGTTTATAATAATACCGCGATAACTCCAGCCGTACTTTCGGGAGAACAGGAAGCATTACTTACCTTAAAGGGTGTACAATCGGTCACCAGTCACTCTAATTATTTACTTGTCATAGATATAGGCGGAGGAAGCACTGAGTTCATTCTCACCAAAAATAACAAGATCATAATATCAGAAAGCATTAAACTCGGCGTTGTGAGCCTTTCTGAGAGGTTTTTACATAATGACCCGCCGCTTCCAGAGGAATTATCTCTTATTAATAGTGAAATTAGCAAAATACTGCTATCCGGATCTAAAAGTATCAATGCGTCAGTAAATAAAAATTCTGTTCCTGGTTTAATAGGTTCAGCAGGAACAATAACAACCCTTGCAGCAATGGATATGAAAATGAATGTTTATGATCCAGATATCATAAATGGTCATGTTCTAAAAATTAAAACGATAGAGTCTTTATTTGAACAGCTGATTAAAATACCATCAACAGAAAGAAATTGTTTTAACGGACTTGAAAAGGGACGTGAAATTGTTATAATCCCCGGTATCTCAATCCTAACTTCTATCATGAATCTGATTGGTTCAGAAAAGCTGACAGTCAGTGATTCCGGATTATTAGAAGGAATACTACTGGATAAAATCTAACAAATTAGATTTATTAACCATCACAACAACTTGACATAATTCATGATTTTGTATACATTAAACAGTTAATAAATCAGCATTTTTTAAGGATATAATTATGAGTAATGAGCAAATCCCATCAAGCCTTACTTTTGACGACGTACTCCTGATTCCTCAGAAATCAGAAGTTCTCCCAAAAGATATTGATGTATCCACCCTGCTAACAAACAACATTAAACTTCACATTCCGCTCGTAAGCGCTGCGATGGACACTGTTACTGAATCGCAGACTGCAATCACCATGGCCAGAGAAGGCGGAATAGGAATTATACATAAAAATATGCCGATTGATGACCATGCCCTTGAAGTTGTAAAAGTTAAAAAATCAGAAAGCGGGATGGTTGTAAATCCCCGATTACTGTTGATCCTGACCAGAAAATACATGATGCGCTTAAATATAATGAAGCAGTACCAGATTTCAGGATTTCCAGTGGTAAAAGAGGGAAAGCTTGTCGGAATACTTACCAACCGTGATCTTAGGTTTGAAACAGATTTTGATAAAAACATCTCAGAGGTAATGACAAAGGAGAACCTGATAACCGTACCGCCTGATACATCCCTTGAAAAAGCGCGAAAAATACTTCATAAAAACCGCATTGAAAAACTTCTGGTTATTGATGACCATAATAACCTGACCGGGCTCATTACTGTTAAGGACATTGAAAAAGCAGACAAGTTTCCCAATGCATGTAAAGACGAACGGGGAAGTCTACGGGTCGGTGCTGCAATCGGTGTTGGTGATGACAGGGAAGCGCGAACACAGGCAGTAATTGATGCGGGCGCAGATGTTATTATCATTGACACCGCACATGCTCATACAAAAATTGTCATTGACGCGGTTAGAGACACCAGAAAAAACTTTCCAAACTGTGAACTGATAGCAGGAAACCTTGCAACTCCGGAAGCTGCTGAAGAACTCATAAAAGCAGGGTGTAACGCACTAAAAGTAGGAATCGGGCCCGGTTCCATCTGCACCACCCGAATTATCGCGGGAGTGGGTGTGCCTCAGATTACAGCAATCATGGAATGCAGAAAAATTGCTGACAAACACAGTATCCCCATCATTGCTGACGGCGGAGTAAAATACTCTGGCGATATTGCCAAGGCAATTGCTGCAGGTGCTCACTCTGTTATGCTTGGCAACCTTTTTGCCGGAACAGATGAAAGTCCGGGAGAAACGATCCTTTTTCAGGGCAGGACATATAAGGTTTACAGAGGAATGGGATCATCAGAAGCAATGAAAAAAGGAAGCAAAGACCGTTATTTTCAATCAGATACCGAAGAGGATTCCAAGCTTGTTCCGGAAGGTATTGAAGGAAGAATACCATACAGAGGAAGCCTGTCTGCAAATATATACCAGCTGATCGGCGGCCTTCGCTCAGGAATGGGCTATGTCGGATGTCCAACAATTAACAGTCTCCGCGAAAAAGCCAGATTTATTAAAATTACAAGCTCTGGACTTAAAGAAAGTCATGTCCATAATATAATAATCACAAAAGAAGCAGCGAACTACCAGGTGGAATAACAAAATATGCAGACCGATTTTGAAAAGATCATCATTTTAGACTTTGGTTCCCAGTACACACAGCTCATCGCACGCAGAGTCAGAGAAAGCAACGTCTATTCTGAAATACACCCGTTTCAATATTTCATTTAATAAATTAAAAGATCTGAAACCGGATGGAATAATATTATCAGGTGGTCCATCAAGTGTTTATGATGATGAAGCTCCCCTAATAACACCTGAGGGTTTTTGATCTTGGAATACCCATACTCGGCATCTGTTATGGAATGCAGTTAACCTGCTATCTTCATAAAGGAAACGTACAGTCACATTCAAAAAGAGAATATGGTAAGGCAGAAATAGAAATTGATATAAATGATGACCTGCTAAACGGATTTCTGGTCAACAGTAAAATACAAGTTTGGATGAGTCATGGTGACAGGATAGAAGCACTGCCGGACGGTTTTGAAACCATTGCACATACAGATAATTCTCCTTATGCTGCAATGAGAAATAAGGAAAAAAATATTTATGGGGTTCAGTTTCACCCTGAAGTTGTTCATACACCACAAGGGCAGTAAAATCCTTGATAATTTTATCTTTAAAATCTGTAAATGTTCACCATCCTGGAACATGAAGTCATTTATTACCCGTTCAATTGATGAAATCAAAAAAAGAGTCGGCGATAAGAAAGTAATCTGCGGCTGCAGCGGTGGTGTTGATTCAACAGTAGCAGCTGTTTTGATCCATAAGGCAATTGGTAAACAGCTTACAGGCATTTTTGTCGATAACGGTGTATTAAGAAAAAATGAATTTAAAAAGGTATCAACCGTTTTAACTGAGCTGTTTGACCTTAACCTGATAGCAGTTGACTCATCAAAAAGATTTTTGGACAGACTTAAAGATATTAACGATCCTGAAAAGAAAAGAAAGATTATTGGAATCGAATTCATAAGCGTCTTTGAAGAGGAGGCAAATAAACTGGGCAAAATTGATTTCCTGGCCCAGGGAACTCTGTACCCGGATGTCATTGAAAGTGTTTCTTTCAAAGGTCCGTCAGCTACTATTAAAAGTCACCACAATGTGGGCGGCCTGCCGGAAAAAATGGATATGCAGCTTATCGAACCATTCAGAGAACTTTTTAAAGACGAAGTAAGAGAGATTGGCAGAGAACTTGGGATCCCTGAAGAATTTATAATTCGCCAGCCCTTCCCCGGCCCCGGGCTGGCTATAAGAATTATCGGCCCGGTAAACGAGACTGACCTGGCCCTCCTGCGTGAAGCAGATTCAATAATTCTGGAAGAAATAAAAAATTCCGGTCTTTACGAGAATATTTGGCAGACTTTTGCAATTCTGCTTCCCATTAAGACCGTGGGAGTGATGGGTGATGAACGGACCTATGAAAAAGTAATTGTGCTTCGGGCTGTTGAAAGCAAAGACGGCATGACTGCAGACTGGGTTCACCTGCCCTATGAACTTCTTGGTAAAATTTCTAACAGAATAATAAACGAGGTTAAAGGCGTGAACCGGGTTGTTTATGACATCTCATCAAAACCTCCCGGCACCATTGAGTGGGAGTAAATACTGCTCATACCTGATAAATTTTAGATATTTTCCCAAATTTCAATAAACTGTCTATATTTCACACCTCATGTTTTACTACCTGAATTATTACTTCTAAAACTCCATATCTCAGCCAGAATTGAAGCGGTAATAACACACCAGATTGCAAAAATAGCAGGAACAATGGCTGTCTCATCACTGAAAAGCTTTAAAGCCAGAAGAGCGCCAAGCCCTGCATTCTGCATCCCTACCTCAATTGAAAGGGTCCTTCTTCTTCTTTCATCAAACCTATATATTACCCCTGCAAAATATCCAAAAATCAAGCCTGACAAATTAAGTATAAAAACAGCAATAAAGACTGCTAAAGAAACCTTTAACAGGCTTTCCCTGTTTGCCGCGACAACCACAGCACAGATTAAGGCAATAAAAACAGTTGAAAATGCCGGAAAAACATAGCTTATATTATTAATTTTATCCCGGTAAAAACGCCTTATAATAAAACCAATACAAAGCGGCAGAATTACTATCTTTATTATTAACAAAAACATCTTTAAAAAAGGGACTTCAATAATTGTATGTGCATAAAGATAGGTAAGCACAGGAGTAAGAATTGGTGAAAGAAGTGTTGCCGTACTGGTGATAGCAATAGAATAAGCAACATCCGTTTTTGCAAGATACGCAATAACATTGCTTGCCATTGCACCGGGAACACAGCCAGCCAGAATCAGACCCAGCCTTAAAGGTACAGAAAGATCAAGCATATGTCCTATCAAATAAGCTAATGAAGGCATGATTAGAAACTGGGCAAATATACCTAGAAATACAGTATGCGGTTTTTTAATAATTGGGATAAATTCAGAGAAGTTCAGAACCGCCCCTATTCCGATCATGGTAAGAAAAAACATCCATTCAAAATACGGCTTAAATAATAATACAGGCGCTGGGAAGAAAAAACCTATTATACCAAATAAGACTACCCAGACAGGCATCAACCTCGAAAAGAGCTCAAATAGTTTCTTCATTAAGTATTCCCTGATAATTAATAAAATAAACATATTATCATTATCCATAGAATCTCACATTTTTTTACCTTAAACAAATAATATGCTTGAAAATTTAATTTCATTATGATATTTTTATATATTAAATTGCTAGCGAATGAAATGTCCCCATCGTCTAGCCTGGCCTAGGACACCAGCCTTTCACGCTGGCGACCGGGGTTCAAATCCCCGTGGGGACGCCAATTTTTGTTTGGTTTTCTAATCTCTTGTCAACCACATTCAGGATTTTTTGTTTGTTGGTTTTGGCATGACGTACATCTGGATTAGACAAGACCTCTAAGTGACGCTTCACAATGCCCAGTCTACCGATATATTTTTCAGTGGTAGACTGGTTTTTGTGTCTTAGGATCTGTTTGATCTGCTCCATCGGCACATCTTTCTGAGCCATGACTGTTGCAGTCAAATGCCTGATCGCATGCAACAAAGGGCCTCACCCCTGCCCGCTTGCACCACTTTTCCATGATGTGCTGCCTGGCAGTGAAAGGTCCGTTTGTT
>PVMK01123546.1_pt1 | contig 20630 bp, 16 predicted proteins | sample 1853481 | NCBI WGS metagenome assembly PVMK01 (sample SAMN08533507, study PRJNA380276) | Marine sediment metagenome, whole genome shotgun sequencing project.
GATGGAGAGGTCCTCGGCGTCAAAGGGAAAATCGGCCGGGATAATTTCATCATCGAGGCGAACAAGGTTGTCATTTCGGCCGGTGGAATAGGCACGCCTCGTATCTTGCAGGATAGCGGCCTATCCGACGCCGGTCGTGGTATGACCATGGACACGACGTCGATGGTCTACGGACTGGCACCCTTCAAAGGTATCGGCGATGACCCGCCAATGACCTGGAGCTATGCCGATGATGAAATTATCCCGGCCGATTTTCCCTTTGACGCCGAGGACCTTTCCATCACTGTGTAACACCTTTTCCACTCGGGCTCTTGTCCAGAGATCACATCCTTCGGCTACGGCCTGGTCCACAAATTCGGCTGCGTTCCACTTCGCTCCGCATCGACAACCTAACATACAGGTCGCGCCACAATTGAAGTTTGGCGACAGCCACGGCCGGACGAATTTGTCCTGCGGCTGCCACTCCATCCCCAACTCATTTGCTGCATCGGCGATTCTGGTCGATGCTTTTCCACGAAGCTCAGGAGGAAGCGGGCCAACCTGCAGCTCGCGTGCGGTATCCTCCGCATAGCGATCCAGGTCAATGCCATAGGACGATTTCCACCACGGGCTCGGCATAGCTGCGCACCCACAATACATGCTCGTTGCCCCACCGACCATCAGAGGCCGGATAATGGTCAAACCCTCCTTTGATCGGAGAAAGTAGCCCTTATCGCTGTAAAGAATGGCTCCTGGATAAGTTCCATACAGGGGATTATCGCGCCAATCTCGGCCTCGCTCCAGGAGTGTGATGGCTAAGCCAGCATCAGATTTGGTCATCTCTCGGGCCAGGGTCGCTCCCCCTGGTCCAGAACCAACAATAACGATGTCCGTTTGCTTAAGGATGGTCATGAGAGCATTCTAGCCCACTGGCTGAGCGTGTCAATCGGGAATCCAAAAGCAAACCCTGATCTGGATCACCCTGTCTCGGGCAATGGCAGCGGCTGCGGTGAGATTCGGATTCTGAGCAGCTCTGTACCGGCAACTTTCAAATCAACCGAAGAAGGTGGTGGACTAGGAGATGGCGGGAATGCTCTTGCGAAGGTATAGGGAGACAGAACAAAAAGGGAGCATACAGAAGATGTTTAATCCGCCTTTAATCCGCCGATTAGTCGGAAGCTTGTCATGGTATTTGAGGCTGTTTGGATAGATATACGGCTAACTCGGGGATTCCATCGTTAAATGGCACAGGAGTTCCAAGGCAAAATCAGTGACTGTATTTATTGCCAATCTTTTACCTCTGTCAAGTAGAGAAAAGGAATATCTCTTGTCACATTGTTTTCGAGGGCTATTCAGTCTTTTCTCCTCTTTCCATTCGTGAGGCCCGGTCGACGACGGGCCTCACTTCTTTTCGGAAGATTTTGTAATCCCCTTTCTTTGATTTAGACAGGCAACGGGATCTAGCGCATCCCTCCGACTTTTAGATACAATCCTTCTCGCGATTGTGGCGGGCGCCGACGATGTCATTATAATTGCTTCCATGCCTCGGACCTTTGGCGTTGAAGCCTTCAGACGTTATCTGACGCTGAAAACGCACCGCATCCATACCCTGCCTATCATCATTCTCATGCCCCATAGTGGTTGCAACTGCCGTTGTGTCATGTGTGATATCTGGAAAGGCAATGCCATTCAGCAGCAACTGTCCGAAGCTGACATCAAAGGGATGTTGACGTCGTTCAGGCAGTTGGGCACTCAGTGGGTAGTTCTTTCCGGGGGCGAAGCGCTGATGAATCCCAATTTGTTTCGGTTTTGTGACATTCTTAAAGCACAAGGATTACGGATTACCGTGCTTTCAACTGGTCTCCTGCTCGGGCGTTACGCGGCAGAGATAGTCACCAAAACCGACGAGATTGTAGTCTCACTTGATGGCTCAAAGACCACTCACGACGCGGTTCGTCGTGTTCCTCGGGCGTACGACCGGCTCAGAGAAGGGATAGCGGCTGTCAAAGCCATTGACAGTACATTCCCGGTCACGGGGCGCTGTGTTATCCAGCGTTTAAATTTTAAAGAGTGGCCAGATATCGTCAGTGCCGCTCATGAGATTGGCCTGGATCAGATAAGCTTTCTAGCGGCGGACGTATCGACTGATGCCTTTAATAGACCTGACCTGTGGGATGAGGGGCGTGTCGCCGACGTCAATCTTGAGGCGTCTCAAGTGCCTGAAATGAAACTTGTTCTCGAGAAAATGATTCGCGATTACAAGGACGACTTCGATTCAGATTTCATCGCCGAATCGCCCGATAAACTGCTTCGCATCTATGACTATTACGCGGCACTCCACGATAAATCTCCCTTTCCTCCGGTCCAATGTAACGCTCCCTGGGTCTCAGCCGTTGTTGAAGCTGATGGCACCGTAAGGCCTTGCTTTTTTCACCGGCCTATGGGCAATATTGGTCATGACTCGCTTGCCGAGATGCTGAACAAGCCCGAGGAGATCCTGTTTAGAAAAAACTTGGACTTGGAAAGGAATCCCATTTGTCGAAAATGTGTTTGCACTCTCAATCTAAGACCAACCGTTTCTCTAAGACCAAGAGTGGTTAAGTCAGTTTAGAGATTCACAGCCTGCAATTAGCTCCAGATTAGCGAACAATGGAGATCGGCTGGGGATGGTTGACTTTCGTTTTACGATTGACGAGTCAGGTTTATGGTTCGATTGTCTAGGGTAACAGTAGTGTACGGTTTATGACCGTGTCGATCAGACAGGTTTCAATGCGCCATAAAGTAGTCCTTTACAATCCCAAGGCGGTCTTTTGGACTATGCCCCTGCCTCTGCTCGCCGTCGGTTCGGCATTAGATCCGGCCGAATTTGAAGTCGTCATAGTAGATGGACGAATTCATCCTCAAGAAAAGCTCCTGGAGGCTCTTGATGGAGCGCTATGCCTGGGAATCAGCGTGCTTACTGGGGCGCCAATTGAGGATGCCATAGCCGTTTCAAAGGCTGTAAAAAAGAGAAGGCCCGACATACCTGTCATTTGGGGTGGCTGGCACCCGTCCCTGTTTCCTGAGATGTGCGCCGGGGAGTGGTTTGTCGACGTAGTTGTTATTGGACAAGGAGAGGAGACGTTCTCCGAGATTGTCAATCGCCTTGCACACGGCCGTTCCTTAGAGCGCGTACGTGGATGCCTGATCGGATCGGATAGCAAGCCAATTTTGAATTCTATTAGACCACCTGCTGATATTAATAACTTTCCTGGCCACGATTACGAATTGATCGATGTTGAAGAGTATTTCGAGAAAAAAGGAAGAAGGCAACTAGACTATATTTCGTCCCAAGGCTGTCATTTTCGATGCAACTTCTGTGCAGATCCTGCGGTGTTCAAGCGGCGTTGGTTCGGATTAGCGCCAGAACGTGTCGTCAGTGAGATTTCCGAACTTTGGAGCCGGTATCACTTTACAGATCTGTCCTTTCAGGACGAAACCTACTTTACAAATCAGCAACGAGTTGGCGATATCGCCGAAGGGTTTCTGAAGCGGAATCTAGCCTTTAGCTGGTTTGGCACAATGCGAGCCGATCAGGGCCGGAGACTGGACGAAAAGATCTTGGATATCTGCTCTCAATCGGGATTGCGGCGGGTTATGATTGGCTTAGAAGCCGGCGCACAGAAAACCATCGATCGTATCCAAAAGGACATCAGGATCGAAGACATGTACGAAACCGCCGAGAAGCTCATAAGGTTCAAAATCGGGGCAATCATTAATGTAATTGTCGGATTCCCTGGAGAGGAAGATGAAAGCGTTTCTGAGACCTTGAGGGTTGCCGCCGAACTTAGATCCATGAGCAGCGATTTTGAATTGGCGATATTCTACTATAGACCGTACCCGGGGAATCCTATCGCCGATCAGCTAGAGGAAGAGGGTTATCAATTTCCTGGATCGCTGGAAGAATGGGCCAGATTCGACTATGTTGGCAGCAGTAATGAATGGCTGACTCCTGAGCAAATATCCGATATCGAGCATTTTAAGTTCTATCAGCGCTTTGCCTATAGCGGCAAATCTGGATTTATGCGATCACCGCTCAAGATTCTTTCCCGCTGGCGAATTAACCGGCGATTCTATTCCATACCGCTCGAACGCCTCCTGATCGAGAGAGTTCGACCTGGCCCACCCATTTCCTGATGTCAACAATGCTTATGGAGCAATTTGGGGGAGTTCGTCCTAGATAGGAAGTTGAACTGAGGTGATGGAATTTGTAAAGAATATGACATGCGTCAAGACGAGGCTTTGGTCAATACATTTAGTGCTCGATAGGTGACCCATTTGCTTGGCATACCTGTTTCTTCCACGTCCACCCAGGTTTTCCCATTGTAAGTGTAGTCCATCGTCCAGCGACCCTGTGCGTTCTGTTTACTCAGAAGTAACTCAAGAGCCGGTTCGAGCCGCTGGTCGGCTCCATAACCGAGAGCGGTAACGACCTCTAGAACTTGAAGTACATCGGTGACATAGGCGATCGGGTAACCAAACTTGAACCAACTTCGATTGGGTTTCGACCTGTATCCCATGGGGTAATCCGCATCGGCCGGATTCCGGCTAAACAAGAAGGCTACACCGACATCTAAGGCGTCCTTGACTGACTCTGAGCGCATCGACTCTGGCACTTTAGACAGAGCCATGATCGCCTTTGTAGCTCCCCATGCACATGGCAGATGGTTGTTTGCGCTACAAAGAAAACCGGGGCCGCTGTTGCCACTTCGGAGGTATCTTACAGGCTCATGCCGCCGATCAGAGGGCGCGATCTTCTCTCCTGTAATACTCCGTGCCAGCCAATCGATGGCCGACTCGAGTCTCTGATCACCATGCCATCCAAGTTCAATTAGGGCAGCAATCAGATTTCCTTGCAGGCAATGGATCATTCCCGAAGGCAGACTTGTGTAGCTAAAACCTCCATTCTTTGACCTGCTATTAGCCAATACATAGGCGCAACCGCGTTTTACTTTCGGATGAGATCCGTCAGCGCCAAATTGGGATAGAAAGATTATCTGCCAAACTGTACCTCGGTATTTTGGATAATAACCAGGGCCAGACTCTACCCAATAGCCAGCACTATTTTGGGCGTCAAGAATAGCAGGTACGGGACCAAGTGACATCACTTCTTTTCTAGCCCCTAGCGCGGCTCGATCATCAGGGGGATTATTAAAGACATTTGTCAAGGTGAAGTATCGAACCGCCGGATTCTCATCGTCAGCTTCCAACAACCAGGGTACAGGATCGCCCCTCAATTGATCCAACCATTTCATGACACACCCCTCGTTACATTCGTTTGATCAGCGATCATTCGATTAAGAATTGTAGGTAGACGATCGTATGGACACACTGCACCACACATAATCGTGCATGGATAATCACATCAGATAATAGCATATTAGTGAACCAATCACCGTCTTACCTCCTAAGCTGCTTGAGCAAATAAGATGCATGAGCAGATGATTCTCGTAGATGGCAGCGGAACGCGTCTATGGGAGAGCTCAGCAAGTTGAGGATCTATGTCATAATCGATGACCCCGCCTACACTATTGACAGAATAAAGGGAACTAATCAAGATTGGTAACTGGGCCGAGATCTCATTCTCTAACCACTGTTTAAATGATTGGTAATTCAACAGAAGCGTGCCGTCCTGATGGCATAGATGTTCAACTTTAAGAAATTCGACTCTGAAGAAAAGAAAGCTAGTGATTAGTGTGGAGAATTCAGAACAACTGCGGATCGCTCTGATAACGCCTGGATTCAGCGTTGATCCGCACGATTGGGCCATGCCTTTTCTTCAGGATTACGCAGGCAGTTTGGCCAAGAAACACGATCTGCATGTTTTCAGCTTGCGGTATCCAACCGCCGGTCGTTATTCCTTCCTGAGGCTAACCCATCACGCCACGGGCGGTGGCACGGCTTCCGGTCTTTTAACCTTTGGTGTCTGGCGTCGCGTGATTCAGTCAATATTGCGGCAACATCGCTTGACTCCATTCGATGTGGTCCACGCTTTCTGGGCAGACGAATCGGGATTCATCGGTACATTGGTGGCAAAGTGGATAAAAGTACCTTCATTGGTGAGTATTAGCGGGGGAGAACTGGTTTACCTGGCCGATATTGACTATGGCACGCAGCGATCCCGGTTCCGGCGATGGATCATCGGACAGGCACTTCGCAGGGCTACTCTTGTTTCGGGGGCTTCGAAATTTCAGAATCAGCTAACGAAATCTCACGGAGTACCTCCCGAAAAAATAAGGCTGATACGACTCGGTATAGACAGGGATCGGTTCACTCCTGCTATGACGCCTGATTGGGATAAACCGACGATATTGCAGGCTGCATCGCTAGAACCAGTAAAGAATCAAGCGCTGCTCCTTGATGTATTCCGGATCATTCTGGAAGAGCGAAGTGACGTCAGGCTTATGATCGCGGGCGGCGGTCACCTGGAACAAGACCTCAGAAAAATAGCGGCAGACTTTGAGGTGCAAGAAATGGTGACCTGGCTCGGCCCAGTGGACCATGTAGATATGCCTGAGGTCTACAGACAGGCCAGCGTCTATTTGCAGACTTCTCGATACGAGTCCTTTGGGATGTCAGTTATAGAATCGCAGGCTTGCGGGTTGCCTGTCTTGGGAACCCCTGTAGGAATACTTCCGGAAGTCGCCTGCAGGCCAGCAAGCAGTGATAGAGTTGAGCTCGCCAAACAGGTGCTCGACATCCTAGCCGATCGCACGAATTATTCCAATCTCCGAAATTCGGCCGTAAAATCTGCAACTGAGAAATTCGATCTGGATTCTTGCCTAACCGGATTTGTAGACACTTATCGATCCTTGGTCGCCGGCGATATATAAGACACAGGAACTCAGCGATCATGCCGCAACGCACTCCATCATTCAGTTCTTACCCGGATGTTGACTCAATTATCAATATGGTTTTGGGTAAAGTCCGGGTCATATTGGGTGAAGAGTTTGTGGCTATGTTCCTTCACGGTTCTCTCGCCATTGGAGATTTCAATTACGAGAGTAGCGATATTGATTATGTCGTCGTGACTCGAAATCCTGTATCTGAGAAGCAATTTATGGCATTGCAGGACATGCATAATCAACTCTTATCCATTGAATCCAAGTGGCCACCGGAGCTTGAAGCTTCCTATATTCCAAGGCAGGCCATTCGCCGGTATGATCCGCCTAATACCGACCACCCACGGATACAGAGGGGGGAATCCCTGGTAATCGAGTCCCACGGCAGCGAGTGGGTTCTTAAGCGGCATGTCATGCGTGAACTAGGGATTGTAGTCTCGGGTCCCTCACCCCGGACGTTGATAGATACGGTTCAGCCAGAGGATCTTCAGCGGGCGATAATTGATTTTATGTGGTGGTGGAAGCTGCAAATCTCCGATACGTCAAATATTGAGCAGAGTGGCTTTCAAGCATACACGATACTCACCATGTGCAGGATTCTGTATACGTTGAATCAGGCTACGGTCGTCTCAAAACCAGTTGCAGCTCGCTGGGCGATAGAGGTTTTCGGTGAACGTTGGAGAGAACTGATAATTCGAGCTTTAGCCTGGCGGCGTGGGGTGGAGGTGAATCAGTTAGTCGAGACAAAAGCTTTCATTCAATTTACGCTTCGAAAATGCGCTCATTTTGAAGCTTCATTATGATGTGCTCCCTTCAAGAATCCTTTTGTGGCTGGAAAACGCCTTCACGATTAACGAACGAAAAATGCCTGGCTCGCGAAATTTCGTGCCACATGCTGGTCATTGCCTGCCTGGCTTGATACTATTCCAATGTAAATGAAGGACACTGTTTTAGACCGTGATCGCTTGAGCGTCCTTACTGGCGCGCTTCTCCTGGCTCTGGCAATGACCAGACTCCTGGAGGTTCCCATCAGGCCTGTAAGCACGGTCTTTCTGGGATCTCAGCTTGGTCTGGATCTTTCGGCTACGACCATTATGCCGACGATCATGCTAGGCATGGGCATTACTGCCGCCGAATCACTAGTCAGAAGCCATCCATTCGCTCGCCAGGGGAAACTCAACCGGAGCGCTATGTTTTGGATCGTTCCTGGGTTATTGGTTGCAGCTCTGGCTGCGTGGCTTGTTTCTGTGAATGATATCGGACTATGGACTGCCGGACTGTTGGTCAGCAGCATTCTGATACCGCTGGCATTAGCCGCTGAATATGCTGCGGTGGATCCAGCTCCTGGGAGACGGTCCGCTATTCAATGGGGTCAAACTGTGCTAATCCACTTGCTGGCAGTCATAATCTTCACCAGGATATATGATATCCGAGCGCGAAGTCTATTAAGCGGCACGGCCGTGCTGGTGATAACGACTCTGTTAGCCACACGGATTTTCTGGCCTCTGGTTGATGATGTGGGTTCCGCTTTCCTCTTGGGGGCTACTACCGGTGTACTCTTGGGCTTGATGACCTGGGTTCTGAATTACTGGCAGTTATCATCACTCCAAGGTGGATTATTGCTCCTGGCGATGTTTTATGTTGTTATGGGATTGATACAGCAATATCTATATGGTCGCTTTGGTAAACAGATTTTATTGGAGTATGGGAGCGTTGGGGTGCTTTCGCTGCTCGTTATTCTTTTTGGGGTTAGCTAAAAATTCAAGCTGGCGCCTGAATTGCCAACTTCAGAGCAAGCTGGTTCTGGCTCATCACACCGGTGCCGGTGGACCAGTTGCCGCGTGCGAACTTATTCGAAAGGGCTCATATCCATTCGCGCCCGTCTCAAGCACTATGGTCTTGCCAGATTCCTCTGGTAAGACGCTGCTCGAACCATCACTGCCGGTGCCCGACCCTCGAAGACCAAATACAAGGGAAAGGATCATACTTAGAGCAATGATGATGCCCAAGACGATGATAACCTTCTCCGAGAATGTTCGTCTACGCTTCCCGCGCTTCTTCTTCGCCATTGTAATGGTTGCTCCTACTTAATTGACACTACTTTACGGTTATCACCTACGAAGGACTCAGCAGATCTCGGCCGTTACGATCCGCGTTAGCGATCATCTGAAATCCTGAGGACATGCCAACAGGATTCAGACTATATTCAATATCTTTATGTAAAGCTACTTTGTTTTGGTTACTCCTGCGCTCCGCCGCGCTTTTTGAGTACTTTATCTAGGAGACCTTCTTTGCGCCAGCAGCGAAACCACCTGCAGCCAGCGTTGAAGTATAGCACAAATATCCCGCCAGGTGTCACATGAGTGTACGACGCGATCATTGGGGCAAATTTACGGTTTTCCACAGGATATGGCCAGCACGTTGTTGGCGAGAACAGTAGAACCTTCACCCATTGCGCTCGTCGCTACTCGTGGACCATCGAGACACATTTATGGCGCCGGCTCTTCGCAACTGAAACGAATGAATATTCGTAATGTAGTATAACAATTGCAGTTGATTTGCTCGCACAGGATACTGGGCGATGGCACTGGTGCGAGGTATCGTTCACCAGTATAATCAACTTATCAGGTGATAGGATCAGCCTGATATTCGTATTCGGTTTCAGTCGGCGCATGATACGCTATCAAGACTGCGGGGTCGGCAGCAAACTGATCAATATAACCCCCGCATATCTGCGGCGATTTGGCGAAAGTGACAAGGAGTTCAATATGCTGGATATCGTGTACGCCAGCATCGTCGTCATCAGCTTTATCTTCGCTTTCTTAAGCCTTATTGGCGCTGGTCTAGACCAGGTCCTTGATTTTGACGTGGACGCGGATGGTGATGGCCCATTCGATCTGATCGGCATCAGTCCATTCTCATTGGCCGTATTTGGCTCGGCTTTCGGCCTTACTGGTCTAATCACTCATCTCTGGTTTGAGATGGAGGTTATTCCCAGCCTAATATGGGCTATCGGTGTTGGAATTCTTTTTGGAGGAGTCGCCCAGGTATTATTTCTTTATATCCTCTCACCCAGTAAGTCGAGTCATTACAGGCTGGAGCGGGATGCAATCGGACGCGAAGCGGAGGTTACCCTGGGTATCCCTAGTGATGGATTAGGCCAGATCTCTTATACTAATGTAAGTGGACGGGTGAGATTGGGAGCGAGATCAGAGACTGGTAAAGAGATCCAGACCGGAAATCTGGTCACTATCAAGAAGATTGTCGGACGGGTAGCCATTGTAGGACCTTCCGAGCAATAAATTGGTGTCAGCCGCAGGCTTGTTTTGAAAGAGCGTCAACTTTGTCGCTAAGACAAGCAAATTAAGCCGGCCGAGGAGTCATTTGGAGGAAATGTAAGATGGAAACCCTGATCCCGATTCTGATTATTTTAGGTATTTTCACATTTTTTGCCCTGGCTTTTGTTTATGCCAGCCGGGTAAAAAAGGTGGGTCCTAACGAGGTTTTGGTCATTTCAGGCCGCGGCGAACGACAAGCGGATGTCGATGATATGCAGCACAATTTCCGCATTGTCACTGGTGGTCGTGCCTTTATCTGGCCGGTAATGGAGCGTGTTGACGATCTCTCTCTAGAGATCATGACAATAGATATCACAACGCCGGACGTGCCGACTAGCCAGGGTGTACCGGTTACGCTCGATGGTGTGGCCCAGGTTAAGATTGGCAGCGACGAAAGCTCCATCCGTACCGCTGCAATTCAATTCCTATCCAAGACCGAGGATGAGATCGAACACGTGGCTCATGAAACGTTAGCCGGTCACCTCAGGGCCATTCTGGGAACGCTAACTGTTGAGCAGCTTTATCGCGACCGGGAAGCGTTCGCCCAGAAGGTTCAGGAAGTATCCGGTGATGATATGGCCAGTATGGGACTTGAGATAGTGTCCTTTGTCATCAAGGATATCAGCGACGCTGAGGGATACCTGGAAGCTCTCGGTCGCCCCAGGATCGCTCAGGTCAAACGAGATGCTGATATTGGTGAAGCTGAAGCGACTCGTGATGCTACTATAAGAAGTGCTGTCGCTCGCCAGGAGGGCGAAGCCGCGAAATTCGTCGCAGAGACGAAAATTGCCGAAGCTCAGAAGGATTATGAGGTTCAGAAAGCTACCTATGAAGCAGAGGTTAACCGCAAGAAAGCTGAAGCAGAACTGGCATACACCATCCAACAAAATATCGAGAACCAAAAGGTTAAAGCCGAAGAAGTGCAAATCGAGGTCGTTGACAAGCGAAAACGGATCGAAGTGCAGGGGCAGGAGATCCTTCGTCGAGAGAAAGAACTAGATGCCACAGTTCGTAAACCTGCCGAAGCTGAGCAGTTTAGGGTTCGCACTTTGGCTGATGCTCGCAAATATCAACTGCGTACCGAGGCCGATGGCGAATCGGAAGCCATTCGCAAGCGAGGCGAGGGTGAAGCGGACGCCGCTAAAGCAAAAGGTCTGGCTGAGGCAGAGGTTATTCGACAACAGGGTCTCTCAGAGGCGGAAGCGACCGAAAAGAAGGCCCTGGCTTGGCAACAGTACACCAGGCGGCCGTTATTCAGCAGGTCATCGACGCTCTGCCGAGGTAGCCGCCGCTGTGGCAGCCCCTCTTGCCAAAACTGACCGCATTGTGATCATCAGCTCGGGTGGCGATGGTCGCGGGGCCGGAGCATCGAAGGTTACCGAAGACGTAACGAAACATCATCGCCCAGGTCCCGACCACCATCGAGGCGTTGACCGGTGTGAACCTATTGGATGCACTTAGGCAACTTCCAGGCATAGGAACCGCGATCATGTCGTCGACGCTGGCTCCGGGGAGAGAACTGGAGCCTGAAGCGGAAGAGGTAGACAAAGCCGTCTAAGTTTTACAGCCCATTAACCATGGTTTTATAACTACCGAGCGCATCGACTGGTGAACCATCGGAGAAGCTGGCTTGGCCTTCTATAACCCGGCTCTTGGCTCATTTTCACCAGCCGGTATCCTCTTCAAATCAGGCGGTCGATATTGCTTGGGAGTTCGGCCGAGATATAATTGCTGTGGATTGAAAAATTGAATATGCGGCTGGATGTTGCTCGATACACGATGTTGTAACGAACCACCTCCAGCAGTTATACCTTCGGGGCAGGGCGGAATTCCCGATCGGCGGTGAGGTCCAGGCGGACCAAGCCCGCGAACCCAGTGGTTTCACTGGGTGGATCTGGTGTAAATCCAGAGCCGACAGTAAAAGTCTGGATGGGAGAAGGTAAGCGACGACGCTGCGCCAACAGTTGCCATGCCCCGCCTTTTGCAGGTGGGGCATGTTGTGTTGGAGACGCGTTGCCCCACGCCATCCCCCCACCCGGCCTGCATTAATGCGTTTAATTATGCCATATATGGCGAGGTGTTTGAATGCGTTGGCTTCGATCGCGAACAGCTTGGCAGACGATCTTAATCTCATTTATTTTAGTGCTCATCTTCTGGCAACTCCTGGTCGAGCTAGGTGGTTACGACCGTTTCATTCTACCGGGACCGGCCGATGTCTGGGAGCAACTTTCGCTCGTTATCGCCGATGGCCGGCTTGTAAAACATACGCTCTATACGGTTAGCGAAGTCATACCAGGATTACTTATTGGCTGTCTCATTGCTATCCCTTTGGGATATATGCTGGCCAAATCTTCTCTTGCCGAGCGGCTGCTGTCGCCTTATTTAATTGCCTCTCAAGCCATCCCAATCATAGCCATCGCTCCACTCCTGACGATCTGGATCCGCTCCACATATTGGAGCAGGGTTTCGGTAGCGGTTTTGGTGGTCTTCTTTCCCGTAACCATAAATATCATCACTGGAATGCGCAACGTCCCAGCCGAGCTATATGATCTCATGAATTCACTGCAGGCATCAAGATGGCAAATATTTCGCAAGCTTGAACTACCGGCCTCAATGCCAATATTACTGGCGGGTTTGAAGGTAGGGGCAACTCTAGCGGTCATCGGGGCACTGGTTGGTGAATTTGTACAGCCAAAGAATCAAGGATTGGGTTATCTTCTGGTTACAGCTCGATACCAATTTAAGACCGATCTGGTCTTTGTCGTCCTCCTTACCCTGGCCACAATCGCACTGGTGATGTACGGGCTGATGGCGATCCTTGAAAAACGACTCCTTCGTTGGCAGGTCGCAGACGGAAAGTAGCCACTTACGGGTGGCTTTCCAAAGGTAAAATATGATGCCGAATAAATCATACCTCTTATCAACCGTGTTTCTCTTGCTGGTCGCCTGTGGTTCAGAGGAAGCATCTTCATCGTCGGAATCAAGCGAATCCGCAGGTGAGGCAACATCCTCTGCAATCGATTCAGTGGCTACCGTCGAAGCGGACAAAGGATGGCCCGACGATCCAATGAAGATCCGACTTCCCATGGGATTCATACCCGATCCCCAATACGCCCCTTTTTACGTGGCTCTTGAAAAGGGATACTTCTCCGAAGCAGGATTTGAGGTCGAATTCGACTACATCCTTGAAACCGATGGCCTGGCCCTTGTAGGCGCTGGCGAGGTGCCTTTCGCAATCGTAAGCGGGGAGCAGGTAATTCTTGCACGCGCTCAAGATATTCCTGTCGTCTATGTTTTGGAATGGTTTCAGCGATTTCCAATCGCAATCATAAGCAAGGCCGAGCGTGGAATCGAGAAAACAACGGATCTGTTGGGCCGCCAAATCGGTATACCGGGCCTCTTCGGTGCTAGCTACGTTGGCTTAGCTGGCTTATTATCGGCTAACGATCTCACACTCGAGGACATTGAACCGCACGACATTGGGTTTACGCAAGTCGAATCATTGCTGACCGACCAGGTTGAGGCAGTTGTAGGTTACGCGAACAACGAACCAATCAAACTGGAAGCGCTGGGCGAAGAGATTAACGTCATATTCGTAGCCGACGAAGCGGATCTTGTAGCCAATGGATTGATCGCTAACGAAGAAATCATATCCGGGAATCCTGAAGTAGTAGAAGCATTCGTTCGGGCCACGCTTAGGGGAATCGATTATACGCTTAAGAATCCGGCCGAAGCCTTCGAGATCAGCAAGCTCTATGTAGAAGGTCTAGACGACGGCAGTATGAGCGTTCTGAATGCCTCGATCGACATGTGGCAGGCAGACATTCTGGGCATGACCGATGAGGCATCTTGGATTCGCACGCAAGAAGCGTTGCTTCAAATCGGCTTTTTGGACGAAGCCGTTGACGACTTGCAAGCAGCGTTCACCAACGATTTTATACTGGATAATCTGCCCTGATATGGACCAACAGCCAACTCCGCTACTCGTCGTCGATGATGTCGCCCACACTTTTCCCGATGGCATTAAGGCGATTTCTAAAATTTCACTGAATATTGACAGTGGCGCCTACGTGACATTAGTCGGAGCCTCAGGCGTCGGAAAATCGACCCTTTTGCGTATTCTAGGAGGCCTGTTGACACCTACTGGAGGCCAGGTCACCCTAAACGGAGAATCACCCGCCGAAGCAGGCGATCCCATCGGCATTGTCTTCCAGCGCGACAACTTGATGCCCTGGAGAACAGTCGTCGATAATGTTCGCTTACCCCTCGAACTCCGAGGAGTAAACGGACAGAAAGCGACCCAGCGAGCTCAAGAGATGATTGGACTGGTGGGATTGATTGGCTTTGAGAATAGTTATCCAGCCCAATTGTCAGGGGGGATGGCCCAACGGGTGGCCATTGCCAGGGCGCTCATACACAAGCCATCACTCTTGCTACTCGATGAACCGTTTGGCTCGTTGGACGCCCTAACAAGAGAGCGGATGGGACAGGAGTTGCTTCAGATCTGGCACGCAATGCCGGTGACGGTTTTCATGGTAACCCACAGCATTCTTGAGGCTGTCCTACTTTCGGACGAGGTACTGGTCATGACCGGCCGGCCGGGAACTATCAGCGAACGAGTCAGAATTTCATTGGCCCGGCCGAGGACGCTCGAGATGCAGGGAACAGATCAATTTCAGGCTAGTGCGGCGGCTGTGCGCCAGGCGATTGAAGCGGACCAGCGATCCTGAAAGGAAAGCTAGACCGATAATTTCGAGTAACTTAATGGAAACGCCCTCTCAGCTGGATCGTTTTTGAACGGAATGATCGGAGCTGTTGACTGGGCAGCAACATTTCCTGCATTCAGGATAATTGGTAAATATACAGTGTAGGGCGTCACCTCCATCGTTACCGCGACCGGGACCATGGGGGCGGAGTCGTCATTACTGGCAACGCACAAGGAACCGGTATAGTTGCCAGGTGACATCCCAAACGAGTTCAGCGTGACGTCTTCATCCTCACTTTGACCCGGTGTAGTCGTGCCACCGCTAGTCGATAGGTCTAGCCAGGGTATATCAGATGGTAGGTTGCAAGCGCCGCTTGACGATTCCTCGACCGTCCATTCTAGATCAGAATTTCCTGAATTTCCTATGGTCATGGTGAGTACTTTGGAAGCGTCAGGGCCTAACGTCTCCACGATGGAAAGTGGGGAGACATTGATACTTGGTGCAGAACCTACTGCGCACCATTCGACAAAATCAGTCAGAGCTTCAAGGCGGCCGGCATCTGGAATGGCTTCCCATGGAAAACCTGAGAAAGTCGTTTTGTAACCTGCCCCTTCCTTGTTCACGGCCGCATTACCGTTGTCGCCAAGGAAGGCAACTTCGGCCGTGCTATCGGGACTCAACAAGATCACTGTAGTTGGTGAATGGATAGACGAGACCGAAAGAGCCGAGTGAGCCAAATACCGAACCCTGCCCAGTAACCATGGTATGGTCAACGTCATCAGAGACCTCTAAGACGCCAAGATAGTTCTGCATAAAATCGGTCAATCCCCGGTCAAATTGGTAGTCCTGAGAGCTGATCAGGAAGCATCCGCCGGAATCCAGCCATGTCGACAAGGCGGTCTCACCGGCGGCACCCGGCCCCGAGAAGCCACCGAATTCGTCACCGGTAAACCAGATTACTAATTCATAAGCGCTGAGTGTGACGGCATCAGGTTCGTCGTCGGAATTTTCAGTATCCCAGATATCATAGATGCCAACACCGACGAGGATGTCCAGAGCGTCAGTATAATAATCCCGCACATCGGGGTTATTGTCGTCATCGTCTACAAGGAGTATCGGCGGGATGTACGCTGTAGAAAAACTAAAAGTTGACGACCATGGACCCGATCCACAAGGACTCGCAGCCTGTACGCGCCAGAAGTACTCAGTTGTTGAATGCACGGGCTCGCCACGCGGGCTACGCGTTTCATTGACAAGCGAGCTGAAAACAACATCTGTAAAAGCAAAATCAGTCGCCACCTCGATCAGATAGGTGACCACGTCTATTCCAGCCGGGAGCCAGATGAATTCCGGCAGCAGTATGACATTCGTCTCTTCATCAGCCGGCGCCAGTAAGGATGGAGCGCCAGGGGAGTCCCGGAATAACTCAAGATCCACTGTTGACGTATGGGTACTTGTCGTTCCAATGCCGACAATGTCGATTGAGTAGCTGCCAGCGGCTCCAGAAGCAGTGTTGGTTACGTTAAGAGTGCTGGTTCCCGGCGGAGTTACAGGGTTAATTGTAAAGCTGGCGCCGGTACCGGCAGGATGACCGCTGGCTGACAGAGTCACCGGGTCGTTGTAGCCCATGATTGAGCCAACCTCGACGTCATACACAGCGTCTTCCGGTGCACAGATAGCTGACGAAGAAGGGGTCGCCGAAAGAGAGAAATCTGGGTAGGCGGAGCAGTTATAACAAACAAGCGCAAAATCCTGGTCTGTAGGATCGCCATTATATGGTAGGCCATCACCTGCAATATTTACGGCGTCGATGGTTATGATGACACTGCTGGATGGATTCTGTATGTAGACATTCTCGAGGTTGTTAATGCCGTCGGCCGAACCCCCTGTAACTGACCATCCAGCGCTGAATTGGTTACCCAGATAGATGGTCCCGCCGTTATCAACTGACAGGTTTAGATCGTTGACCAAGGAGGGATTGGCTCCAATGGCTCCGGGAGAGTCTGACCAGGCCAGCGTCACTTTGAGCGGCTTTGTTGGGTCTGCAATGCCGAGAAGAAGCTGGAATTGCTCGCCAGTGTTATTGAACAGGTCGACCTGGTCTCGATAAACCGTTGCTGCGCTTGGACTGATAATGTTGGTTACATTGATTCGCCCCCACCCTTCGCTGGCATTGGGGATATCTGCTGCACCCATATCTACGGCGCCGTTAACGACCAGAGCTTTGGCCATCGCTGGGCTGGGATCAGCGCCTTGGTTGAACGATCGCCACCATTCGGTAGCAAGGGCTATAGCGCCAGAGACTTGAGGCGCAGCCATGCTCGTTCCTGAACACCAGGAATAGTTCGTTCGTGCCAGGAATTGTCGAGGTGCAATGAGAGGCAGACCCAAGACGCCGCGCTGAGGCAATTGTTTCACCTGGTGCGGCAACCGTCGGCACCCACCGCCCATCAACGGCCGGTCCCGGCTGCTGAAGCCTGAGATGGAATCAATAGCGCCGGCCCGATAATTGCGACTGCTTGCGGTGACGAGGAGATTCTCCGCTTCTTTGGGAGCTGTTAGACCGGAACTTCCCGAGTTTCCCGCGGAAAATACCTCGATAAACGGCTCGTCAGTTGTTGGCGTGTCGAAGTTGCCATCGCGCACCATGAAGTCGTGAGTACGCTCAGATGCCTGATATCCGTGTTGGGTTCCTTCGCCGGTTGTCCAGGAGTTGTTACCACCGGTGGCGCTGCCGATCACAGCTTGTTTGCTGTGTTCCTGCCAGCCACCGGCCGGAGGCCAACTCGATCCGCATAGTGAATTCTGGGCAAAAAAGCCGACACCCGGTGCGATCCCCAGTCCGTAAAGAAAACCGTCTGCGTCAGAAAAACCGGCAGTGGCGTCTCCTCCTATGATTCCCGAAACATGTGTGCCGTGACCACCACTCGCGCAATCGTCACCGGGACCTGCGCCGCTCGGTGCACCAGGATAGGTATAACCTCCCACGATACGGGTGTTTAGGTCAGGATGGGCATAGTCGACACCGCTGTCGATAGTCGACCAGATCACCCCGGACCCATCGTATCCTAGAGAGTCCAGGTAAGGGAAGTATCCAGGCGCTGGGATCCCTCCTGGATGGTTTCCGGCGACGATCTGGCTCGACATCTCATCCTCAAACCCTGGCTCAGGACTCGAGTAACCGAGCCACAGGACTGTATCGAGCCTGGCTACGTCTTCAATTGCCGTCTCATCCATACGCACGATCGCATCGTAAAACATCCTATCAGGCTGGCATGGAAAAGCGTTAATGATAATAACACCGAGTTCGACGAGTGCATCGAGAGTGCCCTCTATGTTCCCATCATTAAAGAAAACGATATCCACGTTCTCTATCGTGCCGGTCCGGTCGCTCAGATCGGAACTTATCTTAAAAGCCGGATGGAAAGCCCCTTGCCAGCGAACAAATTCATATTCCTCAATTGACCTTGCCTCAAATGCGGTCCCCCAGGTCAAATAGACGTGATGGGGATAATATTGCAGGATTTTAAGACCGTTGTCACTCAGTTGAAAAAGCCATTCATCTTTTGTTGGTCCAACCAATTGGACCAGGCGATATCCAGCCCCCAATTTTCTGTCCGTCATTGAGACGGGCAAATCAGGAACTTCTTCAACCAGGGGATCGAACCGAAAAGTGGAGACCTGGACCGTTCCTGCATTGACATCTACTCTGAAAGGAACATCACTACCGGACAGGACAGCAAAGTCAACTTCACCAAGTTCGAGCCAGAGGAACGATTCGTAATCGATTAATCGCGCGGGTTTCAGGCTAAGACTATCCAGATCATCAGCAGCCTCAGCAGGTATGGCCACAAAAACTGATTGCTCGATAGCTGTCTCTGGTTCGGCTTGCAGAGCCGGCGCCAACAATAAGACCACGAGAACTGGGATAATTAGTGCGGGAAATACCTTGGGCCAGTTCATGCGACGATCAGCTCCGTCATAATGGCAATCATTCTATTGGTATAATATTCAGCAAGGTCAAAGTCTTCGAGTCAGAACCAGGTAGGACAACCCTGCAATCTCACACCCTGGGAAAGACGCAAGAACGGATTATAACAACAAAGAAATCTCGGACGATGAAAGAGTTGCTTTGAGTTTCTGCAGCTCTCGTCCCTCAATGAGGAAAACGCTTGATCCGGCAGATTTAAACATTAGCGAGTCGATCCCAGACGTGAACTCAGTCAAACCGCTCATTGGCGTACTTAACATAACTGTAATACTTATCTATTCAGGGCCTGGTGGAATCGGGAACCAACTCCACACATTCAAACCCGCTTTCGTCCGTGATGATCTTATCTCCTACATTAATTACCAGTTCCATTCGTGCAAATTTTACTTGACATAATGATACTGATAACTTCTCGTCCCTGGCGTCACAATAGATCCATCTGGCTCCAGATGGGGAGGCCTCAGGCCTCATCCCGCGTTAACGATTAGATAGTTCCAAAATTGCTCGCGGCACTATCTTGACAGGTCTGCTTGACATAATGTACGGTCTATAGAATCATCTAGAATGCATATAAGGATCCCCTGGAGCGCCTTCCGAGAACCTCTGCCAGGTTTTTTGGGTACCACTATCACAACGATGTAGCGGTGGATCATAAAAGAATATTCAGTGCATAAGATCAATCGTGTCAGCACTCTGAAACCCACAAAATAGCCGCCTACAAGTCCTCTTAGATCTAGCTTTACCCAATCGGCGAGGGACAGGATTAGGCTCCTAAATCCCTGGTTGCACCCAAACTACTTGACATAAACATGATAATTACCGCATCTATAACTGACTCCGATTGAAACGTCTTTAAACAACAGGTGTTGTTTTACAGTAGACTTGCTCCGTTAATTTTCCATCAGCACATACCGCCCTCGGGTCCCTTCAGGGGTAGCGGTATAGAGATAGGTGATTTCACCCACGATAACCAGGTCAGCATGACCTAGTCCGACATTACCAGGCAGATCGCTAATGAGCGGATTGCCTGGATACTTCTCCCATGGCCCGTCAATTTCAGGACCAGTTGATCTGGCGAGACCCATGCCGAACTGATCATCCACGACTGTATAGCTGCTTGGACCACGAACGCCTTCATAGGTCATGTAGTAATGATCCCCCACCCTGACGACGTCGGCTGAAGAAATAGTCCGAAACTCAAAGAATTCATTCGCCTCCGATCCTAAAGTTTCAACCGGACCATAGCCCCGTTCGGCTTCGAAGAGGGGATTAGATGTACATGGAGAGAAGCTCTCTGCTCCCCTATCCATATCTCCAACCAGGCAACCCATATGGCCAGGCGCTTGCCCCAGAGCCACGAAAACAAAAATCAGACCATCCTCGACAAATATCCCCGGCGGACCTCCAACCAGGCAATCATATTGGAGCTCCTCATGGATATGTGGATGGACGCCGATAACCGCTTCACCGTCGCAGGCACCGTATGGGCGATCCCAGATCCATGTCCCTGGTATATGGGTCGAATCAGACCAGGCGACGCCGTCGGTAGAGGTGCGAAGATAAACGTAGGCGCCGAATTCATATACCAGGAATTGATTCTCCGGGGCAGCGAAAACTCGGGGATATTGCTGCTGCGCGATGTGATCGCGAGAATTGTCGCAGGGACAAGTCGTACAGGAGAAGAGGCAAGTCGGCGATTCTAACTGAAAATTCCTCCCGCCATCGTGGCTTTTCC
>PVMK01145958.1_pt1 | contig 20627 bp, 18 predicted proteins | sample 1853481 | NCBI WGS metagenome assembly PVMK01 (sample SAMN08533507, study PRJNA380276) | Marine sediment metagenome, whole genome shotgun sequencing project.
CCACATTGTCCGAAGCATTTCCCGACCATTGGGCCTTGGCCAGGTAAGTATCATCCTGCGCCCCGCTGATCATGCCGCTGAAGGCTGGCCCCTCACCCGGTGTGGTGGTAGTAACGATAATGGCGCCGGCCGCCGCATTGCGCCCGTAGATGGCGCCCTGCGGACCCTTGAACACTTCGATCTGGCGCAGGTCGGTGTATTCCCGGTTGAAGGCGGCAGGGTTGGTGTACAAAATGCCATCGAGGATAAAGGCGAAACTGTTCTCGGCATCGCGCGCGCCGTTGATGCCGCGGATGTTGACCTGTGTGTCGCCGACTTCCGCCGCATCCACCAGGGTCACGCCCGGTGTCAGCTTGATGAAATCGACCGCGCGCTGCACACCCGCATTTTCCAGCATTGCTTGTGTAAAGGCGGTAACGGTACCGGGAACGTCTCTGAGACTTTCCTCTCTTCGACGGGCAGTGACCATAACTTCTTCAATAGCAAATACATCGCCATCATCGTTGCTCTGGGCAAAAACAGGGGCGGACCAAAAGGCCATAAAACTGGCTGTTGATAAAAATGTTAATAAAATAATTGAACGTTTCATACTATTTCTCCATAGACTCTGCGGACTACTTAATGGCAATAAATCCCACATATAAATGCTCACAAAAAGGTTCTCATTCCATTTTCTACGTACGAAAACAACAAAATGGAAAGTGCGAACAAGGAACTAACACCAGGCGCGGTAGCTGGATATTCTCCAGAGCCGGCCGGCAGGCGGGTTATGTTTTCAACAACGTCTTCCAGTGCCAGCACATCGACGTATTTCGCTTGAAGATCAAACAAATTACTCTCATGTGCTGCCAAATTTCGGTCACCAACCGCCTCACATGCGACCACAACACGGTAATCATTCTGTAAACCATCCACCGCTGTCGCACGTACACAACCGCTGGTGGTTAAACCGCCAATGACAATTGAATCTGCGCCCGCAGCTTCAAGCTGCTGCGCCAGGTCGGTATTAAAAAAACCGCTTGCCCATTGTTTTTCTATCACTGCTTCGCCGTTAGCGGGGGCCAGGCGCGGATCAATTTTTACCCACTCTGATCCCGGCTCCAATACATTCAATGCAGGCACCCGTTGCCTGAAAACCCGGGCTTGCGATTCATCATGGTAAACCACGGTGGTAAAAAACACCGGCAGGCGTTTTTGCCGAAACACGTCAAGCAACGCTCTGCAGGCTTCCACCACCGAATCCACTTCAGACCCCAGCGGGCAAGCCGGATCGGTAAAACCTTTAATGACATCGACCAGGAGCAGCGCCGGGCGCTCGCCCAAACCTAGTGAATGGCGCTGCAGATCAGTCATTAACCAGCCCTTTTTGCAAATGTTGGTGATTGGGGTGGATCAAGATGAGTTTCTGCTTTGCATCGGGATTTTATTTCCTCGTTGCTACCAACAAAATTGAACAGTTCAGGCTCACCGCGCGCTTCGCGCAACTGGCTACGTAGTTCATCGGTGGCGGCAATGTCTACTGATTCATCATCTGCAATAACCACGCCGTAACGTCGGCCGCCCGCAGCACTGACCAGGCCACGCTCTACATCTGAGCGCACCAGTTCCGGGTCGCGCTCAAAGGGGTCACCCCATCCACCGCCACCCCAGGTATTGAAATAAAGCAGATCACCCTTCTTGACCTTGATGCCCTCAGACTTCGAAGGCAGCCATTCCTCGCTACCATCCACGCGTACCAGTCGTTTGCTGGAGCGCATACCCGGGTCAGCGCCACGCACGCCCCAGGGATAGGTCAGCCACCTGTCGTCGTGCACCGCGACTGTGCCATCGACAAGAAAACGGTAGGCCACGGTCAGACCGTTACCACCGCGATGCAACCCCGCTCCACCGGAGTCCGGGATGGTTTCGTAGCGTTCTATCCTCAGAGGAAAATAGGCCTCGATGAATTCATTCGGCACATTGGTAAAGCCCGGCCACAGGGAATGCCCATCAGGTCCGTCTCCCACCGGCCTGCCGGGAATACCACCAAAGCCAATCTGGAATAACTGGAACCACTCACCTTGTTCGTCATATCCGGAAAAGAACAGGTGGGGCGAATCGGAAAATCCGGCGGCATTCATGGCATCTGGTGCACTTTGGCCTAACAAGCCACCCATCACGTCAAATATCCGGCCCAGCGCATGGGTCCGTCCTGACAGGGCTGCGGGGAAGTTGGGCTTGAGCAGGCTGCCCTGTGGAATACGCACTTCCACCAGATCATAAAAACCATCATTGAACAGGATTTGCGGATCAATCAGGTTGATCGTGAATGATCCGAAAAACATCTTGAACATGTCTTCGTTAAGGTAGAAATTGATGGAACTGGCAGCCTGGGGGTCGGTGCCTTCGAAATCAAAGATGGCAACCGAACCTTCCCGCCATAGCTTGCAGCGGATTTTATAAGGCCCCATGCCGACACCGTCATCACAGACATAATCTTCGAATACACGGGGTTCCTCGGGAACGATCATCTCGATAATGGCTTTCATCGCCATGTAATTTCGCTCCAGCATGATTTCCATGGTGGAATAGAAAATGTCGTCGCCAAATCTTTCTGCCATCTCAACACATCGTCTGGCGGCTGTATTGCAGGCGGCCACCAGTGCGTTCAGGTCAAAACGGTTCCAGTTCGAGGTACGCACGTTATGCAGGATCAACTCCAGCAAATCAGACTGCAGTTCCCCTTTCTTGTACAACTTGGTAGGTGGAATGCGTATACCTTCCTGAAATATTGTTTCCGCCTTAATGGGGATTGATCCCGGCACCATGCCGCCGTTATCTGACATATGTCCGAACATGGCTGCCCAGGCCATATGCCTGCCATCCTTGAAGATGGGTACCAGTACAGTCCAGTCCGGCAAGTGGGATACCGCGGCATTGCACATGTAAGGATCGTTGGTGAGGATGATGTCGCCTTCCTCCAACTCCCCTTCGTAGGCCTCCATGAAGCCGTGAATGAACGAGCCAAACTGCCCCACCACCATTTTGCCGTCACGGTTGGCGATCATCGGAAAGCAGTCACCCTGCTCACGAATTCCCGGGCTCATAGCGGTACGAAACAATACCGCATCCATTTCTTCTCGTGCGTTGCGCAGGGCGTTTTCAAGGATGTCGACAGTGACGGTATCAACTTCCACGCGCTTGAATGGAACACTATTGGTTTGTTTAATCCGGGCAGTCATTGTCCTTCCTCCCCTTGCTTAACGGGGTTGATCAGTAAGTTGCCGACGGCGTCTACCGTGGCTGAATTACCCGGTAAAATGACCGTGGTGGAATCCATTTCGCTGATGATTGCCGGTCCTGGAATCACCAGGCCCGCATGCAAGGGATTACGGTCGTAAATGATTGCGTCGTGCCACTCGCCCTTGTGATAAAAGCGTGTTGCATGCAGTTTGCAATCCTCAAGACTGGCGCTTTCCAGGCCAACTTTTACGTCCTCAATTTTTGTAGCGCTGGCCCGAACCACGGCACGGATCATCACCAGTTCGTGGTCCGCACCCAAGGCAAAGGTAAATAATTGTTCGTGCTCAGCGTCAAAACGATCCGTCAGCAGTGCCAAACCCTTCTGCTTGATGTCCTCGATGGTGAACTCCATACTGATCTGGAAGGCCTGACCGGCATACCGAATATCTGCCTGATAGATAACTTCCTGCTGGTCGGCAGGAATACCGTCCGCATCCAGAGAAACCGAAGCACGGGCACGCAAATCCACAAGATCAGCCAACAATTCTTCGACTACAAGCTGGTCAGCGCGTTTCACATAAGTGCGGGAAGCTTCATCCTGAACACGCGTCGTTGCATCGCCATAGGCACATAAAACACCCGGGCCTGGCGGTATGATCACCGGCCATGACTGGGTCAGTTCACCCATTGCGTTGCCATGCAAGGGACCCGCCCCGCCAAAAGCAACCAGGGCAAAATCACGCGGATCAAAACCCTGCTCTATCGAAACCAATCGCAAGGCACCAAACATGGATTCATTGACGATTTTTATAATCCCTTCAGCAGCTTCCATCAGGTCAATGCCTATCGCATCAGCCACTTTCTGAATTGCAGTCTCAGCTGCTGGCTTGTCAATTGCCATATCCCCGCCCAACTGAACATCAGCAGGCAGATAACCCAACACAACATTGGCGTCACATACAGTCGGCTCTGTTCCACCTTTCATATAAGCTGCGGGACCGGGAACCGCACCAGCCGATTGCGGTCCGACGCGTAAGGCCCTGGTCAACTCGGGCACAAACGCAATAGAACCACCACCAGCACCCACGGTACGCACATCCACTGAAGGTGCACGGACCGTAACGTCGCCAATACGGGTCTCACGACGGATTCGGGCTTTTGAGTTCTGGATCAGGGCTACATCTGTTGATGTGCCTCCCATGTCAAAAGTCAGCACATTGTCATAGCCTGCACGGCGTGTGAAATAGATGGCGCCAGCCACTCCGCCTGCCGGTCCGGACATCAACATATTGACCGGTGATTCAGCCGCTGCCCGCGATGAAGAAAGGCCGCCATCAGAACGCAGTATGGATAATTGCAAACTGTCTCCCATCAGCGCTTGCAGCGAAGACTGTAAATTGCGGATATAACTTGCGACCTGAGGTGCCACATAGGAATTTACCACGGTCGTTTCCGTGCGCTCGTACTCCTGCATTTCCGGCACCACTTCCGAGGAAATGGATATCGGCAGGGAGCCGAAAACCTCCACTGCAATTTCCCGTGCCTGTGCTTCGTGGGCCCCGTTCACATAGGCGTTTATGAAGCATATGGTCAATGCCTCAACCTGGCCTTTGTCTTTGAGCCGTTGCATTTCAACCCGCAGGCTGTCTTTATCAAGAACGGTCACAACACTGCCATCGGCTGCCATGCGCTCATCAGCTTCTATGGTTAGTTCCAACGGTGCAAGCAAAGGCTTTTTAACATAACTCACCCAGCCACCGAGCCCCCCGGGGCAGAATGAACGCGCGACCTGCAACACCTGCTTGAAGCCCCTGGTGGTAACCAGGCCCACCCTGGCACCTTCACCGGTCAAGACAGAATTTGTAGCGACCGTTGTCCCGTGCATCACCCGATGGATGGCAGCAGGGTCTGTTCCGGACTCCTCGCAAATCCTCGCCACGCCATTTAACACACCAATGGAGGAATCCTCCGGGGTTGAAGGCACTTTGGCCGTGAAGGTTTCACCCGTCTGTTCGTTGATTAACAACAGGTCGGTAAACGTACCTCCTACATCTACACCCAAGCGATAGCTCATTTGGTTCTCCAAACTTTATTTTTTTTCAGTTCGTTCTTCATGCACGTGCTTGATCAGACTTACTGATCTGCCTTTTATAATTTCTATCCAGCCAGGCCTTTGCCCGCCCGCCCGGAGCGTTATTTGTCAGGGTACCTGCCAGTCGTGACGCATTCAGCAATTCCTGCAAATCTATACCGGTGTCATAACCCATTTGTCCCAGCATCATGACAACATCCTCCGTTGCTACATTGCCCGAGGCACCAGGAGCAAACGGACAGCCACCCAGGCCGCTAATGGAAGCGTCAAAGGAGCGGATGCCAGATTCCAGCGCAGCAAAAACATTGGCCAGACCCATGGCACGGGTGTCGTGAAAATGGCAGGCCAGGTTTTCAGCGCCCAACTCATTAATAAGCATAGTTGTTAAAACACGTACCTGCTGAGGGTTTGCTGCACCAATGGAATCGGCCAGTACCACTTGATCGGCCCCCAGGCGTATGCACCTGCGAGCAATGTCAGTGACCGTTTCTGCTGCCACAGGACCATCGAAAGGACACTCCCAGGACACTGCAATCGTTGCCAGGACACGCACGCCATCTGTTGCGGCCTTCTGCAATATCTGTTCCATGACCTGCTCGGCCTCTGCCCGGCCCATGTTGACATTGGCCCTGGCCATACCCTCTGTTGCATACAGAACCATAGCAACACATTTAGCCCCGGCATCCCTGGCCAGTTCATAGCCTTTCATATTTGGCACCAGCACAGAGAAATCGCCTTGCTCACTATCCAATGCAGCCAATACCTGGTCGGTCCCGACCATCGCCGGTACCGCCCTGGGGGAAACAAAACTGCCTGCTTCAATATGCTCCACACCGGCCTTGAGCAATGCCCTGATAAGCTCTACACGTTCTTCAGGCGATAGTTGGACCGGCTGGTTTTGCAGGCCATCACGTGGTCCAACGTCATTGATGGTGACTTTTCCGGACATCAGCCGATAACACCCTGTTGCTTGAGCATTGAAATTTGGTCAGGGTCATAGCTCAGCAACTGACCCAGCACGGTATCGGTATCCTGGCCAAGCTTGGGTGCCGGGCTGAATGACTCTTCATTATTGCGCGACAGCTTGACCGGATTTCCCGGACCGCGCGTGGACTTGCCATCCGGGTGCTTTAGCTCAATCACCATGTTGCGGTGCAGTACCTGCTCATCCTTGAGCGCCTCACTGAAGCGGTTGACGGGCGCGCACGGAATTTTCTGCTGCTGCAATCTTTCCAGCCAATAATCGTTATCCTGGCTGCCGATGATCTCATTGAGTTTTGCATTAATCATGTCACGATCTTCCCAGCGTCCCGGTTGAGTATCGTATTTGGGATTATCGAACGCTTTGATTTGCACAAGCCCTTTAAGGTTGTGCCAGAAATTATCTGTAATCACGGCAATCACGATAAACCCATCAGTGGTTTTGTAGGTGTTATAGGGCACATGGTGAAAATGCGCATTGCCGATCGGTACCGGATCAGTGCCGGAAAGGAAATACATCGTGGCCATATAGTTCAGCATGGATATCTGGCAGTCGAGCATGGAAATATCAACGTGTTGACCCTTGCCACTACGATGGCGCTCCAACAGGGCCGCCTGGATACCCATAGCGGCGAACATGCCACCACCAAGGTCGCCAATCGGGATACCGGCACGAACGGGGTGTTCCGGATCTAAACCGGTAATCGACATGCCTCCACCCGTTGCCTGTGACACTTGGTCAAATGCTGGTCGTTTTGCATCGGGACCATCAGAGCCAAAGCCGGTTACCGTGCAGGTAATTATGGCGGGATTAATTTTTTCCAGATTCTTGTAATCAATTTTCAGCCGCTCAGGGACCCCCGCACCAAAATTGCTGATGACCACATCAGATTCACGCACAAGATCATAAAATACTGCCAGTCCTTTTTTGCTTTTCAGATTAATGGCAATACTTTTTTTATTACGATTCAGGGTGATGAAATAAGCTCCCATTCCATCGAGGGATTTATCGGGGTCATTCGCCATCAACTTGCGCGTACCTTCGCCGTGTAAAGGTTCTACTTTGATGGTCTCTGCACCCAAATCAGCAAGAATCATGGCAGCATAGGGTCCTGACAACATATGGGTCAAATCAAGAATCCGGGTACCCGTCAGTGCCTTACTCATTAATGTCTACAATCCGCAAGAAGTGCTGTTATTAAATTCTATATGAAGTTTAATGTTATATTAATATAACATTTAAATGCAACGCGAGATTAAAAAACTTTACAAAAAATGATTGAACTACACACAGTATTCAGCCAGAAACAACGACAGGCCTTGTCTAAAGACCTGCCCACGCCATTATATTTCCAGCTATACAAACTACTGAAGAACGGCATTCTTGATGGCACGTTTATTAACGGCTCCCAACTGCCTACCGAGGGTCAGCTTTCAGAGGAATTCGGGGTATCCAGAATCACCAGTAAACGCGCGATGGACGAACTGGCCCGCGAAGGCCTGGTAGAGCGTCACCGTGGACGCGGAACGCACGTTACCCATGAGTCTACCGCTTCACCTTTACACGCCCCCATGGTGGGATTATTGCAGGAAATCGAGTCAATCGGGCAAAGCACGACCGCGATCACGCTGCGATGCAGGATGGCGCAGCCCCCCAAGAAAATTCGACAACTTCTGGGGCTGGATAAAGATAAAAGTATTTTACATTTACGTCGTGTAAGGGAATATGAAAACAAGCGCTTTGGCTATTACAGCAGCTGGACGAAGCTTGTGGACCTGCCTGAAGAACCCACCGTGTTCGAACATACCCCGCGAATGTCCTATTTCCGCAGCAAGGGGTTTAAAGTGTCTTTTATTAAACAATCGCTGACCGCCTGTGCAGCGAATGCTGAAGCCGCTAGAGCTTTAAGAGTTGAACGTGGTACTGCATTGCTTAGCCTGACCCGATTGTCCTACAAAAACCGTCATTCCCAGGACTATCCGATTGACTATCTCAGGGTGTTGTATCACCCGGAAAGGTTTGAATATCGAATTGATCTGGAGCTGGACATTGATGCATAAAGTAACGCCGTTCGATAAAACCCGGGCAAAGACACAGGCTATTTAACCCTTTGCACCCGGGTCCCGGCTAAAATTAGTCAGCAGACTCCATTAGTTGAAAACCAGCACCGAACAGGTCATCCGGACTTAAATCCATTACTTTCCAATCATCCAGACCCTGGCGTGGATCCCGGTCCAATACTTCAATACCCTCAGATGAAACCAATTTGGCCGCCTTTCTGACATCATCAACCTGGCAGGAAATCAAAAAAAAGCCCTCACCATGTTTTTTCAGGTATTGCGCTGGTATGCCTTCATCATTCACAGGCTGGACCAGAATCAACCAGGTCTCGCCCACTTTGAACCGTGCCAGTTTCACACCACGCTGAGGGAGCATCTCCGGCTCGCCAACAGGGTTTCCAAACAGCACCCGGTAACGCTGCAACGCCTTGTCGAGATCTTTTACAATGAAATTAATGTGATGAATTCGCCTGATCAAAAATGCCTCCTTCAACCAACGACTGTTTTTAAGGGCTGACGCAATGCCTCTGGTGCAGACAGGAATTCCATGCAAGCCGCGTTTTCAGTTTCATCGGTAAAACGGTAACCGGTCTCCTCGAGAAACCGGTGGAACTCGACCTCGTCCTCTTCCGGCACCAGGAAGCCGGCGAGGATACGGGCATTGGCCGCGGCGTGGTTGCGGTAATGGAACAGGCTGATGGACCAGCGTCCTGCCAGCACGTTCAGGAACTCCAGCAAGGCGCCGGGGCGCTCGGGGAAATTCGAAACGGTATAAACGTTCACGATCACTGGTTGGCAAGCGGCCACCGACCAGGTGGCGCAGATGCAGCTTGGCGACCTCGTTGTCGGACAGGTCCTTAACCCCGTAACCGCTGTCTGTAAGCCTGGTTTGCAAATGCCGGGATGTTTCTTCCAGTCGCACGCCGACAAATACGTGCGCGTTGTGTTTTCCGGCAAAGCGGTAATTGAATTCGGTCACCGAGCATTCGCCGAGGATTTGGCAAAATTCAAGAAAACTTCCCGGACGCTCGGGGATGGTAACGGCCAACAAGGCTTCTTTACCCTCACCTAACGCACAGCGTTCAACCACGTGGCCCAGGCGGTCGAAATTGACGTTGGCGCCACTGAGCAAGGCTACCCAGTCACCTTCCGGCAGGCTGTTTTCAGCTTCCCGGGCCGCATACTGAATGGCACCGGCCACGGCCAGTGCGCCGGCAGGTTCCGCGACCGCACGGACTTCTTCAAAAATTGACTTCACCGCGGCGCAGACCTGGTCAACCGTGACAGTAATTACGTCATCCAGCAGTTCACGGCACATTTCGAAGGTCGTTTCACCCACCTTGCGCACCGCGACGCCATCCGCAAATATACCGGTGGTGCCAATATCCACCGGTTTTCCGGCCTTCAAGGCAGCGTGCATGCTGGCGGCATCCTCGGGTTCAACACCGATGATACGTACATCCGGGTATACGGCCTTGACCGTTGCCGCCACACCTGCAGCCAGGCCACCACCGCCAACCGGCAAAAAGATGATTCCAGGGTTGTTGTGCAAGCTGCTGGGTTATTTCTATGCCGAGCGTACCCTGCCCTGCGATCACGTCCAGGTTGTCAAACGGGTGGATAAAGTACCCCCCGCTTTTCCGGCTGAACTCAACAGCCATGTCGCAGGCCGCATCATAATCATCGCCACCTAGTTCAATACGGGCGCCCAGCGCCTCGACTGCGCGGACTTTGATTTCAGGTGTGGTTTGCGGCATGAATATCGTCGCCTTGACACCCAGTTCGCGCGCAGACATGGCGACACCCTGTGCATGGTTGCCGGCAGAAGCGGCCACCACGCCCCTGCTGCGATCTGCTTCGGACAATTGCCGGATGCAGTTGTAAGCACCACGCAATTTGAAGGAGTAAGTGATTTGCATATCCTCGCGCTTGAGCCAGAGTTTGCGTCCCACACGTGCCGACAGGCCGGGGGCGTACTCCAGCGGGGTGCGCCGCGCCAGGTCATAAACCGGTGCGGTCAGCGCACGACGCAAACATTGTTGTGCCATATCAACCATATGCAAGCCCTGACCGGTCTGACTGCGCCAGTCTTCTGCGTACTGCGCCGCCCGCTTCACCAGTGCTTAATGTTCCACCCACATCCCGGGTACATTCGCCTGCGGATATACAATCCCAGATCGCGCGTTCGATGTCACGGGCAGCCTCTTTCATATCCAGGCTGTAGTCGAACATCATGGCGACCGATGCCAGCATGCCGAAGGGGTTGGCTATACCCTGGCCGGCGATATCGGGCGCAGAGCCATGGATCGGTTCATACAGGCCGACCTTTTCGGCACCCAGTGAGGCCGATGGCAACATCCCCATCGAGCCAGCCAGCATGGAAGCTTCATCAGTGAGTATGTCACCGAACATGTTTTCGGTAACGATGACATCAAATTGTGCCGGTCTTGAAATAAGAAACATCGCTGCTGCATCCACCAGCATGGTCTCGTATTCCAAATCCGGAAAATGTTCCTGCACTATTTCTGCGGCTACCTTGCGCCACAGACGTGAAGTCGCCATCACATTGGCCTTGTCAATCATGGTCAGCTTACCGCGACGCTGACGGGCAATTTTGCCCGCTTGCATCATCACGCGTTCAATTTCTTTACGTGAGTAGCTGCACAGGTCGGAGGCGAAATCATCACCTTCCTGTTTCTCACCAAAATAGCTGCCACCGGTTAATTCCCGCACGACCATCATATCAACACCCTCCAGGTACTCAGGTTTTAACGGGCTGGCACCGGCCAGATTGGGATGTATGCGTACCGGACGCAGATTGGTAAACAGACCAAGTTCCTTGCGGATTGCCAGCAAGCCTTGCTCGGGCCTGACTTTTGCATTCGGGTCAGACCACTTCGGACCACCGACGGCGCCGAGCACAACAGCATCCGCCTGACGGCAGGCAGCAACTGTTGCTCCAGGCAAGGGCTCTCCGGTGGCGTCTATGGCCGCGCCACCGATTAGTTCGGTTCTTGATTCCAGCGTGAGACCATGGTTTTCAGCAACAACCCTGATCAACAGTTCGGCTTCATTTGTAACTTCGGGTCCAATACCGTCACCGGGCAACAAGACAATATTTGCTTTCATCGGGTGTCCTCGTAGGCCGAGATGGCATCCTCTGCCTGGTTCAAAAAGTCAAATCTGTCCAGCCCGTGCAACAGGCAATGGCGGGCGAACGGATCGATGCTAAATGGCCAGCTTTGGCTGGTGCCGTCGCTTGCCCGGACAATGACTACGCAGCGCTCCAGGTCAACGGTGATTTCCTCTCCGTCCATATGCAACAGGCTCGCGTGCTGGTCTGCTTCTAGCACCACCGGCAGCAGGCCGACGTTGTGTGAATTGTTTCTGAAAATATCTGCAATCTGTGAGCTGATCACTACCCTGAAACCAAAACCAAGCAAAGCGTGCGGGGCATGTTCACGCGATGATCCACAGCCAAAATTGTGGCCACCCACCAGCATGGGACTGTGACGGGCCCGGGATTGGTTCAATACGTGACCGGCTACCGGTTCACCATTGCGATCATGGCGCCAGTCTGCAAAAGCATGCTCGCCGATACCTTCAAAGTCGGTCGCCGTCAGGAATCGTGCAGGAATGATCTGATCGGTATCAATATTCTCCTGCTCCAGCACCAGTATCGGGCCGGTTAGTTTGGTAAATGCCCGCATCAGGCCACCTCCTGCACTGCTTCAAGCTCTGCAAGCCCGGCGACACAGCCCATAACAGCACTGGCGGCAGCGGTTTCAGGGCTGGCCAGTAAAGTGCGTGAACCGGCGCCCTGACGGCCTTCAAAATTGCGGTTCGAGGTTGATACGGCCGTTTTGCCTGGTGGCACCATGTCACCGTTCATGGCGATACACATGGAGCAACCCGACAAACGCCATTCGGCGCCCGCCGCAGTGATAATTTCATGTAAACCTTCACTTTCAGCCTGCCTGCGCACCTGTTCAGAACCCGGCACCACCAGCATGCGCACGTGGCTCGCAACCTGCCGCCCGCGCAACACGTTCGCCACCGCCCGCAGGTCACTTATCCTGCCGTTGGTGCAGCTACCCACAAACACAACGTCCACCTTGCGTTCAGCCATTGACTGCCCGGCATCGAAACCCATGTATTGCAGGGCCTTCTCCTGGGTGGCAGTGTTTGCCTCGGGAACTGGTTCACCGATGGCAACCGACATGCCGGGATCGGTGCCGTAAGTGATGGTCGGGCGCATGGTCGCTGCATCAAGCGTGATCTCGCTGTCAAAAGCTGCATCTTTATCAGAAGCCAGTTGCAGCCATTTTTCTGCAGCCTTCTCAAAGGCCTCGCCCTGCGGTACCTTCGCCCGTCCACGTAAATATTCCAGGGTGGTCTGATCCGGCGCAATCATACCGGCACGCGCACCGGCCTCGATGGTCAGGTTGCAAAGCGTCATGCGGCTTTCCATATCCAGGCTACGCACAGCTTCGCCGGCGTATTCGATCACAAATCCCGTGCCGCCATTCATACCCAGGTAGTTGATGATGTTCAGCGCCAGGTCCTTGGCGGCAACTCCATCAGCCAGCTTACCTTGGATGTTGATTCGCATGCTTTTGGGCTTGTTTTGTAACAGGCACTGTTTGGCCAGCACATAGCCGACCTCGGTGGTACCGATACCAAATGCGAGAGCGCCGAAAGCACCGTGGGTACTGGTGTGACTGTCACCGCAAACGATGGTCATACCCGGTTGCGTGGCGCCCAGTTCGGGACCCATCACATGTACGATACCGCGTGACGGGCTGTCCCAGTCGTGCAGTTCAATACCGAATTCCTGGCAGTTGTCACGCAGGGTCTGTACCTGCCTTTGTGCCTGTGCCGTGATGTATGGACGTTGTCCGTCATCCCCTGCAGGCAAGGTCGGCGTTGAGTGATCCAGCGTTGCCAGCGTGCGTTCCGGCCGACGTACAGGAATGCCTTTTTCACGTAACAGGTCAAAACCCTGGGGAGAAGTCACCTCGTGGACAAGATGCAGATCTACATAAATAATCGCCGGTGTGGCTTCAGTTTGCGGCTGGACGACATGCGCATTCCACAGCTTGTCAAACAATGATTTTTGGGAGGGGTCAGGCTGCATCTGATTGCCTGATCTGCGCAGCACTGCGTGAAGCGCGATTGATGATTTCCAACAGGGCTTCAGCGCAGGCTGCAACGATGTCGGTCGACAGACCATTACCGCTGTATTCCACACCATCGACCGTGGCCCGTATACTGGCCTCTCCCTGGGCATCCTCACCCAGCGAGATACTGCGCATGGCCAGGTTGAGTACCTTGATTTCGGTTTCGGTGACCTGTTCAAGCGCATGCACCATGGCTTCGACAGGTCCGTCACCGTCCCCGGTATGGGTGCTGGTGGTACCGTCCTCATGCGCCAGGGTCAGGGAAACCGTTGGTTCGGTTTCACCATTGACACAACTGACCACGCTCAGCCAGTTCAAGGACCAGGGACCGATGGTGCCGGTTTCATAGCCGGTAATGATGGCTTCGAGGTCCGAATCGAAGACCCGCTTTTTAACGTCCGCAAGATCTTTGAAGCGTTCCATGATGGCCTCGATCTCACCCTCTTCCAGGTCATAACCCATTTCTTTTGCACGTGCGACAACTGCGTGGCGACCGCTGTGCTTGCCCAATATCAGTTGCGAATCCTGTACACCGACGTCCTGGGGCTTCATGATCTCGTAAGTATGCCTTGATGCCAGCATGCCGTGCTGGTGAATACCGGCCTCGTGCGCAAAAGCATTTTCGCCAACTATGGCCTTGTTTCGTGGCACAAAATTACCGGTTACCGCGGCCAGCAGGTGGCTGGCTGCCGTCAGGCGCGTGGTATCAACACCAACTTCAACATCGTAGTGGTCTGTACGGGTGCGCAGTGCCATCACGACTTCTTCCAGTGCACAATTTCCAGCCCGCTCGCCAATGCCGTTGAGCGCACATTCTATCTGTGTTGCTCCACCCTCTACCGCAGCCAGGGAATTGGCCACCGCCAAGCCAAGATCGTCATGGCAATGTGTGCTGATGACAACATTATCAATACCGGGAACTGTCTTTTTCAGCCAGCGGAACAGGTCATACATCTCCGAAGGGGTTGAATAACCTACCGTATCCGGGATATTGACGGTGGTGGCGCCGGCCTCGATTACCGCTTGCAAGATTTCAGCCAGGTATTCCCGTTCGGTACGTATACCATCCTCGGCGGAGAACTCGACGTTGCTGCAAGCTTCAACGGCCATCTTCACACCGTTAACGGCATTACGCATTACCTCATCGCGGCTCATTTTGAGCTTTTCACGGCGATGAATGGGACTGGTTGCAATAAAGGTGTGGATGCGTGCATTTTCAGCCGGCTCCAATGCCAGTGCCGTGCGTTCGATGTCACGCGGAATGGTACGGCACAATGCGGCGATCACCGGGCCCTTGATCTCCGATGCGATCGCGTGGACAGCATCAAAATCACCCGGTGACGCAGCCGGAAAGCCGGCCTCAATGATATCCACCTTCAGGTCCGACAGGGCGCGGGCCACTTTCATTTTCTGTCCCAGGCTCATGCTGAAACCGGGGCTCTGTTCACCGTCCCTCAGCGTGGTATCAAAAATAAGGATTTTGCGGCTCATTTATATTCTCCTGGTGACCGACCGTATGCCCGGCGTACGCGGTTTGCTTGTTGGCGCCGGTTTTAATTCAACAAAAAGGACATCGTGCAGGCGTTCCAGCTGGCGTTTGAGCAGGTCACCCGAACGGCTGGAGGTCACGGTCACATCCATGACCCGGCCCAAACCATCTGATTCGCCGACTGTACACGTGTTAAGGCTGAACCCCCGGCGCTCCATCAGGCCCAGCGCCCGGATGATTGCGCCATCGCAGCTACTGAGTTGTAAATGTAATGTGTGTTTCATTGTGTGTTTACCTACCCTTCGCAGGGTTCGCTTTCATCATCCTGTGGTTGGCTTTGCCCGGCGGCACCAGCGGCCAGACATTTTCCATCGAGTCGATGGTCACGTGCAACATGGCGGCACCTTGTGTATCGAGCAGCCATTCAAGAGCATCGCCGACCTGTTCAGGTTCCTCGATACTGCGTGCCTGGATACCGAATGCCCTGGCAACAGCGGCAAAATCCGGGTTATCGTCAAGGTGGACCTCACTGTAATTGCCTTCAAAGAAGATCTCCTGCCATTGACGCACCAGGCCAAGAGCCGAATTATCAAGTAACAGGATTTTGACATCAATGCCGTAACGATTGAGGGTCGCCAGTTCCTGAATATTCATCATGATGGAACCATCACCGGAGACACACACCACGGTAGATTCAGGTTTCGCCACCTTGGCACCGATGGCTGCGGGCAGTCCGTAACCCATCGTACCGAGCCCGCCGGAAGATAAATGCTGCAGCGGATCATCAAATTTGCAGTGTTGCGCGACCCACATCTGGTGCTGACCAACATCACAGGTGATGATCATTCCGTCAGGCTGCACCCTGGAAAGATCACGCAACAACTTTGGCGCATAGATGCCGTCGCCAGGTGCATCGTAACGCCAGGCAAATTCTTTTTTCCAGCCCGCACATTGCCCGCACCATGATGCACTGGCTTTGTGTTCCGGCCGGATCCCCTCCAGTGCCGGTGCCAGTTCGCCAACGATGGCGGTATCTGCCTTGCGCACCTTGGAGATTTCAGCCGGGTCGATATCAAGATGGAGGATACGCGCTGATTGTGCGAACTGTGCCACGTGGCCGGTGGCCCGGTCATCAAAACGTGCACCGACAACCATCAACAGGTCACAATTTTGCACTGCATGATTGGCGGCGCCATTACCATGCATACCCAGCATGCCGATGAATGATGGATCATCTGAAGGCATGACACCCAGGCCTTTAAGTGTCGAGGTCACCGGTAATCCGGTACGGGCAATGAACTCTCTGAAAACCTCGACGGAATCCGATATGGCAATGCCACCGCCGGAAATCACCAGCGGGCGCCTGGCCGCAGACAACATCTCACTGGCTGCCCGCAAGGCATCAGCGTCTGCTGCCGGTGCTGCGGTAACAGCGACTGGCTTATCTTCAACAAACTCACCCACACCCGCTGAAATGTCCTTGGGCAAATCAATCAACACTGGACCGGGACGGCCACCTTCTGCAAGCTGGAAAGCCTCGTTAACAATGCGCGGCAAATCGGCGATGCTGCGAACGATATAGCTGTGCTTGACGATCGGCAGCGTGATACCGAAAATATCCACTTCCTGGAAAGCATCGGTGCCCTGCAATGCAGTCGGCACCTGGCCGGTTATCACTACCATCGGTACTGAATCCATGAACGCATTGGCAATACCGGTGACCAGGTTGGTCGCGCCGGGGCCGGAAGTCGCCATACACACACCCGCTTTCCTGGTAACCCGGCCATAGGCGTCTGCCGCCAGTGCCGCACCCTGTTCATGCCTGCATAAATAATGCTTCAGGCCGGAACCGACCAGCGCATCGTATACCGGCATGATGGTGCCACCCGGATACCCGAAGATCTGCTTCACGCCATTGCGTTTAAGCATTTCGATGAGTATTTGTGATCCGCTGCGCAGCTCAGGGGCCACTTGCGTGGATGCCTTCATTGGACTATTCCTCAGGCCGCCCTGGCCTTTTTAGACTTGGAGATCCAGCTCATGCGCTCGCGCAACTTGCGGCCCGTCGTCTCGATTGGGTGCGCACGTCGCTCTTCCAGCATGGCCCTGTAATTTTTGGAACCGGATTTGTATTCATCCATCCATTGACGGGCAAAATTGCCGTCCTGGATATCTTTCAGAACTTCCCGCATACGATCCTTGACCGAGTCATCCAGGATGCGAGGGCCCGAAACCAGGTCGCCGTAGGAGGCCGTATCGGAAATGAACTCATACATCTTGTCGAGACCGCCTTCGTACATCAGGTCAACGATCAGCTTCAACTCATGCAGACATTCAAAATAGGCGGCTTCCGGCTGGTAACCCGCTTCTACCAGGGTTTCGAAGCCAAGGATGACCAGCTGGCTGGCGCCGCCGCACAAAACGGCCTGCTCACCGAACAGGTCAGTTTCAGTTTCTTCTGCGAAGGTGGTATCCAAAACGCCAGCGCGGGTGCCGCCGAGACCATGAGCATAGCTCAGTGCACGCTCGGCGGCCTCACCGCTGGCATCCTGGTAAATCGCACGCAGACATGGCACGCCGCGGCCCTGCTCGTACTGGCGACGCACCAGGTCACCCGGCGACTTGGGTGCGACCATGATGACATCCACGTTCTTTGCCGGGGTGATTGCACCAAAGTGAACATTGAAACCGTGTGCGAACAGCACAGCGTCACCTTCCTGAAGCTTATCCTTGATGTCATCAAAAATTTCCGGCTGCGCCATATCCGGCATCAACATGCAGATGACCTGCGCGCGTTCGGCGGCATCGACAAATGACATCACTTCAAAACCGCTGTCGGCGGCATCGCGTGCCGAAGGTCCGCCGGTACGGGCGCCGATGATCACCTGATAACCTGAGTCGCGTAAATTCTGTGCATGGGCCTTGCCCTGGCTGCCGTAGCCAAGTACGGCAATGGTTTTACCCTGCAGGGCATCACGGCTCACATCTTCTTCGGTAAATAGCTTCATTTGTTTATTTCTCCAGGTTCAGTGTTCGAATCGTTTCCAGCCAAACTCACTGGCAATTTACATTTATAAAAAAAACCCCGCTTCCTTTCGGTTGCGGGGTTTTGCTGATCTTGTTTCTGGTCTTCTAGGCGATCAATGCTACCCCGCTGATTGTCGGAATAATTACTAGAACTAGTGCCAGAAGCAACGCAATATTTGCTTTCAGCAGGACCCTACGAACAGCTACATCTGCGCCACGGGCAACGGTAGTTAAACGTGAGTCGAGCTGTTGCAATTGCGTTGACATGCTGGCTTTATCCCATTCTCAAAAAGTTCTGTCAACCATTATTTTGTTTTTTCTGACAAAAGTTCAGTTTTCAGCCCATGATCCAGCGCTCAAAACTGGCTGGTTTCCGGTCGCAACAGGATGCCTGAAAAACAGGAATAAGGTATAATGAACGGCTGATTCCCGCGAGTTTCAGTGCGCCATATGGGCAAGTCACATTGCTTCCTCGTTTGTGAGCGAATCAGCAGCAGTTTATCAGTAAAAACGAGTATTAATATGCATGTACAAATGCCATTGAGTGAACACCTGGAATTGCTGCGCGAAACCGCGCGGCGGTTCGCCGAGCAGGAAATTGCACCACTTGCTGAAGAAATCGACAGCAGCAATTCCTTTCCACAGGACCTGTGGCCAAAGCTCGGTGAGTTGGGTCTGCTCGGCATGACCATACCGGAATCACTGGGTGGCTCTGAACTGGGTTACCTCGCGCACGTGGTTGCGATGGAGGAAATATCACGGGCTTCGGGCTCCGTTGGTCTGTCATACGGTGCCCATAGCAACCTGTGTATGGACAACCTGAACAAAAACGGCTCTGACGCCCAGCTTCAGAAATACCTGCCCGGTCTGTGCAGTGGCGAACTGGTGGGGGCGCTGGCCATGTCGGAGTCCGGTGCTGGTTCTGACGTGGTTGGTTCAATGACCTGCCGCGCAGAACTGCAGGGCGATCACTGGCTGGCCAACGGTTCCAAGATGTGGATTACCAACGGTCCGGAAGCCGATGTATTGATTGTCTATATGCGTACCGCAGGTAAGGAGGCCGGTTCGTCAAGCATGACCGGGTTCCTGGTCGAAAAAGAAATGCCCGGCTTCAGTACGGCACAAAAACTGGACAAGTTTGGTATGCGTGGCTCCAATACCTGTGAACTGGTATTTGAGAACTGCAAAATTCCGCTGGAAAACGTCCTTGGCGAAGTCAACCGGGGCGTGGCGCTGTTGATGGGCGGCCTGAATACGGAACGGCTGGTCTTGTCCGGTGGCCCGCTTGGGCTGATGCAGGCCTGTCTCGATCTTGTCATACCCTATATGCGTGAGCGTAAACAATTTGACCGTGCGATTGGCTCATTCGGCATCATGCAGGCCAAGCTGGCAGACATGTATACCGCGCTGCAGTCATCCCGCGCCTACGTCTACCGCATTGCCGAAGATTATGATGCCGGAAAACGCTCGCGGATCGACCCGGCAGCCTGTCTGTTACAGGCCTCCATCAGCGCTGTCAATGTGGCACTGGAGGCAATCCAGTCACTGGGCGGCAATGGTTATATCAACCAGTACCCGGCAGGACGAATATTGCGTGATGCCAAGTTATATGAAATCGGAGCCGGAACCAACGAGATCCGGAGAATGCTGATCGGCCGCGAACTGGTGTCCCTGTAGGACAGCATAAAACCGGGCCGGGCCCGGTATGATCAGGTCATATCGCACCCTGAATTCCCATTAAGAAACGGAGTTACACAATGAACAACAAAGTCGTAATTGTCGGTGCAAAACGCACCCCCATTGGCTCTTTCCAGGGCCAGTTTGCCACCGTGTCCGCGGACGAACTCGGTGCCGTGGCAATACGTGGCGCACTTGAACAGGCGGGTGTGCAAGCCGACGCCGTTGATGATGTTTTAATGGGCTGTGTTTTACCCGCTGGTGTGGGGCAGGCACCCGCCCGCATGGCATCACGAAAAGCAGGCATTCCGACATCTGCCGGAGCAGTGACCATTAACAAGGCCTGCGGTTCTGCCATGAAAACCATGCAGATCGGTCACGACCAGATACTTGCCGGTTCCTCTGAAATCGTGGTGGCGGGCGGTATGGAAAACATGACCCTGACACCTTACCTGCTGCCAAAAGCCCGCGGCGGATACCGCATGGGTCATGGCGAGGTCCTGGATCATATGTTTTTCGACGGTTTGCAGAACCCCGATGACAAATTGATGATGGGAGTTTTTGGCGAACGCTGTGCGGAAAAATATGATTTTACACGTGAGCAACAGGATGCTTTCTCAATCGCTTCAATTGAGCGCGCCCTGGTCGCCATGGAAAGTGAGTTCAAGGATGAAATTACCCCCGTTACAGTCAAATCCCGTCGCGGTGAAACCGTAGTCAGCGAAGACCAGGAACCACCTTCCTGTAACCTGGAAAAAATTCCAATGCTGCGGGCCGCATTCAAAAAGGATGGCACGGTCACCGCTGCATCATCTTCAAAGATTTCCGAGGGCGCTGCTGCGACGGTATTGATGAGCGCCCAACGGGCTGCTGATATGGGTCTTACGCCACTGGCCAC
>PVMK01128569.1_pt1 | contig 20625 bp, 22 predicted proteins | sample 1853481 | NCBI WGS metagenome assembly PVMK01 (sample SAMN08533507, study PRJNA380276) | Marine sediment metagenome, whole genome shotgun sequencing project.
ACTTCAAATAATGTAACCTTGAACAATGGTGGTAAAACAACAATGTCTAATAATATTTACAAACTTGCAATGCTGGGAATCGTTGCGATAATTGTCTTTGGTGGTTACATGGCAATTTCTGGTTACAATACTGACATTTACCCTCTTGATAGAATTCGAGGAAATCTTGATGGAATTGCCTCCTCTTCAGATCCTAATGTAATTCGTGATCATTTGGTGGCAATTCAAACTGATTTGGATCTTGTAATGGTGAATATTCCTGATACAGTTGATGCAAACGGTAAACTGATTGCTAAAAACCCCGTTTGGATATTTAGTACAGAATCTACAAACTTCCTCAGAATTCAAAATAATATTGATACCATGATTACAAGTGTTAATGACATCTCATCCATTTCAAAAGATAATTCTGCATATCATACAGCAATGTTGGATATCAACGATAGAGCAGAAATATTAAAAACAAATGTAATGGATTCAACTCCATACATGTATGTCAGTCCTGAAAACATGATGATGAGTGTAGTTTGGGTTGCAGTAATAATTGGAATCATTACTTTATTGAAAAGAAAGAAAGAACAACTTCAGAAAATAGATGAAATTGGTATCTAGGAAATATTTAGATCCTTTCTAATTTCATCTACTGCCCTAATTCCATAAATGTCTCTTATTTGCTGAATTCTTACAGATTCTTTTAACATGTCTCGTCCTATTGCATTTGATAAAATTGAATAAACATCACTAAATCTAATTTCCCATTTGTCTGCACAATCTAAAATTTTACTTACTGCCCATTGTCTTACTTCGTGAGGTAATGGAATCTTTTCGCCTGCTTCAATTGAAATTTTATCAAATAGATTAACAATGTCTGCAGTTTGTGATGCCATTTTTTCAAGTTCTTTTGAATTACCATACTTTGTTTCTGAATTCATTCTAATGCTTGATTGATATTCTGAAAGTTTCAACAATGCCATCATCTCTACGGAAGAGTCACTTGATGCTTTGTTTGTAACATTTCTAATTGCCTGTACCTCTTCAAATAATTTTTCAGATTTTTTATGGAATTCTATGGTTGATGCATCTTGTCTTTTTAGAATATCTGAAACAGATGATATTTTTTGTTCGATACTGTTTGTTTTATCAAACACGTCTTGTTTGAAATCTGAGAAATCTTCCTGAACTGATTTTAGTCCCTCTCCTACAAATGCTGTGGAATCAGCTCTTTGTGATAATGCCCCAATTTCAGTCTCAATTTTATCAATTTTACCTCCTAATTCCTTTATAGATTCGAGGCTTAGATTGTCTACTGTGTTTGCCTGTGATGATATGGTTTCAAATTGTTGTTTGAGTCCATCAATTACTCCTCCCAGGGAATCAATTTTTGACGCCTTTGCTGATATGGAATCAATTGTAACTTTAATCGCGTTTAATTCAGCATTAAGATTTGAAGTAGATGACATGCCCTCTGCAATTTTCTCAAATTCTTGTCTAAGACTTTCAATTACCTGAGTCCCTGTTTCACCTTCTCCAGTTTTTACTGAAATTTTTTCAATACTGTTTTTTAAATTACTAATTTCAGAACTAATTTCCAAAAATGAATCTGTTTTTCCAGAAACTTTTCTGAGATCATCTCTTACTTCATCTATTCTTTGAGCAATTTTGATAATCATTTCAGAGTTATTTTTAATTGAATTTACACTGTTTTCTACCTGTTGAGATAATTCTGGTGATGCTTTTTGTGATGAAGCAATTTTGTTTATCTCCTCTTGTAATTTGGTAGTTTGATCATTAATTTTATTAACTAAATTGGATTGTGTTCTTACTTGATTTAATCCGGCATATAGTTTCTGAGTATCCCCTTCTATAATGTTGATTTGTTTTGATTGTTTTTGGATATATTCTAAAGTTGATGCTAGTGAATCTATCATACCTTTCATTGATACTAGAACCTTTTGGTTTTCACCGAAAATTTTTGACATTACTTTGATCTCTTTTTGTAATGCTTTGTTTGAATCTGAAACTGATGCAACTTTCTTTAGTAGTACAGCTGGATTTGGCTCTCTTTTTACAACTTTTTTTGTTTGTTTTACTGTTTTTTTCTTTGCAGTTTTAGTAGCCATACGAATTAAATTAAAAATTTGATGATAAAAAAGTTAGCTATACAATAAAAAATGTAAAGAGCTACCTGTTTACCATTTCTGGTTCATGAAGTAATTCATGAAATGTCTTTTCAGCCAATCCATTATGTGTTTCAATAAACCCTTTTGGACAATATTCACATTGTATCATATAGTACGGTACTATACCGTACTATTAATGCTCAGGTGATTACCCAATAACCAAATATGCAGTCAGATACCCCAGGTCATATCTCATCATGAATCAGTTGACCTACTCATCACTCTGCATTTAGGTGATGATTCCTAAGAATAAAGAGGTTAATCATTATCATATTTTATGAGCCTACCTTTGATGAATCATTATTGTTTGATTTAATTTTAAATTTTTTAATGAGTAATCGTTTTTAAAGAAATTTGTTAAACGATAGCATGCAAAACATTCTACTACAATTAGACTCAAGTGGAATTCAAAGCTCTCTAAACAATACTGTCACTAGTATAATTGAACAAATTACTCCTGAGCTTCCTCACACAAGTTTTGTTACTGATTTAGCTTTTATCATGATAATTGGTGCAGTTGTAACACTTGCCTTTTTTAAAATTAAACAACCTTTGATCATTGGTTATCTTTTTGCAGGAATGTTAATTGGTCCGCTTTCCCCATTGTGGTCTTGGATTTTACCTGAGGGTGGCCCTTCTACTGATATATCCGGAGCTGTGGGGATATTATCTGATATTTCAGCATTGAATCTTTTTGCAGAAATTGGTGTTATTTTACTTCTTTTCGTTATTGGTATTGAATTTCCATATTCAAAAATTAAAAGTATTGGTAGAGTTGCAGTTGGAGTTGGAACAATTGGATTATTTTCAACATTAGGTGTTATCTTTTATACTGCAATTGCACTTGGATTGAATTTCATGGATGCATTATTCATTTCATCAGCATTATCTATATTCAGTACTGCAATTATTGTCAAACTTCTAGATGAAACAGAGAGAATCAAAAAAGAATCTTCTATCCTAATTTTGGGTATCTTAATTGTAGAAGACGTAATAGCAGTTATTTTGATTTCTTCATTACAATCTATTGCTCTAGTTGGAACTGTATCAATAGAATCCATTATAGCAGTAGTGGCAGTTGCAGTTGCTCTAATTGTTGGAACATTTACTGTTGGAACCCGTGTAATTCCCCCACTCATTGATAGAGTGGCAGCAGCTGAGAATCGTGAAATTTTATTACTCAGCGTTCTTGGTTTGTGTTTTGGATATGCATTATTTGCAAATGTTGTAGGACTATCTGTAGCAATTGGAGCATTTTTGGCAGGCGTACTTGTGGCTGAATCAAAATCTGCTGAGGTTGCAAAATTACTTTCTAGTCCAATTAAGGATATGTTTGTAGCAATATTCTTTATCTCAGTTGGTGCATTGATGGATGTTTCACAACTTCAAAATTATATCTATGTAGCAATTGTTTTGATTGCAGTTTCTATTGGAATGAAATTTGGAACTAATTTAATTGGAAATTTCATATTTGGACAAAAACGTGGAAAAGCAATACGTTCTGCAACCACTTTAGCTGCACCTAGAGGTGAATTCTCAATTGTAATTATTAAAGTCGGAGTGGATATGGGGGCCGTAAGTTCTTTCTTATTCCCATTGATAGGTATGATTTCTATAATTACTGCAATAATTACTCCATTTCTAATGAAAGCTGGTGACAAAGTAATTCCTGTAGTAGATAAAAAATAAAATGTCTGATGAATTAAATAAATTCTTAGAGCGAGTACATGATGGTATCACCACTTTTGATTTTGATGGAAAAGAAACTCCTTGTATTGTAATTGATGAAAAAAAATATGACGAAATGCTATCAAAAGTAGCTGGACAATCTTTGTCAATTAACACTGATCTAAATATTCTTCAAGATGGTTTGGGAAATGTTTTTGTCGAAATAGTTTTGGAATTTTCAAAAGGAAATATTATTGAAAAATTTTTAGTTAATGCAAAAATTCATCTTGCTTTTTTTGAACATCTTGCAAATACATCCATGCTTGCCCTTTCTTCTCCAAAATCTCAGTACGGAAAAGAAAATATTTTCATGATTCAGTTACCTCGTCCAGAAAAAGCTCAAAATGCACTTGAAATTATTAAAAATGCACTAGTGCCAAAAGAATAATGATATGGTGCAGTTACCGGGATTTGAACCCGGGTCACGTACTTGGCAAGCACGAGTACTACCAGACTGTACTATAACTGCAACAATCCTTGAGATTGAATTTGGATATTAAACTGTTTTTAACTATTTCAACTAAGAGATATTGTGAATGAAGTTCTTTTAAAAAAACTAGAACAAAAAATACAAGATACTATTTCAAACAAGGATGATCTTGGAGAATTAATTAAATTACTTTCAAACATTGATGATTCAAAATCCTTTGCTTTAGGTGTTGTAGTGGGTAGAATTTACAACGCCTTTTTTTATCAATCAAAAAGAATCCTTGATAGAGAACCAACAAAGAATGAATTTAAAGAATTTTTAGAATTTATTAAAAACAAAAAATCTGATTTAGAAAATTTATGGTGATAACTTGTTCCATTCAATTACTTTGATTAGTGGTGTACCTGGTAATTTTACACATGCTCCATGAAGTGCTTTCTTTGCTGCTTGTAAATGAGCATCACCATTAACGTATAATTCCATGATGCATTGACCTTGTTTTACTCTTGCACCTAAACTAACTGCTTTCCCCCATGATCTTCTCATTCCTTCTGAAACTCTGTCTGCACCTGCAGTTGCAATTTGTTTATTTTCTCTAAGAAGATTATGTGGATAAATTCTAAGTCTAGTGTAATAACCTGTTTCACCAGTTGTTTTTTCTAATGTTTTATTTGCTGCCAATCTTGTTGATTCAATTGCCATATGTCTAATCTGAAGTTTTTCATTGAGACATAATTGAACACAGTATTGGTATGTGCCTCTTTTACCACCTTGAAATTTTGCAATTTTAATTTGTGGTTTACCTTTGATGTACTCTTTTCTGGTGAAAACTTGACCTTTTCCAGCTCTATAATTGGCACCATGCATGATGTTCTCGAACCTGAATACCCATATTTTAACGGTTAGCCAGATACTATTCCTGTTCTTCCAATGCTTATATGGAAATTCTATGATTTTCTTTTCATCATGGAAGAAACCCCTCTAGTAAATGGCGTTTTAGTTTCAGATCAAACTTGTATCACTGATAAGAAAATGATCCATGAGCTTGATCAAAAAGGATATGGGGAAATTGAAAAAGAAAAATTATTTCTAAAAGGATTTGAAACACTTTACTTACTATATTCTAAAAAACTAATTCTAAAAAAAGGCAAAAATCAGATTGATTTTAGTTCTTTTATGAGTATTTCTCAAAAAACAGACACTGAAATTTTAACTAAATTTTTGATATATCGTGATCTTCGAAATCGTGGTTATGTTGTAAAAGATGGATTTGGATTTGGTTCTGATTTTAGAGTTTATGAGCGTGGTCATTATGGGGAAAAAGGTGCCAAATTTCTTATCTTTGGGCTTAATGAAGGACAACAAGAAAAGATGGGTAATTTACAAAAAAAGATTGAAGAAATTACTCAGATGGGAAAAGAACCAATAATTGCAGTGATTGAGCGTCGTGGTGAAGTTATTTATTATAAAATCAACAAAATGAATTTTTATGAAAATAAATCTAGATTAGAAGAATCATTTCAAATTTAATATTGCATCACCCATTCTGATGAATATTTCAAAAGGTTATTTTTTTCTGCATACATAAAATCATAGACTTCAACATATTTTGTTTTGTTTGCCCATAATTCTTCAAAGTCCTTTGTTTTTCTTTCAACTCTTGATTTATCATTCCATGATGTAAAGACGTCTACTGACTCAAAATCTCTTGTTTGAGTTGAAAATGATTCTTTAGATGTTCCAGTAAATGCAACTGTTTGATCATCTTCATCTCTAAATATTCCAATTCTTTCTGAGAATGAATCTGCAATTTGTTCTGAATTTGGGATTGCAACCTTTAATTCAATTTGACCATTATTTACAATATCTTGAAGTTTTTGAATTTTAGTGTCTTTGATTAGTTTTCCTTTGAATGATTTTGTGAATTTTTCAGAAAAGAGTTTTGTAAGCAAATTCAAATCTGAAGTTTTGAATCTATGTCCTGTAATCATTCTTAGTTTTGCTTTACCTTTTGTAAAATTCTCAAATGCCATAGAAATTGTAGCTAGTGTCTGAATTGATAAAAAATCAACACATCTATCATATTCTATACAATTACTTAGGCATGGAAAGAAAAATTCTGCTACAATATCATCTCTGTCTGAACGATATTCTTCTTTAAGTTCAATTTCTCTTAGTCCCAATAAATCATCATCATAATTTTGTTATTTAAATAATCAATCTTGTTTTTTAATTTAGAATCTATACGTCCAAGTTTAATTTGGAATAGAAACGTGCTCCCACCGGGATTTGAACCCGGGTCTTTGGCTTGAGAAGCCAAAATGCTTAACCGGACTACACTATAGGAGCTTGATAAAAAACAAATTCAATCTCAATTTAAAGGAAATGCTTTGACTTTGCATGAATTTGTAAAATTTTATGAGTTTATTCCTTTATAGAAAATTCATAATTATTCAATTGTATGGACATAAAAAAAATTATTGAGAATGAAAAATTATCTAATTTTCCAGTTGGGCTAGGTGGTTGTAGAATATCTGATCATTTTTTTGATTCATGTGGGTATGATGTTGTAGTTTTTGATGAAAAATCTGAACCTAAAAAAATTATTAAATTTGAAAATGAATTTGTAATTATTCATCATGCATCTCTATCTGAAACGCAATCTAAAAAACTACTCCAATATGATAAACTACAAATCATTAATGATGAATCTTGGGATTTACGGATGTTTTTATCTAAAATCAATGAAAAACGTGTTTCATTATTTACTGATCATGCAAAAAATTCATTAATTGAATCTATATTTTGTTGTCAAAAAACTAAAGAAGCAATAAACAATTCTGATGTTTTTGCTTCCTGTTGGCAAAAATGTGCTTCATTTTATTTAGCTGATGCAATCTCATCTCTAAATTATCAAAAACCAAGTTCATCTCACATGCTTGGATTACTACGAAAATTAGAGAAAAATCCAATAAATGAACATATCGCAATTGCCACTCAAACTATTGGAATTGAGAGAGCGACTCCAACCTTACTTGAACGAATGTTGAAATCAACAATTGGTTTTTCTGATATGATTGAAAAAAATAATCACTCTCAAATTATAAAAGAAAAACATGATTTTTTTGTAAATAATTCAATGCTTTCAGATTGTTATTTTTATTTAGGATATATCAATCGAGATAACTTTGTACAAATCAAAGATAATCTGAATAGACAACAAGATCTTATTCATATTCTAAAGGTTGCCTTTGATGTTGAATCTGATTCTAATTTGTTATTGCAGTATGCAAATCTTGTGCAAACATCTTGTAATTCAATACTTGAGATAGTTTCAAATGCGTAAATTCCTGGCCTCATTCACTAACCTTTTAAAACAAGTACGATTATTGACTTTTCATGACAGATCAAGCATGTGGATGCGAAGCCGATAGCGGCGATCCTGATTACTCTTGTGACTGCGCAATGCAAGGTCATTGTATATGCAGTAACGATTGCAAATGTTCAACTGACGTTTGTAAAGAAGCTGTTGGACAACTGTCCTAATACAGCAAAATTATATTTTTATTTTTTATTTTTAAAATTAATCGTCTTCTTGCTCGAAGCCCCAAGATTTTACTAATTCTTTTTGGAACTTGTCTGATTGTTTCTCATCTAGTGCAAATCCACAATTTTTGTGTGTTGGAACAACTGCCATTCCATCTAACTTGAATTCAACTTCGTACAAATGGACTTTTGAGCATTCACACATACCTAAATTTTGATAATTTTTCCTCTATATTTGCTTATTTGCATTATTTGTTACTACTTTATTCTTAATTTGAATAACGTTTAACTATCTGTTTTTCCAATTTTTTATAGATTTGAAATCTATAATTTTTGTTTTATCAATTTTTACTATTTTATTATTAGGTTCACTATCTGTCTCTACAGCATTTGCACAAATTCAATCTGGTGGTGTTTCATCTGACACTTTTCCTAAAGGTAGTTCGTGGTATGTAGGTGAAGGTCTCAAACAAGGAGATTTCTTTTCGTATTCAATGTGTCATGTAGATTACAAAGAATGTGTTCCATTTGAAATGGACATGTGGATTAAAGGTGATATTCAATCTGGAAGTGAAACCAAATGGTTAGCAGAAGTTGTTGTTTATGATGGAAGAAAAATTATTGTAGGTGAGTTAGAGCTAGGAAAAATTGCTCCAGAACCTACTGGTGGTACTGAAAACTTGAGTGTATATCGTGGCGCATTCAAATCCTCTATTGCTTGGCTATCTGCATTTGCAACCTCTGATGATAGATCAGGTGGAAAAGGACCCAAAGAGTTCAGTGCAATATCTTGGGGAAAAATTGGAAACATTGGTGGAGAACAAGTTATTCCAAAAGCAATTGAAACAATTACAGTTCCTGCAGGAACTTGGGAAACTGTTTTAGTTTCATGGAAAACTGGTGGTGCCACAAGTGATGTTTGGATTGCTGATGGTTTTCCATTCCCTATCAAGGCCTCAACTTTAACGCATGTATCTTCAGGAATACCTCCTCCAGAGTATGTTTTTGAATTATTAGAATATAGAGAAAATGTACAACAATCCCCTTTTGATGGAGTTACTCCAACTGAAGATGAATTTAAAAAACTAGGCTGTGATACTGATCTTACAAAAGATGTTACCATAAAGAAAGTAACTAACAACTTTGGTTATCACCTAGTTGTTTTGTATGGTCCTGAAGATCCTGTTCAAGGATGTGAAATGCAATGGCTAATTAAATTCATTAGCATATACAGTGATACTGAATTTCTAAATCAAGTACAATATGATATTTTTGTAGTGGATGATAACTTGAATCCTCTAAGATCAATTGCAGATGAAGAAGGACGCCAATATCTCTATTCCCCATCTGGATTGGCAACTGTTGATATGATTGTAAAAGAAGAACCCGGTGTTGTAAATTATGTTATCTGGGTTTATGGATTAGCTCCTGAGGGAATTGTCCCATCAACTATTGATGATTATTTAGAAATTCCTATCACAATATTTGCATCTGAAAATGATTCTGCTCCAGATACCCCACCTGTAATACAACCTCCAACTGGAATCCCATCTTGGATTAAAAATAACGCAGGATGGTGGGCAGACGGCTCCATAGATGATGACTCCTTTGTCCAAGGTATGCAATTCTTAATCAAAGAAGGGATCATGAGCATTCCTTCCTAAGATTATCTACATTCAAATTGTTAAAACCTTCCAAAAAACAATGTAGCAATCATGGTAAGTCTTTTTAGATATCCAAAACGTCGTCTAAAAAAATTACTTAAAGAAGGAGAATATGAAGAAGCCCTTACGTTTGGAAAAAGCTTAGAGCAAATTTTCTGATGATGCTGATTACATGTTTATCATGGGTGGTGCTTTTTTTATTGTACAAGATGCAAAAAATGCTCTTCCCTACTTTGAAAAAGCGATTCAACTAGGTGGAATTGATGTTGAAACACTCAAACTCAAAACTGATACTCATTTAGCTTTAGAACAAAAAGAAGAAGCAATTGATTGCTGTTACCAAAATTTGAAATAAGAACCAAAAAATAATGATGCTAAAGAATTAATTCAAAAACTTGAAAGTATCTAATCTGTAAATCTATTCTTTCTTTTTAATCTGATATGCGTTTTCCATTAACCAATCACAAAACTTTGTTACCTTTTCATTGAATTCTGTCCAGATATGTACTGAATGAGGTAATATGTCAATTTTCCAACTATCTGTAAAAATTCTCACCCCTTCTTTATCCTCACTCATGTATGCATCTTGAGTTTGTACATCTCCAAGTATTTCTTTTGCTTTTTGTTTGATTAATTCTCTATCTATGGGAAATTTTTTTCTGTCATAATCTATTATCAAACTCAAATCTCTTTTTCCATACATCTCAAACTCATCTATCCTTCCCTGTTTTGGAAAATTTACAATTAATTTGATGTTGTATTTTTTTCCAACCTCTTTTCCAATTTCCACAATTCTGGTATATCCTGAACCTGGGCTTTTCTTTAAAAGAAATCTGATTTGAGCCAGTTCTTTTTTTAATTCAGATTGAAGATCAAAAACTAGTTCAGAAAATATCATCACCATATCTGATGAAAATTCCTATTATAATCATTAATCTATTCTTGTATTGGTTTTTTTAGAACTTCATTTGATTAAGAACATGGCAATGCCTCAAGATTATGATGGAGTGAGAACTGATGAATCTGAAAGAACTGATAATGTTGATGAATACAGACGAACATGTATTGATTTTATCGAAGATATTTCTCACAATTACGAGGAATGGGTTGACTATTACAAATTGCCTGAAGATGAAGATAAACGAAGACGTGCAGGAATTCATGCAACCATTACAAAAACAAATGAGTGGATTGCAAAGGTTGCCCAATCTATCAAAGCCGTTGATATTGTAATGAATGATGGAATTCAAAAGATGGCAGAATCCACTGCTGGTAAACCTATCCAAATTGGAGTTTTCATAAATCAAACATCAAGCTATACTGAAAGTAAACCTGGAATTATTGATGTAATTGTTAAGGCAAGTGGAAGAACTGGACGAAAAACAAAACTCGGCTTTCATTTTAAAAATGATAGATTTAGAATAGAATCTACTTGTGGGGCATATTTTGATGAAAGCAATTTACCTGCTGGAGAATTTGAAATGATGGATATTCATTTACAACTACATGCAGAAAACGCAAAACAGCGTGATGTAATCTCATTTACTGTAACTGTTAGTGAAATTGAAAATAATATTGAGATGGATAAACGAGGACTTACTACAATTGTTCATTTAGTTTAGTCTTTTTGAATTTAGAATTATCCCAAAGAAAGATGCCTGAATCCCTGTGGATACAATCATGTCTAAGTTATGGAAATTATATTAGAAAAAGTATAGATGATAATTCATAGATGAATTATTGTTATGAATGGTTTTAACAATTGGGTTCCATTACACAGCAAACTACGAATTACAGGGTTTGTGTTATCTCCAATTCTATTTACTATTATCATCTCATATCCTATTGAAGGATTAGCATTTGAGGCCAAGCTTGTTTTAGGATTATCTGTATGGATGGCAATATGGTGGGCAACTGAAGCAATTCCATTTTATGTTACTGCATCAATTCCATTGTTTGTATTTCCACTGCTTAATGTGGCAGACATTGACAAAGTAATTTCTGCGTATGGTGACAAGTTGGTATTTTTACTGATGGGTGGATTCCTACTTGCAAAGACAATAGAAAAAGTGAATCTTCACAAGCGATTTGCATTTAACACTTTGAAGATAGTTGGAACAAAACCAAAAAATATCATTTTGGGTTTCATTATTGTTACCGGATGTATGAGTGCATGGATTACAAACACTGCAACCACTCTGTTAATTCTTCCAATTGCAATTGCAGTAATTACACAGGTAGATGTTGCACAGAAAAAAAGATTTGCAACATGTTTGATACTTAGTATTGCATATGCTGCAAGTCTAGGTGGACTGTCAACTATGATTGGTACTGCACCTAATGTAATTTTTGCTTCTCTTGGTGAATCACTTGGAGGAGTTGAGATAATTTTCTTTGATTGGATGTTAGTTGGAGTTCCAATTAGTGTTGTTTCACTTTTTGTATTATGGATATACATGACAACATCTGCAAAATTGGATAACAAAAAACCAATACTCAAAGACAAAAACATTATCACTGAAGAATTAAGAAACCTTGGAAATTGGAGTAGAAATGAAAAAATTGTTTTGGTAATATTTGCTGCAACTGCAATTGCATGGATAACTCGGGGACTATTTTGGAAAGACTTGGTTCCCTTTGTAGGGGATCATGTGATAGTTCTAGTTTCAGTGGCTGCCCTGCTCATACTACCTTCGGGACTAAAGAGACAGCGTTTATTGGATTTTAGAACTGCACGCAAGATTCCATGGGGAGTTTTAGTTTTGATAGGGGGCGGTTTGGCTTTGGCTAGTGGTTTTACTGCCACAGGCCTTGATATGTGGATAGCAGACAAGCTGTTATTTTTGGGGGAATTGGATTATTTCTTGATTGTACTAGTTATCGTTACAATTACAATGCTTACAAGTGAACTGATGAGCAACACTGCAGTAGCTGCATTGTTGTTACCAATTATGGCCGTATTAGGTGCTACCACAGAGCTTAACCCAATTTTACTGATGGCACCTGTCGCATTTGCTACAAGTTATGGATTTATGATGCCAGTTGGAACTCCACCAAATGCAATTGCTATTGGAAGCGGCTATGTGTCAATAAAACAAATGGTTCGTTATGGACTGCCATTTGATCTTATTTGTATTCCAATTATTACTGTAATGATAGTATTTTTGGTGCCAATGGTTTGGGGAAAGTAGTAAATTTCTCAGATCAAACTTGACAAAACTAAGAAATTACATTATGTATCTGTGTCACAATTTACTCCCAAAAAGGTAGGTGAATCCACGTGGAGTATAACTTGAAATATTATCTAGTTTAGATTACTGATTTGTGGTTCTAATTCAATTTATGACTCTTCTTCAAAGTATTCGATAAACTTACCAGTGTTTTCAAGTTTTATTGAATTGATCTCATCTAGCCCATCAAAGGAATTCATCTTTAGATATCCTTGTGATGCTGTATACAATACATCATCAATGTAGAATGTTCTTGCATTATTCATTCCATAATATCGTGTATCGCTATCAGAATGGGTGATGGTTCCTTTAGAACTAATTCCATCTGTTTTACTCAAATCAAATACATAGAATCCACTCCAACGATTATACTCTGGCGCAAACATCTTGGAACTTGTAGTGATATCCAAACTCTCTATATCTGCACTTATCGGAATGGATAGAACCTCTCTTGTTTTATCAAAGAAAAATGCCTTGTGATTGTATAGTGCTTCAGATTGAGTAGAACCATCACCAATTACAAAGTCATCTACAACTTTGGGATTATTGACATCTGCCACATTGAATAATGAAATTTTGATTCCTAGTTGTTTGACTCTATTATTTTCAATTTCTTTTGTATCCCTACCCACTCCAATGACATGTTCTTCATCATATGGATGCAAATAGTTTGAGAATCCTGGAATTTTCAATTCCCCTAAAATTTTGGGTGTGTCTGAGGATAAATCAATCACAAAGAAAGGATCAATTTGTTGGAATGTTACCAAGTATAGTCTGTCACCCATAAATCTTGCAGAAAAGATACTCTCATCAGGTGCAATTTCTTCGAGTTCCCCAACTATGTTTAGTTGTTCATCTAGAACATAAACTGCATTTGAGCGAATCGTTCCTTCGTATTGAGTATAAATCTCAGTAGTGACTGCAACTCTAAATCTATCTCCATTTTGGTCCATGGAAAACTGATTTAGTAATCTACCTGGAACTGTTCCCTTTGCAACATATTCTATTTTTTCTTTATCAATTGAAATTTTATGAATAATTGTTTTTCTTGTATCTTCTTGAATTTTTACATCATATTCGTTTAATGCTTTTTTGATTTTTTCAAATAGTTTCTCTTTTTCATTTTTATCCATTTCATTGTATGAATTTTGCATTAACTCTGAGATTTTTATCCATTGTACAGATGAACTTAATGATGAATCATTTTGAATTGATTTGATTTGAGATTGAATATCATTTGGTAATAATGGAACTATCACATCAAAGAATCTGTCACGTGATGAATTTTCATAAAATCCAAATGGTGTATTTTGTTGGTATGTCAAGTAAAAGTTGTCTTCTGAAACATAGAACGCACTAGTATGTCCCATAAGGAATGTTTCAGAATTTATTGTATCACTAAATATGTTGATTGCAGTTAATGTAGTAAAGTTTGAAAATTCTTCTACATTATCAAAATAGAACGCATCTGGAGTCATGATTCTAACTGAATCCTCTAAAATTATTGGAAGTCTTGGGTATTGATGATTGATGTTACTGTTAGTTACAAAGTATGCATAGTCTCCAATCATTCTGGCATCTCTGAAATGACCATCTATGGAATAATCTTTGAGAATGGTTGGCTTTTCTTTATCTGATACATCTACAATCAATGCATGAGTTACTGAACTGTAGGATCGTCTTGGAATAAAGTCAAATTGTGGTATTATTTCATCATTACTTTGTCCATTGTAAAATATTACCAGTCTGTCATCATTTAGGAACATATTTTGGATGTACTGGGATTCAATGTCTAGTGCAATTTTGAGAATCACTTTGGCATCTTCTGCAGGATATGCATCAATTATTGAAAGTGTATTTTTAGATACAATGTACACATATTTTGAATCATTTTTGATGTAATCTGGTTCATCGACATTTTTCACTTGAACATTTGTAGTTGAATAATCAGTTCCACCTGATTCAACTTTAGATAACCCATCTGAAGGTCTTGGTTCTACTGCGGGAGCTGGAATCCCAGTAGACTGTGCTGTTTCAAACATAACTGAATCATCCATTGCCATAGTCCTAATCCTGGTGTCGTAGAAACTTCCTCCAAATAGAGATGATGCTTCAAGAATATCTTTTAGTTCTTCTTGGGATGATATTTTTCTAATTTCATTTGTTCCATCAAAAAATTCTGATATTGATTTATCGACATAAATTATTTCAGGTGTAGGTGTTTGTGATACTTGAGATTGCTGATCAAATGCAATTCCATACATTATCCCTACTGTAACTATTACCGAAATGGCTACTGCAATCGGAATTATTATTTTTGAACTCATTTTTTCTCTTTTCTTTTTTGAATCATCAGATTTAGTGATTACTATCACTTGATAGTTTGAGATAAAAGGTTTAGTGAAATTCTAATTTTACCAAACAATTTACATATACTAGATTTACACAACCAACTCTAATGCCTACTGAAAACCCTGAAGATGAATTTACTGAAAAAATAAAAATTCTTGCAACTGATGATGAAAAAATAAAATCATTTGGTGAGTTATTTACTAATGATTCTAGTCGTGAAATCTTACAATTACTTTTCAATGATGCGTTATCTGCAACTCAAATTTCTCAAAAGACTGACATTTCACTTCAATTGGTAAAATATCATTTAATCAAACTTCTAGATTTAGGAATAGTCAAAATAATAAAAATTGAAAAAAATTCTAAATCCAAAGATATGAAAATTTATTCTGCAACACAATTTAGCATTGTAATTGTTCCTCCAAAACTCTCTAAAAAAACAAAAGAAAGTAAACTTTTAGTTCGCTCTTTTAGACATATTTACAAAGTTGCAGGACTTGGAATTGCAACTGGACTTTCAGGATTACTATCGTTATCTCAATTACAAGAAAAAACGATACCTGCAGATATAACAAATAAGCAATTTTCTTTAGGTGGTGCATCAGAAAAAAGTTTAGAGCATACTGGTGATGAATCTGCACAATCTATTTCAGCATCTGCCCCTATGGTTGCTGAATCAGAATCTCAAGATTTTACTCAACGTAGTTTAGAGATTGCAGAAACTGTAATTGACTCTGATGTTTCTACAAGTTTTGATCTGTTTTTACCTCTTGTAATAATAACCATAATTCTTGGCGGGATGACAGGTTACTATTTATGGAAATTAAAAAAATCTAAATCAGTTTAATGTAACTTCTATTGTTACTCTTTTTTCTTTAGCTCTCTCTTCACCAGGATATTTTAATTGAGAAATTTTTTTGTTTAATTCTTCACTATCCACCAATTTTGCGCTTCCTAAAAAGACAGAATCATTATATTTTATTTTGACTTGAGGATTTACTAGGGCATTTTGAAACCAATCCCCATCTGGCCTGTGTCTTGAAAAGTAAATTTTCCCTTCATGATTTACTGCTCGAAGCATTACTGTATGCTCCTTTCCTGTCTTTCTCCCCTTTGTTATGAGAATTGGTCTAAACAAATTTTCTTTGATTTGCATGCGTGATTTTTTCTCTGTCAAGTAATTTAACCCCATTGATGGAAATTCCTGATATTTGGTATGATAAGCAAATCTGAACATTTGAGAATATGTCAGTAAAATTAGAAGGAATGCCTAACAACTTGACTACTGCTGATTCTTTTACTGGAAAAAAAGTCATAGACCGAGAAGGAATTGAGTATGGTAAAGTCAAACACATACACATTAACCAAGATACACTTGTTGTATCTGGTGTAACCATCCATCAAGGATTCCGCAAAGACTATTTTCTTTCAGAAGATTATATTGACAAATTTTCTGAGGAGACACTACTTCTTAGTAGACCTCCTGTTAGAGTAGGAATAGTAGTTACTGATATTGATCGTCATAAAATTGGTAAAGTGAAACGATTACATCGAAACCCTGACACCAATGAATTAGAATCAATAGAAGTAAGTTATGGTTTAATGCATTCAAAAATCCTATCCAAATCTGAAATTTGGGGAGTAGGTGAAAAAGTCATTTTAAGTATGACTAAAGAAGAATTCAAGAACATTGAATAATTTCTTTTATTTTTTTTAAAATAACACTTTTTGATTATTCTGTTTTTTTAGAACAACCTGCACAAATAGGAATTCCTTCTTGAAGTGTTACTTCTACATTTGATGAGTGACATTTTTGGCATAATCCTTTCATAAGATACGTTCTCAAATCCCTCTTTAAATTTTTTATGAGTACTCAAATCAATACTTAGCAATTTATAATTGAAAAATGCGATCATTGTGTTGCACTCTATTGAAACAAAATCCCTTACAAAATCATTTGGAGATGTAATTGCAGTAAATGATATTTCTTTTTCAGTTGAAAAAGGGGAGATCTTTGGATTTTTGGGACCTAATGGTGCTGGAAAAAGTACCACTATGATGATTTTTACTACTTTGTTAAAACCCACATCTGGACAAGCTTTGATTTGCGGATTTGATGTGATGACAAATGCAAAACAAGTCAGGCAAAGTATTGGATATGTCCAACAAGAAACAACTGTTGATGAATATTTGACTGGGAGAGAAAATCTTCTATTACAAGCAAAACTAAATCATATTCCAAAAAATGAAATTAATAATAGAATTGATGAAATTTTAGAACTAATTGAATTATCTGATAAACAACACAAGGCTGTAGTTACATATTCGGGTGGTATGAGAAAGAGATTAGATATTGCAGGTGGTTTATTGCATAGGCCAAAGGTATTGTTTCTTGATGAGCCTACAGTTGGATTAGATATTCAGACTCGTAGAAAAATTTGGGAATACATTAAAAAAATTCATGATGAATTTGAGATGACAATATTTCTATCCACTCACTATATGGAAGAAGCAGATCAGCTATGTGACAGAATTGGAATTATTGATGGGGGAAAAATTCAAGTAATTGATTCTCCAAAAAATATGAAAAGTGCTATGGGAAATGAAGTCATTTCAATAGTGGTTGAAAATAATGAACATCACGATTCCTTCTTATCTGAACTTCAAAAAATCAAATTTGTAAAAAAAATTAACAAAGATGGGCTCAAATTTGTTCTTTTTGTATCTAATGGAACTGAAGTTATTCCAAAAGTTTTTCAAATTTCATCAGAACTTGACATCAAAATTACTTCGATTTCTCTAACTCAACCAACTCTTGATGATGTGTTCCTTTCATACACTGGACATGAAATTAGGGATGATGATTCTAAATTTAATCGAAGACGTGAACATGCAAAAATGAAGAGGTTACGTGCATGAATACTTTGATGTATGATACTTATACAATTTTTTGGAGAGAATTAAAAAGATACAAAAAATCTCGAAGTGGTGTTTTAATTAGATTAATTCAACCTGCAATTTGGATCATTGTCATTGGAAATACATTTTCTGGAACACAACCATTAATCCAATCTGTAGGTTTTCAAGGTGAATACATTGAATTTATGACACCTGGTGTCATCATTCTTACTGCAATTTTCACTAGTATCTTTGGTGGTGTAAACACATTGTGGGATAGACGGTATGGTTTTATGAATAAAGCATTAACTTCTCCAATTTCCCGCTCAGCAATAGCTTTAGGAAAAATGTCTGCAATTTCATTGATTGCAGCTATGCAAGCTAGTTTGATTATTGGAATTGCCTTAGCAATTGGTGTTAATTTTCCAAACCCGATAATGATTATACCGATAATGGCAGTTGTTGTTTTATTCTCATTAGGATTTTCTGGAATTTCTGTGATAGTTGCAGCAACTGCAAAATCTCAAGAAACTTTTTGGGGTGTGATTAATTTTCTTGGAATGCCTTTGTTCATGTTAAGTCCTGCATTATTTCCATTGGAATTACTTCCAGATTGGTTGGCAGTAATTGCAAAACTAAATCCTGTTACCTATACTGTTTTGTTGGTAAGAACGATGATGACTGGTGTATCTGAAGGTGGAATCTCTATACTGTTTAGCCTCGGAATTCTTTTTGTATTTGTATTTGTGATGATTGGACTTGCAAGCTATGTGTTTACACGTGAAGTAAACAAACCATTTTGAGATAAAGTTGACAAAAAATCAAGTAATTGTTAACTTTGATGGACTTTGTAAAATTTAGAAATAATAGTCTGTTGTCAACGGTTACTTCAGTTGTAATAGTTTTATCTGTAATTTTACTAGTTAGTTCTTTCACTCAATATTCATTTGCTTTTGGAGATTATGATTTTATTTCTGAATGGGGACAATTTGGGATAATGACTCCTGGTCATTTCTCATACCCTCAATCAATTGCAGTTGATGATGATGGGAATTACTATGTAAGTGATTTGGGAAATAAACGTGTTCAAAAATTTTCTAGTGCTGGCGATTATGTGACTCATTGGGGTCAAAATGGAAAACTACCTGGTGAATTTTATCATCCTTCAGGAATTACAGTAAGCGGAAATTTTGTTTATGTTGCAGATCATGATTTGCATAAAATTCAAAAATTCACTCTTAATGGAACCTTTGTTGATCAATGGGGAAATTTTGGAAACAATGATGGAGAATTCAAAGCACCAAATGGTATTGCAACAGATGATAATTTTATTTATGTAGTAGATTCCCAAAATTATAAAATTCAAAAATTCACTTTTGATGGTGAATTTGTTTTATCCTTTGGTGAAGGAGGAATGAATTATGGACAATTTCTCAATATAGTGGATGTTGACGTTGATGAAAATGGATATGTGTATGTAACTGATAAAGGAAATCGTAAAATTGATAAATTTGATTCAGATGGAAATTTGATTAAATCATTTAATTTCCGTGGATCGAATTATATTTTTTCACCTGAAGGGATAGTTGTTGATTCTACTGGGAAAATATTTGTTACAAACTCTGATACCGGTAAAATCCTATATCTAGATCAAAATGATGATTCCCATCTCAATATTTTTGAACAACTTGGACCATTCCAAAAAACATTTGATGCCATTACTGATATTACACTTGGAGTTAATGGAGAATTACTTGTAATAGATTCCCCTACACATAAAATTCAATCCTTTGAAACACCATTTTATGTTGAACCAAAAGTTAGTGAAATAATTGAAGATGTAGAATCTGAAATTATTGATGAATTATCCACAGACAAAATTAATCCTACAATTATGGCTCCAAGTGATTTGATATTAGATGCTACTAGTTTATTCACACCTGTATCTATTGGAGATGCAATTGTAAATGATGATAGTAGTGGAATCCGAACAGTGTTGAACAATGCCCCTGAAGAATTCTCTTTGGGCGTGAATAAAGTTACTTGGATTGCATTTGACAATGCTGGCAATACTGCAGAGACATATCAAATGATTACCATACTTGCTTGTGGAAATATTCATTCTGACTATAACTTGATTATTGGTACTAGTGAAGATGACTTTATTCAGGGAACTTCTACAAATGATTTGATATTTGGATTAGGTGGTGGTGATATTATTAGTGGTGCTAATGGAGATGATTGTATTTTTGGTGGTGAGGGTGATGATATTATTTATGGAAATGATGGTGATGATACCATTTATGGTCAATTAGGAAATGATGTCATTAAAGGACAATCTGGAACAGATATAATTTATGGTCAATTAGGAGTTGATGTTCTTGATGGTGGAGACGATATTGATAGATGCTATGTTTCAGATTCACAAAATGATTTACTGTTAAACTGTGAAGAATAATTGATATTCTAAATTCGTATTCTATGATTTTAGAATTTTCCTTCTAAGTATAATTTCATTCTATATAGAATTACATGAACCATCTACAACTATATTCTAACAGTGAATAATGATATGACAACTTATAGAGCAAAAGTAA